>PPYE01357328.1_pt1 | contig 41309 bp, 38 predicted proteins | sample 1559881 | NCBI WGS metagenome assembly PPYE01 (sample SAMN08240022, study PRJNA423297) | Human gut metagenome, whole genome shotgun sequencing project. | reverse complement strand
GATTTACCTCCAGTAAACCTTCGAAATTTGCATTTGCATCTGACGAAAAATCCATTCGCCAGCCGACCACCTCATTTGTACGGTGTTACCTCAAAAAAATTCGCCAGAATAGGGGAAAATCCTGCCGAAACATCAAAAAGTTGCAGAAAGTTTACAAACCGTCAAGCGTCGCCGTTGAGCCAGAAGGCGGGCTTCACCAGCACGGTTTCGTGCTCTTGGTCAATGTCCATCACCATCAGCGACTTTTCGCCCATCACGCGCTTCTTCACGGGTTTTGCGGTGGACATCACGAACGTCATGCCGACGACATCGACATTGAACTCGCGCATCAGGTCGACCATGCCCTTCGCCGTGCCGCCGCCTTTGAGAAAGTCGTCCACAATCAGGCACTTCTGCCCCTCCTGCACCGCGCGGCGCGAAAGGCTCATCGTCTCGATATGGCCGGACGACCCGGAAACGTAGTTGATGTTGACCGCGCTGCCCTCGTAGACCTTGGAGGAACGGCGCGCAATCACCAGCGGCACGCCCAGCGCGTTCGCGGTGGCGAAGGCGACGGGGATGCCCTTCGTCTCCATCGTCAGCACAAAATCCGGCGCGGCGGCATAGTATTCCGTCGCCATGATTTCGCCCATGCGGGTGACGATTTCGGGCGTGGAGAGAATGTCGCTGTAATAGAGGAAGCCGCCGGGCAGAACGCGCCCTTCTTCGCTCAGCTGCTGGCAGAGGTCGCCGATGAACTTGCGCGCTTCGGGACGGCGAACCTTCGTGCGATAGCGAACGCCGCCCGCCGCGCCTGTGACCGTTTCCAGCTCGCCCAGCCCGAAGTGCGCCACAACGTCGCGCAGGATATCAATATCCTCGCTCATGGTCGATTTGGCAGACCCGAAGAGGTCGCAAAAATAGGAAAGCGTGAAGATGCGGTTCGGCTTGGCGGCAAGAATCTTCATCATAGCGCTCATGCGCTCGTTGCGGCGGATTTTGTCCACGGGGGTATCGCTCCTTTATTGGTGGTCGAATGCGAATCCCGATGCACCTGAATCATCCGGGAATCGTATGGAAATGGTACGGTTTTTTCGGGCACACCGGAGCAAATCAGGCAAAATAAAAAATCCGGCGATGCCTGAATCGTATTATAGCACAAATCTACGAATGATGGAAGAGAGCAAAATAAAAAAAGTTCGGTTTTTGTGCAAATGCGCGCAATCATCCGCCGAAGGAGTATTAACTTGGACAAAACAGGCAAAATTGCATGAGAAAAGGACAAAAATCAGCAGCTTTCCGTTGCAAAATGGCGAAAATCACCCGAAAGGCAGGAAAAAAATCCGTCCCCCCTTGCATTTTTGGCAGGGAAATAGTATACTTATATTCGGACAAAAAGAAGGAGGTGGTTCACCTATGAAGTCCGTGAACATCAAGCTGAACCTGATGACCGATGGTGCCAAGTTCGTCCAGATCGTTGGCGCGTATCCGTATGACATGGATCTGCGCAGCGGCCGTCACGTTGTGGATGCTAAGTCCATTCTGGGCATCTTCTCCCTCGACTGGAGCAAGCCTGTGACGATGGAGATTTACTCCGACGATTGCGACGACCTGCTGGCCGAGATCAAGCCCTTCCTCGCATAAGCGTCAGGGGTCATTCAGGACAATCAGCTGCGGAAAGGTCTGCAATGGGGCAAGTGCCGCCGGCGCGGACTTTCTGCCGACAAGCGCATCCCCTCAGCCACTGGCGGAGGGGGTGTTTTCGTAAATGCTATTAGTTAAGGCGCACGCCGAAGGTTTCCAAAGGGCGACCGCAAACTTCGTTTGTTTTCATGCCCTTTGGTCGCGTCCGCAGGCGCGAAACCCTCTGCAACAAGAGACTACTATAATGTAGAAAAAATCCGTAGGGAAGGAGGCTGATGCCGCGTGCAGCGCAAAATTATCCCCGATGCCGAGAACCGGCTGCTCATCCTCTATGCCCTCAAAACCGTCGGCGCAATGACCGACCAGCAGCTGCTGATTGTCATGACCGACACCGACTTGATGAACTATATCACCCTCCAGCTGACGATTGCGGATTTGGAGAGCGAGGGCAAACTGCGCCGTCAGGGCGACACATCCGGCGGGACGCTCGAACTGACCGACGCGGGACGCTATCTGCTCAACAGCTTCGAGATGCACATTCCGGTCAGCCGTCGCGGGCTGATTGACAGCGGCGCGGCGCAGTGGCGCGAGCGGTTCGCGGCGGAACAGATGGCGGCGGTGGAGATTTTCGATCTCCCGAACGGCGAAAAGGGGCTGCACCTGCGCATCGTCGACCGCCGAAACGTCCTGCTGGACATCACTTTCGCCCTGCCGACGGGCAAACGCATCAACTGCCTCCAGCAGCGCTGGCAGCAGTGCATGAATCAGGTCTACCTGCTCCTGCTGTCCACCTTGGGCAGCGGCCACACGCCGGAAAAGAAGCTGCCGGACGGGTGCAGCGTGCTGCAGGTGAGCGACTCGGAGTGGCTGACGACCGCCTGCGACAACCCGACGCAGCCGACCATTACGCTGATGGTGAGCCTGCCGACCGAGGAAACGGCGCATGAATGCGCAGCCGCTTTTCCGACCATGAGCGCTGTCGTTCGCGACGCGATTCTGGCGCTCCTGGACGGCGCACAGCTGCCGTAATGCCGCGCGCCGCACACTTTTCCCGAAAAAAAGTAAATTCCCTCTTGACAAAGCGGTGGAAACGTGGTATGCTAACAAAGCTGGTTCCATTATGGAGAGATGGCCGAGCGGTTGATGGCGCTGGTCTTGAAAACCAGTGATACCGAAAGGTACCGGGGGTTCGAATCCCTCTCTCTCCGCCAGTTTTCTTAACTGCATACGAGCTTGACATGGAGAAGTACCCAAGTGGCCGAAGGGGCTCCCCTGCTAAGGGAGTAGTGTGAGTAATCGCAGCCCGGGTTCAAATCCCGGCTTCTCCGCCAAAAACCCCGGAAACGTTGCGTTTCCGGGGCTTTTCGTATGCTGTTTTTTTATGCAGTGAAAAAGCCGTGAACGCGCTGACAAAATCCCGCTGGATTCAAATGAATCCTTCACCCAAGATACCCATGAAGAACCGACACCCCTCATCGGTTAATCCACAGGCACGCCAAGGTCACCACCACAGCAGCTGCGCAAAGAATCCCCAAAACGATAAACCCCATGCGTTCATCTCCTTCCACCGCGGCGAAGTCCTGTCGGAATAGGATGTGCAAGCAGGGAGGAAAATATGCCGTATGGGTGGATTTTTTCCATGGGACAGGAAAATAGGAACGTCACGGAAACTTTGGGGGAAGGAAGAAGAGTTCAAGTTAGGTAGTAGAAAGCAACTCTTTCCCGCAAGAAACTTTTGCGACGGGGGAGTCCGGAGGGGGCTGCCGCCCAGACTCGACATTCGGCAGTCCCCGCTGTGCGTTCTTTGGTTACTTTCTGTCGCAACAGAAAGTAACAACTTCGCGTCCGCAGACGCGACGGGAGCAGCGAGCAAAACCATGCCTGTTTTCATGAATGCTTCCTCTCCACAGCTTTCCATGAAGAATTGGAAAATATGCAGTGGACAGCAGCACTTTCAGAACGGTAACATAGTACCAAACTATACGGAAAGAGAATACCAAACAGGGAAAACGGGTTACCCAGAAGAAGAGAATGAGGAATACACCGAAGCGGAACGCACGTGTACGGGCGGGCGCGCGCGCGATAAGCAGATTGCCGCCATTTGGCGGTCTGATTTCGGTGCGATTCCCGCCCCGGCGCAGGTGCAGCGGCTCTCCACCGCGTCGGATGTGCTGCAAATGCCGCTGACAGTGCTGCGTGAAGCCGTCCGGTGCGCCGCCGCGACGGGCGCGAAGTCCCCGATGGCGTATGTGCTGACACTCCTGCAAGACTGGCACTATGCGGGCGTTCGGACGGCGGATGATGTGGGCGAATATGCCTATCTGCGCGACGTGGTGGAGGGCAGGCAGCCCGGCAACCGCGAAAAAGCACAGCAGGCGCTGGCACAGATGCGCCTCCGCCATCAGCAGATGCCGGAGGGCAGCGAGGAAGGGGCGGACGGCTGATGCAAGCAAGCGACATGACAACGGAGCAGCTGATTCGCTACTTCCGGTGCATGGGCAGCGCGAACGCGGTCTGCCGCGAGCATCAGCGCTGCCAGGACTGCCCGTATTACGTTCCGCAGAGCTACAACGTGCGCTTCCGTGACGCGGCGATGGAAATTGCCAATCGGCTGGAAGCAGCACTGAACCGTGGAGGACAAGCAACATGAGCAACCAATCCCCCTGCACCGACCCGCTCTACCCCTGCACGGCGCTGACGCTGGCAGAAAAGAGTGCCGCGCTGGAGCAGCTGACGTGGCTCCGCAAGCATATGCTGGCGGTGAATTTCCACGAATACGAGGCGGTGGACGCGGCAATCCGCGCCCTGCGCAAGGCGACGACGGTGGATGACTGCCGGGTGCGCCGCATCCCTGTGTACGGCATGGGGCAAGCGAGGGACGCGGCGTATTCCCAGCGTGGCGACGACTATCTGCTCGAAGCCCAGCGCGTCGCGGGAGAGAATCCGCCGAATGCGTCAGATATGCCGGAGAACGCCCCGAAGAATCCGCCGGAGACGGTGGAGAATGCCGAAAATTCGCCGAAGGTGCCGCCGAAAAAGCGAAATGGCGGCTGGCGGTGCTGACAGGCGATTCAGGAGGGGCGGACGATGCGGGCAAAAGAGTATCTGTCGCAGGTGCGTTTTCTCGACGAGCGAATCACCTGCAAGCTGGCGGACGCGGCGCGATTGCAGGACATGGCGACGCGCATCACGCCCATCCTGCGGGAAGACGGCGCATCCGGGGGCGGCGGCGTGCCGGATCGTCTGGCGGACGCGGTGGCGAAAATCGTCGACCTGAAAGCCGAAATCAACCGGGACATCGACCGCTTGGTGGACAAGAAGCGCGACATTGCGGCGAAGCTGGGCAAATTGACCGACCGGCGGTATTACGCGGTGCTTTTCCGGCGGTATCTGCTGTTTGAGACGTTCGAGAAGATTTCCTGCGAGATGAACTACTCGTGGCGACACGTCTGCTCCCTGCACGGGCAGGCGCTGGAGGCGTTTCAAAAGGTGCTGGACGCGGAAAAAGACGCTTGATGCGGCGTGGAGGTGAGAAAAATGGCGATAATCGGCGTGCTGTGTCTGCTGGCGGCGGTGGTCTGCGCGGCTTGCACGATGGTATTTCAATCCACGCTCCCCACACGGGGAGCGACTATGGGTATACGACATTGGCAACAGTGTGTGATATTTTTCAATCCAGCCCCCACGCAGGGAGCAACCCGCGCTTACGCGCTTTCTTCCGTAGCCTTGCCGGAATCCGCGTGTTCTTCCAACTTGAGGGGAACTTTTCGCCCGGTGGAGGCTCACGGCACGAGCAAATCCACCGGGATTCCCAGCGCGGCGGCAACGGTGCGCATCCGCTCCAGCGGCACGGACTGCTTGCCGTACTCCCACAGCTGCACGACACGTTCAGCGCTTGCGCCGGTGTAGCCGCACATTTCACCAAGGGCGCGCTGGGTCAGTCCGCGCTCCTTGCGCTTGCTCTTGATGAGGGCAGGGATGCTTTCAACAGGGGGATTAGACGGGTTGTAGCACATGATGATGCTCCTTTCACTTTTTGTTCTGTGTCATTCTGATATGCGCGGCAGCCGCGAAGCAAATCACGGCAAGGACGCTGAAAACAACGGCGATACCAAGCAAGATTTGAACCATTGCAATTCCCGGTGGTCTGTGCTATAATCAGGGCGTGGAGGAGAGGGCGCGAACCCTCCCCTCCGGGAACTCACTTCAGGGCTTCAATCAACGCTGCGAGGGCCGTAACCAGCAACGCGATGCCGCTGAAGAGCTTCCCAAGCGCTTCAAGCCTTTCGGCTTGAGCGCTTTTCTTTTTGCCCTTCTTGCTCACCGGGCTTCACCTCCTTTCCTCTTCTATTATATCACAATAAGTTCATTGTGTCAATAAGCAAATCAAAGAAATTTTGCAATTTTTCATCACTTTTTCAGAAGCTCGCGCCCTGCTTTCCGAGCCGCTCACGGCATCACATCATAAAATATCATAGTATTTCATATTGCCCCCATGCTATACTACACATGGAAACCTCCAATCACCTCACCCGACGGACGCGCCAGTCTCCGCCGGGTATTTTTGTGCCCCAAATTCGCTGTGCCCCGCGTTTGGAGGCAAAATCCCCGCGTGTGGAGGCGCAATTCCTCATTCCGCATTCCAGAAAGGATGGTGGACTTGGCTGGACTGACCGAGAAACAGCGCCGCTTCTGCGACGAGTACCTGATTGACCTGAACGCGACGCAAGCCGCCATCCGCGCCGGATATTCCCCGAAAACGGCAGCGACAATTGCGGCAGAAAACCTCACAAAACCTAAGGTTGCTGAAAACATCAAAAAGCGCATGAACGAAAAGGAAGATGCGCTGATTGCCAAGCAGGACGAAGTGCTGAAATACCTGACGGCGGTGATGCGCCGGGAGATGAAGGAATTTGTCGTCGTGACGTGCATGGAGGAGAAGACGGAAGTCATCCCCGGCGAGGGCGGCAGCAAGCCCACCCGGCGCACGACGAAGAAGGAAGAACCGAAGGTCGTCGAGATTCCGGCGCGGCTGTGCGACGCGAACAAGGCGGCGGAGCTGCTGGGCAAGCGCTACGGGCTGTTCACGGACAGGGTGGATGTGTCGGGCAGCATGCCGGTGATTCTGGCGGGAGAGGATGCGCTTGACGACTAATCAGCCGCGAATCTACCTGCCGGATGTCGTCGGGCGCGGCTACGGCGCGTTCTGGCGCTTCACGGGGCGCTACCGCGTGTGCAAAGGCAGCCGCGCAAGCAAGAAAAGCACCACGACGGCGCTGAATTTCATCTACCGCATGATGAAGTACCCCGGTGCGAACCTGCTGGTCATCCGCAAAACGTACCGCACCTTGCGCGACAGCTGCTTCACGCAGCTTCTCTGGGCGATTCACCGCCTGCAAGTGGAGGCGTTCTGGAGCTGGAAGGAAAGTCCGCTGGAAATCACCTACAAGCCGACGGGGCAGAAAATCTACTTTCGCGGCATGGATGATCCATTGAAATTGACCTCCATCACCGCGCAGAGCGGCGTGCTGTGCTGGGTGTGGATTGAAGAAGCCTACGAAATCATGAACGAGAGCGACTTCAACACGCTGGATGAATCCATCCGCGGCGAATGCGCACCGCCGCTGTTCAAGCAAATCACGCTGACGTTCAACCCGTGGAATCAGAAGCACTGGCTGAAAGCACGCTTTTTCGACGTGCAAGACCCGGACATCCTCGCCATCACAACGAACTACCAGTGCAACGAGTGGCTGGACAAGCAGGACTTGCGCCTATTCGAGCGGATGAAGGCGACGAACCCGCGCCGCTACGCCGTGGCTGGCTTAGGGAACTGGGGCATCGTGGAAGGGCTCATCTACGAGCACTGGCAGGAATCCCCGTTCGACCCGGCGGAAATCAGCCGGACGGGCAAGCTGGAATCCGTGTTCGGCTTGGACTTCGGCTTCACCAACGACCCGACGGCGCTCTTCTGTGGATTGTTGGACATTCCGGCGCGCCGCCTGTACGTCTTTGATGAGCTGTACGAACGGGGGCTGACGAACGACATGATTGCCAAGCGCGTGACGGCGATGGGCTACGGCAAAGTGAGCATCACCGCCGACGGCGCCGAGCCGAAATCCATTGCTGAGCTGCGCGGCATGGGCTTGCGTGTGCACAGCGCGGCGAAAGGCGCGGACAGCATCCGCAGCGGCATCCAGTGGATTCAAAATCTCGAAATCATCATCCACCCGCGCTGCGCGAATTTCATAACGGAAATCAGCAATTACACATGGGACAAGGACAAGTTCGGCAAGATGCTCGATGGCCCCATTGACGACTTCAACCACCTGATGGACGCCATGCGGTACGCGCTGGAAAAATACATCATCAACAAGAAATGGACGTACTAACGAGAGGATGACACGAATGACAGACGGAGAAAGACTGACGGCGATTCTTGCGCAGTACGCAATCCCGTGCGAGAAGGTCAGCTTCCACGGCAAGCTGGACGCGCTGGCGGCAGGGCTGGGCATCCAGACACAAGGGCGGCTGCTGGGCGACGTGCTGGATGACATTGCCGCCAAGACGGGCGTGGAGCGCGACGACCGGCTCTATGGCGCGTTCATCCGCAAGCTATACGAGGACGTGACCAGCGGCGAGGACGCGACGCTTTCCGGCAATCCGCTGACGCTGGAAAGCTGCATCGGCGGAAAGCCACTGGGCGCGCTGCATGTGTACGGCAAAAGCACGCAAGCTGCCATGCCGACCCCGACCGCGCCCGTGCCGATTGTCAGCGCGGGTGACGGCGGGACGGTGGCGGTCACGGTGTCGGATGGCGCGAACGAATCGCAGACGCTGCAAACGCCGAACGCGCTGTGCGGCATCCCGGTTGCATCCAGCGGCAATTACACGGACGAAAACGGGCAGCAGTGGGTCTGCGACGAGGTGGATTTGGCGCGCGGCGTGCGGGTGCAGCGTATCGGGAAAATCAAGGTAACATCGTCGCTCAATTGGCAGACGGCAGGTCGCGAGGTTGACCGCTACTTCGCTTGGTTCAACGGCACATACACGTCGAACGTGCTCTGCACGCACTTTTCCACCGCTCTTGGCTCTGAAACGGTCGGCGGGGTGATTGCCAATCGGAATAACCTTGTCGGCTTTGCATTCGCCGAAAAAGGCACGACGACCCTCGATGACTTTAAGCAGTTTTTGGACGAGAATGACGTTTTTATTTGGGCTGCGCTTGCTACACCGGTGGAAACCGACATTTCTGCGGACGAAGTCGCAGCCTACAAGGCGCTGACTACCTATGCCCCGACGACCTTCATCAGCGTGAGCGGCGGCGCAGGGCTGGCGGCAACCTACAGGCACACCAAGACGGCGAAAGACACCTGAAAGGGGTGATTGACATGCTGACAATTCCCGAAATCAAGGCGTTCATTGATAACGACGCATCTTCCGACAAAAAGCGGTTTGCGCGGGTCGGGCAAAAGTACTACGAGGGCGACCACGACATCCGAAAGTATCGGCTGTATTTCATCAATGCGGACGGTGCTTTGCAGGAGGACAAGAACCGCTCGAACATCAAAATCAGTCACCCATTCTTCACCGAGCTGGTAGACCAAGAGGCGCAGTACATGCTGTCCGGGCAGGAAGCGTTCGTGCGGTCGGACATTCCGGAGCTTCAAAAGGCGCTGGAGGACTATTTCGACGAGGATTTCACCGCTGAACTCTACGAGGTCATCACGGGCGCGGTGGCGAAGGGCTTCGAGTACATGTACGCCTACAAGGATGCGAACGGCCGCACGCGCTTTCAGGCAGCGGACGGCCTCGGCGTGGTAGAAGTCCGGGCGAAGGATACGGACGACGGCTGCGAGTACGTCATCTACTGGTACATCGACCACATCGGCAAGGACAACAAAGCCATCAAGCGCATTCAGGTGTGGGACAAAAAGCAGACGCACTTCTTCTGCCAGGTGAACGAGGGCGAGATTGTGCCGGATGAATCCGCACCGCTGAACCCGCGCCCGCACACCATCTGGCGCAAGCCCGGCGACGAAAGCACCTACTTTGACGGCTTCGGCTTCATCCCCTTCTTCCGCCTGGACAACGGGCAGAAGCAGTTCTCCGGCCTCAAAACCATCAAGGGGCTGATTGACGACTACGACCTCATGTCCTGCGGGCTATCCAACAACATTCAGGACGCGAACGAAGTCCTCTACGTCGTCAAGGGCTTTGAGGGCGACAACCTCGATGAGCTGATGACCAACATCCGGGCGAAAAAGCACATCGGCATCCCGGATTCCGGCGGCGACGTGGAGATCCGCACGATTGACATTCCCTATCAGGCGCGCCAGACGAAGCTGGAACTGGACGAAAAGAACATCTACCGCTTCGGCATGGGCTTCAACGCCGCGCAGGTCGGCGACGGCAACGTGACGAACGTGGTCATCAAGAGCCGCTATGCGCTGCTTGACCTCAAGTGCAACAAGCTGGAAATCCGCTTGAAGCAGTTCATGCGCAAGCTGCTGAAAATCGTCTTGGCGGAAATCAACGAATCCGGCAGCACGAACTACCAGATGCAGGACGTGTATTTCGACTTCCAGCGCGAGGTGATGGCGAACGCGCTGGACAACGCGCAGATTGCATTGACCGACGCGCAGAAGCAGCAGGCGCAAGTGAACACGCTGCTGGCGCTCACCGACGTGCTGGATGACGAAACGCTGCTGGAAAACATCTGCGACGTGCTGGAACTGGACTACAAGACGATTCGCGGGCGGACGAAATCAGACGACGGCGCGGCGGACGTGGCGCTGGATGACGTTCCGGCGGAAGAGGATGACGCGGGGTGATGTGAATGCGCAAGAGCGAGAAGGAAGCCCTGCAAGCCATGCTGGATGATGAGCAGGAAACCATCAAGGCACTGGAAAAGGCATACCAGCGGGCGATTCGGCGCATCGACAACCACATTCGCATCCTCGAAAGCGACGAAATGACGCAATCGAAGATTTATCAGAAGCGTTATCAGGAGGCGATGAAAGCCCAAATCAACGCCGCGCTGGACGAACTGCACAAGAAAAGCAATCAGACCATCGAAGAATACCTGACGCGCAGCTACCAGCACGGCTACGTCGGCACAATGTACAGCCTGCACAAGCAGGGAATGCCGATTCTCGCCCCCATTGACCAGCGTGCCGTCACCCGCGCCGTCCGCACGGACAGCAAGCTCAGCGGGCGGCTGTACGGTGAACTTGGCGTGGATATGCAGAAGCTGAAGAAGACCATCCGCCGGGAGATTTCCATCGGCATCTCCATCGGCAGCGACTACAACATGATTGCCCGTCAGGTGCAGATTTCTTCCGGCATTCCGCTCAAACGCGCGAAAACCATCGTCCGCACCGAGGGACACCGCATTCAGCAGCAATCCGCTGACGACGCGCGCAACGCCGCCAAGGGGCAAGGCTGCCAAGTCGTCAAGCAGTGGGATGCAGTGCTGGACGGCAACACGCGCACGGATCACCGCATCCTTGACGGGCAGATTCGCGAAGTCGGCGAACCGTTCGAGATAGACGGCAAGAAAGCCGAATACCCCGGCGCATTCGGGCGACCCGAAGAGGACTGCAACTGCCGCTGCGTCGCGCTGACAAGGGCGAAGTGGGCGCTGGACGCGGACGAGTTGCAGACCATGAAGGACAGGGCGAAGTTCTTCGGGCTGGACAAGGCGGAGGGGTTCAGGGAGTTTGAGGAGAAGTATCTGAAAGCGGAAAAGGTGTTGAATAAGCAGCGCAAAGGTGGTATAATTCAGATGGATTTGCAGTTCTTTGCAAATTCCGCCGAAAAAGATTTGCAGCGGCAAAAAACTTCTTCTATCCGAAAGTCATTGGAAACGTTTGACCAGCGGATTGTAGAGCATTGGCATAAGATTGAGCATCCCGAAGAGCATGTGCCAAATTGGGATGAAAGAGACCCGCGTGAGCAAGAAGGACTAAAAAAGCATTGGTATAAGGAAATCACTAATTTCCGTGAATCAAGGGCGCGCAGAATTGCAGAATTAAAGAGAAGAGGTGAATACGATGAATGAAAGTACATTGAAGTATATCCTTGCCCGCGTCATTGACAATGCCAATGAGACGATGAACGAGGCAAGGGAAAACCCCGATGATGCCTTCTACAAGGGGAAGCGCCTTGCGTATTACGAAGTGCTGGACACCATCAAGAACACGCTGCTGAATGAAGGAATCCCGCTGGATGATTTGGGGCTGAATGTGGAATTGGAGCGGAAATTCCTTTAATAGGGCGTGCGCTTTCGGAGAGGTGAAGTAGCGTGAAATATAAGGAATATGACATTCCGAACACCGAAGAAATTGAAAAATTTCGGAAAATGACGCGAGAAGAACGCGATGCACTTCTTAAAAAGCTGCTGGAAGAGGACAGAAAACAAGCCAGCGAAGGAGAAAAACGGTAGAAAGCACCCTGCCCCCCTGCAAGGTGCTTTTTTGATACGTTGAAAGGAGTGCATAAACGTGACCATGACCAGAGAAGAACGAATCCAGCAAATCAGGGACTGCGGGCAGACCATCTTCGAGAAGGCAGAAAGCATCTACGGGGATTATGCCTGCCCGACGAACTTGCAGGTGGTCATTACCATGAAAGCGAATGAGCTGCCGAACATCACCGTGAATCGGGAGTTTTTCAGCGACATCATGATGGAACGCAATGGTGGGCATATCAAGCAGGCGTCTTTGAACCGTCTTTGAACCAGCTTTGAAACTTGTTCGAAACTAAAAATTGCAAGTTGCAAAGAGAAATTGCAACTTACCATCAACTTGCAATCAACTTAATCCGCGAAAAGCAGCCGCACACCTCGTGCAGGCTGTTTTTTCATACAATAATTCCGAACGGGAACCGCTGCACGAGCATCAGGAGACATGAAAAAAGCCGGGATGGCGGCGGAGGGAGAAATCCTCTGAGGCTGTCCCGGCTCTTTTTCTGTGAATCACATCAATTCATACGAGGAAAGCGGCTGCTCGAACAGACCGCACATCGGCGAAGCTGGTCGAAACTGTCGCACTGCCGCGCAGCCACTCAAAAACGAAATTGGCTTCCAAGGTCAAGGGTTGATTGCACCGGTTGTATCTGAGGGCGTAGTCGCGCTTTTCGGGCGTATCCGCGAAGGAAAAGCTGAATGCACGCCGTCCTTTTCCCGCTGATAGGGGAGAATTGCCTGACCGAGCTTCAAATCGTCGCACACTCCAGCGAAGGACATGTCCTGCGCATGGGCGCGAAGCCAGTCGGCGGTTTCTTCCTGTTTCAGATGCTCCGGCGTCTGGGCGGCATCCATACGCCAACGGTGTTGACCGTGTTCACGATGACTTGCGCGGGACTGCTGAAAATGTTCCCCTCGATGTATGTTACCATTTTCCTCGCTCCTTCTGATGAAAGTCAGCACAGCCCTGCGCGCCGCTGTCTTGATGATACCATACGCGGCGGGGAATCGCAAGCATTTGCGGAAATTCCGCTGATTTTTTTGCCGTCGTGTATACGTCATCCACTCTGCGCACACTTCCAGCCCCTTCACCTGACTACCATTCTGACTACCGTCCTCGCCCAATTTCGGTAGTCAGCCCCCATTCTAATGGCAAAAATCCGTCTGTTTTCATCATCAAAAATCCAATCAAAAATCCCCGGAAGCCTTGCACTTCCGGGGGATTTTCTCCTGTACGCCCGGCAGGAGTCGAACCTGTGACCTTCAGAGTCGGAGTCTGACGCTCTATCCAACTGAGCTACGGGCGCTCATCAGCCTAACCATTTTACCACAGCAGGGGAGGATTGTCAAGCGGAAATGCGGAAAAATCGCGGGAAGGGGATCGAAAGGAAAGCGGAAAGGTATCCGCAAGGGCGCGAAGCAGGGGAAAATCAGCTATCGAAAAATATCTGCCACATTTTCTGCGCATTTTGTGGGGATTTTTTAAAGAAATGCCGCTTGACCTCTTCTCAAACGGGCAAAAAACTGTTACAATAATACGAGAGCAGAAGATGCTCAAATCACGAGAGGAGAATGAATCCATGAAGAAGCTCGTTTCTCTCATCCTGGCGCTGGCGATGGTGCTGTGCGTGGTTTCCTTCGCGTCTGCGGATGAAACCTACCGCGTGGCGATGATTACCGACTCCGGCGACATCACCGACCAGTCCTTCAACCAGACGACCTACGAGGCCTGCAAGGCGTTCTGCGAGGCCAACGGCGTCGACTTCAACTACTTCAAGCCCACCGGTGACTCCGACGCGGAGCGCATCGCGCAGGTCGAAGCGGCCATTGACGAAGGCTACAACGTCATCGTCATGCCCGGCTACCTGTTCGCGGCGACGATTGGCGAGTGCCAGCCGACGTACCCGGACGTGAAGTTCATCGCACTGGACGTGAGCGAGTATGACCTCACCTCCAACGGCGTTGACCTGAGCAACGCGTCCAACCTGTTCTCTGCTGTGTATCAGGAAGAACTTTCCGGCTACATGGCGGGCTATGCGGCAGTGAAGATGGGCTACAAGAAGCTCGGCTTCCTCGGCGGCATGGAGGTTCCGGCGGTGCAGCGCTTCGGCTACGGCTTCGTGCAGGGCGCGAATGACGCGGCGGTGGAACTGGGCATCGCGGCGGACGTCTCCTGCGAGTACGTCTACGGCGGCAAGTTCATGGGCGACGCTGACATCACGGCGTACATGGACAACTGGTACGCCACCAAGGGCGTGGAAGTCGTCTTCGCTTGCGGCGGCGGCATCTACACCTCTGCGGCGGAAGCGGCTGCGAAGGTCGGCGGCAAGATGATCGGCGTTGACTCCGACCAGTCTCCCATCATCAACCAGTATGCGGACGGCATGACGGTTACTTCCGCCATGAAGGGTCTGGCGGCGACGGTTAAGACGCTGCTGACCGATACCGTTGCGGGCAACTTCGACCTGCATGCGGGCAAGGTGGAGAACCTCGGCCTCGTGTCCGGCGACGACCTGACCCTGAACTACGTCGGCCTGCCCGTGGAGACCACGGAATGGAACGACACCTTCACCGTGGATGACTACACCGCGCTGGTGAAGGCGATGGTGGATGGCAAAGTGACCGTTTCCAGCGACATTACCGTGCGTCCGGAAACGACCATTGCGGTCAACTACAACGGCAACATCAAGTAATCTCACCTTCCGGGGGATGGCAACGTCCCCCGGATTCTGACAAGAGCTTCCGCCGGGGGAATCCTCTGCCGCGCGGAAGTTTTTGTCAGAATCAAGCGCATTTTCGGCGCACACGGGGAATCATCCGCCGCAAAATCGGCGAAATCAATGGGGAAAACAGAACATCAAGGAGGAAATGCTTCATGGAGAAACAGCGCGTTCAAACGCCGGACGAAAGCACGCCTTATGCCATCGAAATGCTGCATATCACCAAGCGCTTTCCCGGCATCATTGCCAATGACGACATCACCCTCCAGCTGCGCCACGGCGAAATCCACGCGCTGCTGGGTGAGAACGGCGCGGGCAAATCGACGCTGATGAGCGTCCTTTTCGGCTTGTATCAGCCTGAGGAAGGCGAAATCAGGAAGGATGGCAAAACGGTGTCCATCCGCAACCCCAATGACGCCACCGCGCTGGGCATCGGCATGGTACACCAGCACTTCAAGCTGGTGGAGTGCTTCACCGTGCTGGACAACATCATTCTGGGCGTTGAACCGACGAAATTCGGCTTCCTGCAAAAGAAAGAGGCGCGGCAGAAGGTGCTGGCGCTGTCCGAGCGTTACGGGCTGCACGTCGACCCCGACGCGAAGGTGGAGGATATCACCGTTGGGATGCAGCAGCGCACGGAAATCCTCAAAATGCTCTACCGCGACAACGAAATCCTGATTTTCGACGAACCGACCGCCGTCCTGACGCCGCAGGAGATTGACGAACTGATGCAGATTATGCGCAATCTGGCGGCGGAGGGCAAGTCTATCCTCTTCATCTCCCATAAGCTGGCGGAGATTATGGCGGTTTCCGACCGCTGCACGGTGCTGCGCAAGGGCAAGTACATCGGCACGGTGAACACGAAGGATACCACGCCGGAGGAACTGTCCGCGATGATGGTCGGGCGCAACGTCAACTTCCACGTCGAGAAGAAACCGGCGCAGCCCGGCGAGGTCGTGCTGAAGGTAGAAAACATGACCGTCGCGTCCCATGTGCACAAGAACAACGCTGTCAAAAATGTGTCGCTGGAGGTGCGCGCAGGCGAAATCGTCTGCCTTGCGGGCATTGATGGCAACGGTCAGACGGAGTTCGTGTACGGTCTGACGGGCTTGGAACCGCTCGTCAGCGGCAAAATCTACCTGGATGGGCAGAATATCACCCGCGCGTCGATTCGCCGGCGCTCGCTGGACGGCATGAGCCACATCCCGGAGGATCGCCACAAGCACGGCTTGGTGCTGGATTACTCGCTGGAAGACAACATCGTTTTGCAGCGCTATTTCGACCCGGAATTCACGCGCGCGGGCTTCCTGCGCCGCAAGAACATCCGCGCCTATGCCAATCGGCTGATTGACCAGTACGACATCCGCTCCGGGCAGGGCGCAACCACCATCGCCCGCAGCATGTCCGGCGGCAACCAGCAGAAGGCGATTGTCGCGCGCGAAATCGACCGCTCGCCGCGCCTGCTGATTGCCATGCAGCCCACGCGCGGTTTGGACGTGGGCGCGATTGAGTACATCCACAAGCAGATTATCGCCGCGCGCGACGAGGGCAAGGCGGTGCTGCTGGTTTCGCTGGAGATGGACGAGGTGCTGGACGTGTCCGACCGTATTCTCGTGATGTACGAAGGCGAAATCGTCGGCGAGCTTGACCCGAAAACGACGACGGCGGAAGAAATCGGCCTGTATATGGCGGGCGCGAAACGGGAGGTGCGGTAAAGATGGCAAACGAACCTAAGAAAGTCCGGCAGCGCAGGTCGATGCTGCAAATTCCCGGCGTGCAAACGATTCTCTCGTCGCTGCTGTGCATCGTGCTGGGGTTGCTGGTCGGCTTCGTCGTGCTGCTGCTGATTGACCACGGCGTGAGCGAAAAGACGGGCAACCTCAACGCCATTGATGCGATTCTGGTTATCATCAAGAACTTCTGGAAGTATGGCAGCAGCACCGCGCAGATGAAGTATCTGGGCAACACGCTGGTCAAGACTGCGCCGCTGCTCATGTGCGGCTTGTCGGTGCTGTTCGCCTACAAGGTGGGCTTGTTCAACATTGGCGCGGCGGGTCAGTACGTCGTGGGCGCGGGTGCGGCGCTGTACTGTGCACTGGCGTGGAACATGCCGTGGTATGTGTGCCTGCTGGCGGCGGCGCTCGCGGGTGCGCTGCTGGCGTGCATCTCCGGCGCGCTCAAAGCATTCTGCAACGTTAACGAGGTCATCTCCTGCATTCTGCTCAACTGGATCAGCCTCTATGCCGTCAACAGCCTGCTGTCGCTCGTGAAGGACAGCAACACCCCTTACACCGTTAAGCTGAGCGTGGGCAATCCGAGCGCGCTGATGCCGTCGCTGGGGCTGGAAAAGCTGTTCTCCAACAACCGCTATGTGACCATTGCCATTCCGCTGGCGATTGTCATTGCCGTGCTGATTTGGGTGCTGCTGAGCAAAACGAAGCTGGGCTACGAGCTGAAGGCGACCGGGCTGAACAAGAATGCCGCGAAATACTGCGGGATGCGCGAAAAGCAGAATCTCATCCTGACGATGGGGATTGCGGGCGCGCTGGCGGGCATCGGCGCGGGCTTCATGTTCCTCTCTGGCTTTGAGGAATGGGCAGTGGCGCAGTCGGCGGTTCCGGCGATGGGCTTCAACGGCATTGCCGCGGCGTTCCTCGGCGGTCTGCACCCGATTGGCACGATTTTCGCATCCTTCTTCATCCAGCACATCACCTTCGGCGGCGCGTATGTTGACCGCGCCATCTATTCTTCGCAGATTTCCGACCTCATTTCGGCGGTCATCATCTACATGTGCGGCTTCGTGCTGTTCTTCCGGCAGGTTATGACGCGCCGGGCGGAGCGCAAAGCGGAAGCGAACCTGCGGAAGGAGGCGAATCTCAAATGACACTCTTGCTGCAATATATGCTGATGTTTGCATCAGTCCTGCTGCTGGTGGCGCTGGGCGGCTGCTTCTCGGAGCATTCCGGCGTGATTAACATCGGGCTGGAGGGCATCATGGTTTTCGGCGCGCTTGGCGGTGCGCTGATGATGAAGTACATGCCCGACGGCACAGCGGTCGTCGTGGTCATCCTCCTGACGACGCTGATGGCGATGATTTTCGGGATGCTGTATTCGCTCCTGCTGGCGGTCGCGGCGATTAACTTCAAGGCAGACCAGACGCTCGTCGGCACGGCGATGAACCTGCTCGGCACGGCGGCGGCGACGGTCATCGTCAAGGCCATCAACATTGCCGAAGACGTGTCGAATGTGTCCTCATCCATTACCTACATCAACGTCAAAAAGGCGTTTCTGGTGGATATCAATGGCTTCGAGTTCAACTGGTTCATGCTCATGGCGGCGGTGCTGCTGGTGATTTCGTATGTCCTGCTGTACAAGACGCGCTTCGGCCTGCGTTTGCAGGCTTGCGGCGAGCATCCGCAGGCGGCGGATTCCGTGGGCATCAACGTCTACAAAATGCGCTATGCGGGCGTGATGATTTCTGGCGTGCTCGGCGGCTTGGGCGGCTTGGTGTACATCACGGCGGGCGTGAGCGAGTGGAAATTCGAGAACGGCGTGGCGGGCTTCGGCTTCCTTGCGCTGGCGGTGATGATTTTCGGGCAGTGGAAACCCTTGCGGATTGCGCTGGCGGCGCTGCTGTTCGGGTTGTTCCGCAGCCTGAGCAACGTCTATACCGGCTTTGACTTCCTCGCGCAGCTGAACCTGCCCAGCACGTTCTACAACATGCTGCCGTACATCATTTCGCTCCTTGTGCTGGCGCTGACGAGCAGCAAGTCCCGCGCGCCGAAGGCCGAGGGTATCCCATACGACAAGGGAAGCAGGTAAGGAGAGTGCCAATGTTCCCCTGCGACGTGGAAATCACGGACTTTCGCCTGCACACCGCAAGCGGCGCGCCTGTGCTGACACTCTCCTTTTGTGCTGATGGCAAAGCGCAAACGCTCCGTTTCCTGTCCATAAGCGACGTGACGCTGCGTTTTCCCGCCATCCCGATGCAGATTTGCGGCTTCGAGATTCGCGACCACCGCGCGGACGGCTGGGATGCCGACCAGCGCTACGAAATCAGCGACTTCGAGGACGGCGCGCTGCACTTCTTCTGCCGCGAAATCGAGACCGAAAACGGCGAACCGCTGTCGTGATGCTGGCAAAATGGAAAACGAACGCCCTGCCGGGGTGAAAAATTCCGGCAGGGCGATTTTTTCTGCAAAAAGTTTCGGAAACCAGAACGCAAGGAAAAGCAGTCAAGCCGCGCAGCAACCGCCACTCTTTCCCGCAAAAAATTGCAGTGGCAGGGGGAGTCCAGAGGGGGCTGAAGTCCAGACTTGCACCCTCTTCAGCCCCCTCTGGGCGCTCTTTGGAACCTTTCTGTCGCAACAGAAAGTAACGTCTTCGCCTCCGCAGAGGCGACGGGAGCGCGGATAAAATCAAGATGGATGCTGAAGTCAATCAGCTGCAAAATTGCCCCGAAACACCGCGTGGCAGCGCGTGCAGCGCATGGAAATCCAAATCCAAGTGAACGCATCGCCGGGATTCGCGAACGCCGAAACTTCCTCCGCCTCCGGGTACTCAAAAGTCAACCGCACCTGAAACGCCGCATTCCGGCACTTCGGGCAAATCGCCGGATGCAGGGGAATCGGCGCGGGCGGCTGCCTGTCATCCAGCACATTCGCATAGCCGTCGCATCGGCTGTCAAAAAGCGGAACGTCGTCGTCTGTCTGATGAAGCGCAACGCAAAGCACGTCCCCATCCGCCAGAAGCTGATTTCGCCCGAAAAGCCCGCGTTTCAGCCTTCCACAGAGCTGAATGTGCAGTTCTTTCGAGCCGTTCAGCACAATCGCACAGCGGACGCGGCTGGCTGTGTCGTCCACATCGGCGGCATAGGGGCGCACGGCGGCGGGAAGCAGCATGGAGCATCCTCCTATTCCAAAAGCGGCAGGGGATTCCTCCTCCTGCCGCCAAAGTTCCCTTACTTCATCCGTTCTTCCAGTTCGGCGCGGCGGGCTTCATAGCCGGGCTTGCCGAGCAGGGCGAACATGTTCTTCTTGTAGGCTTCGACGCCGGGCTGGTCGAAGGGGTTCACGCCCAGCAGATAGCCGGACAGACCGCACGCCTTCTCGAAGAAGTACACCAGATAGCCGAAGTGGTAGGCGTCGGCTTCGTCAATCTCGATGATGATGTTGGGCGTGCCGCCGTCCATGTGCGCCAGCAGCGTACCCTGATACGCCTTGCTGTCCACAAACTGCACGGACTTGCCCGCCAGATAGTTCAGACCGTCGATGTCATCGTCCGCCGCCTCGATGACCAGCTCACTGCGCGGATTCTTCACCCACACAACCGTCTCGAACAGGCTGCGCGTGCCATCCTGAATGAACTGCCCGATGGAGTGCAGGTCGGTGGAGAAATTCGCCGCCGTCGGGAAAATGCCCTTGTTGTCCTTGCCCTCGCTCTCGGCGAACAGCTGCTTGAACCACTCGCCGGTCATCATCAGCGCCGGCTCGTAGTTCACCAGAATCTCGATGTTCTTGCCCTTGCGATAGAGGATGTTGCGCAGCGCGGCGTACTTGTAGGCGGGGTTGGTGTCCAACGTGCCCTCCTTGCAGCATTCGCGCGCGTCCGCCGCGCCCTTCATCATCGCGGCAATGTCGATGCCTGCCGCGGCAATCGGCAAAAGACCCACCGCCGTCAGCACGGAGAAGCGTCCGCCGACGTCATCCGGCACAACAAAGGACTCGTAGCCCTCGACGTTCGCCAGATTCTTCAACGCACCGCGCGCCTTGTCGGTCGTGGCGTAAATGCGGCCCTTCGCGCCCTCCGCGCCATACTTTTCTTCCAGCATCTTCTTGAACACGCGGAAAGCAATCGCGGGTTCGGTCGTCGTGCCGGACTTGGAGATAATGTTGACGGAGAAGTCACGGTCGCCGATAATCTTCACCACGTCATTGATATAGGAAGAAGAAATGTTGTTGCCCACAAAGTAGATTTCCGGGATGCCCTTTTCACGCACACCGTTGTACATCTGCCCCTTGCAGAACTCAATGGCTGCGCGCGCGCCGAGGTACGAGCCGCCGATGCCGATGACAACCAGCACATCGCTGTCGCCCTGAATCTTTTTCGCCGCCTTTTGGATGCGGGCAAACTCTTCCTTGTCGTAATTCACGGGAAGGTCGAGCCAGCCGAGGAAATCACTGCCCGCGCCCTTGCCGGTCAGCAGTTCGTCATTGACTGCATTCAGCAGGGTTTCCATGTTCGTCAGTTCCGCAGGCTTCACGAAGCCGTTCACGCCGGTGGTTTTCAGTTCCATAGCCATGAGAATATCCCCCTCTTTTTGTGTCAAGCGGCGAAAGGGAAAGACCAAATGCCGCTTCTGCGTGTATTATATAGCGTTTTGGGCGAAATGGCAAGCCTTTTTTGCGTTTCTGATGGCGCGGAAGCTACCTCATCCGCCTTCGGCACCTTCCCCAGAGGGGAAGGTTTGGTGTGCGTCTGAGCCGCAGCTGCCGAAAAAAGCAATGCAGCGCGAAAGCCGCCCCGCCTTCCCCTCTGGGGAAGGTGTCGCCGCAGCGACGGATGAGGTCGGAGCAGCACGCGGGCACAGCAGGGGAATGTTACCAACTCAATCGCGCGAAAGGGTCAAGGGAGGAACTCCCTTGCGGAGTCCAGAGGCAGCGCCTCTGGGGGTCACTCCTTCAAGATGAACAGCACCCCCAGCGTGCCGGGGCCGCAGTGGCAGGAGATGACGCCGCCGGCGCGGGTTTCGATGACCGCATCGAAGTAGTTCAGGCTCGTCAAATAGGTACGGACTTGCTCAACAACCTCCGGGTCGCAGCCGGAATGGGTGATGAAAACACGCTCCGGGCGCGCGCGGAGCAAATCGTCGTGCAAATCGTGCGTGTAGGAGGTGATGCAGCGGGCGAGCGAGCCGCGGTACTTCTTGTCCACCAGCATTTGACCGTCACGCACGACAATCTTCGGGTGCAGCTTCAGCATACTGCCCATCAGCGCCGCCGCGCCGGAGCAGCGCCCGCCGCGGTGCAGGAACGTCAGCGTATCGACGACAAAGGACGCGCGAACCAGCGGAATCAGCGAGGTCACATGCGCCACAATTTCCTTGGCGGACTTGCCTTCCTGCGCCATTACCGCCGCTTCCATCACCAGCAGACCGATGCCGGTGGAAAGGCTCTGGCTGTCCACGACGTGGATGCGGTCGGACGCGCCCATCTCCGCCGCCGCTTCCACCATGTTCGCACCCGTCGCGGACATTTTGCCGGAGATGGAGAACGCCACAATCTCGTCATACGTCTCCAGATACTTCTGGAAAACTTCTTGAATCGTCCAGACGTTCGCACAGGCAGTCGTCGGCGCTTTCTTTGTGCTGTCCGACCAGCGAAAAATCTCTTCCGATGTGATGTTCACGCGGTCTTCGTACTGCTGGTCGCCCAAGCGAACTATCAGCGGCACCAGCGTGATGTTATAGCGGTCGAGCAGATCCTGCGAAAGGTCGGATGTGCTGTCTGAAATGATTTTGACCATACGATTTTCACTCCTGTTCAAGGGGAATATATACACATTTTATCATTTTCGATGCGCAGTTGTCAACCGATTTTGCGGTGTCTCAACAATCGTTGCGAATATGGAAACAATAGGAAACTTGCATTTGCACACGGAATGTGCTATGATGGGGAACAGAAACGCGAAGGGAGCCTCAAAAGGATGCAGAAGTGGGTCTGCGTGTGGGGAAATGCGGTCAGCATTGCGGAAAATCGCCCGGAGCGGTATGCCAAGGACATTACCTTGCGCTATCCGATTGTCTCGCCGTTTTCTGGCAGCGGCGTGCGCCTGACGTTCGATAATTACTGCGGCACGGAGCCGGTTACGCTGGAAAAGGTGACAATTTTCTGCGGCGGCGCGTTTCACCCGGTCACGTTCGGGGGCGAGCGCCGCGTAACGCTTCCGGCGGAGGGTAATGCGATTTCCGACACGCTGGAAACGCCCGTAACTGCCGGGGAAAAGCTGCTTGTCAGCTTCTATTTGCAGGATTTCACGCTCATGCGCAGCGTCGTGTTCACCTGCGGCGCGCTGTCCGGCGGGCTGTACGCCAACGGCGACGAAACGGAGAACCTCAATATTTCGATGGACACATCCCGCAAGACGCAGCTGACCTACTTCCTCAGCAATGTGTCCGTGCGTACTGCGCCGGAGAACCGCGCCATCATCTGTTATGGCGACTCCATCACCGCGCAGGATTGGCCGGATGATTTGCAGCTCCGTTGCCGCAAAGACGGCTTTGAGCATACCGCCATCATCCGCCGCGCCACCAGTGGATCGCGGATTCTGCGCGAATATCACTGCCTGACGTACGAATCCTACGGGCTGATGGGCGCAAAACGCTTTGCGCATGAAGTGCCGACCGACGGCGCGGATGCCGTTATCATCCAGCAGGGTATCAACGACATCATCCACCCTGTCGGCACGCAGGTGAACCCCTTCCGCCCGATGAGCGATCTGCCGACGGCGGACGAGCTTATCAGCGGACTCAAGACGTACATCCAGCAGGCGCGGGGGATGGGCTTGCGCGTCTACGTCGGGACGCTGCTGCCCATGGGCGGCTGGCGCACCGACGCGCCCTTCCGGCAGGACTTGCGCCACGCTTACAATGATTTCATCCGTATGACCGAGTTGATTGACGGCTGCATTGACTTTGACCGCGCCTTGCGCGACCCGGCGCACCCTGATTTCTTCCTGCCCGAATACGATTCCGGCGACCACCTGCACCCAAGCAAGGCGGGCTATCAGCGGATGGCGGCGGAAGTGCCGGCGGAAATGCTGAAATAAATAGGAAAGGCGTTTTCGGAACGTGTGCATCCGAAAACGCCTTTTTTAGGGAATTTGGTTGATTAGAAGAGACCGTCCAGCAGCTGGGTCAGTTCAATCGTACCAAGGGTATCCGGAATGACGGGGGATTCAGGCGTGCAGAGCGATCCCGTCAGGGATACCTGCTGCCCGGCGGCATCGGTGAAGGTCAGCGAACAGCTGGTGTCGGAAAGCGCGGCGAAATCCAGATGGAAATCTCCGTCCGGCAGGGAGAGCAGCAGGCTGAAGCCGGTTGCCGTTTCCGTCAGGGCAAGGCGGTATGTCGTGTCGCCGTACACGCCGGTGCAGATCAGACCGTTGAGCGCGGTGCGGACGTGGGCGGTGAAGATATCGAAAGTGCGCGCCTGTGCAACAATATCAAGCCCATCCGTGGCAGGGGTGATCGTAAGCGTATAATAATTGTAATATATCTTGACACGGATATAATCCGATGTGGATTCAAGGGAAAAAACGTTGGCATTAAGGGCAAAAACGTTGGCATTCTCATTGTTAAGCCGCAAACTGAAATTGCTGCCAGCTTGAACGATGGACAGGCTGAAGCTGTTATCAACGCTGGCGATAAACACAAAGTTGTTTGCAGAACCGTAACTGCAAGTGACAGAGAACGCCGTATGCTGATTCTCGGAGTAGCCGCTCAAAGCAAAGTCGTATTCATTTCGCCAATAGAGCACACCATCAATGGTATCGCTGTTCGCAGTTGTCAGCAGATAATGCCAACTGTTAGGCGTGGTTTGCTCATAGGTCAAATGGTATGGCTCTTGGTAGGGCTGACTAAAAAGAAGTTCCCCTTTGTCAATGCCGATTTGCCCGGAAAGCCTGAAATTAGAGAGAAGGTATCCGCGCATCGCGGAACGATATGCGCGTGCAACCTCCGAAGTTTGCACGACCGACGCAAGAAGATTATGGTAGATATCGCTGAAGTTCAAGCCGTCAAGATATTCCATGCTGTAGATCTTTCCCAGAACAGAAGCCGCCAAACGATTCAGTTCTTCAGAAGTGATGGAAATTGTCCCTGTTTGCGCAGCAATGTATAGGTCGCTGAACAGGCGCGCAAACGCAGGGTCTCTTATCAAGGTCATTGGCAAGTTATAGAGCGAGGGAATCGCATCGAGCATCTTGTTGACATCCTCCGCCAACAGCCCCAGCACCTCCGACGGGGAGCGCCCATCCAGCAGCTTGAGCGGCGTGGTCAGCAGCGCCGCATCCACCGGATGGCCCTCCACCAGCAATTGCGCCCACTGACCGCCCGACTGCACGCAAAGCCCTTTGTCCGGCGAGAAGACGAGGTCAATCTGCCCCGAAGGCAGCTTCAGCGAGCAGAACGGCGTTTCGCTTAAGCCAGCCGTCATCCGCAGGGACAAGCCGTCGCCATAGGTGGAGGTCAGCGCGAGGTCAATGCCCTGCCAGTAAACCTTCGAAATTTGCATTTGCATCTGACGAAAAATCCATTCGCCAGCCGACCACCTCATTTGTGCGGTGTTGCCCAAGGAAAATGACAAATTCCGCGTTCCGCATTGTTTTTTTTGTTTTGTTTTCTTTTTGTCCTTTCCGCTTCCCGGTCTTGACACGCGGCGAAGGATACGGTACACTTTTCCATGTAGAAACGCTTCGGCTTTTGCGGAAGCGAGTAGTATTTGAAGGAGGTTTCCCTGTATGAAGAAGATGTTTGCGGTTTTGCTGGCGCTGTGTATGGCGCTGACCTGCCTGACGATGGCGAGCGCGGAAGAAAAGACGTATCACGTCGGCATTTTGCAGCTGGTGCAGCATGAGGCGCTGGACGCGGCGACCAAGGGTTTCCGCGACGCGCTGACGGAGAAGCTTGGCGACAAGGTTGTTTTTGATGAGCAGAACGCTTCGGGCGATACGGCTTCCTGCGCCATGATTGCCAATGGCTTTGTGGCGGCGGAGGTTGACCTGATTATGGCGAACGCGACGCCCGCGCTTCAGGCGGCTGTCAGCGCGACGGCAGATATTCCGATTCTCGGCACGTCGATTTCCCACTACGGCACGGCGCTGGAAATCAGCGACTGGAAGGGCTACACGGAAATCAACGTTTCCGGCACGAGCGACCTCGCCCCGCTGGACGGTCAGGCGAACATGATTGTGGAGCTGTTCCCGGAAGCGAAGACGGTTGCGCTGCTCTACTGCTCGGCGGAAGCGAACAGCGCTTATCAGATTGGCGTTGTGAAGGCGGAGCTGGAAGCGAAGGGCATCACCTGCAAGGAATACGCTTTCACCGACTCCAACGACGTTGCGTCCATGGCGCAGCAGGCGACTGAATGCGACGTGCTCTACATCCCGACGGACAACACCGCCGCTGCCTACAGCGAAACGATTGCCAACGTCGTCGTGCCGGCGAAAGTGCCGGTCATCGCGGGTGAGGAAGGCATTTGCCGCGGCTGCGGTGCCGCGACGCTGACCATCAGCTACTATGACCTCGGCTACAAGACCGGCGAAATGGCGTATGAAATCCTCGTGAACGGTGCGGATGTTTCCACCATGCCGATTGCTTTCGCGCCTCAGTTCACCAAGAAGTACAACGCCGCGATCTGCGAAGCGCTGGGCATCACCGTCCCGGACGACTATGTCCCGATGGACTAACCAATAGATACATTTTGCGAAGCCATAGGGCATTTCGCCTTATGGCTTCGCTTGCGTTATAGTAGGAGGAAGATTCCGTGGAAATTATGAAGCTGCTCAACGCCTTGCCCGGCGCGGTTTCTCAGGGCGTCATATGGGGCATTATGGCCATTGGCGTCTACATTACTTACCGCATTCTGGACGTGGCGGACTTGACGGTGGACGGCTCCATCGCCACTGGCGGCGCGGTCGCGGCGGTGCTCATCATCAGCGGCTGCAACGCGTGGGTGGCGCTGGTGGCGGCGTTCGTCGTCGGGATGCTGACGGGCTTGGTGACGGGTGTGTTCCACACATGGATGGGGATTCCTGCCATCCTATCGGGCATTCTGACGCAGCTTGCGCTCTATTCCATCAACCTTGGCATCATGAGCAACAAGGCGAACACGGCTGTGAATGCGAATAAGTATGACCTGCTGGTGTCCCTGCGCAACGTGCGCAATTTTTCGCTTGACAACCCAATTCTGCTGCTGCTCATCATTACCGCGGCAGTGATTGCGCTGCTGTACTGGTTCTTCGGCACGGAGTATGGCTGTGCACTGCGCGCAACGGGCGCAAACGTCAACATGGCGCGCGCACAGGGCATCAACACCGGGCGAGCGAAGGTCGTCGGGCTGATGCTGTCCAACGGCTTGGTGGCGCTCTCCGGCGCGCTGCTGACGCAGTATCAGGGCTATGCGGATGTCAGCATGGGGCGCGGCGCGATTGTCATCGGCTTGGCGGCGGTTATCATCGGCGAAGTGCTGTTCGGCAAGATTTTCCGCAATTTTGCCACGAAGCTCATCGCCGTGTCCATCGGCGCCATCATCTACTACATCGTCATGCAGGTGGTGCTGTGGCTGGGTCTGCCCACGAATTACCTGAAGCTGCTTACGGCGCTGGTTGTGGCGATGTTCCTCGCCGTGCCGCACTGGAAGAGCCAGCTTTTTACCGCCCGCAGCGCTCGAAAGGGGGAGAAGCAGAATGCTTGATATCAATCATATTGCAAAGACCTTCAATCCCGGCTTGATTACCGAGAAGCGTGCATTGGCGGATGTTGACCTCCATCTGGCGGAAGGCGATTTCGTCACGATGATTGGCGGCAACGGCGCGGGCAAATCCACGACGCTCAACGCCGTCGCAGGCACGTTTATGGTGGATCGCGGCAGCATCGTCATTGATGGCGTGGATGTGACGCACCTGCCGGAGTACAAGCGCGCGAAGTATCTCGGGCGCGTGTTCCAAGACCCGATGAACGGCACGGCGGCAACGATGAACATTGAGGAGAACCTCGCGCTGGCGTATCGCCGCGGGCAGGGGCGGACGCTTCGCTGGGGCATCACGGCGAAGGAACGCGATGAGTACCGCGAAAAGCTGGCGACGCTGGGGCTGGGGCTGGAAAACCGCATGAGCAGCAAGGTCGGTCTGCTTTCCGGCGGACAGCGGCAGGCGCTGACGCTGCTGATGGCGACCATCAAGCAGCCGAAACTCCTCCTGCTGGATGAGCACACCGCCGCCCTTGACCCCAAAACGGCGAAAAACGTGCTGACGCTGACGCAGAAAATCATTGCGGAAAACCATCTGACGGCCATGATGGTGACGCATAACATGAAAGACGCGCTGGAGTACGGCAACCGCACCATCATGATGCATGAGGGCAAAATCATCCTCGATATCGACGCGGAAACGAAGAAGCGCATTCACGTCGAAGACCTGCTGGTGATGTTTGAAAAAGCAAGCGGCAGCGAAATCAACAACGACCGGATGCTGCTGGGGTAAAGCTGGAAATGAAAAAAATGCGGACGAGGTAAAAAAAGCGCCTCATCCGCATTCTTTTTGCCGAATATGAAAGAAAAAAACAGCATAAAAGCGAATGATATGCGGAATAAGGATAATTAGTGACCATTTTTTCGCATAGAATTTACAATTCGCCATCGACAATTGGACGAAAATGTGATATACTGCTTTTTGTTCCTAAAGAATGGAACGAAACTTTCGCGGCGGACCTCCGTAGCGAAAATATTCTGGAAAAGAAAGAGAGAAAAATGAACATGAAGAAGTTCCTTGCAATCATGATGGCGCTGTCCATGATGCTGTGCGCGTTTGCCGTGGCGGAAACCGCGAGTCCCGTTGCCAGCACGGTCGCCAGCCCTGTTGCCAGCCCCGTTGCGGATATGGTGGGCGACCCGGCGGATCTGCCGGCAATTGCGGCTGTGCTGAACGGCGGCAGCGAGGTCTATGTTCCCTCTGACAAGACGAACAAGACCCTGCAGGATGCCCTGAACGACGAGTTCACCGAGGGCGCGGGCTATGATTCCTTCGCTGTGCTGGATGTGGACGGCGACGGCAAGCTCGACGTGGTGCTGAATGTGACCGTGAACGGCGAAGTACTGGGCTATCTGGTGCTGACCAGCGCCGATGAAGTCATCTGTGCGTACGGCTTCTACTACCGCGCGATGATTGGCCTGAAGGAAGATGGCTCCTTCTCCTTCAGCAGCAGCGCGGCGGAATCCGGCGTGGCGACCTTCTACAAGGACGAGAACCGCGATGCGCAGTACAATGAGCTGGCGGAAAGCAAGCTGGATGAAAACGGAAACGTCGTCTATTTCGTGAACGGCGAAGCGGCGGATGAAGATGCCTTCACCGCGGTCATCAACGCGCAGAACGAAAAGGCGGATGTGACCTTCGTGCCCGCGACGGCGGAAAATCTGGCGCTCTACCTGACGATTGAATAATCAACCCGTCCAAGCGACCTCCCGGCATGGATTGTGCCGGGAGGCTGTTTTTTTCTTTAAATCAATAGATAATCGCCAAACGAAAACCAATTTTCGATACGAAACCGTTTTTTCGTAAAAGGCAGCGAAAATCCACCGGAAACTTGGCAGATATGGCATGAAAATATGGATAGACAGACAAATATCCATTGACAAAACGATTTCGCTGATGCTATAATTAAAAGGAAGCTGCGGTCAAATACGCAGAAGAAAGGAACGATGAATATGAAGAAGCGGTTCCTGCACCTGTTCAGCCTGATGCTGGCGGTGCTGATGCTGATTCCCTGCGTAGGGTCGGCGGAAGAAGCGGTCGTGGATAACGGCGTGATGCGCGAGGGCTTGACGGCGCTGGAGGCTACCCGCCTGATGGGCAACGGCATCAACCTCGGCAACACCCTGGAAGCCTGCGACAACAACGTCGGCATCAAGACGAACGCGCCCCTTAGCTATGAGACGCACTGGGGTCAGCCGAAAACGACGCAGGCCATGATTGACGGCATGAAAGCGGCGGGCTTTGACACCATCCGCATTCCCGTGGCTTGGATGACCAACGCCACCCACCTCTACGAAGGCGACTACACCATCGACGCTGACTACATGGACCGCGTGGAGGAAGTTGTCCGCTATGCGCGCAAGGCGGGCATGTACGTCATCATCAATGACCATTGGGATGGCGGCTGGTATGGCATGTTCGGTTCGGAAAGCGCCGAAACCCGCGCACTGGCCATGGAAGCCTACAAGGGCATGTGGCAGCAGATTGCCGAACGCTTCCGTGATTACTCCGATTACCTGATTTTCGAGAGCGCAAACGAGGAGCTCGGCGGCCGCTTCGATGAAAATTCCCCGCTGTACTGCTCCGATTCCGTCGTTACCTACCTGACCGACGACGAGCGGTACGCGCTGACGAACGAAATCAACCAGACGTTTGTGGATGTCGTCCGCGCGACGGGCGGTAACAACGCGACCCGCTTCCTGCTGATTGCGGGTTACAGCACCGACATTAACCAGACCTGCGACGATCGCTTCCAGATGCCCAAGGACACCGCGGACAGCAAGCTGATGGTTTCTGTCCATTACTACGATCCGTGGTCGTACTGCGGCGCGTCCAGCGCGGCGAGCGCCACCAAGTGGGGCAAAGTGAGCGACTATGAGTACATGGATCAGCAGCTGGCAAAGATGACGAAATTCACCGAGGCGGGCTACGGCGTGGTCATCGGCGAATACGGCGCGCTGCCGTGCAGCGACGGGCTGAAGGACAACACGCTGGCGTACCACACGGCGTTCCTTGACGCCTGCACCAAGTACAACCTGACGAACTGCCTGTGGGATTGCAGCGGGCTGTACAAGCGCGTGTCCCAGACCTTCGCGGATGACGATATTCTGGCAATGTATCAGGAGAAGCGTCAGGCGAACGAAGAAGGTCAGGATTATGCGGATGTGCAGGCGGCGGCCGCGGCGGAAATAGCGGCGGCTGCGGCGGAAGCCCCCGTGACCTTCCAGCAGGATGCCGTGGTCGTGGACGACAAGACCGCGCTGGCGTGGATTATGTGGAACGACGGCAGCTGGGCGCTCACCCACAGCGTTGGTGATACCTACAACGCGGACTCCATCTCCGAGGGACTTGTCGCGACCAACGCCATCATCACGGGCGAAGGCAAGTACACCGTCGGGCTGGATTTCACCGGCACGGCGCAGGGCTACTCCGCGTCCGTCGCGTTTGCCGCCATCGGCATCAGCAACGGCGAAGTGCTGTACCCGAACTATATCGTTAACATCAAGGAAGTGCGCATCAACGGCGAAATCTACCGCCTGAAGGGCCGCGCCTACACGACCTCTGACGACAGCGTGTGCACGCGCGTGAATCTGTACAACGAATGGGTGACGAGCGTGCCAAAGACGGCGCGTCTGCCCGGCGGCAACCTCGCCGGCGCAACGCCGACCCCCATCAACCGCAACGATGCTGTCATCGCCGAAATCAAGACGATTGAAATCGACTTTGAGTATGTGCCGATGAACTAAGGCAAAAAGAAGCCCGAATCAGCGATGGTTCGGGCTTTTTTGAATGCGGATGATTTCACTTCCTATAATTGCGTGCTTTGTCGCAGCGGGTTTCGCGTCTGCAGACGCGGCTGGAGCAGCAAAAAAGACATGCCTGATGTTGAAAGTCAAGCATGTCTTTTTGCAATCTGCACTTACTTCAGATACTGCACCGCCAGAATCACAACGCCCAGCACCACCAAAACCACGCCGACGACCCGGTTGAGCGTCTCCGGTTTCGATTTGTTCGCAATTTTCGCGGCAATCTGCGCGAACAGCAGCGTGAACGCCATGCACAGCGCCAACGTCCATCCGTCCGGCAATCCGCCGATGGTGAAGTGGCTGACCGCGCCCGTCAGCGCCGTGAACGCCATGATGAACACACTCGTGCCGACGGCGGTTTTCAGCTCATAGCCCATGACGGAGGTCAGAATCAGCAGCATCATCATGCCGCCGCCCGCGCCGACGAAGCCGCAAATCATGCCGATGAACGCGCCGCAGACGATCGACTGCACCATGCGCTTCTTTTTGCTCACGTTCTGCATGGCTTCGCGCGTCGTCATCACCGGGCGGATGATGAACTTGATGCCCAGTAGCATCGTCATCAATACGCTGAAGCTGCCCATCGTTCGGCTCGGCACAAGGCTTGCGACGTAGCTGCCTACGACCGTGAACGCCAGCACCGCCGCCATCATCAGCAAGCCGTTGCGAATGTCGAGATTCTTGTTTTTGCCGTATGTCCACGCGCTTGCGGCACTCGCCAGCACGTCGCTCGCCAGCGCAATGCCGACCGCCTCATACGGCTCCATGCCCAAGAACGTAATCAGCATCGGGCTGATGACCGCCGCGGCGCTCATGCCCGCGAATCCCGTGCCTAAGCCAGCGCCTAAGCCCGCCAGCAGACATACCAGTACTTTTTCCACCATGAGGAAAGCCTTCCTTCTGTCGATTCTTATGCACATTGTAGCGGATTCGTGTGTACTCAGCATGAACATTGCGGACGAAAATGCAAAATTCGCGCATCAGGCGAAAATCCGCCGCTGATGGCTGGAAAATTCCGCAAGAAGCCGCGAACCCGCTTGTGCAAACGCGCATTTCGTGCTATACTACCCTCATCAGCAGAAGGAGGATAAGCATCATGTGTACCGCGATTCGCCTGACCACGCGCGACCACTATTTCGGCAGAAACCTTGACTTGGAGTACAGCTATCAGGAGACCGTTGCCATCACGCCGCGGCGCTATCCGTTCCATTTCCGGCACGAGGGGACGAACAGCGACCATTTCGCCATGATTGGCATGGCGTTCGTCGTTGGCGGAATGCCTTTATATTATGAAGCGACGAACGAGAAGGGCTTGAGCATGGCGGGGCTGAACTTCCCCGCGAGTGCCGTGTATCACGACGTGAAGCCGGATTGCGCGAACATCGCCAGCTTTGAGCTGATTCCGTACATTCTGGGGCAGTGCGAAAGCGTCCAAGAGGCGAAAACGCTGCTCCAGCGCCTGAACATCACCCGCGACGGCTTCAGCGAGCAGCTCCCGCCGTCGCCGCTGCACTGGATGATTGACGACCGCGAAGGCTGCATCGTCGTCGAGTCGATGGCGGACGGGCTGCACGTCTACGACAACTGGTCGAACGTGATGACGAACGAGCCGCCGCTGCCATTGCAATTGGAAAATCTGGCGCACTATCAGGCGCTTTCGCCGGAAGAGCCGGTGAATCGCTTTGCGCCCACGCTGCCGCTGAAGGTGGGCGGACGCTGCACGGGCGCGATTGGCTTGCCGGGCGACTGGTCGCCGTGGTCGCGGTTCGTCCGCGCGGCGTTCCTGACGAACAACTCCGTCTCCGGGGACAGCGAGGAGGAGAGCGTCGGGCAGTTCTTCCACATTTTAGGCGGCGTGGCGCACCCGCGCGGCTGCGCCCACCTGCCGCATGGGTATGAAATCACGGTGTACACAAGCTGCTGCAACGCCGACACGGGCGTCTACTACTACACGACCTACGGCAACCAGCAGATTTGCGCGGTGGACATGCACAAGGTGAATTTGGACGGCAGCGAAGTTGTGTCGTATGAACTGAAAAAGCAGCAGGGGATTCATTACCAGAACTAAAAGCAGGGCAGGGGTGCAGAACGCATCCTTGCCCTTTTTGCTTAGCCGATGCAGATGACCGTCCCCGACGAGAAGTCACTGGGCAGCAGCGTCGGGTTCAGCGAAAGCAGCCGCCCCCGCGTCGTCCGAAAGCGCACCGCCAGCGTGTCCAGCGTCTCTTTCGGCTGAATGGTGTATGAGCGCAAGCCGGCGCACGTCTGCCGCGTGCCGGACGGCGGCGCACAGTACGCGGTGCCCGCAATCAGGTAGCCCGGCATCAATTGCGGATTCGCGCTGCGCATCGCCCGATAGCTGACGTTGTGCTGCACCAGCAGATCCGCGTAACTCTGCCCCGACTGCACCGCGGACAGCGTATATCCTGACGGACAGACACGGGTCGGCGTGTCAGGCAGGGCGGGATATTCGCCGTCGTCCGGCAGGGGAATCACGGGCGTCTGGCTGTCATCGGGCAGGGCAGGGTATTCGCCGTCGTCCGGCAGGGGGATGGCGGGCGTCTGCGCGTCGTCGGCGTCGTCCGCTTTTGCCGGAACGCACAGCACCTGTCCGACCGTGAGATTGTTCTGTGACACGCCGGGATTCCGCTCGGCGAGTTCGAAGGTCGTAATGTCCAGCCGCGCGGCAATTGACGCGAACGTGTCGCCGTCTTCAACCACATACGGCTGACCGCTGATGCAGGTATAGATGAAATTGGGCAGACAGATTTCCTCCCCGGCGGTCAACGTGGCAAAATCGACGCCGGGATTGATGACCTGCAGCGCCTGCACGGTGGTGGCGTATGTACGGGCGATACGCTCGGCGGTGTCGCCCTCCTGCCAAGTGTAGCTCTCCGCCCCGCGCGGACAGACGCGCCCGATGGCTCTGCGACCTTGCTGTTCCATGCCTGTTTCCCTCCTGTTTGCACTTTTCGGCGGGTTTTGCGCCCACCATTCAAAATTTATGCGCCGGGCAGCGGTTTCATCCCTTGCCCTCGCTGCTATTCTATGCTATAATGTTCGGCAGGTGTGCTGACGCGCCGATTTTCGTGTGCCTAAGTTTCACCAGAATCTGGTTGTTTCCCCTGAACCCGACACATTTCGGTGCGCCTCGGTTCGGGCGGGAAAACGAAAGAAACCATGATGCGTATACAGAAAATGTGCATCAATATGCAGCTTTATACTTCTGCGACATCTGCGAAGAATGATGGAGGGAATTCCCATGAAGCATCTGCTGAAGCTCCTCGACCTGAGCAAGGAAGAAATCACGGAGCTGCTTGACCTCGCTGACCGCCTGAAGGCGGAAACCAAAGCCGGCGTGGAGCACCACATCCTCAAAGGCAAAACGCTGGGCATGATTTTTGAGAAGTCCTCGACCCGCACGCGCGTCAGCTTTGAGACGGGCATGTACCAGCTGGGCGGTCATGCGCTGTTCCTGTCCAGCCGCGATCTGCAAATTGGCCGCGGCGAACCGGTGGAGGACACCGCGCGCGTCCTGAGCCGCTATCTGGACGGCATCATGATTCGCACCTTTGCGCAGGAAGAAGTGGAAACGCTGGCGCGCGTGGGCAGCATCCCGATTATCAACGGCTTGACGGACTTCTGCCACCCCTGCCAAGTGCTGGCGGATTTGCAGACTGTGCGCGAGTACAAGGGGCGCATTGAGGGGCTGAATATGTGCTACATCGGCGATGGCAACAACATGGCCAATTCGCTGATTGTCGGCTTCCTCAAAATGGGCGCGCATGTGTCCATCGCCTGTCCGAAGGCGTATCAGCCGGACGCGCAGGTGCTCTCGTTCACCGAGCAGTACCCCGGCAAGTTCTTCATGACCGAAAGCCCGGAAGAAGCGGCGAAGGATGCGGATGTCATTTTCACTGACGTGTGGGCTTCGATGGGGCAGGAGGAAGAAAAGGCGGTGCGCGAGAAGGCGTTCCGCGGCTATCAGATTAACGCGGAGCTGCTGGCGAAGGCGCATCTGGGCTGCAGGGTGCAGCACTGCCTGCCCGCGCACCGCGGCGAGGAAATCACGGCGGATGTGTTTGAATCCCACGCCGACCAGATTTTCGACGAGGCGGAGAACCGCCTGCACGCGCAGAAGGCAGTCATGGTTGCTGTTATGGCGGACAAGAAAGACTGGTAAGCAACACGCGGTTTTTGCCCCAATAGAAAAATGGAGGAAACGAGCATGAAGGGCTATCTGCTGCTGGCCAACGGTCAGCTTTACGAAGGCACGCTGATGGGCGCTGCGAAGCCGGTCATGGCGGAGCTGGTGTTCACCACGGCGATGACAGGCTATCTGGAAACCCTGACCGACCCGTCCTACGAAGGGGAAATCGTCATTCAGACATTCCCGACCATTGGCAACTACGGCGTGATTCCGGAGGACTTCGAGTCGCCGCGCCCGCGCCTGTCCGCGTATATCGTCCGGGAACTCTGCGATGAGCCGAGCAACTTCCGCTGCCAAGGCAAGCTCGATGATTACCTCAAAGCGCAGGGCATTCCCTGCCTGACGGGGGTGGACACCCGCGCGCTGACCCGCGTCATCCGCAATGCGGGCGTGATGAATGCCGCGCTGCTGACCGAGAAGCCGGAGAATCCGGAGGAAATCTGCGCGCAATTGAAGGTGCTGCCGTTCCATCCGTCGATTCAGGACGTGACGTGCGACGGCGTTCAGCCCGCGAAGAAGCGGGGCATCCACAACGTCGTCCTCTGGGACTTCGGCGCAAAGGCGAACATCCAGCGTGAACTCGAAAAGCGCGGCTGTGCGGTCACGGTTGTTCCGGCGAGCGCGACGGCGCAGGAAATCCTGAACCTGAATCCCGACGGACTGATGCTGTCCAACGGCCCCGGCGACCCGGCGGATAATACCGCCGTGATTGCGAACCTGCGCGAGCTCATGCGCCACCGCATCCCCACCTTCGGCATCTGCCTGGGGCATCAGCTGCTGGCGCTCAGCCAGGGCGCAAAGACCGTTAAGCTGAAGTACGGCCACCGCGGCGCGAATCAGCCCGCGAAGGACGTCAAGACCGGGCTGTCCTACATGACGAGCCAGAACCACGGCTATGCGGTGGACTGCGACACGCTGCCGGAAAACGCGTCCCTGCGTTTTGTCAACGGCAACGACGGCACCTGCGAGGGCGTGGATTATACCGATATGCCCGCGTTCTCCGTCCAGTTCCACCCGGAAGCGTGCGGCGGCCCGCTTGACACCCGCTTCCTGTTCGACCGCTTTATTGCCATGATGGGAGGGAATAAGGAATGCCGCTGAATCCCGATCTGCACAAAGTAATGATTATCGGCTCCGGCCCGATTGTGATTGGTCAGGCTGCCGAATTTGACTACGCCGGTTCGCAGGCGTGCCGCGCCTTGAAGGACGCGGGGCTGGAAGTCGTGCTGGTCAACCCGAACCCCGCGACCATCATGACCGACCATTCCTCCGCCGACCATATCTACATTGAGCCGCTGACGCTGGAAACCCTGCGCCGCATCATCCTCAAGGAAAAGCCGGACTCCCTGCTGTCCACGCTGGGCGGGCAGAGCGGTCTGACCCTCTCCATGCAGCTGGCGAAGGAGGGCTTCCTTGAACAGCACGGCGTGAAGCTGCTGGGCGCCAAGTGCGAAACGATTGAAAAGGCGGAAGACCGCCAGCAGTTCAAGGACACGATGCTCTCCATCCACCAGCCCGTCATTCCGTCGGAAGTCGTGGAGACGGTGGAGGATGCGCTCGCGTTCGCCAAGACCATCGGCTACCCCGTGATTGTGCGTCCGGCGTATACGCTGGGCGGTTCGGGCGGCGGCATCTGCCAAGACGAAAAGGAGCTGGCGGAAATCGCCGAGAACGGTCTGCGCCTGTCGCCGATTACGCAGATTCTGGTCGAGAAGTGCATTTCCGGCTGGAAGGAAATCGAATTCGAGGTCATGCGCGACAAGCTGGGCAACGTGATTGCCGTCTGCTCGATGGAAAACATCGACCCCGTCGGCGTGCATACGGGCGACTCCATCGTCGTTGCGCCCGCGCTGACCTTGGCGGACAAGGAGTATCAGATGCTCCGCCGCGCCGCGCTGGACATCATCACCGCGCTGGAAGTCGAGGGCGGCTGCAACTGCCAGTTCGCGCTCAATCCCGATACGTTCGACTATGCCGTCATCGAGGTCAACCCGCGCGTCAGCCGTTCCTCCGCCCTTGCGTCGAAGGCGACGGGCTACCCGATTGCCAAGTGCGCCGCGCAGATTGCCATCGGCTATACGCTGGATGAAATGAAGAACGCCGTGACGGGCAAGACCTGCGCCGCGTTTGAACCCGCGCTGGACTACATCGTGGCGAAAATCCCGAAGTGGCCGTTTGACAAGTTCGTGTACGGCAAGCGCACCCTCGGTACGCAGATGAAGGCGACCGGCGAGGTGATGGCGATTGGTGTGAACGTCGAGCAGGCGCTGATGAAGGCGGTTCGCGGCGCGGAAATCGGCTGCGACACACTGCGGATGAAGTCGATGGCGAATCTCAGCGTGGACGAGCTGCTGGAGCTTATCGGCAAGTGCACCGACCAGCGCATGTTTGCAATGTACGAGGCGATTGCGCGCGGCGTGACGCTGGAAAAGCTGCACGAAATCACGAAAATCGACTACTTCTTCCTCCATAAGTACCTGAACCTGTACAACATGGAATGCCGCCTGAAAGAGGGCAACATCGACGCGGAGACGTATCTGCGCGCGAAGAAGATGGGCTATCCGGACAAGGCAATTGAGCGCCTGTCGGGCGAAAAAGTGCCGATGCACCGCGACCCGGTCTACAAGATGGTCGATACCTGCGCGGCGGAATTCGCGGCGGAAACACCTTACTTCTACGCAACCTATGACGATGAGAACGAAGCGAAGGAGTTCCTCGATGAGCGCCCGAAGAAGCCGTGCGTCGTCGTCCTCGGTTCCGGCCCGATCCGCATCGGTCAGGGCATCGAGTTCGACTATGCGTCCGTCCACTGCGTGTGGATGCTCAAACAGGCGGGCTACGATGTCGTGATGATCAACAACAACCCGGAGACGGTTTCGACCGACTTTGATACCGCTGACCGCCTGTACTTCGAGCCGCTGACGGCGGAGGACGTGCTGGGCGTGATTGCGACGGAGAAGCCGGTTGGCGTCGTCGCGGCGTTCGGCGGGCAGACGGCGATTAAGCTGACTCACGCGCTGGAGCAGGCGGGCGTGCGCATCATGGGTACGTCGGCGGATATGATTGACGCGGCGGAAGACCGCGAGCGCTTCGACGCGGCGATGGAGAAGTACGGCATCAAGCGCGCCAAGGGCCGCACGGTCATGACGAGCGAAGAAGCGGTGGCGGCGGCGAACGAGCTGGGCTACCCGGTGCTGGTGCGCCCGTCGTATGTGCTGGGCGGTCAGAACATGATTATCGCCTATCAGGACAGCGACATTGTGGAGTACATGCGCATTATCCTCGCGCAGGGCATCGAGAACCCGGTACTGATTGACCAGTACCTGATGGGCATCGAGGCAGAAGCGGACGCGATTTGCGACGGCACGGACGTGCTGATTCCCGGCATCATGGAGCACGTCGAGCGCTCCGGCATCCACTCCGGCGACTCCATCGCTGTCTATCCCGCGTGGAACCTGACCGGCGCGATGACGCAGCGGCTGATTGAGGTCACGCGGCAGATTGCGCTCGAACTCGGTACGCTGGGGCTTATCAACATTCAGTATATCGTCTATCATAACGAAGTCTATGTCATTGAGGCGAACCCGCGCGCCAGCCGCACCGTGCCGTACATCAGCAAGGTGACGGGCGTGCCGATGGTTGACCTCGCCGTCCGCGCGATGCTGGGCGAAAAGATTCGCGACATGGGCTACGGCACGGGGCTGTACCGGCAAAGCCCGTACTACGCGGTCAAGGTGCCGTGCTTCTCCTTCGAGAAACTGGCGGATGTCGATACTCACCTCGGCCCGGAGATGAAGTCCACCGGCGAAGTGCTGGGCATCGGCACGAACCTGCAGGAGGCAATCTTCAAGGGACTCGTCGCCGCGGGCTACAAGATGCGCCATCAGGGCGGCATTCTCGTCTCCGTCCGCGACAAGGACAAGCCGGAAGCCATTGACTGCGCGCGCAAGTTCGCCAAGCTCGGCTTCAACATTTTCGCCACGCCCGGCACGGCGCGCGCCATGCAGGAGCATGGGCTGTATGCCGCCGTCGTGAAGAAGGAAGCGCAGGAGAAAATGCTGGAAATGGGGCAGGTGCAGTACGTCATTTCCACGTCCAACAAGGGTCGTCTGCCGCAGCTGGAATCCGTCCGGATGCGCCGCAAGGCAGTCGAACGCGGCATCCCGCTGTTCACCAGCCTTGACACGGCGAATGCCCTCGCCAACGCGCTGACCAGCCGCTACTCGCTGGGCAACGTCGAATTGGTGGACATCAACAACATGCGCACCAAGCACAAGAAGCTGACTTTCACCAAGATGCGCGGCACGGGCAATGACTACCTGTACTTCGATTGCTTCGACAAGACGGTGGAAAGCCCCGAATCGCTGGCTGTGCGCCTGTCCAACCGCCGCACGGGTGTCGGCTCGGACGGTATTGTGCTGATTATGCCCTCGACCATCGCCGATGCGAAGATGCGTATGTTCAACGCCGACGGCACGGAAGGCTCGGTGGCGGGCAATGCCCTGCGCTGCGTCTGCAAGTACCTGTACGAGAACGGCCATGTGCGCAAGGACGAAATGGCGGTCGAGACTGGCAGCGGCGTTAAGACGGCGAAGCTGTTCATCCGCGAAGATCAGGTGTTCTCCGTGCTGGTGGACATGGGCTGCCCGGCGTTTGCTCCGGCGAAGATTCCCGTCAAGCTCGACGGCGACCGCGTGATGATGCGCCCTGTTTTCCTTGCGGGCGAAAAGCGCGAAATCAGCTGCGTCAGCATGGGCAATCCGCATGTTGTCATCTTCGTGGAGGATGTAAACCGCATCCCGCTGGAGCAGGTTGGCCCGCAGATTGAGACGGACAGCCTGTTCCCGGAACGCGTGAACGTGTCGTTCGCCCAGATTGTGGACAAGAACGACATCGTGATGCGCGTATGGGAGCGCGGTATCGGCGAAACGGCGGCATGCGGCACGGGCGCGTGCGCGGTGGCAGTCGCGGCAGTCGAAAATGGCTTCTGCACCCGCGGTGCGGACATTGATGTGCGCCTGCCCGGCGGCACGCTCGTCGTCCGCTATCAGGAGGACGGCAAAGTCTGGCTGACTGGCGACGCCAACACCGACTTCACGGGGACTATCGAAATTTAACTGGCAGCGGCATCTCGTTTTTCACGCGGGATGCCGCCCTTTTTGCAAAAGGGGAGGAAATTTGCATGAAACACGTTCTTTGCTTTGGCGACAGCAATACTTGGGGCTTCATCCCCGGCACCTGCAAGCGCTACGACGAACACACCCGCTGGACAGGCATTTTGCAGGATGAACTTGGCGCGGACTGGCGCATCCACGAGAACGGGCAGAACGGCAGAACCACCGTCTTTCCTGAACCCGGCAAGGACTTCATGACCGGCTTGGGCGCGCTGCCTTACGCGCTGGACACCCTGCGCCCGCTGGACGCCATCATCATCATGCTCGGCACGAACGACCTGAAGGAACACACCGCACAGGCGAGCGTCAACGGCGTCGGCACGCTGATTCGCACGATTCAGACGTTCGACCAGCTGTACCCCGCGAGCGTGCCGCTGTTCGGGGATAACAAGCCGCGGATTCTGGTACTGACGCCGATTGAGATTGGCGAGAATGTGGCGGAGTGGGACACGCTGTACGGCAAGGGGCAGGAATCGCGGAAATTCCTGGCGCTGATGAAGGGCTTGTGTGAGTGGCTCGGCGTGGAAATGATGAATACGCAGGAAATTGTGCAGCCGTCGAAGGTGGATGGGATTCATATGATGCCGGAGGAGCATCGGAAACTGGCGCTGGCGGTGAAGGAAAGGTTATTAGGGCTTGTAAAAGCCTAAAAGCCCCGAAAGTGGACAGTAGGGAAGCGCACCCAAGCCGGGCTGCCCAAAAAAGGGTCAAGGGGCAATTGCCCCTTGCAGGGTCAAGGGACAGCGTCCCTTGTGGGGTTTGGGGCAACGCCCCAACTGTTCC
>PPYE01293276.1_pt1 | contig 41316 bp, 33 predicted proteins | sample 1559881 | NCBI WGS metagenome assembly PPYE01 (sample SAMN08240022, study PRJNA423297) | Human gut metagenome, whole genome shotgun sequencing project. | reverse complement strand
AAAGAATCTTCAGGGTCGTTGTCTATTATTTAGTTATCAAAGTTCTTGGTGTTTTGCTGTCTCTCAACGAGTCAGCTTAAACATAATACCATCAATTACCATGAGTGTCAAGACTATTTTTTATCTTTTTTTCACTTTTTTCAACATGATTTTTCCGGTACTACAAATTGTTTTGTCTTTGACTTCTTCATACAAGATATAGTCTCTATCTCTTCCATAAAAAACTGTCTGAAACCATTTGTTCCAGACAGCCATCAAAGACTTAACGGAGAAAGAGGGATTTGAACCCTCGCGCCGGTTGCCCGACCTACACCCTTAGCAGGGGCGCCTCTTCAGCCTCTTGAGTATTTCTCCAGCAGAAGTTATTATACTAGAGGAATTTTGTATTGTCAATCTTTTTTTGCTTCTACTTTATGTTTTCATTAATAACCTTTTGAATCCTACATTTAACCTCGGCTGCAATTTCCGTTGTTTTCATAGTTTGGTACTCTTCATAATAAATAGGTTCCAGGAAATGAACCTGCACGGTAACTGGACTAATCGTGTTTGTATCAAATGGTTTAAATGAATCAATCAAAGCTACGGGAACGATCGGACATTTTGCTTTTGTTGCAGATTTAAAGCTTCCTCCCTTAAATTCACCGACCTTATTGCCATTTTTTGATCTGGTTCCTTCTGCAAATATTAAGTAGTTTCTTCCTCTTTTTACTTCCTCAGTTACATGCACGATTACCTGCATTGCCTGCCTGACATCTTCCCGGTCAAGCATATAAGCCTTCATACATGCAAACACCTGCTTCAGAAACTGTATGTTGGCAATCTCCTTTTTCGCAACTACAGAAAACGGCCTGGGACACGCTTCAATAATTGCCAGAACATCATAAAGACCCTGGTGATTTGGGAAAAACATAAACCCGTTATCTTTAGGAAGATTCTCCACGCCATGCACGTCGATTTTAACATTACCACCTTTGTTTGCGTGCAAAGTAATAAAACGCAGCATTTTGTATTGCTCTTCTTCGGTATATTTCTCAGTATGCTTTGCGTGATAACATAATTTTATCCACATCCAGGGGACTAAAACTATATTTTTTATCACCATTAATAGTATTCTTTTCATTTCTTCTCCTTTATCATTTCATTGGGGACGGGGGATTTTCGGAAATCCCCCGTCCCCAATGATCATTCTACCATACTTATCCACATTATTGATATAAAATGTTAATAAAATGACGAGAAATATTCAATGGGGACGGGGGATTTCTGAAAATCCCCCGTCCCCAAAAGGAGGCTATCATGACTACTAATATTAATATGGAACAACTTCAAAATGATGCGGTGGAAATTTTCCATCAGGGATTTGCCTGTTCGGAGTCGGTGATCTATGCGATCAAGAAAAATTTCGAGCTGGACATGTCTGATGATGCGATCGCCATGAGCTCTGGTTTCCCGTGGGGGCTTGGCGGCGGCGGATGTATCTGCGGTGCACTGGCTGGTGCGACGATGTGCATCGGATATTTCTTTGGCCGCAAAACACCCGGTGATCCGAAGATCAACCGCTGCTTTGCCCTGACGAATGAGCTGCATGACTATTTTAAAGAAACCTGCGGAGGCACCTGCTGCCGTGTCCTGACCCGGGGTATGGAGAAAGATTCTCCGGAGCGCAAGGCCCAATGTACAAAATTTGTTTCTGCCACAGTAAAGAAAACTGCTGAAATTATTCTTCGTGAGTTAGATAAAGAGGAAGAAATTGCAAGATGAAAAGGAACAGTACTTTTAAAAGGAGATCTTTGATCCTGATTCTGCTTGTGCTTCTTCTTGCCATGTCCGGAGTGCTTTTTTATCTGATCGTTCAGAAAGGAGGGTTTATGGGTAAAAATCATTCCTCTTCTGGACCAGAGGATGAAAAAAATACGTCCTCTTCTGCCCAGACGGATCCGGCACATTCATCCGGTAATGCTTCTGAAGAAGAGGCTCTCGAACAGAAAATACAAGAGCTCATTTCCAGTATGACTTTGGAAGAAAAGGTCTGTCAGCTTTTCTTTGTCACTCCAGAGGGGCTGACCGGTGTCGATCTTGCTACACAGGCAGGCGAAACTACAAAAGCTTCTTTTGAACAGTACCCTGTGGGTGGTATCATTTACTTTTCCCAGAATATCGAAAATGAAAAACAGCTGACTGCTATGACCGCCAATATGCAGTCCTACAGTCAGCTTCCACTATTTATCGGTATTGATGAAGAGGGTGGCTCTCTGGTTGCAAGAATCGCAAATAATCCTGCTTTTCAGGTGGAGACTTTCCCCAACATGGCCGAGATCGGTGCGACCGGGGATACGTCCAAAGCCTTCGAGGTTGGAAACTCTATTGGCTCATATCTGAAAAAGTATGGGTTTAACCTGGATTTTGCGCCAGATGCTGACGTGCTGACAAATCCGGAGAATACCGCAATAGGCGAACGCTCTTTTGGCAGTGATCCGAATCTTACAGCACAAATGGTCGCAGAAGAAGTAAAAGGTTTCCAGCAGCAAAATGTAATTCCTGTTTTAAAACATTTTCCGGGTCACGGGGGAACTGCCGAGGACAGCCATCATGGGGCAGCCGTGCTTAACCGAAGCCTTGAAGAACTTGAAAACGCAGAATTTCTGCCATTCAAAGCTGGAATCGAAGCTGGCGCCAATGTAGTCATGGTGGGGCATTTGCAGGTGCCGCAGCTTATTTCTGACGACACCCCGGCGTCGCTGTCTTCTGAACTGATTACAGGGATCCTACGTGAAAAACTGGGATTTGACGGCATTGTAATTACGGATTCACTCTCTATGGGAGCAATCACAGAATACTATACTCCCGACGAAGCTGCTGTCCGCTGTATCCAGGCCGGCGGAGACATGCTTTTAATGCCCCAGGATTTTAAAACTGCTTATGAGGGTGTTTTAAATGCAGTTAAAAATCAAACCATTCCCGAATCAAGGATTGATGAATCTCTAAGTCGGATTTTTCATGTAAAATATGAATATCTTTTTTAGTCTACCGTACTGTTTACATAAAAGCATCCATTTTCCCATCGGACATCGAACACAAATGGATGCTTTTCTCCCCAGGGAGGATCCTTCTTCTCCAATTCTTTCCATTTATAATATGAAGTTACAAATCGTTCGTGAAGCTCTTTCTCCGCCTGAAGTCTGATGTCTACAGCCTCTTCATAATCGCTGTATGTGCCCAGATTATACCTTTTCCCCTTAAACCCTATATATACCCTGTAATGGCCGTTTTTCATGCGGAAAACACCGCGAAAACCACTTTTGTTGTCTCTTCGGTATTTCCTTTTTTCCAGGATCTCCAGGCAGGTTCCGTCAATCCGGTGAAGCCTTCCTGCTATTTCCTTTTGATTTTCACTTTTCAGACAACCGCAGCTAAGTACATTTCCCTGCACCAGCCTGTCCCCGGGAACTTCTGCCTGTCCTCCGCAGTCGCACCTGCACATCCAGTATACTGACCCCTTTCTGTCCCGTCTCTCTGTTGGCCGTAATGCAGTCAGTCTTCCAAACCTTTGTCCCGTCAGATCTATCCTATTATGACCATAATCATATGTGTGGCATCCACAGCTTTTGACTTTCCCCGCCTTCAGATCCCTTGCCATAACCTCTTTCTCTTTTCCACACTCACAGCGGCAGAGCCAGCAGGTTCTGCCGTTTTTATTTTCTACCCTTTTCAGGACCGTCAGATAGCCGTATACCTTTCCAGTCAGATCTTCAGCAACCCTTCCGTTTCGGGCATTTGTCTTCGGTACGCAGCCACAGTCCCTGATCACCCCGCTTTTGAGCTGTTTGGTACTGGCCATGATTTCACCGCCACAGTCACACCGACAGCGCCAGATACGGTACTTTTGCTCCGTCATGCCTGTATTTTCTATAACTGTTAATTTTCCAAATCTTTTGCCTGTAAGATCTTTCTTCCCTCCAGACTGTCCTTTCATCTTTTCTGCCATCCCGTACTCCTCGCCTATAGAAAGGCAGGCGGCCCGGAAAGATAGTCTCTCCAGCCGCCTGCTTTTACTTATTCATTTTCTGTCTTTCCTTTAACGTCTTATCTTCTGCGTCTGCGGATCAGGATCACGCTCATTGCGATAATCACTACGATCGCTGCCGCCATCACGATCAGGAGCGGTAAGATCTCGGCTACGTCGCCGGTCTTAACTCCAAGAATGGTTCCTCCTCCGTCATTACCAGCCGGTGTTTCTTTCTTCGGCTCTGTGTAGGTATTGACGAATACCGGCGCTCCGTCGCTGTCCTCGTAGGTAACGGTTGCTTCCAGGCATCCCTTCTCTGTGTTGTCCTTCACATCAACGGTCACATGGTAAATGTTCTCGTCGTATGTTACGTTGCTGCTCTGGATGCCATCTGTCTTGCTGTCGTCATCCTCCGGAAGGACTTCTCTGATTTCGTAGCTGTAGGTTCCCGCTTTGTCAAAGGTGATGGTCTTGAAGGTTACTGCTCCGTTCTCTTCGTTCTTCGCAGTATCGATCTCCTTGCCATCCGCATCACTCAGCAGGAAGCTGAACTCGCCTGCCTTCAGGTCGCGGCCCTTGATGAGCTTGCCTGCGCCTAAGGATACGCTGGTCGGATCTGCGGTGTAAGTATTCTTAAATGCCACGGTCTTGTCTGTAGCTCCCAGAATCTCCCATGTTACTGTCAGCTTTCCGGTATAATTTCCGTCGGCGTCTTTATCTGTTACATGTGCGATCACCGTGTATGCTGTATCGTCATAGTCCACACCAGCTACGTTGCCCTTCTTTTCTTTCAGTGTGTAGGTGTAGTCGCCCGGCTTATTAAACTGTATGTCACCGAAGGTGATCTGGGCTGCCTCGCCGTCAGCTGCTGCCGGATTGGTCGGAGCTGTCCACCAGTCACTGTCTGTAGCCTCGAGCCGGAATTCGAACTCGCCTGCCTTCATATCGCGGCCGGTAAGCGTCTTGGTGATGGTGAATCCGCCATCGCCTGTCGGACTGGACGTTTCAGGCACTACCTTGTATACATTGGTAAATGTAAAGTCGTTGCCTTCCTCAGCGTCCTTATCCGGTGTAGCTACTACGGAGATCTTTCCATTACCTTCATCCGTTACTTTTACAGTAATGGTTTTCTCAGATGTATCATTCGTTACACCTGGCATGCTTCCGGCAGTTTCTTTGATGATGTAGGTAAAGGTCTTTGTCCGTCCGGCTGTCTGCAGTTCAATGCCCTCGTTCGCATTCGTAACTCCGGCAGTCACTGTCTCGCCTTCGGTTATCTCCTCGCCTTCTGTCACAGCTGCCTCTTCACCGGCAACTGCTTCTGCCTCACCCTCTGCAGTTGCTGTCTCGCCCTCAACTGTTGTCTCTTCTGCTGTCTGCTCTTCTTCCACCGTCACATCCTGGGTTGTCGGAGTTGTTCCAAAGACATTCTCCATGGTGAAGGTGATCGGACCAAACTCTACTGCACCGCTCTTATTGGTTGCAGTATTCTCAGCAGGCATTGGAGCCGGTGTTCCATCTTCTGCTGCAATTCCTGTAATCTGGAAAGTAAACGCACCATCTTCCAAAGCAGGATGTTCAGTCAAACCGTCTGCTGCAACAATTTCCTTATTGCCCTTCAGATTCAGTTCCACTGTTCCGTCTTCGCCTGCGCCATAAGTATTCACAAACTCAACACTGGATGCGCCGTCTTCATAACCAACTTTAACATCCAACTTGCCGTGACGGTCATCCGTTACGGTGACGGTTACGCTCGTGTTACCATCGACGTAAGTTACGCCACCAGGCAGGCCAGTTATTACCTCGGATACCGAGTAGTTGAAGGTGTAAACATCTACATCACCTGAATTATCAAGGCTTGCCTTACCTACTTTCTCAGATCCGCCTGCGGTTACTGCTGCAGCAAGATTTTCTGTGGTGTAGGTAATGTCACCGAAGGTAATGTTTCCATCCTTATCGTTGGTGCCTTCAGCCACAACAACATCTCCGCTGGTTACCTGGAAATTGAACTTACCAGCATAATTTGCGATGTCGTCGTTCTTCAGGGTCTTATTGGCCTTGATCTGTGCTGCGCCGTCAGCGCCAACGGTTACATCGTCAGCCTTATAGGTATTCTCAAATGCAACGGTTGCACGCTTGTCAGTGTATTTAGTACCGTTCACATCGGTCGTCACCGTCATGGTGCCGTCGCCCTTATCGGTTGCTGTAATGCTTACGGTATAGGTTGTGTCATCAAGCGTGTAGCCTGCATATTCACCTTCGCCAGACTTGCCTTCTTCCTTGATGGTGTAGGTATAGGTCACACCGTCATCCGTCTCGTCAAAGGTCATCGTCTCGAACGGATTAGCTACGACAGATTCTGCCTCGCCGGCATTGCCTGCGGCGTTCTTTACCTCTGTAGTCGTACCGTCTGTAATGCCAAGTTTCTCCGCTGCTTTTTCAGCATTGTCGCCTGTGGCTTCAATGGTGAACGTAAACTGTCCTTCCGTCATGTTGCGGTTGTTCAGCTTCTTGGTGATATCCAGTCCGCCTGCGCCCTGTGCATTGTAATCAGCGTTTGCTTCATACATGTTTTTGAATGTATCGCCTACTACAGTTGCCGTAGCTGTCAACTGCCCGGTAGATACACCAGCAGTATCTTTGTCTGTTACCGTAACGGTAATGGTTGCAGTATTGCCAGAATATGTTACACCCTTGTCGGTAGTTCCCGCCTTAGCCTCTTTCACTTCGTAAACGTAAGTGCCGGCCTTGTCATAGGTGATAGTACCGAAGTCAAAGCTTGCTTTTGTTCCTTCCTGCGGTCCGCTGATGGTCTTGTGTGCATTGCCATCTCCATCAATGGTTACACCTGCGTTGTCATCCGCCTTCGGCATCGGGATCTCTGTCGCTTCTGTACCGTCTGCCAGCTTGCCGGATACCGGACTCATAATAAACTCAAACGCGTAGTCTTTAGTCCACTCATGCCCGGTGAACTCCTTGGTCATCTGGAAATCTGCAGGAACACCTATAGCGGCTCCAGCCTGGTAAGTATTTGTAAATGTCAGGGTTGTTTCCTGGGCACCTGTTTCGATTCCGTCCATTACTCTTTCAGTAATATGTAGAGTACCATTGCCTTGATCTTCTGCAGTCACAAAAACATACTTTTTGCTATCATCATAGCTAATGCCACTGATCTTCTTCTCATCTTCCGGTACGGATTCGCTGATCACAAACACATAGTCGCCAGGTTGTGTAATAGTAATATCACTAAAGCTTGCTGTTTTAGGTGCATCCGGATTTTCCGCATTGTAAGTGATAATAATTCCTTTCGCATTCTCTGGCAATATGACGTATTCGTTTTCTACCGCCTTCTTGGTTTCCTCATTTGCCGCTGCAAGCGTAAATGTAAAGGCATCGTCTTTCTGCCAGTCACGACCTGTTAAGTTCTTGGTTACTTCAAGATCTGTTGCTCCTGTAACAGTGCCGGTAGTCTTGTATTCATTTGTGAATGTTCGACTTCCGTCGTATCCACTTCTCTGAACTGCAAGCTGTCCGGCATTATCAGTTACCGTAAATGTAGTCGTTCTCACATGAGTATCGTATTCTACTCCAGGAACTTTATCTGCTTCGTCCGGAACAACTTCCTTTACCTGTACCTTATATGTACCCACCTTGGTGAATGTTATATCCCCAAACGGTACAGTTCCGTCAGCCTTGTTTTCAACGACTGTCTGCTGCGGCAGAGTTATACCATCTTCCGGATTAGCGCTTACTACGCTCATTTCAAATGAGAATTCGCCGTCCTGGAGAGGAGTATTTCTGTCACCGTCGAGAACCTTTGTTATCTGCAGCGGTGCAATTGTTATGGAAAGAGGTTCGTAGTTGTTTTCAAATACAACTGCGTCTGCTTCCACATAATCCACCGCGCCGGCAGCCTTCTTCTCAATCTTTGGCTCACTTGCTGTCAGATTACCCTGCTGGTCATCTGTAACAGTTACAGTTACGCGGTACTCTGACTCATCGTAAGTCATACCTTTTTCCTTATTGGAAGGTATCTGTTCCTTGATGATGTATACATAGTCACCGGCTTCGGTGTATGTTACATTCTTCAGAAGCTGGATTGAGCCGTCAGCCTGATTAGGATTCATTGCTGTGCTGTCGCCAGTAGGTGCAAAGTCTCCCATAGGAGCTCCGTCCTGTGGATCTACATAGAAGTAGAACATACCTTCTGTAAGATCCTTGCCTGTCAGTTCCTTGGTTCCGTTCAGATTTACCGTAGTGTCTGGATCAAATACAGCCTTGTAGGTATTTGTAAATGCTGCTGCATCCTGTACATCCTTGTCACTGTTATTTTCAGCTGTGCTGTTGTCATATTCAACCTTTGCACTGAGAGTACCTGTTTTTTCATCTTCAGTTACACTTACGGTCACTTTTGCTGTGTGCTTATCATAAGTCACACCACCAAGTCCTCCGTCAGTTTCTGTTATCTCATATTTATATACGCCTTCCTTGGTAAATGTAATATTTCCAAATATTGCAGTATTACTATCGCCGCTAGCTGGTTTTCCTATTGAAATAACATCTCCGCCAGTTGAAGGCATAGGAGCATTATCCAGAGCTATGAGCGAATATTCAAACACATCACTGTCATTCCAGGTTCTGCCTGTAAATGTTTTCTGAACTGTTATAGCATTGCCTGTATCCTCACCAATCGTTACGGACGAAGGTTCATACTTATTGGTGAATGTGAAATTCTTAGCCGCTTCAGCCGTTCCATCATTTGGCGTCACTGTCGCAACCACATGTTCTATTCCACCCTCATCAGATCTTGTCACAGTTACTTTAACAATCTTTTCAGATGTATCGTATGTAATGCCGTTTAATGTCGGATTATCCGCATTCACACCCTGTGGAAGTTTTTCGGTAATCTTATAGCCATAAGTATTGCCGATCATATCCTGTGTGAATGTCATAGCTGCGAAATTCACATTACCATTAGCAATATTGATTACTTCCGTATTGGCAGGCATCGGCTGAGCCGGTTCGCCGTCAGGAATCTGATTGAATTGATCTCCTCCATCAGAGTTATATCCGAGAGCTTCGATCTTGAATGTAAAGTCACCATCCGCAAGGATTCTGTCACTGTTTGTGGAATTGAGCACTTTCACGCCCTGGATAACAGCTTCCGCGCTGGCTGCATTGTAGCTGTTTTCAAATGCTGCAGCACTAACTACTGCTCCTTCCTGATCTCCATCCCAAACCTGGATGAAAGGATTAGTTGGATAATTTAAACCGCCTATTCCAATGAGGCCGCCTTCAGTGCTTGCAAGGCTCATCGTTCCGTCACCGTTATCTCTAACGATAATATTTACACGATAAGTTGCTCCATCATAATCAACACCCGGCAATGCTCCAGTATTTTCACGGATGATATATCTGTATTCACCAGGCTTATCGAAAGTGATGTTACCAAATTTAAATGTAACCTCGCTGCCCGATGTTGGCTCTACTGTAGCCGTAGCCGCATTTCCGTCTCCATCAATATCCTCATCTGGAAGCGGAGCATCAGGTCTTACCTGAGCCGCTGCTATAGTAAATACAAATTCGTCGCCTGCCTGGAAATCACGGCCTGTGATGCTCTTAGTTCCGCCAAGTCTGATTCCCAGATCTTCTGTTGTGACCGGTGTTACATTATATGTATTTGTGAATGTAACAATATTGTTTTCATCCGCACCGGAAACAGTGCCTGTCTTTGTATTGTCCGCCGCATCAGAAGTAAATCCGGCAGGCAGATTGATTTCTTTAACGGTATATGCAACACCTTCTCCTATATTGAGAATTTCCATGGACTGTCCGTCTTTAAGCGTAAATGTTGCCTTACCGTCTGCGTCAAATGTCAGTTCCGTTTTCGTTGTCTGACCGTCACTGCCTGTCAGTATTGCATCTCCTGCAGTACCAGCCTTAGATGCCACTGTCACTTCGAATGTAAAGTCAGCGTCAGGTGCAGTCAGACTATTACTTGTAGTGACTTCCTTTTCAACTGTCAGTGACTTAGGAGCATCTGTCTGAAGCAGTCCGTTGTTGCCCAGATATACTGTAAACTGACCGTTGCCGTCATATACAGGATGGAATACCTGTTCGGCTGTACCGGTAGTATTTTCAGCTTTTGTCTGTGCAAAATCGTCAAGGTATCCTAATCTTGGAGCGCCTTTCTTAATAGCAACCTGTCCACCATCCAACGTTTTCAATGTTACATCTGTTGATCCATCATGCCAGAAAGATGAACCCGGCCTTGACACCCATACTGTTTGTTCACTATTTCCCTCATAATATGTTATCTGGAAATAATAGAGGGTATCATCATTATTAACACTTCTTGCAACAGCATTTGTATCTTCTGCTGTGTAGAGAGGTGTATCCTCCTGCACATAGAAGAATGGATTAGTCTCTGCCGGGGTAAATGTTACTTTAGCATCTCCGACAGTTTTATTATTCTGGGTATTTCTGCTGTATTTGTTACTGTAGAAGTTCACCTTCTGACCGTCTTCTGTCAGATGGCTGCTGATGTAATCATCGCTTACACCTTCCAGTGTCTCAAGATTTATACCTTCTCGGGCTCCGACAGTATAAAGTATTCTTGCAGGATAAGCGTTATTGTTTGTATTGGTAATCGCACCGTTTTCATCGATATCAACGGTATTCACTCTCAGCGGAATAGCCGCCGCCGGAATCTTTACAGTAAGGGTCTCGTTACCATCTGCATCCTTCGTTACGGTGATTATTATAGAGGAAACGTCAAGCTCACCGTATACAGGTGACTCTATTACAGGACCTTCAAAGGTATATGTGGTTGTATTTCCGTCAGTTGAAGAACTCTTCTGCGTAAACTGCTCACCACCGTATATGATGGACTTTATATCCTTGACTTCCATATACTCACCTATCGGATCTGTATATGTCAGATAACCGCTTTTAAGCGGATCGCCGCCTTCAATCTGTGTAGGCGCCTGAGCAGACGAGGAAACGATATCGCTTGTAATATCATCAAATACATTTGCGACATCATCTGCATTTTCAGCGGAATAGTATCCGTCGTTGTAAGCAATTGCGGAAATATCATCACTGCCTGGATGACGGAAAGTATAGTCGCTGTATTGTGTATTCCCCCAAAAATTTGTGCCCGATGGATACTGCATTGTCGGATTCTGGCCACTCAAATAAGAATTCCACGCATTCTTCATCGCATTAGCTTCATCATTGTTTTCGGTTATATAGGTGCCCGGATTCAATGCAAGTCTTGCAATGTTTCTTTGACTTCCAGAAAGCTGCTCAATACCCATGCCGATGGTATAGATTTGACACGCAGTATCTGCATCAGCATCAACCCCATAGTGGTTATTCACAAGTTGCTTCTGATACTGGGCATGCATTGCCGTTTCCAAAGAGAAAGTAACACTTGCTTCCGAGCCTATACCCTGAGAACCAGAAGGATCCCACCAGTTGCCACTTCCAGCATAAGTTGCAGCACCGTCTGAAAGCAGAATAAGTGCAGGCACATGCTTGGAAGCACCTTCACCGATACCAGTAGCGCCCTTCAAAATATCCATTCCAACATCTACACCCATATGAATGTTGGTGCCGCGTTCCCCTGATGTCATTTCCAAATTACGGCCATTGGCTACTGATCCAAAGGTGGTATCTGTGTTTCCAAAAAAGTCCGTCTCGCTATCGTACCAGATATAATCACCACTGTGCTGCAAATTTGTAGAGGCGGAATAATGGCCGAGTGGCATTAATGTATGTGCCGATGAACCATAAAGAACTACCGCTACTCTGGAATCAGGATGAGAATCCATAATAGTTTCGATAGATGTATTTACCGCTTCGACAGTTGCTTCCAGACGGCTCTGTCCGCTTCCACCGCCAACCGAGTCATCCATCGAATTAGAATTATCGATAACAAAAACCACATCAACAGGAACCGAACTTTTGCCGGTGACATTCTGTGTTGTGGCTAACGCCGAATATGCCACAAGGAAATCCGAATCGTTTTCAACAGTTACATCGGCATCGCCTGTAAATGTGGCATTCCCTGTATACACCGTCTTGTCTGTCCATACCCTTCCCGCGTATCTTGTAGATGAATTATCGCCAAGATTCTGCGCGTAGGAACCAGTGGTATTCCCGTCCGATGTCTTCTCCGCCGCATAGACCTGTTCATTCGGCATCAGCCCTATGGCCAATGCTACGACAATCAACACTGCCAGTACTCCCGACAGAACCCTGCGCTTTCTCCTTTCCGTAATTTTTTTGTTTCTTTGTTTCATGTACCCTCTTCCTTTCCTTCGTGCACTTCCTATTTCCATGCACAAATTTTTTATTTATTTCCCTCTCGATAATTTCAAAGATGCTGCTACATAATACTAATTATGTTGTTGTTTTCTAAGTAGAAAATAAATAAGTTGAAAGAAAGGTGGTATAACTCTCTGACCTGAATGGCGAAAAATGTAGATTTATGTAAATATCTTGTATACTTTTAAATTTTATCCACATTTTTCACATGATATATAGACAAATTATCCACAGAATGTTGACATTTGATTTTTACTGATTTAAACTGAAAAAGATTAAATGGATTTTTCTCTTTCCAACTTGTAATTAACAACATAATTAGTATTATGTTGTACTATCCAGGAGTTTTATCTTCTCCATATTTTTCCTCCATTCTTCTATACTGTCTGTTGTATATATTTTTGTCACTTCCAGGCTGTTGTGTCCCAATATATCTGCTAAATGAATAAGGTTTTTCGTCTCTCTGTAGAATGTTCTTGCGAAAAGATGCCGCAGGTTGTGCGGGAATACCTTTTCCAGACTGACTCCTGACAGCTCTGCTATCTTTTTCATTTCACGCCATATATTAGAACGGTCCTTTTCTTTTCCCGTCCGTGTACAAAATATGATTCCCTTTTTGATCTTTTTCTTTTCTATATATATAAGAAGCTTCTTTTTTAATATTGTAGGAATGATGATCACTCTGTATTTTCCCTTATTCCATACTCTGATCATCCCGCGGCGCAGATTTTCCACACAAAAGTATTTCAATTCGCTTATCCTGATACCGGTAGCGCAGATGGTTTCCATAATCATAGCAATCTGATCTTTTCCGAAGGCTTTTGCTGTTTCTACCAGCTTTTGAAAATCCTTTTTATCCAGGAACTTTTCCATTCCCAATATATCTGTCCTCTGAGCTTTAATTCTTTTTACTTTGAGCCTCCCCATCTCCCGGAAAAGCAAGTACTGATTTAATGCAACTAGCATAGAATTAGCGCTGCTGACGGCATAATGCTTCATAAGCCAATCTTTGTATGCCAGAATTTTTTCTTTATCTACTATATTCCTTTCATTCTTCTTTTCTCCTATTTCTTCATTTTCTTTTATGAATATAAAAAACTTTCGAATATCACGTAAATATTTCTCTATTGTTGCTTTTGAATTTTCTCTCTCCTGCAGGTAAAAACAAAATTCCTCTGTATCCTCTTTTTTAATCTCAAATCTTATTTTCTCCATCATGATCCTCCTGTTTTTCATTTAGTATTGTCCATTATTGCGCAAAATAAAATAGTGCCTTAGCGAAAGCTAAAGCACTATTTCTTTTCGATATGATATTTTCTGCGAATTTTTATTCTTCTGTACGGCTCTCTGTATCGTTTTCTTCTTCCTCTTCATCGCCTTTTCTGACTTTTGCGATGCTGGCGACTTTATCACCCTCCGGAAGATTAATCAGCTTCACTCCGGATGTGATCCTGCCAAGAAGCGAAATGCCTTCACATTTCATACGGATGATAATTCCTTCCGTATTAATAATCATTATCTCATCATCTTCGTTTATTGCCTTAACGCCAACTACATTTCCAGTCTTTTCCATGATTTTATAGCATTTCACGCCTTTGCCGCCTCTGTTCTGAGCCGTAAATTCACTGATTGAGGTTCGTTTTCCCATTCCCTTTTCAGAAACGATCAACAGGTCGCTTCCCTGAACGGTAAGCTGCATACCGATAACCTCATCACGGTCTGCCAGATTGATTCCACGGACACCCATGGATGTTCTTCCGGTCGCGCGTACGTCTTCTTCACTGAACCGGATACACTGGCCGTACTTGGTAGCCAGGATGATCTCCTGCTTTCCGTCTGTAAACTTCACTTCGATCAGCTCATCATCTTCCCTCAGGGTGATGGCTGCCAAACCTGTCTTACGCACATTTGCATAATCCTTCAGAGGTGTTTTCTTGATCAGTCCCCTCTTTGTAGCCATGACAAGGTAGGAATCATCGTCATATTTTTCAATCGGGATGACAGCGCTGATCTTCTCTCCCGGCATCAGCTGCAGGAGATTGATGATGGCTGTTCCTCTGGAGGTACGGCTGGACTCTGGGATTTCATAGCCTTTCAGCCGGTATACACGCCCGGTGCTGGTAAAGAACATGATAAAGTGGTGTGTATTGGACATAAACAATTCTTCCACATAATCCTCGTCCAGCGTCTGCATGCCTTTGATTCCCTTTCCGCCTCTGTTCTGGGCCTTAAAGGTATCGTTAGACATCCGCTTGATGTACCCAAGCTTCGTCATAGTGATCACAACATCCTCTTTCGGGATCAGGTCTTCCATGGATATATCAAATTCATCAAATCCGATAGAAGTTCTTCTTTCATCTCCATATTTATCCCGGATAGCAATGATCTCTTCCTTGATCACGCCAAGCAGAAGCTTCCGGTCTGCCAGGATCGCCTTCAAACGGCTGATCTGCTCCATCAGCTCTTTGTATTCTGCTTCCAGCTTTTCTCTTTCCAAACCGGTCAGAGCGCGCAGACGCATATCTACAATAGCCTGTGCCTGAACGTCTGTCAGTTCGAACCGCTCCATCAATTCAGACTTGGCAATCTGCACTGTTCTGGATCCACGGATAATACTGATCACTTCATCGATATGATCCAAAGCAACCAGCAGACCTTCCAGGATATGAGCCCGCTCTTCTGCTTTATTCAGCTCGTATTTTGTCCGACGCGTGATAACCTCTTCCTGATGCTTCAGATAATGATTCAGCATTTCCAGGATATTCATAACCTTGGGCTGATTATTGACAAGAGCCAGCATGATGACTCCGAAGGTATCCTGGAGCTGCGTATGTTTGTATAACTGGTTCAAAAGAACATTTGCATTCACATCCTTGCGAAGCTCAATGACCACTCTCATGCCTTCCCGGCTGGACTGATCGCTTAAGTCTGTGATGCCGTCGATCTTTTTATCTCTTACCATCTCAGCGATCTTCTCAATGAGACGCGCTTTGTTGACCATATAAGGAAGCTCCGTCACAATGATACGGCTCTTTCCATTCGGCATGGTTTCAATATCTGTCACCGCACGCACCCGGATCTTGCCCCGGCCGGTGCGATAAGCCTCTTCAATTCCTCTTGTCCCGAGGATCATACCTCCTGTCGGAAAATCAGGCCCTTTGATAATGCCTAAAATTTCCTCTATAGTGGTCTCTTCTTTATCCTCCAGCTGGTTATCAATAATTTTGACTACCGCGTTGATTACTTCCGTCAGATTGTGAGGCGGAATATTGGTGGCCATACCAACAGCGATACCAGAAGTACCGTTCACCAGAAGATTTGGAAATCTTGCCGGCAGTACGGACGGCTCTTTCTCTGTCTCATCAAAGTTTGGTACAAAATCTACCGTATCTTTATTGATGTCCGCAATCATCTCCATGGATATCTTGCTAAGCCTTGCCTCTGTATAACGCATGGCCGCAGCGCCGTCTCCATCCACAGAACCAAAGTTTCCATGGCCGTCCACCAACGGATATCTGGTAGACCAGTCCTGAGCCAGGTTAACCAAAGCTCCGTAGATAGAACTGTCACCATGGGGATGGTATTTACCCATGGTATCACCGACGATACGCGCACATTTTCTGTGGGGCTTATCCGGTCCGTTATTCAGCTCGATCATAGAGTGGAGAATCCTTCTCTGTACCGGCTTCAGACCGTCTCTGACGTCTGGCAGAGCACGAGACGCGATGACACTCATGGCATAATCGATATAGGAGGTTTCCATCGTCTTTTTCAGGTCCACTTCGTGGACTTTATCAAAAATATTATCTTCCATCATCTATCCTCCTACACATCCAAGTTCTTAACGTATTTTGCATTTTCTTCAATAAACTCACGTCTGGGCTCTACCTTGTCCCCCATCAGTGTGGTAAAGGTAAGATCCAGCTCTGAGGTCGTCTCTTCATCCATAGTGACACGCAGAAGAATACGGTGTTCCGGATCCATGGTCGTCTCCCACAGCTGTTCTGCATCCATCTCTCCAAGACCTTTATATCTCTGGATCTTATTATTGTTATCTCTTCCGACCTCTCTTAGGATCGAATCCAGCTCTTCATCGCTGTATGCATACCAGACCTTCCTGTTTTTCTCCAGCTTATAGAGCGGCGGCTGCGCCAGGTATACATATCCCTCCTTGATAAGATCCGGCATAAAACGGTACAGGAAGGTTAAAAGCAAGGTACTGATGTGTGCGCCGTCCACATCCGCATCGGTCATGATGATGATCTTATGATAACGGAGTTTGGATATATCAAAATCATCATGGATCCCTGTTCCAAATGCTGTGATCATTGCTTTGATCTCTGCATTTCCATAAATTTTATCAAGTCTTGCCTTTTCTACGTTTAATATCTTTCCGCGAAGAGGCAGGATTGCCTGGGTAGCACGGTCTCTGGCCGTTTTTGCAGATCCTCCCGCAGAATCTCCCTCTACGATGTAGATCTCGCAGTTTTCCGGATTCTTATCAGAACAGTCCGCAAGCTTTCCTGGAAGAGACATGCCATCCAGAGCTGATTTTCTTCTGGTCAGATCCCTTGCTTTTCTTGCGGCTTCTCTGGCTCTTTGCGCCATTACAGATTTTTCAATGGTCAGCTTTGCCACTGCCGGATTCTGCTCCAGATATATCTCCAGCTGCTTGCTTACTACACTGTCCACAGCTCCTCTGGCTTCGCTGTTGCCTAACTTCTGCTTGGTCTGTCCCTCAAACTGAGGATCCTCGATCTTGACACTGATGATCGCAGTCAGACCTTCTCTGATATCTTCGCCGCTTAAGTTCGGCTCGCTGTCTCTTAAGAGCTTATTCTTTCTGGCATAATCATTGAATGTCTTTGTCAGCGCATTCCGGAAGCCCACCACATGGGTTCCGCCTTCCGGAGTCGTAATGTTATTAACAAATCCATAGGTATTATCACTGTAAGAATCATTGTGCTGCATGGCAACCTCTACGGCTACTCCGTTGACCAGTCCCTCACAATAAATGATATCTTCGTACAGTGCAGTCTTGCTGCGGTTTAAGTAAGAAACAAATTCTCTGATACCGCCCTCGTAATGGAATGTTTTTTCAATGATCCCATCCTCCGGTCTCTCATCTCTTAATACAATCTTAAGTCCTGCAGTCAGAAAGGCCATTTCGCGGAATCTCTGTTTTAATACGTCAAAATCAAAAACGGTTTCTTCAAAAATTGTGTCATCCGGAAGGAAGGTAACCTTTGTCCCGGTCTTTTCCGCTTCACAATCCCCAATGATTTCCAGTTTATGGATGACTTTTCCACGTTCATATCTCTGTTTATACACTTTTCCTTCGTGGAAGATCTCAACCTCCAGCCAGTTTGAAAGGGCGTTTACAACAGAAGCGCCCACGCCATGGAGGCCTCCGGATACCTTGTATCCTCCTCCGCCGAATTTTCCGCCGGCATGAAGTACCGTAAATACAACTTCCACTGCCGGGAGGCCTGCCTTATGGTTGATCCCAACGGGGATTCCCCGCCCGTTATCCACCACTGTTACGGAATTATCCGGATGGACTGTCACTTCGATACTGTCGCAGAATCCTGCCAGCGCTTCATCCACCGAGTTATCCACAATCTCATAGACCAGATGGTGCAGTCCCCTTGCCGAAGTGCTTCCGATATACATACCAGGACGTTTCCGGACTGCCTCCAGACCTTCCAGAATCTGAATCTCGTCCGCCCCATATTCGTGCTGTACCTTTTCTGTACTCATGCTTATCCTCCTAGTTTTCATTTACTACCTGTCCGTTATGAACATGGAATACTTTGTTTATAGAAAATCGATGATTTACAAATTCCTCCACACCTGTACAGGTGATCAGAGTCTGTATATCATGAATACTATCTAATAAATAGTTTTGCCTGTGTTTATCCAGTTCAGACAATACGTCGTCAAGTAATAACACAGGTGTATCATGGATCATCCGCTTGACAAGCTCGATCTCAGATAATTTCAGAGAAAGAGCCGCAGTCCTTTGCTGTCCCTGGGAACCGAATTTGCGGATATCCAGATCGCCGCTTAGAAAACAGATATCATCTCTGTGGGGTCCCACCGACGTACTTTTCAGCTTGATATCCTTTTCTCTGTTTCTCCTGACCACATCTTCCAATGGCATATCGCCGCTGCTTGGCTCATAGATGACCCGGATTTCTTCCCGACCTCCAGTCAATTTCTGATGGATAGAAGAAATAATTTCGTTTATCTCTTCCACAAATCTTTTTCTGCGCTCTATGATCCTGCTCCCGTACTGACTAAGCTGCAGATCCCAGATATCCAGAGTATCTGCCGATTCCCTGTTTCCTGAAAATCCGATTTCCTTCAGTAGATGGTTTCTCTGGTTCACCGTGCGGTTATAATTTGCCAGATCGCTCAAATATACCTTGTCGAGCTGTGATAATTCCAGATCAATAAATCTGCGTCTTTCTCCCGGACCGTTTTTGATGATATTCAGATCCTCGGGCGAAAAGAATACAAGATTAACAATACCGAATAGCTCTCCGGCTTTCCGGATCGGGATCTTGTTGATCGCAATCCCCTTGGGACTATTCTTTTTCAGATGCATATCAATCTGATATTCGATCTCGTTTTTTTCCACAATGGTCTCTATATGGGATTCGGTCTGTCCGAATTGAATCATATCTTTATCCCTGGTTCCCCGATGGGATTTTGATGTTCCAGACAGATAAACTGCTTCCAGGATATTTGTTTTCCCCTGCGCATTATCCCCGTAGAAGATATTTGCCGCAGGGTCAAACTGTAGTTTCAGAAATTCATAATTTCGAAAATTTTTGATCTTTAAAGATTTAATCTTCAATTTTAATTTCTTCCCCGTTAAAAGTTACCAAATCGCCGGCATACAGCTTTTTGCCCCGTCTGGATTCAACCTCTCCATTGACCAGGACCTTTCCTTCCTGGATCACTTCTTTTGCCTCGGCTCCTGATTCCACCAGTCCGGCGGCTTTTAAAGCCTGACCAAGCTTGATAAATTCATCTTTTAAAGTTATTTTCATTCCCCAATTACTCCTTTAGACAGCTGCATTAAAGTTTACAGGAAGAATCAGATAAATATAGCTTTCCTCCTCATCCTTGATAAAGCAGGGCGCCTTTGCATTCATCAGATACAGGGTAACCTCTTCATCGTCAATAACCCTTAATGCATCGATCAAAAACTTGGGGTTAAAGCCGATCAAGAGATCCTTTCCTTCTTTTGCGATTTCAATTTCATCGTTCATGGAGCCGATCTGAGATTTCATCCTAAGCTCCATCAGCTCATCGCCGATCTGAATGATAATCGGCTTTTTATCTCCTTCTTTGATCAGAAGAGTTGCACGGTCAATACAATTCAGAAGTTCTTTTTTATTGATCTTTACCTTCGTCTCATAATCACTTGACAGCATCTGGTCGATCTTAAAATAATCTCCCTCGATCAGTCTGGATACTACGACCGTGTTGTCAAATTCAAATACGATGTGGTTGCTGGTATAAGAAATGCTGACCATACTCTCAGCCTCTCCGGAAAGAATCTTACTGATCTCTATCAGCGTTTTTCCCGGAACGATCAGCTTTTTATCTGCAGCTTCTTCTTTCAGTTCAATCCTTCGGATGGAAATACGGTGTCCATCCAGAGAAACAACTCTTAAAACATTATTCCTGATTTCAAATAATTCTCCGCCCATCATCTTATTGCTCTCAGAATCTGAAATTGAGAAGATGGTCTGGCGGATTACTTCTTTCAGCGTAAACTGAGAGATTTCAATAGAATTTTCCTTCTCGATGACCGGAAGGTATGAAAATTCTTCTCCCGGTTTTCCGGAAATGTCAAATTTTGCCTTTTCACAGGTAATCACTGTCTGCAGGCGGTCGTCTGTTTCAATCGTGATATCACTGTCCGGGAGCTTGCGTACAATTTCAGAAAAGATCCTTGCATCAATAGCGATCATTCCTCTGTCCACGATCTCTCCCTCTATCTCTGTCTGTATCCCCAGTTCCATATCGTTTGCAGTCAACCTTATAATATCCATTGTTGCATCGATTAGGATACATTCCAGGATAGGCATGGTTGTTTTTGAAGGAACTGCCTTGGATACAATGCTGACACCTTTTACCAGATTTGATTTATTACAGATGATTTTCATAATGTGTATAACTCCTTTCGCATGGTGCGTATAGATTTATATATGATTTTATTCCGTATTACTCGTATTAGGGGCTGTGGATAAGTGGAAAACTATGTCCAGCCCTCTGTTTTCAAGTGTTTGCCGTTTTGAAATCTCTGTGGATTTCTCTGGGAATTTTTGTGGATGATGTTGGGAAAACTTTTTCCGGATATGTGGATAAAAATGTTTTCCAAAGTTATCCAGCGTTTTCCCCGGCTTATCCACATAGTTATTCACATTAGGCGGGATTAATTTTCTTCCTTATTATATTAATGGTATTGCTTAAGGTCTCGTCTTCTTTTTCCTCCGCGGCAATCTTTTCAATGCCGTATTTGATCGTAGAATGATCCTTTCCTCCGAGAACGACACCAATAGCCTTCAGGGAGGATTCGGTCATGGTACGGATCAGATACATGGAGATCTGCCGTGGATTTGCAATATCCGCGTTTCGTTTGTTACTCTTTAAGTCAGCCACTGTAATTCCAAAGTGGTCTGCCACAATATCCAGAATAAGCTCCGGGGTTACTTCCCTCTTATTTTCAGAAGAGATAATATCTTTTAATGCTTCTGCAGCAAGAGGAATGTCGATCTCGCCTTCATGGTTCAGTTTGTAAAGCGCAATCAGCTTATTTAAGGAACCTTCCAGCTCTCTGATATTTGTTTTTACATTTTCTGCAATGTACTTCAGTACATCTTTCGGTATATTGTATTTTTCCAGCTGATCCAGTTCGATCTTTTTCTGAAGGATCGCCATACGGGTCTCATAATTTGGTGCAGAGATATCTGCAATCAGTCCCCACTCAAACCGGGTACGGAGCCTTGCCTCCAGAGTCTCGATATCCTTTGGCGGCTTATCACTGGAAATGATGATCTGTTTTCCGGACGTATGTAAGTGGTTAAAGGTATGGAAGAATTCTTCCTGTGTACTTTCTTTTCCAATGATAAACTGGATATCATCGATGAGAAGTACATCATTATTCCTGTATTTGTCCCTGAATTTGGAGATAGCGGATTCATTTCCGGATGTTTTCCCCATCTTCAGAGCTTCGATCAGTTCATTGGTAAATGTCTCGCTGGTTACATAAAGTACCTTTTTCTTTGGATTCTTGTCCAGGATGAAGTGTGCAATGGAATGCATCAGATGGGTCTTTCCAAGACCGACGCCTCCATATAAGAACAGCGGATTATATACTTCTCCAGGAGATTCTGCTACTGCCAGTGAAGCGGCATGTGCAAAATTATTATTTCCGCCGACGACAAAGGTATCAAAGGTGTACTTTGGATTCAGTCCTGCCTTTTCGGCGGCAGATTTGGTTCTTTTCTTTGTCATGGATTCAGAAGGTTTGCTCTGGAGCTCTTCCAGAACATTATCATCTTCCGATATAAAACGGATTTCATATTCTTCGCCTGTGATATCTGCGATACATACTTTTAAAGGAAGAAGATATTTCTTTTCAATATATTCCACACTGGAATTCGTATTCACTAAAATGATCACGGTATCATCGATCACATCATAGACCTTTAAGGGACGGATCCAGGTCGTGAAAGATACATTGGATAAATCGTGCTCTACCTTAAGATGTTCAATGATTTCTTCCCATTTTTCCTGTACAATATTCATGGTAAATAACTCCTAATCTTTACAATATCATAGGTTCAAACATAAAAACCCACTCTTAATTATTCTACATCAAAATACAGATTTAGGCAATGTTTAATCCATGTGGATAACTTTATACACAGAAGAAAAACCAGTTTCAAAGGGAAAATCTATGTAAAATTTTTAATATCCACATGTTATCCACGCGTTTTCCCGGTGTTATCCACATTTTGTGGATAAATAATATTTAGAAAAATCGGCGAAGACCTTGACTTTATAGGCCTTTTTGCATATAATCAAAAATGTGTCTTTATGAAATATAGGGAAAATCCCTTGCAAAATATAAGGAGGTGGATATCTATGAAAATGACATTCCAGCCAAAAAAGAGACAGAGATCTAAGGTTCATGGATTCAGAGCAAGAATGAAGACCGCAGGTGGAAGAAAAGTTCTTGCAGCAAGAAGAGCAAAAGGAAGAAAGAAATTATCAGCGTAGGCCGCATATATGTGGCCTTTTCTTCTCTAAAAATTGGGAGAAATATGAGTAATGAAGTATTCTGAATCCTTGAAGAAGAACAAAGATTTTCAGAAGGTCTACAGTGAAAAAAAGTCGTATGCAAATAAGTATCTTGTTATGTATACGATGAAGAATAACACAGATCAAAACCGATTGGGAATATCAGTAAGTAAAAAAGTTGGAAACAGTATTGTTCGTCACAGATTAACAAGATTGATCAGAGAAAGTTATCGATTACAAGAAGAGAGATTTCAGTGCGGTTATGATATTGTTGTCATAGCAAGAGTCAGTGCGAAAGGGAAAGATTATCATGAGATTGAGAAAGCACTGCTGCACCTGGCTCATCTTCATAAAATCATAGATCAGGGGTAATAAGAAATGAAAAAACTCATGTTGAAATGTATTCGTTTCTATCAGAAGTATTTGTCTTGTATGAAAGGGTATTCTACCTGTATCTACTATCCGACCTGTTCCCAGTATGCGATCGAAGCGATCGAAAAATATGGAGCCATAAAAGGAGGGGCCCTTGCGGCCTGGAGAATCCTCAGGTGTAATCCATTTGCAAAAGGCGGATACGACCCCGTCCCTTAAGAAGTGTGACAATAATATACGGAGGAAATTAAAAAATGATGTTTAGTTTGCTGACTGCGGCAAACTGGCCGATCATAGGTCAGCTTTGCTGGCTCTTAGGTAAAGTTATGAACTTTATCTATGAGATTTTGGATAAAATCCTGCCAAGCGATAATGGACTTGTAGGATTATCAATCATTATATATACAATCCTTGTATATACACTGATGATGCCTCTTACAATTAAGCAGCAAAGATCATCCAAGATGATGGCTGTTATCAATCCGGAAGTCCAGGCAATCCAGAAGAAGTACAAAAACAAAAGAGACCAGGCAAGTCAGATGAAAATGCAGGAAGAGGTGCAGCAGGTCTATGACAAGTATGGAACATCCATGATGGGCGGATGTCTTCAGATGCTGATCCAGATGCCGCTTCTGTTTGCTCTGTATCCGGTCGTTTATGATATTGAAAATTATATTCCGGCAATCAAGGACGCGCCGGCTGAGGTAAACAGATTCCTGACCATTCCGGATCTGACGATCTCACCGACGCAGATGATCTCAAACAGCGGATCCTTTGGTCTGCCGGCGGCAGTGATCATTGTAACTGCAATACTGATCCCGGTTCTTTCCGGTGCGGTGCAGTATATCAGTATCCGTCTTTCACAGGCTATCTCAGGACAGCAGGTGGACAAGGATAATCCAATGGCAAGCACTATGAAGACGATGAATGTGACGATGCCATTATTCTCAGTGTTCATCGCATTTTCTTTCTCAGCAGGTATCGGTCTTTACTGGATCGTCAGTGCGGTGGTAAGATGTGTTCAGCAGATCTTTATCAATAAGAGTCTGAAGAAGATGTCAGTAGAAGATCTGATCGAGAAAAATAAAGAAAAAGCGGAAAAGAAAAAACAAAAGCGCGGAGAACGTGCAGAACGTATCAACGCAATGGCTCAGACTAATACAAAGAGTATTAAAGAGTCTGCAAAGAAGAATGTGTCTGCGGAAAGTGAAAAGGAAAAAGAAAAGAAACTGGAGCAGGCAAGGAAAAACGCAAGCAATGCAAAATCAGGAAGTCTGGCGGCAAAGGCAAACATGGTGAAAAAATTTAATGAAAATAATTAGGGGGCGGTTTTCGTGGACTATATTACCGTATCAGCAAAAACATTAGACGACGCGATCACAGAAGCGCTGATCCAGCTTGGCGTGACCAGTGACCAGCTGGATTATGAGGTGATTGAAAAAGGAAGCCCGGGATTCTTAGGTATCGGGATGAAGCAGGCCGTGATCAAGGCCCGCAGAAAGCATGAAGAGCCGGAAGTGTCCGAGCTTGACGAGCTCTTAAAGGAAGAAGTAAAAGAAGAGACAGCAAAGGAAACGGAAAAAGAAGAAAAAGAGCCTCAAAAGACAGCAGACAAGCCCGTCAGAGAAAAGAAGCATAAGAATAAAAAGAAACATGAGCCAAAGCACGAGCCTGAAAAAGCTGCAGAGGAAAAGGCTGAAGAGGTAAGAAAAGAGATTGAGCTGGCAAAAGTAGAGGATCAGACGATCGAAGCATGTGAAAAATTTATTTCAGATGTAATGAAAGCCATGAATATGGAAAATGTAAAGGTTACATCCTCTATAGATGAAGAGGGAGCTCTTTCCATCAATATGGAAGGTCCGAATATGGGAATCCTGATCGGCAAGAGAGGACAGACTCTGGATTCTCTTCAGTACCTTACAAACAGGGTGGCTAATAAGACCCAGGACGGCTATGTTCGTGTGAAGCTGGATACCGAGGATTACAGAAGAAGAAGGAAAGAAACTCTGGAGAACCTGGCAAGAAACATTGCAGGTAAGGTAAAGAGGACAAGAAGGACTGTGGTGCTGGAGCCGATGAATCCATATGAAAGAAGAATTATCCACTCTGCTCTTCAGTCAGATCCTGCCGTATCTACACATAGTGAGGGAGAAGAACCTTACAGAAGAGTGGTTGTAACTCTGGTACGTAAATAATTCAAATTGAAAAAGAAGCTGTTGTAAGATATAATTTTTACAGCAGCTTTTTTATTCTGTAGGAGAGAAGAATGAATATGAATGAAAGAACCACCATAGCTGCTATTTCTACAGCTATGAGTAATTCCGGCATTGGAATCGTCCGTATGAGCGGAGATCAGGCATTCCAGATTGCAGATATTGTCTACAGGGGCAGACATGGAAAAAAGTTAATGGAACAGAAATCACATACCATCCATTATGGATATATTGTGGATGGAGAAGAGACCATTGATGAGGTCCTGGTCATGCTTATGAGAGGACCGCACAGCTATACGGGAGAGGATACGGTAGAGATTAACTGTCATGGAGGAGTATTTGTAGTAAAAAGGATTCTGGAACTTTTGATTAAGTCAGGAGCAAGGCCTGCAGAACCCGGAGAATTTACCAAGAAGGCATTTCTAAACGGAAGGCTGGATCTTTCCCAGGCAGAAGCTGTAGGAGATCTGATCGCTTCGCAGAATGAGTATGCACTCCAAAGCTCTGTCAATCAGTTGAAAGGAAATATAAGAGATAAAATAAGTGATTTAAGAAATAAAATTATTTACCACACTGCATTTATTGAAAGTGCCCTGGATGATCCTGAGCATATCAGTGTAGATGGTTATGGAGAGGAATTAGAATCTTCGGCAACTGAGATGATGGAAGAAATCAAGAAACTGATTGATTCGGCCGATGACGGAAGGATTCTGAAAGAAGGCATTAATACTGTGATCCTGGGAAAACCAAATGTAGGAAAATCTTCTCTTCTGAATGTACTCCTGGGTGAAGACCGGGCTATCGTTACCGATATTGCCGGCACTACCAGAGATGTATTGGAGGAACACATTACCCTTCAGGGAATTTCCCTGAATATCATGGATACGGCAGGAATCCGGGACACCAGTGATATAGTGGAAAAGATTGGAGTGGACCGGGCCAGAGATTTTGCAAGGGATGCGGATCTTTTGATCCATGTCATTGATGCTTCTTCTCCTTTGGATGATAATGATCTTGAAATTTTTCAGATGCTCCATGGAAAACAGTCTGTGATCCTGCTAAATAAAACGGATCTGAAGATGAAGGTATTAAAAAAGGATGTTGAAGAGGCATATTTTGCAAGTAATCCTGCAAAATGTGAGAGTGATAATGTTACGGAAGAAAATGTATCCCATAAAGTAAACCAGGATAAAATCCCTGAAATCATAGAAATTTCTGCAAAGAACAGGGATGGTATCGATCGTCTGGAGACTGTTTTAAAGGATATGTTTTTTGAAGGAAATCTTTCATTTAATAATGAAATCTATATTACGAATGTCCGTCAGAAGACGGCGCTTAAAGAAGCATACGATTCGCTTCGAAAGGTTGTGGAGAGTATCAGAAACGGTATGCCGGAGGATTTTTATTCCATCGATCTGATGGATGCCTACGAGGCACTGGGATCTATTACAGGAGAAACGATAGGAGAAGATTTGGTCAATGAAATATTCAGCAAATTCTGTATGGGAAAATAGTGATTCATATGACGTGGCTGTGATCGGTGCAGGCCATGCGGGATGCGAAGCTGCTCTTGCAGCAGCAAGGCTTGGACTGCGCACGATTATATTTACCGTAAGTATGGACAGTGTGGCGCTTATGCCCTGCAATCCTAATATCGGAGGAAGTTCCAAGGGACATCTGGTGCGGGAGATAGACGCTCTTGGCGGAGAGATGGGAAAGGTGATCGATCAGGCTTTTATCCAGTCCAAAATGCTGAACAAGTCAAAAGGTCCTGCAGTGCATTCTCTGCGGGCACAGGCAGATAAGGATAAGTACAGCCGTATTATGAGAGAGACTCTGGAAAATCAGGAAAATCTCGATATCAAACAGACAGAAATCGTAAATATCCTTACAGAAGACGGAAGGGTAACTGGCGTGGAGAATTTTTCCGGAATGATTTTTCCCTGCAAAGCCGTAATTCTTTGTACCGGCACTTATCTGAAGGCACGCTGTATTTACGGTGAGGTCAGCGCTAATACAGGCCCGAATGGCCTGCAGGCTGCCAATCATCTGACAGACTGCCTGAAAAATCTGGGGATCAGGATGTATCGGTTTAAGACCGGAACGCCTGCCAGGATTGACAAACGTACGGTAGATTTTAGCAAAATGGAAGAACAGTTCGGGGATGAAAGAATCGTTCCTTTTTCCTTTACCACAGATCCGGAGGATGTACAGATTGATCAGGTTTCCTGCTGGCTTACTTATACTACAAAGGAGACTCATCAGATTATAAGGGATAATCTGGACCGCTCTCCTTTATTTTCCGGTGCGATCGAGGGAACCGGCCCCCGCTACTGTCCTTCTATTGAGGATAAGGTGGTAAAATTCGCAGATAAAGAAAGGCACCAGGTATTTATTGAGCCGGAGGGACTCCATACCAATGAAATGTATATTGGTGGCATGTCCTCTTCTCTTCCGGAAGATGTGCAGTACGCCATGTACCGATCTGTACCCGGGCTTGAGAATGTAAAGATTGTCAGGAATGCCTATGCTATTGAATATGATTGTATTGATGCAAGACAGCTTCTGCCCTCTCTGGAATTCCGGAAGATCAGCGGACTTTTCAGCGGCGGGCAGTTTAATGGAAGCTCCGGTTATGAAGAAGCGGCAGCCCAGGGGCTGATTGCAGGAATCAATGCCGCCAGAAAGCTGCAGGGAAAAGAGCCTGTGATCCTGGACCGGTCGGAGGCATATATTGGAGTGCTGATCGATGATCTGGTGACAAAGGAGTCAAAGGAGCCATACCGTATGATGACTTCCAGAGCTGAGTATCGTCTGCTTCTCAGGCAGGATAATGCGGATCAGCGTCTGACAAAGATCGGCTATGAAATAGGTCTGATACCGGAGGAAAGATATCAAAGGCTTCTGAAAAAGGAAGAGCTTATTGAAAAAGAAATTATAAGATTAAAGTCGGCGACGGTGGGAACATCTGAAAAGGTGCAGAATCTTCTTGTTTCCAGAAACAGTACTCCCCTCTCTTCCGGCAGCACTCTGGCGGAGCTGATCCGCCGGCCGGAGATTTCCTATAAGGAGCTTGAGACTATTGATGAGGGAAGGCCGGAAATGCCGGAGAATCTTAAAAATGAAGTGATCGAACAGATTGATATTTCCATTAAGTATGAGGGTTATATATCGCGGCAGAAACGGCAGGTAGAGCAGTTTAAAAAGCTGGAGAAAAAGAAAATTCCGGAAGATATCGATTATGATAAGGTAAAAAGTTTGCGGATTGAAGCAGTACAGAAATTAAAGGAGTACCGGCCAGTCTCTATTGGACAGGCATCCAGGATTTCAGGAGTTTCTCCGGCTGATATTTCGGTACTTCTGGTATATTTGGGAGGAAAATAGAGATGGATTACCAGATTTTAGAGCAAAAGCTTGGAGAGCTTGGCATAAAGCAAGATCAAAATCAGCTGGAAAGGTTCCATAAGTTTTATCAGCTTCTTATTGAGTGGAATAAGGTTATGAATCTTACAGGAATTACAGAGTATGAGGATGTGGTGGAAAAGCATTTTGTAGATAGTCTTTCCATCATAAAAGCCATAGATCTTTCCGGGATCCATACAGTCATTGATGTAGGGACAGGCGCAGGTTTTCCGGGAATTCCTTTAAAAATTGCATTTCCGCATCTGAGAGTCGTTCTTTTGGATTCCTTAAATAAAAGAATAAAGTTTCTGGATGAGGTTATTTCTCAGCTGGGGCTTACCGAAATTTGTACGATTCATGGGCGGGCCGAGGAATATGCAAGAAAGGAAGAATACAGAGAACAGTTTGATCTTTGCGTTTCACGGGCTGTTTCAAACCTTTCTACTTTGAGTGAATATTGCCTACCCTATATACAGGTAGGGGGTATATTTGTTCCATATAAATCTGGTGAAATAGATGATGAGGTAGAACAGTCAAAGAAAGCAGTACGGATTCTTGGAGGAAATATAAAAGATGTAATGAAGTTTGAACTTCCGGGAACAGATATCCACAGATCTTTTGTATTAATCCACAAGGAACAGCATACACAAAAAAAATATCCCCGCAAAGCGGGGATACCTGCAAAAGAGCCTCTATAACAGTAAGGTATGGATTTCTTCAATAAATTGATCCGGACATTCCATTTGCGGAAGTTCTTTACTGTCTTTTATATATTCGATTTCGATAGAAGGAAGGATCTCCTGGTAAAGCTTTGCAGATTCTTCCTTTTCTTCTGTCTTATCACCGATCAGTATAAAGATACTATTGTTCAGCTCTTTCATACAATGTTTTATATTTACAGTCGTATATCTTCCGGCCATGCTGGCAAATAAGTATTTTGAAGCTGCATTGCCGGAATGGGAAGTTTCATAGCTGGTATCGATCATACTGTTAGTAACCAGGTCTTTATTATAAAAATATTCTTCTTTATACAGTTTTTCTATTTTCTTTTTCTGAGTCAGTATATTGTACAGAAATGTTCCGAAAATCGGTATGTTTATCATCCGTGTCAACGTTTTTGTACGTTTACTTGGAGATTTTGAAAGGTAACGCATATCTGATGGATTTACCATTACGATCTGATCAATAATGGAGGAATCATTCTGACAGGCAGCGACAGCAAAAGATCCTGATTCGCCGGCCGCAATCACGTCACACTTCTCTCCTACTACATGTTTGATAAAGTCACTTATAAGCTGTACATAAAGATAATTGGTATAGATCAGATTAGGTTTATCAGATCTTCCGCAGCCAAGCAGATCAATACAATATACTTTATTTGTTTTCGCAAGCTTTTCCTTTACAAAATGCCATTCATGCCCGGAACTAAAGGTGGAAAGATTGTGCAGTAATAAAACAGGCTTTCCCTCACCAGATTCCGTATAATATATCTTTCCAAACTTCCACTCATAATAAGAACCTGATGGACTGCTTAAAAGATTGTCCAATGTGGCAGAAAAATAAACAAATTTATTGATCAGATGTATTGTCAGTGTTGTAGCTCCGGCGAGAGCTGTTCCCAGGATTAGATTTCTTTTCCAACTCATAAATTTAAACTCCATATTATAAAAAATGTTACAGATTTCTCTGAATCCAATTTTCTAAAAAGATGTTTCATTTTATAGAATGTCCGATATCATTATACCACATGCGCAGGGAAGGAAGCGGCTGCGTATGCAGACATTTACTTTCCAAGCTGTGGCTTACCGGTATAATTTCTGCGAAGCAGGGCGAACCGACTTGTCGGTTCGGATTGCACTTTGTGCAATCATTATACCATATTTACTAAGTTGGGTCAAAATGTATGTATATGTTTCACGTGAAACATCCTGAATAATATTTATAAATCAGATAAATGATAAACAGTACAAATTAGAATGTTTCACGTGAAACATTAATTGAAAATCATAAAAATGAGCGATAGTATAAGTCTATTTGAATATATAATATGTACTAGCAAAACGACCAAAACGAATGTATTTTTAAAAGCAAAATAAAGAAAAACCGAGAAAATATGTTTCACGTGAAACATTTTGTAGATAAGTATTTGAAAAAGTGCTATACTAAATTCATACTGAATAGAAAGGTGAAAAAAGATGGGTAGAGTTATAGCAGTTGCTAATCAAAAGGGTGGCGTCGGAAAAACCACAACAGCTATTAATCTTTCTGCATGTCTGGCCGAAAAAGGACAAAAAGTTCTTGCAATAGATATGGATCCGCAGGGAAATATGTCAAGCGGACTGGGGCTGGATAAAGATTCGATTGACAGAACAGTATATGACATTATTATCGGAGAATCTAACGTTGAGGAAGTGCTGCAGAAAGAGGTTCTGGAAAATGTTGATATACTGCCTGCAAATATCGATTTGTCAGCTGCCGAAATAGAATTAATAGGGATTGACGATAAAGAATATATAATCCGAAATGCTATCGGAGCTATTAAGGATCAATATGATTTTATTATTATAGACTGTCCGCCTTCGTTAAGTATGCTGACAATCAATGCAATGACCACGGCAGACTCAGTTCTTGTTCCGATACAGTGTGAATATTACGCATTGGAAGGACTAAGTCAGTTGATACATACGGTTGAGTTGGTAAAGGACAGACTAAATGAAAAGCTTGAAATAGAAGGTGTTGTATTTACCATGTATGATGCCAGGACGAATCTTTCACTGCAGGTTGTCGAAAATGTAAAGGATAATCTTCAGCAGAACATCTATAAGACTATTATTCCAAGAAATATTCGTCTTGCAGAAGCTCCGAGTTATGGGATGCCGATTAATAAATATGATCCGAAATCCGCAGGATGCGACAGCTATATGCGGCTGGCGGATGAAGTGATGAACAGAGATGTATCATAGATGGAGGAATTCTTATGGCGGTAAAGAGTAAAGGATTAGGAAGAGGATTAGATACGCTGATCCCTGAGAAGAAGAGTATAAAATCTTCACAAAAATCAGAAACTTCAAAGTCAGCAGAAAAGCAGGAACCTCAAAATGGAGAGCTGATGATGAAGATAAATATGGTAGAGCCTAATCGTGATCAGCCCAGAAAAAATTTTGAAGAGGATGCATTGCTTGAACTGGCAGACTCTATCAAACAAATGGGGGTTCTGCAGCCTCTTCTTGTAAGAAAGAGAAATGATTACTACGAAATCATAGCAGGGGAAAGAAGATGGAGAGCTGCAAAGATAGCAGGGCTTAAGGAAGTACCTGTAATCATTAAGGACTATACAGAGCAGGAAATTGTTGAGATTGGGTTGATAGAGAATATCCAGAGAGAAAACCTGAACCCGATCGAGGAGGCTATGGCTTACAAAAAGCTTTTGGAGGAATTTCATCTGAAACAGGATGAAGTAGCAGAAAGAGTGTCAAAGAGCAGAACTGCTGTTACAAATTCCATGCGTCTTCTGAAACTGAACGAAAAGGTACAGCAGATGATCATTGATGATATGATTACCACAGGACACGCAAGAGCTCTGCTGGCGATAGATGATCAGAAACAGCAGTATATTCTGGCAAATAAAATCTTTGATGAAAAATTAAGCGTAAGGGAAACAGAGAAGCTGATCAAGGATATCAAGAATCCCAAAAAGCCGAAGATAAAGAAGCCTGTAGAAAATGCATTTCTATATGATGATCTAGCCAATAAGATGAAAGAGGTAATGGGAACCAAAGTAAACATTTCCACAAAAGGAAATGGAAAGGGGAAAATAGAGATCGAATATTATTCAGATAAAGAATTAGAACGTATGTTCGATATGATTATGAGTTTAAGAAGGGAAGTATAAAAATATGGAAAGTGGAATTTTGTCGAGAATGGGGATTGATCCGGCGATCATTCTTCTATTACTGTTTTTATTGATTGTTGCACTCTTTGTATTGTACGTAAACGTGACCATGAAGTATAATAGATTAAAAAGCAGCTATAACACGTTTATGAAAGGAAAAGATGGAAAAACTCTGGAAGAGAGCTTTCGGGAACATTTTTCTGAAATAGAAGCAATCCTGAAGATCACAAAACAGAACAGACTGGATATCCGTGAAATTAATAAACGTATGGAAGGCTACTATCAGAAGGTTGGCATTGTAAAATATGACGCTTTTAACGAGATGGGTGGAAAACTGAGTTTTGCGATTGCCATGCTGGATGGAAATAACAGCGGATGGATCCTGAATGCAATGCACAGCAGAGAAGGCTGCTATACTTATGTAAAGGAAATATTAAAGGGCGAAAGCTTTGTAGAGCTGGCCGAAGAAGAGGCAGAAGCACTTGATAAAGCAATTTATAAAGAAGCATATGATGTAAACGCATAAAAGAGCAGGAGGAAAGAATATGTTAGACATTAAGTTTGTAAGGAATAACCCGGATGTAGTAAAGGATAATATTAAGAAGAAATTTCAGGATGAGAAGTTGCCTCTGGTAGACGAGGTCCTTGAGCTTGATCAGAAAAACAGAGAGATCAAGCAGGAGGTAGAAGCACTCCGTGCGGATAGAAATAAAATTTCAAAAGAGATCGGTGCATGCATGGCACAGGGAAAAAAGGAAGAGGCAGAAGAGCTGAAGAAAAAGGTTCAGGAAAATGCTGACAGAGTTGAATCTTTATCTGCAGAAGAAAAAGAAGTAGAAGCAAGAATTAAAAAGATCATGATGACGATCCCGAACATCATTGATCCGTCTGTTCCTATCGGAAAAGATGACAGCGAAAACGTAGAAATCCAGAAATACGGAGATCCGGTGGTTCCGGAATTTGATATTCCTTATCATACAGATATCATGGAGAGCTTTAACGGCATCGATCTTGAAAGTGCCGGAAGAGTAGCCGGAAACGGATTCTATTATCTGATGGGCGATATCGCAAGGCTTCATTCTTCTATTCTTTCCTATGCCCGTGATTTTATGATTGGACGTGGGTTTACCTATTGTGTTCCGCCTTTTATGATCCGGAGCAATGTGGTAACAGGCGTTATGAGCTTTGCCGAAATGGATGCTATGATGTATAAAATCGAGGGAGAGGATCTGTACCTTATCGGTACCAGTGAACATTCTATGATCGGTAAATTTATCGACACCATGCTGACAGAGGATCAGCTTCCGCAGACGCTGACCAGCTATTCTCCGTGCTTCCGCAAGGAAAAAGGAGCGCATGGAATTGAGGAAAGAGGCGTTTACAGGATCCATCAGTTTGAGAAGCAGGAAATGATCGTTGTCTGCAAACCGGAAGACAGTATGATGTGGTATGATAAACTGTGGCAGAATACGGTGGATCTGTTCCGCTCCATGGATATTCCTGTTCGTACTCTGGAATGCTGCTCTGGCGACCTTGCAGACCTGAAGGTTAAATCCTGTGATGTAGAGGCATGGTCTCCGAGACAGAAAAAGTACTTTGAGGTTGGAAGCTGTTCCAATCTTGGAGACGCGCAGGCAAGACGTCTTGGCATCCGGGTTAAGGCGGAAGATGGAACAAAATATTTTGCCCATACGTTAAATAATACAGCTGCTGCACCGCCGAGAATGTTGATCGCATTCCTGGAAAATAATCTTCAGGCAGACGGAACAGTCCGGATTCCTGAGGTATTGAGGCCATATATGGGCGGTACAGAGCTGCTGATACCGAAAAACAAATAGATCAATAAGGAAAATTATATGCATCAATATCTGAAAGCGATTGGATTTGGTAGTCTTAGAGGGAGAAAAGAATTGAACGAACTCCTTGATAAGACGAGAACAGATTTTTCTCATCATGAACTGGTAGGCCAGGAGGATGAGATGGATTTTTGCGAGTATCAGAAGGAATACGGAGCAGGGATTGGAATCGCGGTTTATGGAGACATGGATATCCATGAGCAGTTTCATATGCAGTATTATTATCCGTATTTCATCGGGACAGGGATTACATCCTATGCGGATGTTTATATTGAAAAGCGGATGGATCGGGAGTCTTATGTAGGAATCTGCGAAGATATGAAAATAGGCATCAGTCTGATCTTTTATATGCAGAATGTTGCTGAATATCTGAAAGAACGAAAAAGAACAGAATCGATCAAGTACAAATCCGTCACCCTGTCCGGACTTTGCGACGGGGGGACGGTGCTGCTTCCGGTCAGGAAAGATAAAAGGCAGGAAAAGCAGCAGAAGGAAGAGGTACATAACCGGATGATGCTGATGAGCGCGGCCAGGACAGGAGATCCCGCAGCGATCGAAAGCCTGACGCTGGATGATATTGATACTTATTCGAAAGTATCAAGACGGCTGATCAGCGAGGATGTGTTTACGATTGTCGACACTTATATCATGCCATATGGGATTGAATGTGACAGATATTCAATTCTTGGTGAGATCCTTAACATTCACCGGATTGAAAACGAGATGACACGGGAAGAATTGTATATCATGAGCCTGGAGGTTAACGGCCTGACCTTTGATGTGTGTGTCCCCGCCCGGGAAGTGGTGGGGGAGCCTGCTGTGGGAAGAAGGTTTAAGGGAAATATCTGGATGCAGGGGATCATCAATTTTTAGAATCCCAGCGATTACCCTTTGACACTTGGGGAATATTGAAGTATAATGGTTAAGATTGATATGTTCCCTTAGTTAAATGGATATAACAAGTGCCTCCTAAGTGTTTGGTAAGCGAACACCTCATGGAAGCAGGGACAGGCAGATTTGAGTACAAATCGGATCTGGTACGGAAACGAATTGAACAGGAGATGAACATGAAAAAGGTGTTCGCTTCACTGTCAAAGAAACAGAAAAAATTGTTGGTTACCAGTCATAAAAAATGGCTGTTACCATAGAATCGGTTATCTGACCGAGAGGCTGAAAACCCAGTGTTTAAGCCAAAAATCAGAGAATGTCTTCGTAGCTCAGCTGGATAGAGCACTCGCCTCCTAAGCGAGGGGTCAGAGGTTCAAATCCTCCCGGAGACGGCAAATATAAGCGGGAATTATTAGCTGGAACGGCTGAATAATTACCCGCTTATTTCATTTTCTGGAGAGAAAAAAGGGTCTGACAGGAATGAAATCTCAGCTAATACACCGACAAAAATCGGCGGCTCCAGCTAATAAATATGCTCTGTGGCTAATACTTTTTTTCAGAGCGTTTAGCTAATATGAGTGCTCGGTTAGATGTCAGCCTGTGTTTTAGATAGTAAAAAAGAGAAAATGCTGGATAAACAGGCGGTACGTCATTACGGATTATCCGCAGAAAGCTGATACAATATTAATTACATGGATATGTCAAACGAGAAGCTCGTTTGGATCGGATTTATAAAAATCTGATCTGAACGGGCTTTTTGCGTATCAGAAGAAAGAAGGAGGAAGAATTGGAAGAAAAAGAGAAAGTCATTGAAATTGAGATCGAGAGGCTTCGCGATTTTAAGAAGCATCCATTTCAGGTCAGGGACGATAAAGAGATGTCGCTTCTAAAAGAAAGTATTCAAAATTACGGGATACTCAGTCCACTGATCGTTAGACCTGTCCTGGATGGTGTGTATGAGATTGTGGCAGGGCATAGAAGAAAATATGCGGCACAGCAATTGGGATATCGTAAGCTGCCCGTAATCATCCGGGTGATGTCCGATGACGAGGCGATTATTTCCATGGTGGATTCTAATTTGCAGCGGGAGCGGATCAGCTACAGCGAAAAAGCATTTGCCTATATGATGAAAAATGAGGCAATGAAAAGAAAAGGCGGTCGAAAGCGTAGCCAAATTGACCACAAATTCAAAGGGAAAAAGACAGTCGAGATTATTGGAGTGGAAGGCGGTGACAGCCCTAAGCAGGTTCAACGCTATATCAAGATTACAGAATTGATCCCGGAACTGCTCCAACAGTTGGATGATGAAATGATTGGATTTAATCCTGCAGTAGAGATCGCCTCTCTGAAGAAGGAAGAGCAAAAACAGCTTCTCGACGCTATGGATTATGCACAGTCTACGCCTTCACTGTCACAGGCGCAGCGGATGAAAAGGTTAAGCAAAGAAGGAAAGCTCACAAAAGAAAAGATGGAAGATATTATGAGTGAGATTAAGAAGGGAGAAATCTCCAGAGTGATTTTTACAAATGAACAGCTTCACCGATATTTCCCATCCAGTTATACACCGGAGAAAATGAAACGGGAAATCCTGGCAATATTAAAACTCTGGGCAGAACAATACTGGGAACAGTAATTGAGGAGGACAAAAAATGTGTAAGGTTATTTCAATAGCAAATCAGAAAGGCGGAGTCGCAAAGACTACTACTGCTGTAAATCTTGGCATTGGATTAGCAAGGAAAGGGAATAAAGTATTGCTTGTCGATACAGATCCGCAGGGAAGTCTGACTGCAAGCCTTGGATATGTCGAACCGGATGAAATTCCGGTTACTCTGGCAAACATCCTGACGGCTGTTATTAATGAGGAAGAAATCGATATGGCAGCTGGGATTCTTCATCATGAGGAAAATATAGATATTATGCCCGGCAATATTGAACTTTCTGCGTTGGAAGTGACAATGGGAAATGTTATGAGCAGGGAATTAATACTGAAGGATTATATCGATATGATGAGAGAACGATACGATTATATTTTGATCGATTGTATGCCAAGTCTTGGAATGATGACAATTAATGCTCTGGTGGCATCAGATTCAGTGCTTATCCCGGTTCAGGCTGCTTACCTTCCTGTAAAAGGACTTCAGCAGTTAATTAAAACAATCATGATGGTCAAGAAGAGGTTGAACCGTAAATTGAAAATCCAGGGAATTCTTCTTACTATGGTCGATTACAGAACAAATTATGCGAAAGATATTTCTTCTAAAGTACATGAAACATACGGATCAAGGATTGTTGTCTTTCAGAATACGATTCCTATGTCTGTAAAGGCTGCCGAAACAAGCGCAGAAGGAATAAGTATTTATGCACACTGTCCCAGGAGTAAAGTTGCAGAGGCATACAGAAATCTGACAGAGGAGGTTTTGGAAAATGAAAAATAGAAGCGGGGAAAAAGTTAAACTGACAAGTATTGACGAAATGCTTGGAGTTCTGAATGAAGAGTCGGCTATGGAGATAGAAATCAGCAGGATCCATAGTTTCAAGGATCATCCTTTTAAAGTTCTTGATGATGGAAAAATGCAGGATCTGGTAGATAGTGTAAAGGAAAATGGAGTGCTTACTCCTGTATTGATCCGTCCAACGGCGAATGATCAATATGAAATGATATCCGGTCATCGTAGAATGCATGCAGCTGCTATCGCAGGTCTTACTACAATTCCGGCAATCATCAGAGAAATGTCAGATGATGAAGCGGTAATCGCAATGGTAGATGCCAATATTCAGAGGGAAGAACTGCTTCCGAGTGAAAAGGCATATGCGTTTAAAATGAAATTGGATGCCATGAAACACCAGGGAGGAAGAACAGATATTACTTCTGGTCAAAATGGCCAGAAGTTGAAAGGAACTGTTTCAAGAGATATTTTAGCTGAACAGGTTGGAGAAAGTTCAAAGCAGATACAGCGTTATATTCGTCTCACAGAACTTATTCCGGAACTGCTCGAACTTGTTGATAAAAAGAAACTGCAATTCACGGTAGCTGTTGATATTTCATATCTCGACAGGGAAATCCAGAAATGGATTTATGAATATATCCGGGACAATGGTTTCATCAAGCCTGGACAGATTTCAGCACTGCGGAAACATCTTGAAACGGAAACAATCAGTCAGAATTTTATGATCTCGATATTTAATAATTGTATTGCTCCTAAAACCCAAAATAGAAAGGTGACAATTTCAGAGAAAAAACTCACGAAATATTTTCCGCTTGAATATTCGGAAGAGCAAATGGAACGGATAATCGTCGGTTTGTTGGAAAAATGGAAGACGGAACAGGAGGGATGAAAACATGGCGTTTCGGTATTTTTATGGAAAAGAGGCGGATCAATACTCTTTTATCCGTATTCCTAAACTGTTATTAACAGGCAAGGATTTCTCATCTCTGTCAATTATGGCTAAGATGTTATACGGTCTTCTGTTGGATCGAATGGGAATGGCATCAAAGAATAAATGGCTCGACAGAGAGAACAGAGTATATGTGATCTATCCTATTGCAGAAATCCAGCAGGATATGTGTATTTCAAGAAAAAAGGCGATGGAGATCCTTTCCGAATTAGAAGAGAAGGGACTTGTTGAGAAACAGATCCGGGGATCCGGATTGCCAAACCTTTTATATATTAAACAGTTTACAGCGGCATGATCAGAGGTGCCGGAAATAGCACCTCTGAAATCCAGAAGAAAGGAGGAACATATGGAACAAAAAGTATCATTTAATTATTTTTATGGATCCCAGGCGGATCAGTATAGTTTTTACCGGATTCCAAAAGCGTTATTTAAGAATGATTACTTTCGCGGACTGTCCAGTGATGCGAAGATATTGTATGGGCTGATGTTGGACAGGATGTCTTTATCTATCAAGAACCAGTGGTTTGATGATGAAAACAGGGCTTACATATACTTTTCTATTGAAGATATTATGGAATTGCTGAATTGTGGCAGAAATAAAGCTGTAAAATCGCTGCAGGAGCTGGACAGTGAAAACGGGATTGGTCTAATCGAGAAGAAACGTCAGGGATTTGGCAAGACCAATATTATCTATGTAAAATCATTTATGATGGCAGACGAGGAAAAAACTGCGGAAGATATTCCATCAGATCAGGAGACAGAGCCACAAAAGTTTACAATTCAAACTTATGAGGGGGAAGAGTCAGATCAAGAAGTTTACAAAACAAACTTCAAGAAGTCCCAAAAACAAACTTCAAGAAGTCCTGAAAATAAACTTCAAGAAGTTTGCAAAACAAACTCTATTTATAATAATTTAAGTTATAATAAAGAGAATGATACTGAATCAGTTCTAATCGGATCGTCTCAGATGCGATCCGCAGAAGGGATGACAACTATGCAGGCGTACGGAAGCCTGATCAAAGAGAATATTGACTATGATAATCTTCTGATCACCCATCCTTTTGAGCAGGAGTTGATCCAGGGGATCTATGAGCTGATACTGGAGACAGTATTGTGTCAGAATGAAGAAATACTGATTGCCAGTAACTGGTATCCGGTTCAGCTTGTGAAAAGTAAATTTCTGAAACTTAAATATTCACACATCGAGTATGTGATAGAGTGTCTGAAAAAGAATACTTCAAAAGTCAAGAATATTAAGAAGTATATGCTGGCTGCATTATTTAATGCGCCTGCTACGATTGATGGTTATTATCAGGCTGAGGTAAATCACGATATGCCCCAGTTTGCCTGATGGAGGAAAGGAGAAATCATGATAATTTTAAAATTAATTGAAAAACTGATATTGCTTCCGGTATGGATCATCTTGGCTCTGATCAGCCTTTGCATTAAGCTGACAGTCAATTTATATGGCTTTATAAAAGGGGTTTTTACTTTCCTGCTTATTCTTTTGATGATCGGAACGATTATCTGTTATCAGGACTGGGTTCAAGTGGCGGTACTCTTGTGTATTGAAGCGGCAGCATTCTTGATTTTATTCTGTGGATGCTTTATCGAAGTAACGGTAGATATGCTGAGAGGATATGTGAGCGACAGGCTTTTGTCTTAGAAAGAAGGATGAATATGGCGTACATACATGAAATTTTAGGAAAAGCAAATATACGGAGTGTTGCGGATTTTCTGCTGTTTGGTCTGGGGCCGGATGAAGATACAAGGAATTATGAGGAGAGAATAGACGAACTGTACGACAAGTTTGAAGATGCAGTAAAAAAGTATGATCCAAATCCCACGTCAGAACTTCTGGATCTTTCCAATGAGATCAGCAGTGAGACGGCCAGCGTATATACAGAAATAGGACTTCAGATGGGAATTCTACTTGTTGTCGATATGGCTGCTAATCTCAGGCGTGAAAAAGGTCAGTACAGGCATAATACGGAAATCGATTATGAGGCAGACGAACTTATAAATAAGCTTTATCAGATACAGGAAGGATCTGTATTTCAGGAAGCTATGTATGATGATAAAGAATTTCAACAAGCAGATAAAGAGCTAAAAATAGTAGTTGAAAAGATGCAGGAGAACTTATCGGATTGTCGCAGAATGGACGTCATACAGGAACTGTATGATAAATTGGAGTGCATGATCCGGATATGCGGGAAGACGGCATATTGTCAGGGATTTCATGATGCAAACCGGTTATTTAATCTGTAAAAATAAACAGGCTCCACATTCATTGTGAATGGGGAGTCTGTTCATCAGATGATGTGTTCAGAATACATTGTCATCAGGATAATGAGTCATAATATCTTCAACATTGCAATTCAAAATATTACAGAGTTTATCAATCGTATTGACTTCTACATTCTGATTATGCCGTAATCGGTTTAGCTGAGAGCGGTTCATATGATACCGGGTATACAGATCATATTGTGTAATGTTCCGGGCTTTCATAGTTTCCCATAGGGCAATATATCCATTCTGTGGCTTTCATGTTACTTTTTTAATTTCAAGTCTTTTATTTTTTGAGATATTCTCTCAATGACCTGTATAAAACATTCATCACTTTTGCCCGTCGGATCG
>PPYE01584935.1_pt1 | contig 41339 bp, 72 predicted proteins | sample 1559881 | NCBI WGS metagenome assembly PPYE01 (sample SAMN08240022, study PRJNA423297) | Human gut metagenome, whole genome shotgun sequencing project. | reverse complement strand
GGAATGATGTCCCTCCTGATTTCGATGACGACATCCCATTTGCTCCTATGGGGTTACAATATGGCAAAAGCAGGATCTACGCGCTATCTTGATGCGCCGCCGATTCCGCGAACAAAAGAGCAAGTTCTAAAAGAAGCCCGTGATCAAATAGATCATGGGCTTTTTTTATGCGGCACGGCAGCGGAACGGATGGCAAAAAGATTTAGTGACCTGTACGCAAAACAAATATGGTTCGACAACTGGCAGGCAAGTTTTTATCCGCTGCAAAGAAAACCGGATATGCACTGGCCTGAATATGTCGATCCACGTATGCGCAAATATCGCGGGCGTATGGGCCAGGTCATTAATGATTAATGAGGTGTTATCATGATTGAAGAAAAAGAAGTAGACAAGGAAATTCCTGACGGTCGTGATGAGCTTATTTGTTTTGACGGCGGCCTGTATGAGTTCGAAACGTCTGCGGGGTGGCACGATAAATGGCCTAAGCCTACTCGCCAGGAATTAAGCGACCGTAAATCATTCGGCGAAGATGCCGAACGGCTGGCTAATAACAAATGGCTTGATAAGTTAATTGCGGAGGGTGGCAAATGAGCTTTGCAAAAATTGCCGCATTGGCTGCGGCGTTGGCTGTCGCGGCGCTATATCTTAGCGTATCGCTTTATATTACGGTGGCGATCATCAAGCTGATTACTACTATGTGAGGTTAATCATGAAAGTCGGTAAGGATATTGTGACGGTCGCGTTTTGCATTATTTGCTTCCTGTTTGTGGTTGTTTTTTGTGGCGCACTTGCTGCGGTGGTCAACTTTATTTTCAGTGGGTTGCTGTGATGAAAACGTGGGATGCAAAGGCTGGTGATCTTGTCGTATTGCCTGAATATCGTGATGACCCTGGATTGGTTGTACTGAACAAGATGTGCAACGATCTTGAGCGCCCGCTATTGGTTAAATATCTGGACGGGGAAATCATAGAGCCACGCTACTTTGATGAGATTGAACTAAAGGCCCGCAATGTTCGCGTTAAGCCGTTCCGGGATTATGTTGAAGACCACTGGCGGAAATTGTTCGCCGGACTGAATGGGATGTTTGGCGTATGGCTATAAAATTAGTGAAAGTTAAAGACCTGAAAGGCGGCGAAAAGATCCGCACGTGGTATGGCTATAAATTTATTGTCGCTGCCTTTTCTTTCGGGCCTGTGGGTCAAGTAACATTATTTGATGAAGAAGATGACGAGGTGGGTAAATGGCATCTTGAGCAATATGTCGAGGTGTTAAATGAAAATTAAATTCCATAAAGCATATGATAGCGAAACAAACAAGCTATCACTATTTATTGAATTCGAACGCCGGATCGTGGTTGTTCCCTGGGCACGGCGCTTTAATGACGCCGCCGGGCGGCGACAATTCGCGGTCGATATGCTGTTACGCGGTTGCGGCCTTATGCGCCCGCTATCTGATTTAAAACGGATGATGCCTGGATCGTTCGGTCAGATTGATGAAATAGAAATAAGCCAGGAAGAGCTAAAACGGGCGCGTGATTTATTCCTTTCAAGTGAAGGAAACCCGTTCAACCCAGAAACTGAAATGAAATGGCATCATCCACTATAAAGGATAAATATCATGAACGACATCAAAACGGCTTATTCACTCGGCAGCGAAGGCATGTTAATCACTCGCTACACTGAAGACGCAAGTTTTCATGAAGTAGAAATTAAAGATTATCACGAAGTATTGAAAGATATGGAAGCTGGCAAGTATGACGCTGATTTGAATCTGGCGTTACAGATTGTTGATATTGTGATGGATGCAAACATCCGCGATTATGTGTCTTTAAGTGCGGAAGAAAAAACATCGGTAGCTCGCTATGTCTTCTGTCTTGCTTTCGTAAAACGCATGGAAGAGGAATATGGGCGCGTACCAGTGCCGGAAGATATTGACCCGCTTGCGTTCGGAAGCGCTGTTATCTTCCCGCTTGATGAAAAACGTATGGGAAGCATTGCGCTGTATTCTATGCGTGGCATGATGAAAAAACTCTTTGAAGTTAAGGTGATGCAGAAATGTATTGATGAAGGCCACAAAGAGGAAGAAATAAAATTTTTCATGCCATTGCTTTACGTTGAAATGGTCGGCAATGATATGCGTGCAAATGATCTAGGTGTACAGGCGGCTATTGCGGTGCTTAATGATGCACGGAAAAACTCACAGCCAATGCCTGAACCGGAAAAACGTGTACTGCATTAACAGCGTGATTGCGATCACATAAATATACATTTTGTGTTGTGATCGCGTATCCGTTTTGTAAACCGAAATCAAAAGGTTTACGGCACGGAGGAAAACAAGATGGCCCGCGAATACATGCTTTATTGCGTTGAGGGTGGCGTAGGCCATGATGCCTACGTCGCCGGGAAAGGCTATCCAGCCGATGAAGTGCTTTCTAATATGCACTTCCGGGAAAATGAAAGCCGGGTGTCTGTGTGGAAACGGTGCATTGATGGTATTGAGGTTGTAAGTATCGAACGGTATTTAGGCACGTTTGATTACGGTGTTATTGAGGCTTAATTATGGACGACACATTGTTTTATATGTGCTGTTGCTGGGGTTTTATTGCCTTATGCCTGTTTATCAGGTGGTTTATTGAATACCATATGAGGTAATGTATGGAACAAGAAACTGATTATCGAATACCTGATAGCCTAAAATTAGTTGGCATTGGTTTCGGGTGTAGATTTGTATCTGACGCAAAAGGAGCGATTTATTTAATACGTCTTATTGATGGCGTTCAACATATAAGGCGACTAGGAATTTACATCAAAGCATTCAGAAGGGGTTATTTAAAAACTCATGAAATTTAAACATTACATGGAATGGAAAATTCCAGAAGCAGCAACAAAGGCAGCGCCAGGAAATTATTCTGGCGTTTATTTTTATATGGATGGCAAATGGTATTTCGGCAGCAGGCCGGATCACTATTATCAGGAAATATGCAAGCCTCACGTATGGGATATTAAAGAGCGCGTGAAAGGCGGGGTAATTGAGGACGTTTAAAATGCTTAAGAGCTTTTTTAACTGGTTGGGGGCGTGGCTTTTGGCTACGCTTTTTGTTTTCCTGGCGGCCATGACTGTTATCGGTGTTATTATGCTGGGGGCTATGTTTATTACGTGGTCGCTTCCTGAATTTAACGACATTGGGAATATTCTTTTTGCAGCCCGCGCTTTATTGGCTGTTAGCGCATTCATTGGTTTTTGCTGGACTGCCGCGCCGGATTGGACTGACACATGGTGATCCTATGGCCTTATTCAATATGTCAGAGCCGCAATTTAACGCCGTAAAGACTGCCGCCCGCGCCGCGCTTTCGGCCTGCAAAGCGGAGGTAGAGAAAAACGGCTACAGCGATAAAGCCACGCGGATGATATTAGATAAGCATTATCGCAAAGTCGCCCCACTAATCAGCATTGAGCGCTTTGTGTGGTTGGTGGGGTATTTAAACAACCGTTGGGGAACGAAACAGGATTATTTCTAAGGGGGCGTAATGAAAAGTGATTACGGCGGCAGCCATACGCCGAAAGAAATAAAAGACTTATGGCAAACGCCAAAACCCGTTTTTAGAGGAATGGATCGCGAGTTCGAATTTGTCGCAGATGTGGCGGCAAACAGGGAAAACGCGCTCGTTCCTCGGTATATAACTGAAGAAATGGACGCGCTTACTTATCCGTGGGGAGCGGTGGCAATGCCTGGCGAATATGTATGGATGAATCCACCATATTCAAACCCAGGTCCATTCGTTGATAAAGCAGCGCTCGAACATCAACGAAATCACATCGGTTGCGTAATGTTATTGCCCGCTGACGTTTCTGTTAGCTGGTTTATGAACGGCGTTGAGACGGCAAATGAGTGCCGATTAATCACGCGCGGGCGGCTGGCGTTTATCAATGCTGCGACTGGTAAGCCAGTAAGCGGAAACAATAAAGGGAGCTTGTTTTTGATCTGGCATCCACGGTGCAGACATGAATGTATTTTCACGCAGATAACACGTAAAGAGCTATATGCAAGAGGTGCAGATAATGACTAATGCAGCAGATTTATTACGACTTGCAGCGGAAACAATAGAGCAAAGAGGTAAACAAAACGGTTACGACAGAAAAGAAGAAAAATCAGCGCCAAAAATAGCCACTATATACAACGCTAAGAAGGGGACAAATTTAACCCCGCTTGATGTATGGGATCTATTAATTTGTCTCAAGGAGGCGCGTTTAGAGGCCATTTTAGTTAATGAAAGCGATCCTACTGACACTTTGGTTGACTTGATTAGCTACAGCGCACTAAAAGCGGAGCAGATATTAAACGATCAGGAGGAAGAACGGAAGAAAAAACAGTTCACTGCCGCCAATATTAATGATGGAATAATAAATGATGCAGCAATAACAAGCTGTAAGGGCTTGCCTCCTTCAATGCTTAACCCTCAATGTCGTTGTACTACTGATTCGCTTGATTTGAATTTTGACTTCAGTCGGAAGAGGGATAACCAAAATGAAAAAGGTGACAATTGACAGGTTACTGGCCTGCGTTTATGTCGCCGTTTTCGTGATCATCAACCTTATTGTTAACCATTGCGGCCCGTGGGTAATTCCGATCACCACGGTAGCCGCAGTGTGTGTCAATATGATGATCCGCGACTTTCTGTTATATGACGGCGGCCTGAAATGGTCGGCTACAACGTGCGCAGCCGCTGGCGCAATCACGGTGCTGATAAACTACGATGCCGGAATGGTGGCGGTCGCGTCATTCGTTGCGGTTGTTTCCGGTGCGCTTATATCTGGCGGCGTTTACCGGGTTTTACCTGGTGATTTCGATTCCAAACGCTGGCCTGCAAATATAGCTTCAGCCATTGGAGATGCGTTAATTTTTCCCACGCTATCGTTTATGGCATTTATGCCGGAAATATCAGCTATGCAATTCATCTCAAAAATGGCAGCGGTAACGGTGATCACTATCATCATGCGCCGCTATTTTACGTTTGAGGGCAGAAAATGAGTGGGCTTAAAAATTGGGTGGTGTGGTCGCTGTACGACGGCAGCGGGTACGCCGTTAAAGATTGGGCTGACGCTGGCTATAAGTGTTATTGCTTCAACTATGACGGCGCTAACCACGGCGACTATGAAGGCGTAAAAATCATTCATCCGAATATTGAATACGTTAACGTATGGATTGACAGCCATTTCCTGGTGATGTTCTCCCCTGATTTGTCTGTTTATCCAGATCCTGACATTATTCTGGCCTTCCCGCCATGCGACCATCTAGCCGTGTCCGGCGCTCGTTGGTTTGCCAGCAAGCGTGAAAAAGATCCTGACTTCCAGGTGAAGGCGGCATATAACGCAAAACTGGTAGAAACGCTGGCTGACATGTATCACGTCCCGTGGATGGTGGAAAATCCGGTTGGCGCACTGTCAACGTTATGGCGTAAGCCGGATTTTATCTTCAACCCGTGCGCTTACGGTGGCTACCTGCCTGAAGATGACAAACATCCTGCCTTCCCGGAATACATCGCCGACCGCGACGCATACACGAAGAAAACTTGTATCTGGTGCGGGAATGGATTTAATCAGCCGCTATTCCTGCCTGTGCCAATGCCTGATGAATGGGAAGACAGTAAGCAGCACGCTAAGTTAGGAGGAAAGTCGAAACGCACTAAGATGATCCGCTCACTAACGCCGCGTGGCTTTGCCCGTGCTGTATTCCTGGCTAACGACCGGGCCATCAATCGTACTACGCTCAACCGCGTTTTACCGGACTGAAGTTTACAAAATGGCGTCATTGTGTGATACAGGTCACATAATGGCGCTTTTCGTCTTGTTTACGTGTATCCATTTTGTATACTTCAAGCAAACGAAATGCTCTTTAAAAATCCGGCAGCGCTGAAATGCGTAGAAATCACCTTAAAGGGAGGGAGCATTATGTCTTTTGATAATTACCAATGGCATGACGACTATGAACGAGAAAGCGTCATGCGTGCAATGTGCAATGTATGCAGCACAAAGAAAGGAGGCTGTAACGAGTGCAACGAATGCTTAGATCATTGGCTAAGGGCCGGACACACCGAAAGGCTGAACGAAACAGAGAATCAAAAATAATAGGGGTGGTTTTTATGCAGAACCCTAAAAAACCAATAAGACGCCGTTGCAAGTGCTGCGGCGTTTTTTTTGAGCCTAAATATCACAATCAAACGTGGTGCAGTGATGAGTGTCTGGAAGAGCTGAAGTTTGATCAGCTATGCCGCGACCGTGAGAAGGCTATGAAGGCTATGGAACGGAAGAAACGCCGTGATAGCCAGCGGGAAGAACGCAACCGGAAGCGGAAGCAGTTAAATCCGCGTAGTTATTGGTTGAAGCAGGCACAAGCGGTATTTAATGCCTATATCCGCGAACGTGACGCGGGTCAGCCGTGCATATCATGCGGGACTTACTATTACGAACAATGCGGAGCAGATGCCGGACACTATAGAACGGTTGCCGCCGCCGGGCACCTTCGTTTTAACGAGGATAATTGCCACAAACAATGCAGGCACTGCAACCAGACATTAGATGGCAACATAGAAGCATATCGCCCAGCGCTGATTAGGAAAATTGGCCTTGCCAGGGTGGAAGCGCTGGAGAACAACAACGAAACTCATAAATGGGCGATCGAAGAATGCAAGGAGATCATAAAAGTCTATCAGGCTAAATTGGACGCCTTAAGGAGAAAGGCAGCATGAATGAATATACTTTTAGCCTGCCTTACCCGCCATCGAACAATAAATATTACCGGCATTCGCGCGGTTTCCACTATATAAGCAAGGAAGGTAAGGAATACAGGGAGCAGGTAAAAGACATTATAAAACTGCTTAATCTGAAAATTAATCTTAAGTGTAGGCTATCAATAACGGTGTATATTGCACCGCCAGATAACAGACGCCGCGATATTGACAATGTAGGGAAGGCATTATTTGACGCTATAACTTATTCCGGTTTTTGGGCTGATGATAGCCAGGTTGACGCAATGAAATTTGTCCGCTGCCGGAAGGTAAAAAGAGGGCGATTGTTTATCAAGGTACGCGAACGCGGCGACCTGTTACCGGATATTAACGAATACTTGACTAATATGTGGTGGTAACAATGAAAAACGAAATTAAAGATCTGCAAATAGATATTCAGCGCGACGAGCGTGATTTAGCCACAGTCCGACAAATTCAGGCTTTTCACATGCGAGAATTACTTGCACTGAAAGAGTTTGAAAGAAAGCTAGTGCAATCAATATCTGATCGCAAAAGACTGGTTGCACGTTACGGGGGTAAATAATGAATTTGGAATCTATTCTTAAATTCCACTTCCCAAAATCACCGCGTTTGTCAGATGAAAGCCGGGGCACGTCCCCGGATGCGCTTAATACTACGGATGCGCTAACTGCCGCTGGTATGGCGCAATCGCGCGTAGAGCTTGGTTATAGCGCTTTTCTGGGAAAGATGGAACTATCACAAGCCGAAAAACATAAGGCCGTAGTTTTGCTTATAGAGCGTTTAAAGGCTATGGCAAAAGATTATGAATACGTTATGGAACTGGACGAGGCTAAACGCAATGATCTCATTATTCTTGTTGCCGTTTTCGCGTTTCGGGATTATTGCCAGAGTGCCGCGACGGAAAAAACTTGTATGGAGTGCGGCGGATATAAATTTACGTTTGACGAATACGGAGAAAAACACCTTTGCAAAAAATGCAAGGGGCATGGGAAGGTTCTCAATCATTGTAAACAATGCAAGGGCCGTGGCGAAGTACCGGATAAAGCAGCCAGCGAAGCGGCGGAAATGCCAGTGTTCAAAACGTGCCAGCATTGCGGCGGGCGCGGGTACTCGCGTTTCCCCGTAGATCTTGTGCGTCAGGCCGTTAATCAGCTTGTTTTTCCGGTAAGCCGATCAACCTGGTGGAAAAAATACCGGGTTTTCTATGAAGACGCCATAGCGGAGCTATTCAAAGAAGAGGGCCGCGCGGAAAGTGAAATCAAACGAGTGACACGGGGTGAATAATGGATAAGCTGGAAATAAACGATCAGTTTGCCGTTATCTTATTTGAAGATAAAACAGGCGGCGCATGGTGTAAGAAAGTCACTGGCGCGGAAGCGCGTTTAATATTGGGTATGGCAAGCGCGTTAAATGAAGGCGAATTGCCAGCCATCCCTATTAAGCCTGTCAAAATTTACAAGCGGGGTGACGATGATGAAGCCTAAACTAAAAGAACATCTATTTGCAAAGCTGGTTAATGACCTGACATTATCCGCGCGGTTGTGCCGTGATACACAACAATTGAGGGCGTGGATAGCAAGGGATTTAAAAAAATATATTGAGCCTGGCGGGCCGGGTGGCGAAATCACGATGGACGAAGCCATCAAGCGCCGTTCGGCTGAATGGTCAGTGAGTAACACCGGATTAACCGGATACATTGAAGGCTATAACGACTGTTTACAGGATCATAGCGATGGCAAGTAAAGACCTGCATTTGAATCTGAAAGGGGAATATTTCCACGCCATATGGACTGGAAAGAAGGTGGAGGAATACCGGCTTTATAATGACTATTGGCGTAAACGTCTGGAAGGGCGGGAATATGAACGCCTGATTATTAAATGGGGATACCCTGCCAACCACGAAAAACACAGGATTATTAACCTTCCTTATTTTGGGTACGAAGTAAAAACTATCACTCATCCATTATTCGGCCCTGATCCTGTTAAGGTATTCGCAATTAAATGTGACAGAAATTGGATGTTGAGAGGTGAAAATGAAAAGTAACCGCAAGCGCCTTGTAAGGGCGTACGACAAAGCATTAAAGGCTTTTGATGATCTGCGACACAATAAACGCCAGCGCCGCAAATGGGCGCGTATGCTTGTTTATGAGTGGCATTATTCTGATGCTTTTATGGAAAGCGCACCGCTATTAACACAAGAACAAGCCGACGAAGTGGCTAACGATAACGTTTATTATATGATGTGGTGACAATATGAAAAGTAACCGTAAGCGCATGATAAGAGCATATGATAAAGCGTTAATGGAATTTGACATACTACCACGCAGCAAGCGCCACCGCCGCCAATTTGCGAGATATATTTTTCATATATGGCACGATGCTGATTTCTTTTTTGATGCCAGATATATAACACAGGAAGATGCTGATAATATAGCTTACGATAACGTTTACTACATAATGAGTGAGTGTAATTAATATGCAAATAATCATTGATTACCTTTGCCACGCTGTAAATACTCTTTTTGGTTTTTATCAACAACCATTCCTCAAAGAATGGGACGAAATGCTTAATGACATCATTGATAAAGGGTTAATAGTTGAGGTTGGCAAGCTAACGATAAAATTTAATTACGAAGGCAAAGAATATGAAATATGGGTAGGTAATAGATGGTACTCATACGGGCATATTTATTCAATTGGCGGCAAATACATTAAACGTAGCCAGGAGTTCAGGCCGCGATTCCGCACAATGCGCCGCCTGCGTGACCTGCATATGAATATATTTGAAAATCAGGAAGCGTGTGAACTATTCAAGATCTACGGGGATAAATCATGGAGCTAAAAATCTGGCAGGCTATTGACGTGGTTGATAATGAATTATCTATGTTCGCCACTAACGGGAAACGCGTTGTGATCGCTACATGGACACGTAACCATGATGATATTGCTTTTCGTCGCAAGGCTGCGGAATGGCTTTTCTCAGATGGCGGCTACACGATGAACATCGCACAGCTTGCCAGAATGAAAGATGAAAAGCTGGTGGACAGCTACACAACTGCGTAATGGGGTGAATATGCGTATCTATGAACACAAGCGGGATAAAACCCGCTTTTTTGTTCGTGCTGGCGTGGCGTACCAGTATCACGAATGCGGTTACATTGAGGCGCTTGCTTACGATCTGGATTTTGAGCAAGAAAAGGCATGGTTCGATTTTAAAATTTACCGGAAGCGCAAACCAACACGCGACGAGCGCCACGCTATCCGGGACTTTTTAATCAGTATTGAGCGCTGGGGGACAGATTAATGAAAGTAAAATTCTTGCACGATCACGGTTATCCGTCATTGAAACAGGTTGTTGGTAAGGTGGTTGACGTCGTTCATAGTGATAATGTCACTTGCATGATTAACGGTGCTGACCTAATTGCCGCTGGCGCTGATGATCATTACATTAATCCTGCATGGTCGTATACGTTCAGCCTGGGAGACTTCGTTGGCGACAAGGGGCGCGGGCTGGAAGTGGTCGAGGGTTAACATCATGGACGTTTACGAAGATCTATACCTCCATACAGACATAAACACTTTTTATTTTCTTAAAAACGGCGTCGTGTATCGCAGTGACGACGGGGTGATAATGAAAGAGTGGTTATTTAAGCGTAAAGACCTACTCGACGATCTGGTTTTTGCCGGGATATTTCGTAAACGTCCGGCTAACCTGGAAGAAGAAATGTTGATAGAGGTATATCAAAATGAAAATCAGGGTAAGTTATTTCCGGGCGAAAGATAAGGCAACGGGAAAGCAGATGGCGATCCTGGTTAACGAGGCGCAGTACATGTTTGTCCTTCAGCCGTGGTGTGTTGTAGACCTTAACGACAATTGCCGCCGTCACGCTGCGCGGAGCGCTGTAGGCATGAAAGGATGGCAGCCGCGCGACATGGAAAACTATTGTGAATGGAAATTGGTGGCAAAATACACGGTAGACTATAAAGGGGTTTTCTGATGGAACATTTATATTTTAATGTAATTCAGACTCGCGATCTCGACAAATTCAAAGACGGTAAGGTTTATTGCGGGGTTCAGATTTACGGTGCGCCTGGTGGTGATGGTGCAATGGCTATAACTGGCGATGATGGTAAGTTATATTTTGCTTATGCAAGCCATATCAATAACGCCTCTGGCTTGTATATTTATCGCATCGTGCATGATTTCCGTGAGATCGCTGTACTTCATGCTCGCGAAGGTAGTAAACCGGAATAAATGTGATCTACCACACAAAGTTTACGAAATGGCATTGTTTAGGCAGTGCCATTTTGTTACATATAAGCCACGGAAAGACGAATGGGAGGTAAGAAGATGAACGCTAACGCTAAATATCCGGCATGGGTTTTTGAACTATACGCCCGCTACTTTGAATTGCTGGCACCAGGTGAAGAAGCATTAAGCATTGACGAATACGCGGAGTGTTTGGGATTTAAAGGAGACAAAGACGAATAAAACTAGGGGCCGGATGGCCAAATCAAACCAGAAGGTTGCAATTATGAAAAGTGATAAGTTCATAGCGTGCTGTTTTGTTGAAGTGCCTAAAGGTGATGTTTTCTGCAATTATGAATTTAAAGACAGTTTAGGCCGATCTCATGTTGTAGTTGGTAAGCGTGGAGACTGGTTATACATCACTGATGGTGACAGGATCTTCACTAAAAACCAGTTGTTCAGAATAAAGGCAGAAAATAATGAAATACCTGTTGGCAATATGGGTATTATGAATTATCGCGCTGGTTTATCGTTAAAACACGATGCGGTGAATAAAGCGCGTAGCTTACCTGGTGCTGAATTTTAATTTCTTACGAAGGAGAATAACAAATGTCTAAATTTGCCAGTGTTAAAGTTTTTCGTGGTACTTTACCGAACGAAGAAAGATTGGGACAGTACGCCGGACAACCTGGCGTATGTTTCCGTGTAGCCACTGATGACGAAGCTGGCGTCAAATGCTACCACGTATCTGAACCTCCTTTTGACGTGAAAGATCTTGATAATGCAGATCACGTTAAATTTTTTATCTTAGTATCATTGAAACTTAATCCATTCCCTGGTGATGAAGTGGAATTGATTGGGGCTGAACTGGTGGCGGAATACAAAATGACTGAAGGAGAAAACGGAGGGGTTGAAATTGAGCGCATCAAATAAACCTTACAAAATCCGGTGTAAAGGTGAATATCCTGGCTTTACGGTTGGTTGCGAATACCTGGGCCACATTGGGTACGGCCCTTTCGGTGAATTAGGTATGAATACGCTGGACGACGACGGCGACAGCAGGACGCTTGATCTTGATACGGATGACTTTGAATATATCCCGCCAGTGACTTACCGCGTAGTTGATGAGTTCATGGCTGAACATGAAGACGAGGACGATGATTATGATTGAATGTCTTATTATTGCGGTAGTTATAATTTACCTGGCTGGCGTCATTTTAATGGGCGCTTTTCAGAAAGCTGTTGATAGTGACGGCATTATTTGGTTCGAGCTAGTCTTCTGGCCTTTCATTACGATATACGCATTCAGTGACGCTATGCGTATTAACATCATGCGAGCCATTAAGGAGCGCAAGAAATGATTGAAGATGGCATATACGCGGCAACAGTAGTTGACGGGTTGTTTTACCGCGTAGAAGGTGATGATATTCGCATCCGCGTTGGCTGTGGTGAGTGGGTAGAGCCAATCATTGAGACGACGCGAGAAACAATTAAAATATTTCTTGATGCTGGTGAACTGGTAAAGGTTAGCGACCTATGAACGAGATCGAAGATGGCATCTATTTGCATAAGGTATTTGACATCGCCTATTTGGTAAGAGGCGAAGAGGTGATGATAAGGAATGAAGATGTTCCTTATTGGGAATTAAGCGACATGGATCGCGAACACATGCAAACATTGCTTGATAACGGACTGATATACAGAACTGCGTAAAGCCGTATTTGTGGGGGCGGTATGGAGGAAATGATTTTGCTGTCATTAATATGGCATCGGTTCGGAAGTGAAAAAGGTTACTCGCCTGCTTGCTGGCTTGATAGTAAAAGCGGAAAGGAGTATCAAAACGAGTGCGAATTTAGAAGGGAGTGGCGAGGCGGTAAGGAAGTGCAAGGATATTTTGCACCTAAACACGTCGCCGCCAAATACAAAGAATGGCTTGTTCGTTTGCTTGGCCCTTATCGTTAAAGCCGTATTTGTTGGTCGAAAACAAACAGATTAAAATATTACCTAACAATGCGAAACTGTAACTACCCGGCCCCGTGCCGGGTTTTTGCTTTGTTGGAGGTAAATCTATGTTCGACAGAATACGGGCGGCGTGCGCTTATGTTACTGGGACCGTAACCGCTTTTTTCGGTGCGATAACCATAAATGACGTTGCCGTCTTCGTGGGTATCCTATCAACCATTGGCACATTTGCCGTTAATTATTACTTTAAATCACAGGAGAACAAGCGAGCGCAAGAGGAACACGACGCGCGAATGGGGAATAAGTAACATGATTAGCCAATCGCTGAAAAACAAAATTGTTGCGGCGGCGGCTGGTGGGGCGATCGCTATTGCGGCGGTGATGATTAAGCCATTAGAGGGCGTGGAATACGATCCTTATCGTGATGTTGTTGGTGTATGGACTGTTTGCTATGGTCACACCGGAAAAGACATCATGTTGGGCAAGACTTACACGCAATCAGAATGCGATGCTTTGTTAAATAAAGATCTACACAAGACCGCAAAAGCGATTGACCCATATATCAAAGTCGAAGTATCAGATTTTACCCGCGCAGCACTTTATTCATTCGCCTATAACGTAGGCGCAACCAACTTCAAAACATCAACCTTATTAAAGCTACTCAATGACGGCAAGAAATCAGAAGCGTGCGCACAGCTTAAACGCTGGGTATACGCTGGCGGTAAGAAGTGGCAAGGCCTGGTAAACCGCCGTGATGTTGAATATGCCGTTTGCGAATGGGGGGAAACGTGGACAAGGTGAAGGCGTTAATTATCGCCGCTGTTGTTTGCATCATTGCCAGCCTTACAGCCGTAACATGCCATTACCAGAGTGAGGCGACAAGGTTACAGGAAGAATTAACGACCACGCAAGGCGCACTGAAAACAGCAAGTAACACTATTCAGCAGATGAAGGAGCGAAACGCCGAACTGTCAAAACTTGATAAGAGGTATCACGATGAGATTAAAGCTATCAGATCTGACATTGCCGATCTGCGCACTGGCATTGATAACGGCACTATCAGGCTGCGCGTCAACGCAATACCCGTGCGAGTGTCCGACTCCGCAGGAACCGCCAGCCGCATTGATGGAGCCACCTGCCAACTCTCTAAATCAGCTGAATCAGCTTATCTATCCCTCAGAGAACAACTAAAAACGAAAGACGCACAGATCACTGGCCTACAGGACTACATCAAAACGCAGTGCTTACGCAAAGAATAACAGCGCGTGGACGTGTCGCCGTTTCCGCCAGCCAGCCATAACCGGGCCAATCCTTCCCGCGAGCGACGGCGGAATAGTCAAAAACACGTAATACCGGATCAACAGTCCCATTAACAGGTCGGCGCTACCTGGGTAGAAGAAAGCGCCCACTTTATAAAATCCCGGAAACGGTACTCACGAAGCGCCGTTTTCAGTGTTTTATATCATTCCTGGCAATGGATAAACAGGAAGTAAAAGCAAACCAGACAGGAGATTATTCTGATGGCTAAGGGTAAAGGCTTAAAATTGCCTCACTTCAAGATCCCGCTCTTTGAGCATACAACCGTTTTCTTTTGCCCGACCCGCGAGATGTTTTATGAATTTTGCGAAAAGGCAGGAATTCCGATCGAACCTGATTTCGAACTGGCAGGAGGATTGACGCTTACTTGCACTGGCGAGAAAGGCGGTAACTTCTACGTGATCGCAGTATTCGACAATGAGTTAGGAACGCTGGTACATGAAGCGGCGCACACGACATTTCACGTTCTAAGTGATGTGGGCGTCGTAGCGACCACTGATCCCAGCCATCCGGCAAACGAGACTTACGCTTACATGGTAGGCCGTATCTTTGACGCATTCTTCCCCATCCTGGCGGAATCAAATGAAGCACAGGTGGCAGCAATGCAGGCCGCTGAAGTCGTAGAGAAGGCATTAGAGCAGGCAGAGAAGGCTACTGATGCAGCAGAGCAGGCAGTAGAGCAGGCAGAGGAGCCGAAAGAAGAGAAAAAACCAGCTAAGAAAGGCAAACGTAAGCCTAAAGCAAAAGATGCGTATGTGCCGCGTGTGATGAGCTTTAAACGAGGCTAATTATGATTGACCCGCTCATTACCCTTTCTGCCTGCGTCGCTGTATGGCTGGCGATCATGATATTCATTGAAAGCTGAAGGTGTTCACATGAACGCATACGAAATGCTATTGCTGGTGGCTGTAGTTGTAGTCATTGCCGTTGACGTATACCGGGAGTTTAAAAAATGAAATGGCTTGATTTCTTTTTCCTGATCGTTGCGATTGTTCTTACCATGACCGCGCTGACTCAATAGGTGAATATATGGAAACTATCGAAGCTGTATTATTCGTATGTATCGCGGCGGTTGTTATTGTGGGGTTTATTATCAATGCCTGACAGTGATTTCTTAATCATGGCTACATGCACGTTGTTAGTAGTTATCGTTTTCTTCGCATAAAGGGTAAACAATGAAAGAGCTATTCGACTGGTTGGAAGTATTAACATACTGCGCAACATTAATTGCGTGTTTATATATTCTGTGCAAATGGTTTTGAGAGGTGAAATTATGGCCCGCACTAAAAAGGCAAAGGCTGACGATAAAAAGCCAGCCGCTAAAAAGGTGGGCCGTCCGCATGGTTATACCGAAGAAAAAGCATTAGAAATCTGTGAACTGGTGGCGGATGGTCAGAGTATTAATAAAATTTCGAAAATGCCTGGTATGCCTACCCGTTCCACAATCCTGAAATGGTTTAGGGATGTACCGGAATTCTCGATCATGTACGCGCGCGCGAAGGAGATCGGCTTCGAGGTATTGGCTGATGAAATCATCGATCTGGCTGATGCAGCAGAGAACGCAGATAAAGATCAGTTGCGACGCCACCAACTAATGATTGAAACGCGCAAGTGGCTACTGGCAAAACTTCAGCCGCGCAAATACGGCGAACGCGTCACACAGGAGATCGTCGGCAACAAGGAAGAAGCGCCCGTTCAGGTTGAAGTCACGAAAGAAGAGATCGCCCGCATCGTCCAGGAAGTAGAAGACGAGGTGTGATTATGTTGACAATCAAAGAACGAGTTATTCAGTCCAAATGTGAAAACGATGGCCTGTTTTTCAACCGCTATTTCTACAAGCAAGCAAACGGTACGAAGATGTTTGTCTCAGGTCATCACATAGCTATCCGCGATGCACTACAACGCGTTATTAATGGTGAGATAACCCGCCTCATCATTAACATTCCCCCAGGGTACGGTAAAACCATGATCGCTACCATCAACATGATGGCGCGGTCCCTCGCAATAAATCCCCGCACAAGATTCCTTCACGTTTCCTATTCCAACAACCTGGCGTTACTCAATTCCTCGACTGTAAGAAACATGATCTGTACGCCTGACTATCAGGCAATGTGGCCCATGAAGATCCGCAACGATGCCAACTCGAAATCGATGTGGTGGACTGAATACGGTGGCGGCGTGTATGCAACGTCATCGCTGGGCCAGGTAACTGGGTTCCGTGCTGGGTATATGGAGCCGGGATTTAACGGCGCGTTAATCATCGACGACCCATTAAAACCCGCTGACGCTTACTCTGACGTGGTGAGAAAGCAGGTAAACACAAACTATAACGACACACTTGCTTCACGTCTGGCAGTGCAAACAACGCCTGTTATCGTCATCATGCAGCGCATCCACTACGATGATTTGTCCGGCTACCTGTTACGAGGTGGAAGCGGTGAGAAGTGGTATCACCTTAACCTGCCAGTGAAGATCGACAATAGCGTTGACTACAGGGATTTGTACCCTGAAAACGAGTTCGCAATACCCATTCCTCACAACCTGCCTGATGGATGGCTGTGGCCTAAAAAGCACAATGACATTCATGAAGCTGGACTGAAAGCACACAGGCGGTCATTCGAGGCCCAGTACATGCAGCGCCCGCGTAAATTCGACGAAGAGGGTGCATTGTGGACTGAAGCCATGATAACCGCAGCGCACCGGATGCAGATAACGCAGGACAAGATCCGCACGGTAATAGCTATCGACCCGGCTACAACATCATCGGAAGAATCGGACGAAACGGGGATCGTTGCATGTTCCGCTTACGGTGGCGGTAAAAATGCTCAGTATTCTGTTGATGGCGACTACTCAGGCCGTATGTCTCCTAACGACTGGGCGCAGGCATCAATGAACGCCTACAACATCCATGAAGCTGACGCGATAGTTATCGAAACAAACCAGGGCGGCGAAATGGCAGAGGCCACGCTACGTAACGCCGGATTCAAAGGCCGCATTGTTAAGGTGCACGCAAGCAAGGGTAAATTCGCCCGCGCCGAGCCAATATCGGCACTGTATGCACAGGGAAGGGTGGCCCACACAGGCAGCCTGTACACGCTGGAAAATCAAATGATGGAATACGTTCCAGCTACCGCTAAAAAATCACCTGACCGCCTCGACGCAATGGTATGGGGTATCACTGAATTAAGCCAGCCGCAGGCAATGGGCCTCATGTTACCTAAGCGCCTGCGCGGATTTTAAAATCTGCCTCACAATCACTCACTAATTTTTCTATTTTTCGCGTAGCAACGCGTAAACATGTATTCAGGAGTAAACATTATGCCATCCAATTTAGAATTGGCGGTTAATGCTGCCTTGTCACAACGCCAGGCGGCCTTTGCCCGCTATGCAGCCGCTAACCCATTCTCAATGGGTATTGATGCAAAACGTGACGCTGCGTGGAGTGAATACGGATTCAAAGAAGAAATCACCTATGAAGATCTTTACAAGCTGTATCGTCGCGGTGGTATCGCTCACGGTGCCATTGAGAAGATCATTACTACGTGCTGGCGCACCAGGCCAACGCTGATTGAAGGTACGGAAGACGAGAAAGCAGAAACGGAAACGCCGTGGGAAAGAGAAATTAAAAAGCAATTTGATAATCGTTTCTGGCGCGTCATAGCTGAATGCGATCGCCGCCGCCTCATCGGTCGTTATGCGGGCCTGTTAATTCATGTCAGAGATAATAAGCCGTGGGATCAGCCAGTAACAAAAGGCGTAGGCATTGCCAAATTCACCCCTGTGTGGGCTGGTGCTCTTACGCCGAAGGACTTCGAAGAAAACCCGGATAAAGAAAACTATGGCCTGCCAACATGGTGGGAATACAAAGAACGCATTAACAGTAAGACCATTGCGAGAAAGATCCACCCTGATCGCATATTCATATTTGGCGACTATTCTGATGATGCCATCGCTTTCCTTGAGCCTTCCTATAACGCCTTTGTGTCACTGGAGAAAGTGGAAGGCGGCAGCGGTGAGTCATTCCTGAAAAATGCCGCGCGTCAACTGGCTATCTCGTTCGATAAAGAGATTGATTTCCGTTCCCTGGCTGCAACATACGATTGCGACGTTACAGAGCTACGCGAGAAATTCAACGAGGCAGCAGCAGAAATGAACAGGGGTAATGATGTGATGATGGCATTACAAGGGGCAAGTGTTAGCCCGCTGGTGACTGCCGTAGCCGATCCATCTGCAACCTATGACGTCAACCTGCAAACTGCCGCCGCTGGTATCGACATCCCGACGCGTATCCTGGTTGGGAATCAGCAGGGTGAACGCGCATCAACTGAAGACCTCCGCTACTTCAATAATCGCTGTATGACCCGCCGCGAGGAAATAGGAGGCGAGCTTGAAGAACTATTCCGCAAGATGGCAAATCTCCGCCTTATCGGTATGCCAGTAGACGTATCTGTACTGTGGGACGACCTTAACGCCATGACCAAAGCCGAACTACTGGAAGCGGCACACAAAATGGCGCAAATCAATCAGGCTTGCCTGGCTACTGGTGAAGAAATATTTAGCGGTGACGAGATCCGCGAGGCTGCCGGATACGATGGCCCAGCCAGTGTAGTGGAAATGGAAGAGGAAAACGATGATGAAGGTGAAGAAAATAATCAGGCGAATACCTCCCGCCGCGATAATGCCATCTAACACCGAAGACCCGACCATGACAGGTAAGTTACGGTCGGGAGCTATTAAGCGTTTCAAATCCTGCCTGAAGAAAATAGCCGATCCATATATCGCCATACTGGACAGAATACAATATAGCCTGGCTGTTAATAAGAAATACACCTTCCAGATTTACATGGATGAATTGCACGACATGCTGGAGGACGCCAGCGACATGATTGATGAGATATTCGAGCTAACCGACCCGGAAAGTTTTTGGTTTTGGCAGGAATACGTGAAGGTGGCATATCAGCGCGGCACGGCACAGGAATACGCCAACCTTGCCAACCAGTCTGTTACTTACTCAAGCGCTTATCCTGATGTATCCGCCGTGCTATCAAGTACGACTTACCGCACGCGCCTTGCCCTTGTTCGTACCCGTGTATTTGAGGAAATGCGCGGGCTAACAGCACAGATCAAGAAGGATATGGCCCGGCGATTAACCGAAGGGATGGCCCGTGGTTTAAATCCACTGGAAATAGCGCGCACATTGCAGCAGGAAACGCAATTGCCGCTATACAGGTGCAAACGTATTGCCCGAACTGAAATATGCACAGCGTTACGCACAGCGCGTATGGATGAGGCAGAAGCGGCGACAGAAGAGCTTAATCTGCGCACCATGCAAATGCACATTTCGGCATTGTCACCGACTACCAGGCTATCGCACGCGCAGCGGCACGGGAAAACATACACCATAGATGAGCAGCGCGAATGGTGGAGCAGATCCCCAAATTCAATTAACTGCAAATGTAGCACGATTACCGTATTGGTTGACGAAGACGGTAACATATTAAACAAACGAATATTAGATCGGGCGCAAGAAAACTATAAGGTTGCGCACGCTAAATATGGCGAAGATTGGGAGTAAAACCGTGAGTAAAGAATTGATTCAGGTTAATACCAAATTAACCGCTAATACCATACGCCGGGAAACGTATAACGGGCGTGAACACATTGTAGTTCCGTCATATACGTTGCCCTTCAATATTGTTATGAATCGGGAATATTACCCGGAAGCTGAAATTATCGCTAATTACCAGTCGCTGGAGGGAACACTTGCCCCGTTAGGTCATCCTACCGTGGACGGTAAATTTGTTTCCGCATTTAGCCCGGAAGGATTAAACACGGGTTTTTGTGGGGCGTGGAACAGAAACGTAGAATTACGCGGCAATCGTGTTTATGTGGAAAAATGGGTGGATGTTGAAACCGCCAGCCATTCAGAACAGGGCCGCGAATTATTGAGCCGACTGGAAGCACTGGAAAAAGGCGAAAGCAAAGATCCGATCTGGTCATCTGTTGCAGTATATCGTCAGCGTATGCCAGCTACTGAAGAAATGAAAGCCCAGGGTGCTGACAGCGTTGTCAAAATTATGTCGATTGACCATGACGCTATCTTACTTCATGAACCGCCAGCCGCATCGCCAGAGCAGGGCGTTGGCCTGATGGTTAACACTGACCAGGCGAAGCCGTTAATGGCGGTGGCAATGAAAGAAAACAGTTATCGCACGCTTGAAAGACAATTGGAAGAAGCTGCGCGTGAACTGTTCTCCGACGCAGATTATGTCTATGTTGTGGACTTCACCGATAAAGAAGTGACAATTGCCACTAATACCGAAAGTGCTCAAGTTTGCACATATGAAAAACAGGCTGATAAAATTATTCTCAATAATGGCGAGCTTGCAACCAATGAGGAAAGTAAATCCTGGTTCGCTCAGTTCGCTGAACACCTATCTAATCTTTTCTCCCTGAATGAAAAAATTAAGGCCAATAAATCGGAGGGTGAACCCATGCCTTTGACCAAAGAAGAACGCGCCGAACTGGTGAAAGAAATTAACGAAAGCATCACCGCTAATATGGCTAATGCAATCGCTGAAGCACTTAAACCAGTACAGGCAAGCGTAGAAGAATTACAGACCAATCAGAAAGCGATTAAAGAAGAGATCGCAGCAAACGCAGATAAAGAAGTAGCAGAAAAACGCGCCGCAGTAGCAAAAGTGCACGGCGAAATTGTTGCTAACGCTTTAAGTGGTGAAGCGTTAGAAGCAATGTTTAAATCCCTGGGCAAAGCCGCGCCGATGGCAACCAACGCAGCAAGCGAAGGTAAAAAAGGCGAAGTACCAGACTTTAACACTTATTTCTAATTAAAAGGGGATCACAATGTTTCGTTTTCGTCGTGTAAATATTGATGGCAAGTCAATTACCGAAACCTATGCAGCCAATGAGGCGGTGAAGCCCGGTGAACTGGTTAAACTGGCTGAAGGTAAATTCGCTAAAGCAGCCCTTGCAGATGTTGGCAAGGCCCAACTTTTCATCGTTAACCCAGCATTCCATGAAGGCAAAACCATTGCTGATGAAATTGCTAAAGGTGCAACCGTTGTTGCTGATTATGTGGAGCAGGGCCGTGAGTTTGCTCTTCGTGTCCCTGCCGCAGCATACAAAAAGGGGGCAGCTATCGCTTTCACGGCTACTGGCGTCAAGCTGTTTACCGAGCCACTTGAATCAGCACCCGCAGATCCGATTGTCGCATACTGCCAGGAAGACGTAACCCTGGAAGCGGAAGACTTTATCCGCGTTCGCGTCGCTTAATTTAAAAGGGGGAAAACATGTACTTTACTAAAGAAAACCTTGCTACCAACGCCCGTATGCAGGGCCATTGGAAAGAACTGTGGGCGCAACGCAATATCTTCAACGAGCAGCACAACGCCATGATTGCAGCAAATCAGGCAAATATGACCGCTGAAATGTTGACCTGTAACGCCGTCGGCGGCTTCGCAAAAGAATTCTGGAAAGAAATAGATAACCAGATTATCGAACTGAACACCGAAGAAATCGGTATTGAAATCGTCAACGACCTGATGGGTGTGCAAACCGTACTGCCTATCGGTAAAACGCTGAAAATGTACAGCGTATCCGGCGACATCAACGATGAAGTCGTGATGTCTATGGATGGTCAAGCGCCGCACGGCTTTGATCACACCGAATACGGCAGCGATGGCGACCCGATCCCGATGTTCGCGGCTGGTTATGGTGTCAACTGGCGTCTTGCTCAAGGTCTGAATACTGTAGGTATCGATCTCGCCCTGGATAGCCAACGCCTGAAACTGAAAAAATTCAATAAAGCCCGCGTACAGTTCTATCTGAACGGTAACGACAATATCGTGGTAGATGGTCATAAAGCAATGGGTATTAAAAACCACAAAAACACCCAGCAACTTAAACTGAAATCTGTCGCTAAAATCGACCTGACCACCGCGACTTTCGATAAGATTATTGAATTCTTTACCACTGGTGAGTTCGGGAAACTGGCCCGCGCCAACTTCGTAGCTAAATACGATGTAATGTGGGTATCGCCAGAAATCATGGCTAACCTGGCACGCCCACACATCGTTAATGGCGCAATTGTTGGTAGTGTACTGGATGTTATCAAGCCGTTTGTCCCGGTTGATGATATTCGCCAGACCTATGCGCTGACTGGCAACGAATTTATCGCTTATCAGCGTAGTCGCAGCGTCATCACCCCGCTGATTGGCATGACCACTGGCGTAGTTCCGTTACCGCGCATGATGCCGACCGATAACTACAACTTCCGCATTATGTCTGCTGAGGGTCTTCAGATCACCTGTGATATGAAAGGTCGTTCAGGTGTGGTCTACGGCAGCAATACCTGATTGATGTGTTTCTGTAACTCCCCGGCGCGATGCCGGGGATTTTTTTTGTATGTGGAGAAAACAAAATGGTCACTACAGAACAGGCGCGGGAATATCTTGAAAGCCAGGGTATTGACCTGCCAGACATTATCTTATCTTTGCTGGTGGAGCAGGCAAATAGCGTTAATGAATGCCTTGATGCCAACTATCCGGCCTCCACTGCAACATTGATTCAGCTTTATCTGATTGGACTGTTAGGACTCAGCCAGGCTGATAAATACGTCTCATCGCAGACGGGTCCGAACGGTGCAAGCCAGTCATACCGCTATGTCGATTTCAACAAACGATGGAAGGCGGCCTATTCGTTGCTTTACTCACTTGATAAACATCACTGTACAGCCGAACTAATTCCAGCAGATCCAGAAAACACCGCGCACGCCGGACTGTGGATAGGTAAAAGCGGGAGGATGTAACAATGTGGAACGACCTGACATTACCGGATCCGCTATTGCCGAAACTGTTTACCCGCGTGTGGGTGAAGACAGACACCGGGCGACAGGTGGCAGCCTACCTCAATGATGCTGGTGAATGGGTAATTCTTTGCCCGCACGTAGCTAAAACCCATCCGAAAATCGTTAAATGGAGCTATGGCTATGAGTAAGATCGCGAGATTCAGCTACAAAGCGTTGGCCACCATTTACCCAGTGACGCGTGACGACTGGACAAACTCCGACGTATACGGAACGCCATACCTGATTGATTGTGCATGGGAACGCACTGACGGAACCGCAACAGACGCAAACGGGAATGAGATTAGCAACACAATAACCGTATATACCGAACTGCTTTACAAAATGCAGCCAGTGCAGCGCCCGGAAAAAGGGTGGATGCTTGCTACTGGCGACACTACCGCTATTGCTGACCCTCTGGCGGCTGGAGCCAATTTTATAACCGGGATCGTTGAATGGGACATGAGTATGTTTAACGACACTCCGGATTATAAGATCGTCACAGGAGGTTAATCATGCCACTGAAAGGCGTCAGACGTGTCCGTATGAAAATGACGGAAGAAATCAGGAATATAGCAGACAAAAAGACTTATGAAGTGCTATGGATTGTTGGCAATGTCGCGTCCGGCCTTGCATCTGGAATGACGCCAGTTGATACGGGTTTTTTAATTAACAGCATGTACCAGACTGTCGAGAAAAACGGCAACGGCCTTTGCCTCAGGGTTGGATATACCGCCCGCTATGCTGAATGGGTGCATGACATGCCAGGGACATTAATGGGACAGCCTCGCGAGCATTTCGGGAAAACCAATAACCTTTCAGATTTCGGCCCGAAACAGGTAGTTGAGTTCGGCGGCGGTACTGGTAAGGGTTACTACTGGGATCCAAACGCTGAACCTGAATTTTTGCGCAAGGCGTTCGAGGAACCAGATAATTTTAATGAGATCTGGAACACGATTAAACTTGGGTACTGGACGAAACAATCATGAAACGCAGCGAAGTATACGATGAAATAAGGGATTGGATTAAGTCCCACGGGTACGACGAAGGTTATATTTTGCAGGCCCGTTTCTGGAATGAGAGATCCAATTCTAATAAAGACAGATACATTGTCATACAGCAAAACGGCGGCGCGGCGGGAGAAGAGGCGATAACCCGTGACTATTTTCGCATCCTGGTTATTTCAGCGCGTAACGATGCAAATATTAGTGAAGTGGAAGACCTCGCCGACGCAATACGTCAAAGTATGATAACCGAGTATAAAACTGATAAAATTACACACATGAAGCCAGTTGGCGCTATTCCCGCAATGCAGACGAGAGAAGGGCGCTTTATTTTTACCGTAGCTTTTCAAACCATAATATCCAGATAAGAGGTAACTAAACATGTCTCAGACTTGCGAAAAAGGCACGTTTACAGGCCGTGACGTTGCTGTATTCTTCGCTATCGCTTGTCCAAATGCGAAGCCGGAAGCTGAAGCGTACAAAGCGTTAGGCATGATGCGTGGTAAAACACTTTCCGTTGAATGGGAAACCGCTGACGCCACCGCCGATAAATCAGCCGATTACACGAAAGAATCAATGGTTACTTACAAATCCGTTTCTTTCTCCGGCGACGGTGTGTCCCGCACTGAAGAAATCCATAATCAGAAAGCACTGAAACGCCACGTAATTACGCCAGGTGAAACCACCGGATCACAACCTTATGTATGGCTGAAGATCGTTTCTCCTGTAGACGTAACTGAAGGCCCATTCCTTTGCACTTCCTTTAAAGAAGAAGATCCGCATGATGATGTTTCCACCTGGTCTATTGAGTGCGAAAGCGCTGGCAAGGTAACGGTAGGCGACGTTCCGCCAGCATAACAGCCAATATTAACAATCGGGGCCATTTGGCCCCTTTTCTTTTAAGGTGAATACTATGATCCATGTTCGTACAGGACAATTTGCTGCCGTGGTGAACGGTAAGCGCTATGAGTTTAATCCTTGCTTTGCTGCGATGGCTAAAATCGGCAACGATAGTGAGCTTGTCGAATATTTCGCACTTATCCACGGCGGCAAATATCCATCACGATTGCCAGCAGATCCAGACCTACGCAATCGCATTCTGGCGCGGTGTTATGGTGAAATAGTTCAGACATCAATGCACATCCTGAAATGTTGCTCAGACGACGAAATAGGCCCGTTATTGGGCGAATGCTGGTTTACTCCTTCGGGTAAGTTAAAGTTAAAGCCCGGATTAATGCCGATCGAGGATATCATCACGCTTGCGCAGCACTGCATGTACCACGGTCTTATTGGTGATGGCCCGGAAGAAGAGTCCGGGGAAATCCCGGAAGGGGAATATAAGCCGACTTTTAACGTCCTTGAATTCGTCTATTCTGCCGTTGCTCACCTGGGCTTGTCAGAATCGGAAGCATGGAATATGACAATGACCGGATATAGGGCCGCTGTACGCGCTAAAACGCCGCCAGACGAAAGAAACGAGAAAAGTAAGCCAAACATTCACATAAATAAACGTGCTTATGACGAGCAAATGGAGGCCGCTAAAAAGGCACTAGAAAGAATGAAAAATCGTGAGCAAGAAAAGCCCGGTAGATCCGGGCGTTTTGCTAATTGAAATCTTTAATTGCTGTACCTGGTGAACTGTGTGTGATTGTATTGTATACAGACTTTGCCTTACTGCGATCTTTCCATTCTTTTAGGATGCAGTTATCAAACTTTGCGATAACCCTTGAAGGGGATAATTCTTCAACATCCATGTAAGTAAATCCTATCGTGCTGGTTACTGAATACCATACGTGATAACTATAATTACCGTCATGCTCGATTCTTTGTGGTTCCCCCATTATTTTATTCACTTGCTCACAAGTCATTCCAACTTGCAAATTTTTATCAGCTAACTTAACGAAATCAGTTGATCTTGCGCACCCTGTAAGAGCTAAAGCCATAACACCAATGAGAACCGCTTTGATTATTTTTTTCATGATTTACCCCTTAATTCCAGTTGCAAGCGTTTTTCACTTTGTCGATGTGGTTATAAAGACCATCAATGTTAAACACTGCTTTCTCAATGTCGCCAGCTTCCGGCACTACTTCAATGATGAATTGTTTTTCGTTAACCAGTTTTTTAATCATTGGGATGGCTTTTTTGCCGTCCCATAATCCAAGAGCTTTATAATTAGTTGACCGCCACCACTCAGTAGCTACAGCTTTGTGAACGCCGATCCGGTAGTTAATATAAGTAGTGTCCCCGGCGTCAGTTACATGGTGTGACCATGCTACGAACATTTTTGTTTTATTACCCTGGCAAGCGATTGTTAATACCGGTTTATTCTTATCCTGTGCCTTCAGTGTCGGGAAAGCATCAAGACTTCCGCTGAATTGTTCTGCTTTCACAAAAAGGAATACGTTTTTTGCGTCCTGCATATCATCTTTTCTTTCAACTACAAGCCACTGTTTACCAGCATTTTCTTTTTCTAACTGTGCATCGTATGCGGCTTGTTTTGCTTGTTGTTCTGCAAGCCATTTAGCATTTTTCTCTGCTAATGCTTGTTGCTCTTGATTGGTCACTATAGGCGCTTTTTCATTATCCTCATTGCAACCAACCAGACCCAATACCGCCGCAATCATTGCCACTTTTGCTAACCGTTTCATAACCCACCACGCTAACTTGATTTACTGACCATTCCCTTTAGCTTCCTTATACAAAATGGAGTCATTGAAGTAAAGCCATTTTGTATAAAATAGATACACAGATCACATTTTTGCATGAGGTTAAATCATGGCTACCAGTGTAGGTACAATTTATTACGAAGTTGATGCGAAAACTGGTCAACTTCTCGTTGCACAACGACAGGCAGACCAGGCCTTTGATCGTATAGAGCGCGGCGCAAAACAGGCTGACCGCCAGGTAAACACCCTGAAAACATCCATCAAGGCACTGACCAGGGTTATCCATCTGCTAATTGCTGCGGAGGCTGTGCGCCAATTTATGGATATGGCGGAGCAAGCAAAAATGCTTCGCGTAAAAATCAAAATGCTTACGGGCGATGCGGAGTCCGCCGGACGGGTTTTCGACGGCCTGAAAGCAATATCCAGGGAGACGGGGCAGAGCCTGAAAGATACTGGCGAATTATGGCAAGGCCTGGCTATCTCACTAAAAAACACCTCCGCTACGGAAGGGCAATTGCTTAACCTGGTTGGCACTATTCAGAAAATGGGTGCATTAGGCGGCGCGTCAGCGGAACAGATGTCTAACTCAATGCGTCAATTCCGTCAGTCTATCGACGGCGGTGTTCTTCGTGCCGAAGAATTTAACAGCCTGCTTGAAAATACGCCGACCATCGTACAAACAATGGCCCGCCATATGGGATTATCAATGGGCCAGTTCCGCGCCGAAATGCTGGACGGCAAGATCACGGCTGAAAGGATGGTTAACGCAATACAGGCGGCTACGCAGGAAACAAACGATAAGTTTGCTCAGTTGCCGCGCACATCCGGCATGGCTATCAATGAGCTTAAAGTAGAAATTATGGGCCTTGTTGAGCAGTTGGATGATCTTTTTGGCGTGTCAGATGGCGTTGTTTCAGCTATCGACTTGATCACGAAAGGCGTTAAAGGGCTTGGCGATGGCGCTAAATTCGCTAAAACCTGCTTCGACACACTCAAAACGGCTGGTAGCGAATTTATCGACATGTTTGATGATGTGGCTGTTAAGGCTGGAGAGGTGGCAGAGAAGATCATCGCAATGGTGACGCCAATCAAGGCGCTAATGGATGGCTATAAATGGATGAAGGAGGTAGTAGGAGAGCAAACCGACGAATATAACAGCAACTACGAGAAGAAATACGGGAAGACCGTTGGCAAGGTCATGCAACTACAGGATGATCTGACCGCAGCAATCCAGGCTACAGAAGAAGCAAGGAAAAATGAACAGAATGCTGCCAATGACGGAGCGATTACCGGATTCGACAAGCCAGTAGACAAGCCGAAAAAACAGAAAAAAGAGAAGAAATCGGAAGCTGATCGGCTTGGTGACAAAGGTATAAGCGTTTCTGATCAGTACAACAAAGACGCCGCCGCCATGCGCAAAGCGTTGGAGAACGGCAAGGCCATTGATGCTGCATTTGCCCAGGGTAAAATCACGCTCCTTGAGTACCGCGCCGCGCAAAAAGGGATCGGCAAGGAACTGAAAGAAGAATTAGCACAAATTCCGGTAGATGAATTGCGTGATAAATGGTCACAAATAGTAAGCCCGATGGATCAGCTAAAAGGCGAAGTTGACCCCATCCAGCAGGCGCAAAATGAATGGGCCATCCGTAAGCAAATGCTTATAGACCTGGGCGCTACTGAAGCGCAACAGAAACAGGAATTGTTAGCCTATGAGCAACAGATCCGCGATCTGAAATGGGAACAATGGCAGGCGCAAAGCGACACAAACGGCCTTATCGGTGATTGTGTTAATGGCCTTAAAGGCGGAATGAGTAATGCGCTTGTTGGCCTGTTAAACGGCACTCAATCATTGAGTGATGTTTTTGCTAACTTAGGAAGCAATATACTCGGCAATATCGGTAACAGACTCTCAGACATAGCTGCAAACTGGATAGCAGATCAGATCATGATGGAGACACAAAGCAAGGCCACGCAAACAAGTACAACAGCAAGCGCGGTAGCAGCTCAGGGAAGCATTGCTGCGGCGGCGGCCCCAGCAGCGGCGGCAACTGCGGCGTCAACTGGCGGTAGCTGGGCGGCGGCTGGTTCGGCGGCGCTCACTGCGATCATGTCGCTGGCTACGTCAATTTTCGGCGGCGGTCGCTTTAATGGTGGTAGCGTCATTGGTGGTAATATGTACCGCGTAGGGGAACACAACAGGCCGGAGCTATTCCAGACATCTAACGGCAATCAATATATGATCCCTGGCGAGAACGGCAGAGTTATTCCGGGCCGTGATATTGGCGGCGGTGGCGGTATTAGTATGCCTGTCAGTATCAGCATTCAGACCACGAACGGATTCAGCGACGAAGACAGCCGCAGACTTGAATTAACAATGGAACGTGTAGCCATGAAAATGATAACAAGGGAATCTCAAAGACCAGGCGGAATGTTGCAACCTCGCCGCAAATAAACTAAACCCCGGTGCAATGCCGGGGTTATTTTTCGTATTTATAAACGACCATTCCGCGCGATATATCCCCTTTCGAATATCTCGACTCACTTATGAGTGCCTTTCACGCCACATAACTTGTTATAGGCATGGTGCTCAACAATTAACCAAACCTTCAAATCTTCGCTAAACAGCCTCCAATCAAGATTGATATCCATTTTGTATCCGTAACCGTCGCGTAACTTTTTGGGGTAAACTTCTTTTCTCAGAAAGGCTTTAAGTAATTCCTTACCTTTCTTGATGATCCGATCCTGTGCGTTTTTCTGTGCTTTCAGATTTCTGTCAATCGCTACCAGTTTCATAACTCACCCCATCATCCTTAGTTAAGTGCCTTCAGGAAGAAGTCCCGGTATTCATCTTCTTTCGCATTCATCATGAATTGACCGTATTTGAATGCGTCGTCGAAACCCTTAACGATTGCTATTTCCACTTGTTCGAATGCGTTATTTAGCATTACTACTACATAGCGTTTCATTTTGGGCCTCCTTCGTTGGTACTACTTTCTTCTTGCTTTCTATATACATCTTGTTGCGTGCTATGTGAAGCCATTTTGTAAACTAGCTATAATCATTGTGACAATGATCTTATTTTTCGCGTAGAAGCGCGTAAAGATATATACAAAATGTAACTTGTGGGGGGGGTTTTATGCCGGAAGTGTTCAGATGGACGCCGCAAAGAAGCTACAGCGTGACCAGGAAGCCAGACGTATCTGTTGTTAAGCTGGGCGATGGTTATGAGCAAAGACAGGTAAAAGGTATCAATCCATTGCTTGATAGCTACACCCTGGTGTTTAAAGGCAGTAGCGCCGGATGTGGTGATGGTGGAAACGTAGCAATCCAGGCGGAAGCATTCTTGAGGGCGCGCGGCGCGGTCGAGGCTTTTTACTGGTCGCCGTCAATGGATAACGTGCAAAGGCTTTTTGTCTGTCGGCAATGGAGCATGACTAAAGACGGGCCTTTGTACACGCTAAACGCAACGTTTGAGCAAGTTGTTGGCTAATGGGGGTTGTTATGTACGGGACTTGTGTAGTTGACAAAACTTACGCTTTTACATTGTTTGACGACTATGAGATCAACGACCTTACTGTAAAAGCTGACAACGGCGATATATGGTATCTTCACGACGTTGGTGATGGGTACGTTGGGTGTAGATCCCGGGAAGGGAAGGAGGTTTTATTTTTGGTTGATGGCGTATAAACACGACCCCGCGCGAAGCGGGGTTATTTTTATTCTATTTCCATTAATGCTATATTTTCTGCTATCGTTTTCCAGTCCAGATCTACAGCATGAACGCCAAATACTATCAACCACATTATTATTAGCGCCAAAACTTCTATTTTTATAATCAGTCACCTATAAGTTATCACGCAGATAATTAACGCCCTTATCAGTGACGAATGAATGGTTAACCTGGTTTTCATCCGTCATGATGATGAATAACTTTTCATGTAGGTATTTCGCTTTCGGGTACAGCGTTAAACAGACCTGGTACAGTATCCCGCGCTCAATCAGCAAATCAATAAATTCGTGTTCATGATAACCGATGAGGCGGGCGGCCTGTTTCAACGTGTACACATAATCACCGTGATTGCGCCGCCCCATGTTGCCGCCTTATTTATCGAATGCTGAAAGGTTATCGATACAGAAATCTTTCGCCGCTTTTTCGTATTCGCGTTTTGCTTCTGGATCGTCAGCCGGGAAACCTTTTGCGTGTATTTCACCAGGGCAAGACTGGTCCATAGAATCTGCATAATAAGCAGTGAAGCTACCATTAATATCTTTCGGGTTCATATCTTCCACCTCATCAACTATATGTACCGGATTAGCAGCATATTTCACTGGATGGCCTAAACTACATTCAAGAATCCTGCCTTCTTCCAGGGCTACTTCTTCGCTATCAAATAATCCGAAACACTCCTTGCTACCACTTAACCACACATCAAGACTGTATTTTTTCATTTTTGTTAGCCTCATATTTGACAGGTTCGATCTGGTATCCCAAAAGGCGGTCATCCTCAGCAAGTAAAAGCGCGTCAACCAATGCTTCACCCTCGTCGTCATACAGGGCGATAACCTTTTCCCTACCGTCTGTCATGAATACCGTCAACTTCCATAGCTTTTCAGTCATAACGCACCTCCGCGCCATTTTGTTAACTATGCTTCCGTTTGAGTAAAATATACATATTGTAAAAACCGCGATCAATCCATTTTGGTATGATTTAGCGTGACGCAGATCACAGAATGACAAGGTGAGAAAATGCGCAATATTCCGAGAGAAATGATTATTGATTCCGTCGATGCCGGAGTCGGCGCGGTAATTGACTTGTTTGAATTAGACCTCACGCCCCTGGGTGGCGAGGTTATCCGCTTCCATTCCGGCGTGAATGGCTATTACGGCCCGGTTATCTGGAAGGGGGTGGCTTACAACAGCTACCCTATCGATGCCACTGGCTTCGAAATGAAAAACGAGGGTGTCTATTCACGCCCGCAAATGGTTGTAGCCAACATTGGCGGCCTAATCACCGGGATGAATAACGATTTCAACGACCTGCGAGGAATGAAAGTTACACGCCGCCAGGTGGAAGTAAAATACCTGGACGCCATCAACTTCCCCAACGGCAACCCGGATGCAGATCCGTCTATCGAGGCGGTGTCTTTTTACGTCGTTGAGGCGATGAGCGAAGAAACAGCCGACCAGGTGCAATATGAGCTGTCAACGCCAATTGATGCTGACAAGGCGGTTATCCCAGGGCGCACAATCCTTGCTGACGTTTGCCAATGGCAATATCGCGGCGACGGTTGCGGATACAGTGGCGGCCCTGTAGCTACTGATAAAGACGAATCGACCAGCGATCCAAAGCTGGATAAATGCAGCCACCGCCTGAGCGGTTGCCGTTTACGTTTCCCGCGCCCGAATCCGTTACCAATTTCATGTTTCCCAGGATCGAGCAAGGTGGGTTGATTATGGCACTTGAAGATAAAATGATTCGCTATGCAGCAGCCCACCCGCGCGAGGAAGTGTGCGGGCTGGTGATAGATAACGATTATTTTTACCCGTGCGCTAACGTGTCTGAAACGCCGCACAACAGCTTTAAAATCTCGCCTGACGATTATATCAAAGCTGACGAATTGGGCGTTATAACAGCCGTTTTCCACTCTCACGTTGAAGATATTCCGGTATTGTCGGCACGGGATCGACAACAGCAGGTTATTTCCGGCCTGCCGTGGTTTTTATGTTCCGGTGGCATGGTGAGGAAATTCCGCCCGGTGGCGCACCTGTTAGGCCGTAAATTTGAACACGGGAAAACAGATTGCTACTCGCTTTTTCGTGACGCCTATCACCTTTGCGGCGTGGATCTGCCTGACTTTGAACGCCACGATGGGTGGTGGCTGCGTGGGGAAAACCTGTACATAAAAAACCTGCCATTGAACGGGTTTTTCATGGTTGATGCGCAAAGCATTCAGCCTGGTGACGTGATTATTCGCCAGCCGTTCAAGGGTGCTGACCCATGTCACGCGATGATTTACCTGGGCGATAACACTGTTTTGCATCATGACAATGCCGGACTGCTAAGCCGCCGCGAGCAAATGCGGCCCGCGTATGTTCGACAAACGCATTCAATATGGAGATCTGACAAATGCTCAAATTTAGATTTACGGGCAATCTTCGAAGATATTACGGCAAAGTGTGTTTAAACGTTGATACGCCAGCACAAGGACTTAGCCTATTGACCGCGCAGAATCAGGAGTTCAAGAAGGCTTTTTTAAATACACCTTTGCGGTTACGGATTGCCGGGAAAGATTATAACGAAAAGACGGCCCCGGCAGCGGTTAATAGTAAATACCCTGACGGAACTACCGTCATTATTGCGCCAGTAGTTGAAGGCGGTATTGCTGGGATTGGTGTTGTAGGCTGGATCCTGATTGGTGTTTCGGTGGTTAGCGTTGCGTTCTCAATCTTTATGTCCCGCAACATGAAGATAAAAACATCGGCAGAAAGCGCACAAGATAACACCATAACGAACAACACCTACACCAGCATTGAAAACAAGGTGGGCCAGGGTAGACCAGTGCCAATACTATTAGGTGAAATGAAAATAGGTTCAAACGTCGGATCGTTAGGCATAGACACAAGCAACAATAGAGACGCCTTAGACGTTGTAAGTTAACAGGAGAAAAACCATGAGTAGCGGCGGCGGCAAAGCCAAAACACCAACATTATTGAACGATAACCTGTATCACAAACAGTTTTATCGTGTTTTAGATATTCTCAGCGAAGGGCCGATATACGGTCCGGTAAACCAGAAAGCGCCATTGAATGACGTGATGCTTAATGACACTCCTGTTACTGACGCAAACGGGAATACATCAATTCCGGGGATTAGTATAGCCTGGCGCAACGGCACGGCTGACCAATCGCCGATTAATGGTTTTAACGCCATTGAGTCAACCGTTATTGTCAACGCAAAGGTAACTCACGACACACCAATAATCAGGACTGTTTCAGATCCAAACGTTACCCGCGTCAGGTTGAATCTTGGTGTTGATGCTCTCGTTCAGTCAGATGAAAAGGGCAATCAATATAATACATCCGTCATGTTGATGGTTGATGTTAAACCGTCATCATCTTCTACGTGGTCGCTGATTAAAGACATACACATTGGCCCTGGTAAACAAAGCGGTGAATACCTGGAAGCTCACATCATTAAAGCGCCGGATGAAAAACCGTTTGATATTCGCGTTCGTCGCATAACACCAGACAGCAACGGCGATCTATTGCGGAATGATACGCGGTGGAGTAGTTACAGCGAAATAATAGATGATAATCTGTCTTATCCTCATACCGCTGTAGCTGGCGCCGTAATTGACCATGATCAGTATACTGATACGCCTACCCGCACCTATCACCTTCGCGGCCTGATTGTTGATGTGCCTGACAACTACAACCCTGAAACGCGCACATATTCAGGTTTATGGCTTGGTGGATTTAAAAAGGCGTATACCAATAACCCTGCATGGCTTTTCCGGTATCTGGTTAAAAACGAGCGCTTTGGACTTGCTCGACATGCTGGTTACATTGATGTTGATGATGGCGCTTTGTACGTGCTTTCTCAATACTGCGATCAGTTGGTTGATGATGGCTATGGTGGCCTTGAACCTCGCATGACGCTTAACGCTTACATTACGGAGCAAATGAGCGCCCGCGACCTACTGGATAACATCGCAGGTATGTTCCGTGGTATCGCGTTATGGGACGGACAACGTCTTACCGTGATGATTGATGCGCCACAAGATCCAATCGCCACCATCACAAATGCAAACGTCGTTGATGGCGCGTTTACTCGTTCAAGTATCGCACGCGCAGAATGCTACAACGCCGTGATCGTATCCTGGACTGACCCTGAAAACGGCTGGGAGCAATCAAAAGAATATGTCGCAGATGATAAACTAATCGCCCGTGATGGTTATAACGAAACCACGTTGGAGGCGTTCGGTTGCACTTCACGCGGGCAAGCGCACCGCGCTGGTAAATGGCTGATCGAAACAGCGAAACGCGAGCCGTCAAAATTCACATTTAAAATGGCCCGTGACGCCATTCACTTTACGCCGGGGGATATAATCGAGATCCTCGATAATAATCGCGCAGGCGCTCGTTTAGGCGGTCGCATCGTGGCGAACAATGGCAGAGCGATCACGGTCGACAAGGTTGATTCTGAATATATCGCGGCTGGCGACACCATCAGCTTACTTGATAGCGATGGTAAATTTAAAAAACACCAGATCATCGGAGTTAACGGGAACATTATCACCCTTGCAGCCGCCCCGGCGTGGATTCGTAACGGCACTGTTTTTGCTGTATCAACCAACGCAGCAAAACCCGTTTTATGTCGAATCACCAGTGTAGCAGAAACAGAAAATAACAGCGTATACACCATCGAGGCCGCACAGCATGATCCACATAAGCAGGCCGTAGTCGATAATGGCGCAATCTTCGAGATCAATAACGACACGCTTAATCACTTCCGCGTGCCGAACATTGAAAATCTGAAGGTGTTAAACGTTGGATCTGAAACGGTTCAATGTCGCGCAACATGGGAAACACAGACGACAACGCGTCGCCTGACCTTTGAGATTCGCGTGTATAACGCCGAAGGCGCTGTAGTTAAAAGCTACGAAACCACGAATTACAGTTATGATTTTTATGGCATTGATGCTGGCAACTACTCATTAGGCATTCGTGGCAGAAATGACACGGGCATGAAGGGTGCGGAAAGCATTGTCGATCTGGTTATTGGCGCACCAGCGGCCCCAGTTGGCGTTAATTGGGTTCCCGGTGTATTCCAGGCTACAGTTTACCCGATCAGCAGAACAACGCTCACCACTGATACCAGTTACGAGTTTTATTACTCAGGTGAAACGCAGATCACTGATCCGGCATCAATAACCACTAAAGCACAATATACCGGGCGTGGTCATCAGTGGACGTTTGGCGGCATGAATACAGGTCACACATATTACGTTTATGTGCGCGCGCGTAACGCTTTTGGTGTGTCTGACTTTGTGGAAGCGTCAGGTAAGCCAACAGAAAACTTTGATGAAATTACCGATTACGTCACCAAAGACGTAATGAATTCCAAACAATTTAAAGAAATGGTTGGTGACATTAAAGATCTAGGCGACCGCACTGATCTTATCGAAAGCGCTACGAATGACCTTAAAACTGCTACTGACAACCTCAAAGCTGCAACTGATAATCTGACCAACATAACTGACGATTTAAGGACTGAAACTGACAACCTAACCATAGAAACAGGATCAATAAAAGCTGATACTGATACGCTCAAAAAAGAAACGGAAGATCTTTATAAAAAAGTTAAGGAAAACGCCGATGATATTGGACAGCATGAGTCGAGAATCGACTCGCTGGAGGTGTCTAGCGAAAAAGTTGGCAGCGAACTGGCGCAAGCAAAAGCAAGTCTGCAAAACGCCTCACTTGCTCTTATTAATAACTCGCTTGCACAGACTAACACTCGCGTAACTCTTACCGCTCAGTACAAGAAAGGCAGGACAGAGACGAAAGCGGAAATTGACCGCATTGACAACGTTATCGCTGAAGAGAAAAAAGCGACAGCGGAATCACTGGAAACCATCACGGCAGAAATGAATGTGATGGACACAAACCTTAAAGGTCAGATCTCTAATGTGCAACGCGCAGTAGCTGACGAGGCCAGCGCCCGCGCTGAAGCTATTAACGGTGTAAATGCCTCAATAAGCAATCTTGACAAGAAAACTGACGCCAGCGTAAACCGTCTTGATCAGGCAATTGCAGACGAAACAAGTGCGCGTACTCAGGCTATCAGCGACGTGAACGCAAGTATCTCAACACTTGACAAGAAAACTGACGCCAGCGTTAAGCGCCTCGATAATGCAATATCAGATGAAACGCAGGCAAGAAGCGACGCAATAACAGTGGTTAAAGCTGATTTAACAACGCTTGAAAATAACACAAATGCCAGTGTTAGCCGTCTTGATCAAGCTATCGCTGATGAATCAAGCGCACGTGCTCAGGCGATATCAGGTATCAGCGCGACGCTTGGCGGCGTTAAAAGTGAGGTTGATAAAAACAGCGACGAGATAGATCAGGCGAAAGCAAGTCTGCAAAACGCATCTCTGGCGCTTATTAATAACTCAATGGCGCAAAGCAAGATGAGCACTGTTATTGAGGCGAAATACAGGAAAGGACAAACAAAAACAAAAGCGGAAATAGCAAGGGTAGACACAGCAATCGCAGATGAGGCGAGCGCACGCGCAGAAGCTATTAGCAACGTTAACGCCAGCGTCAGTAGTCTTGAAAGCAAAACCGACGCGAGCGTTTCCCGTCTTGATAAAGCAATCGCAGATGAGGCGAGCGCACGCGCAGAAGCTATTAGCGGGGTTAATGCGTCAATTTCCACGCTCGATAGCAAGGTGACAAGCAACGTAACCAGGATGGATAAAGCGATCGCAGATGAGAAGAATGCACGCACTGACGCAATCAGCAGCCTTAACTCATCGCTTACCAGTACGATTAATTCGAAAGTATCCGAAGTGTCAACTGCACTTTCTACGCATGAAACATCAAGCGCGGAAAAATTTGGCCAGATCTCGGCATCTTTCGACGATGTAAACTCAAGCATCACGGAATGGTCACAGGCTATGGCAACGGCAGACGAGGCATTGTCAACCAGAATCGACCAGTTGAAAGTAACTATTAACGGAAACACAACGGCGATAGAAACGACATCAAAAGCACTGACTGACTTCAAAGGTAACGTTGATGCGTCATATTCAATTAAGATTGCCACTGATAAAAACGGTATGAAATACGCTACAGGAATGTCGCTCGGCCTTACTGGTAGCGGGACTAACGTTCAATCGCAGTGTATTTTCCTCGTTGACCGTTTCGTGCTTATGACTGCGGCAGGTGGCTCCTATCAGACCCCGTTCTATGTTACTAACGGTGCTTGCTACATCCGTGATGCGTGGATCAGAGACGCATCAATCACTACCGCGAAGATTGCGCAGCAAATTCAGTCAACCAACTATAAAGCTGGTTCGGCTGGCTGGATGCTAAATAAAAACGGCAATGCGGAGTTCAACAACGTCACTGTACGCGGTACGGTGTACGCAACATCTGGTAAATTCACTGGTGAGATTCAGGCCACAAGCGGGAAGTTTAAAGGTACAGTAGAGGCAAAGTCATTTGTCGGTGACGTTGCTAACATGGGGGTTGGTCCAGATCGAGTGCTTGGGCATAACGGAAGTTATAGCGCAACCATCACATATAAAGACAGCACGGATAATGCATTGACGAAATCAGTTATGCTTATGGCGACTATTTCATTAATGTCTGGTGAATATAGATCCACTTATAACGTAACGTTTAGTTGCGGAGATAAAAACAAAACAATTTCATATTACGTGCCTTATGGTGGATGCACATTAACAGTGCAATGCGCTTTTTCTGGTTTAAAAGCATCAGATATTATCGGGAAAATATATTGTCCTCAAACATCATCATCTGAAGGATACGCATATTGTACCGCGTTGTATTCTCCAACAATGATAGTAGCAAGAGGCACCGGATCATTTAGAACATCAACGACAGCATAAAAAAACGGGGCATAAGCCCCGTTTTTTTATGCATTGTTTTTATTTTTTACACCCATCATTTACACCAGAAAAATGGATAGGTAAATTACATTCACTGTCAATAATTTTACCTTGTAGTTGTTTTTCTTTCCATGAGTCAGTATTGAAATAACTCGAACGTTGGTTATCAAGGCCAGTATCACCATATTGAGCAGTGCCAGCATCACTCTTATCTGTCGAATTTACAGAAGCAAAAGCACCAAAAGACAGAGCTGATAAGATGCAAGCAACAATTAGTTTTTTCATTGTATTCACCTTACTGTTTGTTTTACTGTCATTTGTTGTTCGTGATGATCCACCCATCCGATGAGCAAATCACCGCAGAAGCTATCATTTCGTATGTTGATATAGATCAAAAAATACATTATGTATAAGCCCAAAGTGTAACACAGATTACAAAATGGTAGAATTGTTTAGTTAATTAACAAAACGGAGTTATTGCGATGATTTACACAACAGGCACTATAGCTGTTAGCGGAAACACAGTTACCGGGGCAGGGACTGAATTCAACGCCGCATTATCTCTGATCAGAGTGGGTTGCACTCTTATTGCCATTAGCGATCCGGTGCAGATTTTTTCAATCACAAAGGTAAAAAGCGCAACAAGTTTGTCGGTAACTCCTGCGGCAAGTCCGGCTATTCCGGCTGGAACTAAATTTAGCATCCTGCTTTCAGATTCGATCTCTGTGGATGGTCTTGCTCAGGATGTCGCCGAAACACTGCGTTACTATCAGGGCAAAGAATCAGAAATAGCGGACGCAGTTGAATTTTTTAGCGACAACAAAGATGTGATTTCAGCCTCAAAATTAGCATCACAATCAGCTACCACTGCAACCAACGCTGCAACAACAGCGACAAGCGCAGCCGATTCAGCTAAGACATACAGAGACGAAGCCCACGAATACGCCAATCAGACGGCGCAGCCTTACGCGTATGTTTTACAGCCGCTGCCGGATGTGTGGATGCCCTTTAATGATTCGCTGGATATGATTACGGGCTATTCTCCGGGTTATAAAAAAGTGAAGATTGGCGATAATGTGGTTCAGGTTGCCAGTGATAAACAGGTTAATTTCAGTCGCGCATCAACGGCAACATATATCAACAAATCTGGCGAACTGAAAACGGCGGAAATTAATGAGCCGCGATTTGAGTGTGATGGCCTGCTTATTGAGGGACAAAGAACGAACTTCTTCCAGAACAGTACAGACCCTTCGAAGTGGAATAAGTCAACTTCACTGGACGTTACAGAAACAGGCGCAGATAGTTTCGGGTTTAATTATGGCCGGTTTGTCGTACAGGATTCGATTGTTGGTACAAGTAAAGCGCATACCATTATCGGACTGTATTCGAGTGCCGGAGGGGTTGATACTTCAGGGGACGAAAAGCATGTAACTATATCCTGTCGGGTAAAAAGTGAAGTTGATAATATCGCCGTTCGTATTTTATTTGAACATTATGATGGGGAGGTAAGGACATCAATAGGAGCAGCAAACCTGAACCTTACCACCCGCATAATTAGCAAGACAGGTCAGACAAGCCGTGTTACAGCAAGGTCTGTTAAGGATGATGCAACTGGCTGGATATTTTTTGAGGCTACATTAAAAGCAGATACAACAGAAAATACGGTTGGTGGTTTTGTCCAGTATTCTCCGGATACAGGGCAGATGGTTACATCAGGGGATTATCTCGATGTAACCACTCCACAGATTGAGGCTGGTACAGGCGCATCATCTTTTATTGTTACGGGGACGGCACCGGCAACGCGGGCAAGCGATATGGTGACAGTCCCAATCAAGAATAACCTTTATAATCTTCCTTTTACGGTTCTTTGTGAGGTACATAAGAACTGGTATAAAACGCCAAATGCAGCACCGCGTGTTTTTAATATCAGCGGTCATCAAACCGGAGCGGGGATCGAAATGGGGTTTGGTTCATCAGGTGGGTACGACGGTTTTCCGTATTGCAATATAAGTGGTTCAGACCGACGAATAAATGAAAATGCCGGGCTGGAAAAAATGGTTATGGGGATGCGTGTAAAAGCAGATCAATTGACATGTGCAATAAGTAACGGACGTATATCCAGCGAAATAAAAACAACCTGGACTTATATTCAAAGCTCCGCAACTATTCGTATCGGTGGTCAGACAACGACAGGACAACGTCATTTATTTGGTCATATCAGAAATTTTCGAGTATGGCATAAGGCATTAACTGATGCGCAATTAAGCGAAATTGTTTAAGGTGGTTAACATGAAAGACGTTAGCTTGCAATTTACTGACAAACAGCAATACAACGACATTGTGATTAATAGCGGCTTGCTGGATGCCAATTGGTCAACCGTGTTTATTGATGATATCGGTTTTGTCCTTGTATTCGACGATCCAGAAAGCGAGACACCTGTACTTATTGGGAAAAAAGGTTATTACGTCAACGTGCGTATAACTGGTGACGATGTTGATATTTCTCAGCTTGAGCCTTTCATCGTTCCAGATCCAGGCGTCCGCGCATGGGCTTAATGATGCGGCAGTGATAGCATGGTGATGTTGAAAGCATCGCCGCGCGAAACGAGGCTAACGCCTCGTTTCTTTTTTGTGTACCAAATTGTGACCAAATTGATAAATTAAAAACAAAACAAAACATAAGATGTTGAATACAAAATATTTTTTCGTTAATCCAACCATTCAAAAGATAAGTGGATAGGGCAAAACTAACGAATAGTAAGTACCCAGTTTCGCGTCTGGTTTGTAACGTTGCAGGAATCCAAGAAACAGTGGAACAAAAGGAGATACCGGCGCTAAAGGCAATACGGATGAGTCGGCAATACGAA
>PPYE01275307.1_pt1 | contig 41342 bp, 40 predicted proteins | sample 1559881 | NCBI WGS metagenome assembly PPYE01 (sample SAMN08240022, study PRJNA423297) | Human gut metagenome, whole genome shotgun sequencing project. | reverse complement strand
AATCCAAAGATTCCCATGAATGGTGCAAACACTTTGCTGAGGAGCGTCAATACCCCCGTGATCTTCAGGAACTGGATCAAGACGAATGCCATGACGAGATTCGGCAGCATGCTTGTCAGATTGATATGAAGACCTTTTTTCGCGCCTTCGACGAAGACATCAATGAGTGACTGATTCATCCTTTTAGGGCCTCCTCCGTGTAGCGCTTGAGGTAAATACGTATGAGATTTGCTCCAACGAACTTAAAGACAAAGATGACGATGAGCGGCATGAGGATCGGGACATTCATCATGACGAACAGCGCGGATCCCGTGCCGAGGTAGTTTGTGATCGTGCCGTCCGCACTGAACTGGAACGCCGCAAAGATCAAGCGCTCGCGATCCGTAAGCATATCCGTATCGCGCAGTTCACGCATCATGATCGCCCCCGCATCCGTGCTTTGCAGGCTCGAAATGAGTGCAAGCCCTGCCATTCCCGGTATGCCGAGAAGCGGGCGCAGAAGCGGCGTAAGCATTTTCTGTGCGGCGCGGAGCCCTTGCAGATACGTGACGACTTCGACGATGCCGAGTGCAAGCATGACGCATGGAGCGAGGCTAAGGCCGAAGATGAAGCCTTGCCGTGCGCCCGTCCCCGACTGCCCGATAAATGTCGTCGCGGCGCCGCTCTCACTCGCAACTGTCCCATACTTCCCAAGCAGCGTCGTGTAGTCAAACGCCTGCAGCCAGCCCTGCATCGTCGCGAAGAGCCCGGAGAAGAACAGTATCGCGAACAAAAGCGACGCATAACCGTACCAAGGCACGGGCTTCTCCTGTGCAGGAGTCGCGAATGGTGTTTCGTTTCCCATTGAAAATCCCTCCTGTAGAAATAAACGTAACCTATGATAGGATAAATGCAAGTTTCGTGCCAACTTTTTCGCCTGGTTTTACGTCTTCTTTTATCTCTTTTCTTGTAAAATTGGTCGAATTGGCTTTATAATTGGTTTATTCCATTGGAATTGGAGGTTTTTGCTCTATGCGCAAATACCAAGTCGCTATTATCTTGCTGCGTAACCGCCTGCATTTCATCTATCAGCTGCAATCGCTCTTTTCCGCCTACATGGAGTTTTCAAGCTACTCGCTCGAAGCGGGCATCAAGCCGTACATCAACTGCGATCTCGCACTCGTCCCCTCGCAGGAAGTCGGTGAACGCATACGCAAGTACCTTCTGCCGCATACGCCTGTCATCATCGTGCGGCGCACGGTCTCACGCGAAGCGTGGGAGCGGATTGTCATGATCCCATCCCGCGCGGAGGTTCTCGTCGTCAACACGTATTGGCAAATGGCGATCCAAACGATCTCGGTCCTCTATGAGCTCGGTCTTCGCAACGTCAAGCTCATCCCGTTTGACAATACGAAATCGGATTCCTACGCGCATATCCGCTACGCAATCACCGTCAACGAGCGCGACTACGTGCCGAATCACATCGCGAACATCATCGAGATCGGCCCACGCCTTGTCGACGTCTCAAGCCTGTTCGATATCCTGACGACACTCAACCTCGTATCAACCGAAACACTCGCCATCTTGCGCGGTCACGAGCGCGACATGATGCCGCTGAACCCCGGCTTCGTCGAAATGCTCAACCAGTTTCACGAAACGCATGCAAGCGTATCGGGAACGCTCGATATGCTCGACGACGCCGCACTCATCTTCGATGCCAACTACCACGTCCATATCTACAATAAGAAAATGGCGGAAATCTTTCCGCCCTCAGAGCATCAGCTTATCAATCTTCCGCTGGTGAATCTTTTCCCCGAAAGGCTCCTGCCCATGCTCATGGACAGATCGCCCATCCGTGATGAACTCATTCATATCAAAGGAAAGGACTATCTCCTCAGCAAATCCCTCGTTTTTCATGACGAAAACCTGCAGGAAGGCATGCTCCTCCTGCGCGCACGCGAAAGCATCGAGAGCCAAAGCGGACGCATGGCATACGCCTTGCGCCATGCGGGCAGCCACGCGAAGTACAGCTTTCGTGACATACAAGGGGGCAATGCCAATCTGCATCGTATCCTGCGCCTTGCTGAGCGCGCCGCAAAGAGCAGCAGCGATATCCTCATCGAAGGCGAAAGCGGAACGGGGAAAGAGCTCTTCGTCCAGTCGATCCACAACGCTTCGCCGCGCGCAGACGCCCCATTCATCGCCTTCAACTGTGCTGCACTTTCGGGTTCGCTCATGGAAAGCGAACTCTTCGGCTACGAAGAAGGTTCCTTCACCGGTGCAAGCCGAAAGGGAAAGCACGGTCTTTTCGAAGCGGCGAGCGGCGGCACGATCTTCCTCGACGAAATTTCTGAGATTCCCATGGATATGCAGGCAAAGCTTCTGCGCGTCCTGCAGGAACGCGAGATTATCCGCGTGGGCAGCGTCCATCCAATCCCAATCGACATCCGTATCATTGCCGCGACAAACATGGATCTCTACGAACTCGTACGGCAGAAAAAATTTCGACTCGACCTCTACTTCCGCCTGAACGTGTTCAACATCAAAATTCCCGCCCTTCGCGAGCGCGCCGACGACATCCCTGAACTCGTCGCGTTCTTTCTGAAGCAGCACGGCATCCATACGGATTTCCCGCAAGAGACCATGCACATCTTTCAGTGCTACGATTGGCCGGGCAATATCCGTGAACTCAAAAACTGCATGGAGTACATGGTCAACATCGGCGAGGGATTCCTGCCGCAAAACCTCCCTGAGCATATCCGTCTGCGGACGGATGCCCAAATAAAAGAGCCGAGGCCTGCTACGGCTTCGGCTGATTTTCGAAACGAACTGGATCCAATGGCGTTTCCCGCATGCGACGCCACGGACATGCTGTTGCTAAAGCTGCTGTACGAAGCATCCAATAACCATCAGCATATCGGGCGAAAGCGGCTTGCAGAAGCAGTGTCCGAGCGGCAGGGCTACCTGAGCGAGCAGAGCGCAAGGCACCGTCTCGAGCGGCTTTCCCGCCTCGGCTATGTCACTCTCGCGCGCGGGCGCGGCGGTACAACGCTGACTGTGCAGGGTCTCGCTTGCCTGCGCGAGGATATGCATTGAGTTTATCGCGCGATCTGCTCCAAGAGTGCTCCTGCGCGTCTACGCGATCCCTTGCGCGTTCATTCTGCGCTCCATCTGTCTTCTCGCTGACCGCCCAATTGGACCGCTCCCACTTTTTATGCTCCCAGTCTTTTGTTTTCTACGTCCGCGCTGAAATGTATCGGTTCATTCCTTCCAACAAATAGAGCCCTGCGACTGCGCCCTGATCGGGAATTCCTTTGGCTTTTGCTGAAAATACCACTGCCTTGCCGAACTTAGGAAGCATTGCCTTGGTCGCCTCCACGCCATCTCGAGCCCCTGCAATCGCCGCTTCCATAATCTCCGCTAGGCCCGTATCGGGATCTGCCGCACACGTTTCTTCTGCCCGCTCCGCCGCAACGCCAAGCGCATCGAGTATCGTTCGATCCCCGCGTTCGCATTTCCCACGTTCGGCTATGCCTTGGGCAAATACCGTGAGATAGGCACAGAGCTCCGCACTTCCTAGCTCCGCCTTTCCCTTCAGCGCTTTGCCCGCCGCCATGAGCCCTGATGCCATAAGCGTTCCCATCGTCGAAGGAACGACAAAGGCCATGTCCATCCCCGCCTTACGCAGCATCTTTCCGATATCCTCCGTTTCCAAATACTGCCGCAAGAGATTTGGCAAAGCACCATATCCACGACACATCGTAAGACCAAGGTCGCCATCTCCCATATTGGCATCCATTGCGCAGAGCTCCTCTTTCTTTTCCTCGAAAATTTCCGCAACCGCCTCAAAGAGCGCAGGAATTTCCTCTCGTCCCATCACATCCGCCATCCGTAACACCTCCTGTCATGACCTCGTCCTGCTTCTGGCAATAAAACGGCGTATGGCATGGATAATCGATCTGATGCCTCATGGCATCATTGACCATCTTGCAGATGGATATGGATGCCCCCATCATTTCCATGGAGGTCGCATATTCCCCGATGAAGCTTCGATAGACTTTGATCCCTTTCTCTTTTAGAATATTTGCAACCGAGCCGTACAGGATATAGAGTTCCTCTTGCGATGTCGCGCCGAGCCCATTGATGAGCACCGCAACCTCATCCCCTGCGGGTACCGGCATATCTGCCAGCAACTTCTCCATGCACTCTGCGGCAATCTCGTCCGCCGTCTTCAACGGACCATTCCATACGCCTGGCTCGCCGTGAATGCCCATGCCCATCGACATTTCATGATCGTCCAATGTGAAATTCGGATGTCCGACCTCGGGCAGGATGCACGGCGTGAGCGAAAAGCCAATCGTCCGGGTGGCATCCTTTGCTGCCTGTGCCGCCGCTAGAACCTCATCGAGCGTGCCGCCCGCTGCTGCTTTTGCACCAGCGCATTTGTACAGGAAGAAAATCCCTGCCACACCGCGCCGCTTGCCTAGATCGGTATTGGAGGCGACATCATCTGCTCCCACGATGGAATGTACGGGAATATCGTCGTCCTCGCACATCTCCGCCGCCATGTCAAAATTCATGATATCGCCCGTATAGTTTCCGTAAAGATAGAGCACGCCCGCGCCAGCCTCTACTTCCTGCGTCGCGCTATATATCGTCTTGGCGGAAGGCGACTGGAACACATCGCCCACGGCGCAGGCATCAAGCAGCCCCTCGCCTACATAGCCAAGAAAGAGGGGCAAATGCCCTGAGCCACCTCCCGTAATGATCGCAACCTTTCCCTCATGTTTCCTCGCCGTGCAATATGCGCGCAGATCTCCATTTGCTGCCTTTACCTCCTTCCCATGCGCAACATAAATCCCCTTCAGCATATCGAGCGCATAATCTTCTGGTCGGTTGATTATCTTTTTCATGGCAACTACCTCATTTCCATCATTAAGCCTCTACAAGCCTCTACTTTTGATGTGAAAATTGGATTTCTTTTGGATATTCCCATTTCTGCAATTCTTCTGCAGAAAACACCGGCGGCTCGATCCCATTGCCTGCCGTCAGGGCATGGTGATACATCTCTGCCAGTTCCTCGATATAGGCTGCCTTCAGGTATGCCTCCTCAATCGAGCTTGCGTCAACGGCCATCGCCCCGTGTCCCTGCATGAGCAGGACATCTGCCTCCTGCAGCGGCTCCACGATGGAGTCTGCAAGTGCAGGGGTTCCCGGGCGTCCATACCGCGCGACAGGAATCCGCGCCTTTTTGCAATTCAGATGCGACAGCTCGTAAATGATGGCAGGAATCGGCTTTGCCAGTACGGCGAATGTGGTTGCATACATGGAATGCGTGTGCGCAACCGCACGCAATTCCGGACGAAGCGCGTAAGCTCTGATGTGGACAAGTGCCTCGCTTGTCGGACGAAGGCATGTTTTATTCTCCACAACCATCGCATCCATGTTCATGACGACCATGTCATCGACGGACAATCGCTCACGATCTGCGCCCGTCGGCGTGATGACAAGATAGCCTGTCTTTTCATCACGCATCGAAAAATTCCCAGACTTATGCTTGCACAGCCCCTCTCGTTGCGCTTTCCGTGCAACGAGCAAAACTCGATCTTTCAACTCCTCTAGCATGTTCCGCCTCCTTTCCACTGCCTATCCGATTCGGGCAAGATTCTCGCCACGGACTTTCGCCGTATCAGCTTCGCTCCTGTAAAAATCTTCATTGGCGCGCTGTCCCCTTCCGCTATCGACAGCACACGCTCAATCGCCAAGCGTCCCATCCGTGTTTTCTCCAAGCGAACCGTCGTCAGCTCTGGTCTCGTGATGGCACTGATGGTCAGATCATCAATTCCCATCACGGAAACATCCTCCGGCACCCGCTTTCCGAGCTTATCCAGCGCAAGGAGCGCATTGATTGCAATCGTGTCGTTATCTGCGACAAGCGCCGTGGGAAGGTCATTCGGATCAAGCTGCTCCAGCAGGGAATCGCAATAGGAATCAATGTCATCTGCTGTCGTATAGGCATAGCGCGATTCCCAAGTCAGTCCCAAGGACTGCATGACATCGCCAAATGCATGTGTCCGCGCCTCCATATTGCTGACCGGGCATTGCGTCGTGATATGCCCTATCCTGCGATGCCCCATCTCATAGAGATGCTTTACTGCCATATAAATCGCATAGGCATTGTCCATGACGACCACATTGTAGTTTTGCCACCTCATTTCATTGTCGAGTATGACAAGCGGTGCATGGAACTTGCTCAGCACCTCCGCTCGATTCGGAGGAAACTCCGTCGCAAGGAACACGATACCGAAATCCTCTTCCTCATTGATTTTCGGAATCATCTCCTCCAAATCATCCGCGCTCACATTCGTGATGGATAAGATCATGTCATTTCGATGCGCCATTTGTTCCATCCCATCCGTAATGCGGGAAATGAAATCTCCATTCTGCTCCACCATAAAGCCTTGCTCTTTGTACTTGACAAATCGCACCGTGTTTCGCTGCCCTTGTCTTTTCCCTCGTGCCTTCCATTGATAGCCCGTTTCTTCCACAATGCGCAGAATCTCTTCCCTTTTTTCCGCGCCCACGCCATCTTTATCATTCAGCACAAGCGAGACGGTCGTCTTCGACACGCCCGCAAGCCGCGCAACATCTTCCAGCGTCATACGTTTTTTTCCGCTTCTTCTAGCCATATTCCCTTTCCTGCTCAGGACACTTCTGAAACCACTTGGCGGGACAATTCGTCGTGTGTCCCGTGCTTATTGTAGCGAAAGCTGTAGCAAGAATCAAGAAAATGGAAAATTCATCCTGATTTCCTATGCGCTTTCCCGCATCTTTTTGCGGATTTCTTTCAATGACGTTTCGTAGGGAGGGCGCGCGACCCCATATTCTGTTACAAATCCCGTGACCAGCGTATGATCCGTTACGTCAAATGCTGGATTGTACGTTTTGACCCCTTTCGGTGCCATACGTTCCTTATACCACATTTCCGTAATTTCCTCTGCCGCCCGCTCCTCGATGGGAATGTCCGCCCCCGTTGGCATATCAAAATCAATCGTGGAAGTCGGCGCGCAGACATAAAAGGGGATGCTGTAGTACTTGGCCAATATAGCCACCCCCGATGTACCGATCTTGTTTGCCGCATCGCCATTGCCTGCCACGCGGTCACACCCGACAAAGACGGCCTGCACCCAGCCATTTTTCATAACAGAGGATGCCATATTGTCACAGATCAGCGTCACGTCAATCCCCGCCGAGCAAAGCTCATAGGCCGTCAGGCGCGCCCCCTGCAAAAGAGGGCGCGTCTCATCGGCAAACACCTTGAACCTGTAGCCACGTTCATGCCCTAAGTACATCGGAGCAGTTGCCGTGCCATACTTTGCAGTCGCAAGCTGGCCTGCATTGCAGTGTGTAAGAAGTCCATCGCCTGGCTTCACCAGTTCCAGCCCGTAGGCACCGATCCTCTCACAGATGTGAATGTCCTCCGCCTTGATGCGAAGCGCCTCGCACCGCAGGAGTTCCACAACCTCTCGGACAGATGTGCCGCGCGCAAGTGCCTCGTGTGCCACGCCCTCCATGCGCCGCAGCGCCCATGAAAGGTTCACCGCCGTAGGGCGCGACGAGTCGAGATACGCCGTGGCCTCAAAGAACCTCTTTTGGAACTCTGTCCCGTCCTCCGTGTTGATTTCGAGCGCTGCAAGGTAGGCACCGATTGCCGCCGCATCGCCGATGGCGGGCGCGCCGCGCACCTGAAGCTCATGAATTGCTGTCCAAATCTCCTTTTGCGTCTTCAAATGCAAGATCTCTGTTTTTCCCGGCAGCTTCGTCTGATCAATGATGACGAGTGCCCTCTCACTCTCGGACAGCTCCAAGGTTTCATAGTCGAGAATGCTCTTCCCCATTTTTCTCCTCCTCTCAAGCTTCCTCCAGTTCTTTCTTCTGCACCTTTTCCTCCACGCGATGGATCGCCGCCTCATAGTCCGCGCCCTTTCGGAACGATTCACGATGCAGGATGCAGTCCTTCGCGAGAAGAATACACGTGCGTTCCGCCCGTGTCCGCTTCGCTTCGTCCGCAATGGCCGTCAAATCCTTCACATTTGCCATGCCGACAGTCCGACGGATAAGTTCCAGTCCCATGACACCGGCCGTGTCAGCAAGGACACGCCCCATATAATAGTCCAAAAATCCCTTCACTTTCGCCATCGGCTCACGCGCCCTTTCCTTCCAAAGCGCCTTGAATTTTGCCGTGAACTGATCCACAATGGAAACCATGGTCGACAGCGTCCAGTTGCAGAACACCTCCTTCTCCCCTTCCTTCTCAATCGTCGCAAATCCGTTGCATCGTGCAAAGAAAAGATTGGCAAGGATATTCCCCACATCATAGCCCATCGGCCCATAGAATGCGAACTCGGGATCGAACACGAAGGTGTGCTCTGGATTAATAAATACCGAACCGCTATGCAAATCTCCGTGAATGAGCGCCTGCGCATCGTTCATGAAAGAAAATTTTAATTTAGCGACCTCCAAATGAAGTGCTTCATCTTCATACAACTCCTTCCTGACAAATGCAGCATTTGGCGGATAGACGTTGTTTCGCTTTTTCTGGTCATTGTATGGCTCCGTGTAAACCAAATCTTCCGTAATCTCACAAAGATCTGGATTGATAAAGCTTCGGACCAGCTCTTTTTTTTTCTTGTGATCCAGCACGACATCTGTTGAAAGGAGCAGGGAACGCGCCATAAAAGTAGATATATCCTCCGCGAAACGAGGATAGGTCTCATGGCGCAGGAGTCCCGTACGCATCATGCTGTGTCCAACCATATCCTCCATCAAAATAGCGCACATGACCTCGTCGTAGGAATAGACTGTCGGAACGAGGCCTGGCGCAAGATCGGACTGAATCGACAGGATTTTTGCCTCAATCCTGCCCCGATCCGTCGACAGGCGCATTTCCTTTGAAATACGCGTCTCTTCTCCAGCCTGCTTGATGATGATGGATTTCCCTGACCCCTCATCCTTCACGCGAAAGACATAATTTAGATTGCCATCACCAATCTCCTTCGCGGAAAGAACTGCGCCTGCGGGGAAAAAATCCGGCAGCTTTTTCCTGACATACCCCGGCACATCCTCCGCCTTCATCAAAAAATATGTCTCATACTCCCTCATGACAAATCTCCCTTTCCTATTTTTTTGCGATGGAATAGGTCATCGCAAGGGCGAGGGCAAGAACCAAGCCCTTGATGATGTTCATCGCATAGTATGGCACCGCCATCATGATAAGCCCATTTTCGAGAATGCCAACGAGCACCGCGCCGATGAGCGTGCCAAACGCATTCGGCTTTCCCGCTCCGCCAACTGAAAACCCGATGAATGCCGCCGCAACCGCCGGCATCAAGAAGGCGTCGCCTGCGCTGACCTGCGCCGTTCCCACGCGCGCCGCAATACAAATGCCGCCAATGGCCGAAAACGCGGCCGACATTAGGTACGCCAATATCTTATAGCGGTTAACCGGAATGCCGGACAGCTTCGCCGCCTCTGGATTCCCGCCTATCGCGTACATATAACGCCCATACTTCGTATAGTTCAGAAAGAAAAACGCAAATGCCACGACGACAAGCATCAGAATGACGAGGTTTGGCTCAATGCCGAGCGTCTTGAACGCCGCCGGCACAAGCCCTTCCGCATGAATGCCGTCGGGACGAACCATGCGCTCCGTGATTGCGCCGCCGTTCGAGTAGGTAAGTGCCACACCTTGATACATAAACATGACCGCAAGCGTTGCGATCATATCCGGGATCTTCAACCTCACAATGAGAATCGAGTTCACCACTGCGACCGTCAGGCAGGCCAAGATCGTGAGCGCGATGGACGCACCAATGGACATGCTGTACCATACAAACATCGTCATAACGAACGTATCTGCCAGGTTCGCTGTCGCGCCGACCGCGAGATCCATGCCGTTTACCGCGAGCGAATAGGTAAGCCCTATCGCAATAATCGCCATGATGGAAATGGAGCGCAGGATCGTGATGACGTTGTCCGTCGTCAGAAACAGGCTTGAGTTCGTACTGTCATCCCAGTTTACGATCGAGAAGAACACAAATGTCACGACCGTGACGAGAAGTGTTCCCCACTTTTTGACAAAGCGCATGATTTTCCCCCTACGCTCGTCATTTCCCGCATCAGCCTGTCCTACGGTTTTCTTCGCCTCGTCCATTTGAATCTCCGCCTCCCGTCGAATAGTACAGCAGCGTCCGCTCGTCCGCCTCCGCCGCACTCAGTTCCTTGACCATACGCCCATCGTACATGATGTAAATCCGATCACAGATGCTCAAAAGCTCAGAAAACTCGCATGTCGCATAGATGGTGCCCTTTCCCTGTTCCGCAAGCCGCTCGATCAGCTCGTACATATCGCGTTTTGCGCCGACATCAATTCCCTTCGTCGGCTCATCGTAGAGATAGATTTCCGCATCGGAATTGAGCCACTTCGCGAGCACGACTTTCTGTTGGTTGCCACCAGAGAGCAATGCGACCGACTGCTCTTCAGAAGGTGTCTTGATCCCAAGCTCCTTGATCATGGAAAGCGAATCCACACGCTCCTTCCAACGCTTCACAACAGAAAGAAACCCACAGTACTTGGACAACGCCGCTATCGTGATGTTCTCGCGGACAGGCTCGGTGATTAGGATGCCCTCCTTGCGTCGCTCTTCTGGAACGAGTGCAAGTCCGCCTTGCACGGCATGAAGGGGGGAATCGAACCGCACTTCCTTGCCGCGAAGCCGCATACTGCCCGTTTCATGCGGGATCGCTCCAAACAGTGCCTTGCACAGCTCCGTCTTTCCTGCACCGACAAGTCCCGCGATTCCGACAATCTCCCCCGCACGCACGTAAAAATCGATGTCCTGCACGCTCTTATCCTTTGTCGTCAGACCGTTTACTTCCAAGATCTTGTCGCCAAGCGTTATCTCATGCTTGGCGTATGCCTCATCGAAGCTCCTGCCCAACATATACGCGACGATTTTATTCTGCGGCAGCTCCTTCGTCAATGGCATACGAACAACATTCCGTCCATCTCGCATAATCGTAATCGTATCGCAAATCTCATACAGCTCGTTTAACCGATGTGAAATGAATACCACAGCGACCCCGTCGGCTGAAAGCCCCCGCACGACGCGAAACAAGTCCTCCGTCTCCGCATTGGAGAGCGGCGCTGTGGGCTCGTCCAGTATAAGCATCCGGCATTCGCCCGCCATGCAGCGAGCAATGAGCACCATCTGCTTTTGGGCAAGCGTCAGATCTCCAACAATCGCATCCGGATCCAACTCGACACGAAGCTTTTTGAGCACCTCCTGCGACTCGAGCCGCATCTTGCGCCAATCAACGAGAAATCTCCCTTTCATGTCATTGACCATGCGGTTGAACATGACGTTTTCGGCTACGGACAGATAGGGGATAAGGGCTGTATCGACCTCCTGGTAGACAATCTCGATGCCAAGATGCTTCGCATCCTTTGGGGAACGGATTTCAACGTTCTTCCCATCGATGACAATCTGCCCCGCATAATGCGTATTATCTCCTGCAAGCACCTTCATGAGCGTTGATTTGCCGGCTCCATTTGCACCCACAAGGGCATGAACCTGTCCTCCCACGGTCTCAAAGTCCACGCCCTTTAATGCCTTGACGCCCGGAAACTCAATCTCGATCTTCTTCATTTCCAGCTTGATTCGTTCCATCCAATCACCTCCCAAAGAAAACGGGACGCGCAAAGCGTCCCGTTTCCTGCCTTGCACCTTGATTTACGGATTTACATAAAGTGCACGAACCTGATCCGTGTAAAAGGAAGTCTCCGGATCCTCTGCATTGCCCCAGTCCGGAATGATGCCAGACAAATCCGTCATCTTCGTACCCTCAGAAAGCTGCGTCGTCAGAATGCTGTTCGCCTTCAGGTTATAGTAGTCCGGCGTATCGATCCCGTTGAGCTTCATTGCCATGAGGCGCATATCCACAATGCCAATCAGCTTCGGATCAACTGCTGCAGTGGACTTCCATACGTCCCTGTTCGTGACCATGAGCTGAATATCATCGTTTGAAATATCGATCGTGTACATTGGAATATCCGTGCGGTGCGCGTCGTTGAGTGCTTGGAGGACGCCCTTTGCAAGCTCGTCGTAAGAGCCCCAAATCGCATCGACATCCCCCGCCGCAATGGTCGGCAGAATAGCGGCCGCCTTCGTCGTCTCATCGCCGCGCGCATTAGATGGATCCGACGGCGAAATCGTATAGACCGTCTTGATCCTGCCTTCCTGCTCCAGCTTCATATAGACCTGATTGCGGCGATCCAATGGCGGCACGCCAGGTCCCATGAATGTCTTTAGAACCTTGACCGGATAGACACCGCCCTTCGCCTCAAATTCCTTCATCATCTGACCGAGCGAAAGCTCCGCAAGCGCCTTGTCGTCCTGCGCCGTCGAAGTCACGCCTGGCAGAAGATCGCCATTCGGGTCGCCTCCCTTCATGGGAAGCGTGTCAAATGTGACAACCTTCATCCCCTTTTCGACGGCCGGCATGAGCATGTCGTAAGAATACGAGAGCTGCCCGTGCGAAACAATGATGCCATCATAGCCCTTCGATATGCACTGGGCGACCGTTTCTTGGCATTTTGAATCGATGCCGTCCGTCACAAACGTATCGACTTGATAGCCAAATTTCTTCCCTTCCGAAACACATCCATCTAAGAACTGCTGCGTGTGATCGCCCGACTGAAGATTGCGAACAACTGCAATCTTCTTTACGGCCTTGCCCCCTCCGCTATCTCCCGACTTCTGCCCGCCGCAGCCCGCCACCAAGGCAAGGACGGACACCATGCACAATAGAATCAAACCGATCCGCTTCACAAGAATCTCCTCCCATCATGATCTGAACGTTTCTTAACCAACTAGTCAAAAACTACTTTTCGAGCGTTCTTTCCATACCTAAGCTGATCTATCCTCCTTTCTCTGGATAAGAGGATGTACTTAACTTCATATGTATATATTAAGTTAAGTTACTAAACTTGTCAAGATATTTAGTCAACTATTCGAAAGTAATCGAACAAATTGGAAACAATATCCGACTTCAATTTACTCCCTTTTGCAGAATCACGCATCCATAGGGATGACGCTCCCCTGTCGAAACGATGGCGAATGCCTTTTTTGCCTGTTCATAAAAGGCAAATCGGTCAATGAATCCAATGCACGACTCTCCTTTTTTCACATGGTGCGACACAGCACGAGCAAAGTCGTCCCATACTGTCGGACGCGGCTGTCCCTGCCTGTTTGCCATATCCATAATCAACACGGGATGTTCCGCAAACTCTGTATCAAGCGGCATAATTCGCAGAATAGCATCGAGCATCTCCGCCGCGCCGATCCCATCTGCGTGGATCGTGACGCCACTTTGCGCCATGGATGTAGCAGGAAAAAAATCATCTGCCAGCACGATCTGATCGCCATGTCCCATTTCCGCCAGTGCTTTGAGCAAATCCGGATTGATGCATGCAGGTATTCCCTTTAGCATTAAATCGACCTCCTGTTGAGCTCCATTTTTTTAAGGACGCACGGATACTCCCCTAGACGTGTTCGGCAAGAAACGCTTCCACTTCTTCCTGCGTCGGATACGATGCCTGTGCGCCTCTTCGCATCACGCTCAGCGCCGCGAAATCGCACCCCGCCCGCATTGCGTCCAGAACATTTCCCCCTCTCACATAATGCGCCGCAAAGCATCCGATAAAAGCATCACCTGCACCAGTCGTATCCACCGCCTTGACCATATGCGCCTCGACGTACTTCGCGCCTTCCTGCGTCATCCAAAGAGCTCCTCTCGCTCCCATGGTCACAATGACATGAGACAAACCGCGCCGGATGAGCTCCATTGCCGCCGCTTCGATCTCCTGCCGCGTATCCGTTTTCCTTCCCGAAAGAAGGGAAAGCTCTGTTTCATTTGGCACGAAAAAGTCGCAAGCACATACTGTTTCCATATCGAGCTCCACTTTCGCAGGAGCAGGGTTCAGCAAAACGGGAACGCCATTTCGGTGCCCGACCTCGACGGCGCGGCGTACGGTATCCAGTGGGATTTCGAGCTGCAAAAGGATCATGCTGCACGTCTTCAGTGCTTCTTCTGCCGCATCTACATCTTCCGGCAAGAGCGCATTGTTTGCTCCTTTATGAATTACGATACAATTCTGTCCATTCGTATCAACAACAATCGTTGCTGTCCCGCTCTGCAAGGCTTGGATCCGCTTCAAATGTGACACGTCTATGCCATTTGCCTTGAAATTTGCGATCGTCGCCTCGCCAAAGACATCGCCTCCCACACAGGAAAGCATCAGGATCTCCGCGCCACATCGTGCAGCGGCGATTGCCTGATTCGCCCCCTTTCCTCCACGACCAACCGTAAAGCCAGTCGATTCCAGTGTTTCTCCTGGCCTAGGCATCCGATTGACATAGGAGGTCAAATCCGTCATATTCGAGCCAATAACCGCAAGTTTCATATTTCCCCTTCTTTCCTTTTTTACATAAATATAAAAATTTATGCTATTATTTAGTCATTTTCAACTAAACAATAGCATAAAATCAATTCATTGTAAAGTTATTCAAGAAAGAACCAATGGTAAAAAGTACGCCTCCGTCCCCGCAATCGCTTCGGGTGAGAAGCGGCAGCCGACGGCGGACGGGGTGCCGAGAAGCATGAAGCACGATAGGGTCAGATAGCCTTCCTTCATGCCGCTGTCCACGGTATGCGTGAAGCGCTTCTGCTGGATGAAGTCCTGGTACATACGGTGCTTGCTCTCGCGGCATACGATGTCCTCATAGCCTTCGACGAGCTTTTCTTCCGTCATCTCCGCATGGTTGCCGCGCTTTTGCAGGACACAGACGTTTCGCCCCTCGCGGCCCCAAATTTCTTTTTGGATGTAGTCGCCGTCGTCCAGCGCATCAAAATCGCTCTCAAAGTACGACGGGGCGAGGTAGCGTGCGAGGATCTCACGCTCATGCGCGGAAAAACACTGTTTCGCAAAGTAGAGCGCCCAGACGAGCGACATGAACGATTTGTTTTGCAGGATGATCGCCTCAGGCGGGTTGAACAGAAAAAACTTGCCAGCCCGGTATAGATCGAGAAAGATTTCACCGAGCGGCTCGCCTTCTGGCGTCATCTCGTCGATGAGGATCTCGAGCGGATGCAGGCGGTAGAGCGCAGAGGCGTGTGCGCCGTCTTCAAGCACGATGCCGTCCTTGTCGAGTTCCATGTCGTAGAATGAGAGGAATCGGATATCCGCGTAGGGACATGCCTCCTGCATCACGTGCATGAGGAACTGCGTCGTCGCGCAGTCTTCGACATAGTCATGAAAACACGAAAAGACGAAGGGACGGCGCAGGAAATCCTGCGCGCTGAGATTCACGACGGGACGGCTCAGCGTACGGTGCATTTTTGCGAGGAACGTGCGAAGCTGATCCATCGCCCCCGCGTTTGGGTCGCCGCGATGGGTGAAATCCGCTGCGACGCTGTTTGCATAGTAACTCTCGATGACGAAGCACGGCGTATCGGCGTTGAGCTCGACCATGCGCAGATTGCCTGCCGCGTCGAGCACGAAGTCGAACCGCGAAAGCCAAGTCGGCGAGCAGAGCGGGTTCGGCGTATGAAGGTACGGAATGATATTTTCCGGCATATCCATCTCCCGCGCAAAATCCGCTGGCGCCTTTTGAAAGACCGTCGCCGCCTTGGCAAAAATCCGAAAGAGCTCACGCGAAGCAAAGCGCAGCTCCTCGTAAAACGAAGACGGAAATTCCTGTATGGAAAGCGTTGGGTAACGGTCTTCGTACCCTTCATAGTCAATGAAGGAAAAAACCGAAGGGTCGAGTGCGTCGATATACGATGTTTTTGGTTTCACTGCATAGCCCCCTTACGATCCGCCGGAACGCACGCCCGCACTGCCAAATCCCGACTTCCTTCCGACGAAATTCGCGCGGCTGCTCTTCTTGCCGTCGTAGCTTCGCGTGCTGCTTCCGCCTCTGCTGCCGTGAAAGTAAAAATTTCGTGCCCCCGTCCCCTTTGCCACGTAGGGCGGCACATAGGGCACGAGCGGCTCGCTTACGCGATAGGTCATCGAAGCGAGATCCATGCGAGCTGCCGGTGCGGAAAACCCGTGGAAGGCGTAGTACCCTGCGGCGATCGTCGGGATGAGGCTCGCAAGCCCTGCCTGCCATGCGAGGCTTCCGTCTTCCTCGCGGCGGAAGGTGACGGAACGGTCATCGTCGTAGAGCGCCGTTTCCGTCCCGTCCCCATGATTCAGCAGCGTGTACCGCGTGCCTTGGTCGTCCTTCAGCCGCGCCTCGCCCGCATTGTATTCGGGTGCAATCCAGTCGCAGACGGCAAAGGAAATGTCTTCCCAATAGGCATACGTCCCAATCGCCGCGACTGCAGCAAATCCTGCCGCGATGCAGCGTGTCCTTTTGCTCGGTCTATACATGGCGCATCCCCTTCAGTGTACCGCACCGGAGACAACGAGCGAGATGCCGACGAAGATGCCGAATACCAAGATGCCAGCCGCCGTGTTGCCCTTCATGATTTCTTCAGTGAGATTGTATTTCCGATGCCAAAAACGGATGAAATAATATCCCGCCACAAAGAAAATGATGCCGATGATCGCGTAGGCAAGGCTCGCAACGACGCCGTGGAAAAAAGACGTGTCCACCGCCTCTGTATTCGGCGAGAGAATGACGGCGCGCAGGATCTCGCCGATGCCGATAAACGAGCCTGCTGAGAGCCATGCGACGGCGCGGTTCCCTTTTTGGATCTCCTCGCCGAAGCCGCCGGGAATCAAAACATCTATGACGGTGTTTGCCGTAATCATCAAGACGATGCCGAAGCAAGCGTAAAATATGGTGAGCAAAAGGTTTGGCAAATTTTCCATGGCAATAACTCCTCCCAGTCTTTCCATTTCCTCTACAGCTTCAGATGCGCGCTTTCCCCTGCGCATCGTTTGGCAGCACGTATTCCCTGCCGTTCCGCTCCCCTTGCCGAATCATCTGGGCATAGCGATCCAGCACGTAGCTGCGCGCCGGCGCACTTTGCACGCGTTCCGCTTCGCCAATGAGCTCGCCGCTTTTCCCGACACGAACGCGCGTCTGGCCGCCTTCCTCGTAAATGAGGCAGGTTTCCCCTTTTTGCATGCAAATTGCGATACGCGCATCGGACGCTCCCGTATCCTGCACGGCATACCGCACATCGCCGCCCGCCGATTCGATGAAATCGATTGCGACGCTTGCCGGATCGCGCCATGTCGTGAACTGATGCATCTGATCCTGCGCGGCTTCTTTGTCCTCGATAAAGTACGGAGAATCCGACATCCGCTCTTCCATCGTATACGGAAAGCCCAATACATTACGCACGTCATGCCACGTCGTGCCTTCTGACCACGCGATGAATCCGATGCTGACGAAAAAGAACGCCCAATATATCTTAGCTATCCGCCAAACGTCCCTGCGCCGATCCGCATGCAGGCGAGCCGAAAGGATACGTGCATCCGCATCGCTGCACAGACGGATCTCCCGTATCCTTCTTCCAGAGGCGCAAAACACCTTGCCCGCTTGATTCGATTCAGACGTCATCGAACCTTCTCGCCAACGTTCGATGAAAAACAGGAATTTCCCATCGGCGCTTTCATACTCTTCGTAGTCGGCAAAATCGCCGCGCGCCGCATCGCTCGTCCCATTGACGCGGATTACCTTCTGCACGCCTTTTCCGCAAAGGCGAAATCCCTGCGGCGGCGTCTTTTGGTAGGTGATCTGTGAAAGCACGCACCGCGCGCCATCATCGGAAATGGTCAAATACCACTTCGCGCCGCTCTGTTCGGGCTTTAGCCCATACTCCTGCCAGCGCTCGTCCCCATCCTTCTCGCGGTATGAAATCTTTTCGGCAATGCCGTATTTTCTCCCTTCGATTTCGAGCACATCATAGCATTGGAATTCCATAGGCACCATCCTTCCCGTACGGTTAGCATTATACAAAGCATTTATGAGAAACAAATAATAAAAATTCAAAATGCGCGACATTTTCGTATTTATTCTCATAAAAAAAGCTGCCGCAGAATCTGCGGCAGTCTTTCCCTTATTTCTTTATGGCAACCAATGTGCCCACGGTCAAGGTGATCGTGCCAAGCCAAAGCACCCAGATGAACGGCTTTGTGCTCACCGAGGCGGTGACGGGCTGCATGCTTTCTTCTTCACGCGACGGGAGAAGCTCCAAGCGCGCCATGCGGCGGTCGCCCGACACGCCCGTCAGGCGGATGCGCTTCTTGCCGCCCATGATGTCAATCGGCGTGCTCGTCCCGCCGTCCGCCGTCGCAAAAATCTGCGGCTGCACGTGCTCGACGGTCTCGCCATCGGTCACGGCAATGTCCGCCGTCACGATCGTATTGCCGTTCTCCTGCGAGTCCAGCTCGACGCCCTCGTAGCGGTAGGCGAAGAAGTCGTCCATCTCGAACTTGCCCTCCTTGAGCGTGACTTCCATCTGCTTATCCTTCTTCGGCGGTATCGGCGCGATGTAGGTATCGCCGAAGAACGTCTTTGCAATGGCCGGCTCGCGCGCCGCATCTTCGCCGTTCTTGTGCAGCTTCGTGAGCGCCTTGGCCTCCGTGCCGTCCACCTCGTAGACGTAGTGCTTTTCCGTTCCGTCCTGCGCGAACTCCTGCCCTTTGTACGCAATCGTATGGCCGAATGCGTTTACGGGCTCATTGGGCGTGAGCTCCATCGATGCCGACTGGCTGCCCGTGCCTGCGAGCACCATCGCGACAAAGGAGACGCCGACAGCACCGTGCGAGAGCAGCGCGCCGAGCCCGAGGGTCTTGGCACGGTAGCCCACGACAGCCGCCCCGACGGCGAACAGCGAGAAAGCGGAGAGCACGATGGGCATGACCTCGCGAATGCCGACGGCGAGCGGCGCAAAGACGCCGAAGCCGAGGAACACGGATGGCAGCACTGCGTGCGGCAGCTTCGCGTCCGCGCCATAGCGGCGCATGCTCGCAACCGCCATCGCGAGCATGAGCGCAATCGCAAGCGGCATCGTCGTGCGCACGTAGAACGCACTGTCAACGGAGGAAGGACTCCCGACGAGCTGCGAGAGCAGCGGCATGGACATGCCGATGAAGACGATTGCCGCGAGGAACACGAGGAGCATCGCACCTAGGAGCATGATGAACTCGCGGCTCGAATGAGCAGGATAGACTTCTCCTTTCGGCAGCGAGTCCGCCTTTGCCGCGAGCAGGATGAGCCCTGCAACGAGCACGAGCGCGTTGGCGACGGCAAGCGTCATGCCGATGCTCGTTCCCGAAAACGAATGGACGGAGAAATCGCCCAGGATGCCGCTGCGCGTGAGGAACGTCCCGTAGATAACGAGTGCATACGTGAAGAGGATCGCGAGATGGAGGACAGAAGCCGCTGCGTCGCGCACGCGCGCGACGCGCAGGATATGGAGGAATGCCGCTGCGAGGAGCCACGGCACGAGCGAGGAGTTCTCGACGGGATCCCAGCCCCAGTAGCCGCCCCATCCGAGTACCTTGTACGCCCAGTAGCCGCCCATGAAGATGCCTGCGCCCAAGAAGCTCCATGCAACAAGCCCCCAGCGGCGTGCCGGCTCAAGCCACGTTTTCAGCGGATCGCCTGCAAGCAGCGAGCCTGCCGCATACGAAAGCGGCACGGCAAAAAGCGCGTAGCCAATGAAGATGACCGGTGGGTGAAACGCCATCCACGGGTCTTGCAGAAGGGGATTCAGCCCCATGCCGTCCTGCACGACGGATTCCGCAGGCACGAAAGGGCTTTTCGCGAGAACGAGAATGACGAGCAGCGCCTGCAACGCCATGTAGACGGCCAGCCCATAGCGTCCCATGCGATCATGCGCGGCGAGCACGATGCCCGCGGCGGCGTGGATGAAAAGCCACAGGAGGAACGAGCCTTGCTGCCCTGCCCAAAACGCGGAAAACTTGTAAAATGCGGACAACTCACGCGAGGAATAGCTCGCGACATAGCCGATGTCGAAGCGATTCTGAAAAATCGCCGCCATGAGGAACACGCTTGCCGCAAGCGTCGTCAAAAAGGAGAGCGCGACGAACGTGCGCCCGTACCGCGCCCCGTACTCGCCGCGCATGCCGTAGGCGAGTACGGCGAGCAGCGCGAAAAAGAGTGCAGCCCCGAGGGATATCGTACCAAACATAAAAGATGCTCCTTATTTCTGCGATTCATACTTCGACGGGCATTTGATCAGCAATTTGTCCGCCTCAAAGACGCCGCCCTTTACCTTGCCAATCGCGACGATATGGTGTGCCTCGTCGAACTGGTCGGGTTTCATGCCGTGGTAGCGGACGGGAAGCGTCTCTCCCGTTTCCTCATCCTGGAGCGTGAATACAAAATCGTTCCCGTCCATCTTCGGCGCAGGCGCCTCCTTTGCAAGCAGCCCCTTGACCTGCACCGAGGACGCGCTTGCCTTTGCCTCCCGGATGCCGACGTACGGCGTCACCGAGTCCATAAAGCTCCAGCCAGCATACCCGACAAAGGCGAGCACGAGCGCGGCGAGGACCAACATGCGATTCATCAAAATCCCTCCCTATGCGCCCGTACGCTGCGGCGCAGCAGTGTGATGTAGATCAGCGTCGCGTCGATCAAAGCAGCAATCAGGGTATAAAGCATGACGGCGTCCATATCGACCGAGCCTCTCGCATTGACGACAGGCGTCGGATGCAGCGAAAAATAAAGGCGCGGAATGATAAAGACGAGAAATGGGACAGTCAGAACGGAAAACAGGGAATAAATGGCAGAAACTCTTGCGCGACGCGCTTCATCCTGTATGGCGGAGCGAAGCGTCAAATACGCACCGTAGATGAGCAGGAGGACGAAGATCGTCGTCTGCCGCGGATCCCAGTTCCAGTACGCGCCCCATGTGAGCTTGGAAAAAATCGAGCCGCTTGCCGTCGCAAGGACGGTGAATACGAGCCCCAAGCGCGCCGAACATGCGCTCAGCGCGTCCGCACGCGGCGACGGGCTGCGCAAGTAGCGCGCCCCGTAAAAGGCTGCGACGAAAAACGCGATGACCGCAACCCACGCGACGAGGATGTGGAAAAATGCGATGCGCACGAGCGGTCCGAGCCCCATGGCTTCCGGCACGATGAAGAACACCGCATAGATGACGCCTGCCGTGAGGAGCGCAGCCAGGCCCCATAAATATGAATCCCGCATAAACATTACCTCATACCAAAAACCAAAATCAATCCTCATACCAAAGGGAATCGAAGAGCACGGATGCGCCGACGGCGAGAATCGCATCGTAGAGCGCCATCGCGCCAAGATATGGACTGCCTGCGCCGTCTGCTCCGAAAGACGAAGCCGTCAGCGAAATGGCGGGCAGGAAGACGGGCAGGATGACGGGCAGCATGAGGACGGAGAACAGCCCGCTGTGCGTGCTCGCGTCCGTCGTGAGCGCCGCGATGAGCGTGCCGGCTGCTGCGATGCCGCCCGTGCCAAGAAGGACCGTGCCCAAAAGGACGAGCGGTTCCTTTACCGTCACGTCGAGAAAGACGAGGAAGAGCGGCACCGTGAACGCGGCGAGCACGAGCAGCAGGAAAAATGTGTAGCAAAGTTTTCCGAGCAGCACGGCCTGCGATGCGCCATAGACGCGAAGCGTCAGCAGCGTCCCCGCCGTCGATTCATCGGCAAAGACGCGATCCGCGCCTGCCATCGAGGCAAAGAACAAGATGATCCACAAGAGCGCCGCCTGCATGCGCGGTTCAAGGCTGCCGCCCTGAAGCGCCATGCTCGCGCAGGCGAGCGTCGTCAGAGCAAACATGAGCATCGCCGCCCATGCCGCGCGGAAGCGAAGACCTGCCGTTAGTTCCTTACGAAAGACGAGGCAAATGCCCTGCCAAGCGGATGGTTTCATCAGCTTCCGCCTCCTCTCCCGCATCATTCGTCGCCCAAAGGACGAGCGTGCCGCGCCCTGCCGCTGCGCGCGCTTCCGCGCGCACCATCTCCCGCCCCGCCTCGTCGAGATTGGCGCCCGGCTCGTCGAGCAGCCAAATGCGCGCATCCGTGCCGAATAAGGCTGCGAGCTTCAATCGCTGGCGCATGCCTGTCGAATACCCCTCGACGCGCATGCCCCCTGTCTTTTCCCTCGCAAGCCCGACGCGGCCGAGAAGCGCCTCATATCCTTCTTTCGTGAGCTTTTTCCCGCGTGCGCCGAGAACAAATGCGAGGTTTTCCCATGCGGTCAGGCGCGCGTAAAAGCGAAGCTCAGGGGTCACGAGCGCGATTTTCGCACGCAGGGCAGCCCGGCGCACTTCTTCGCCGTCTATCGCCACGTGCACCGCCCCTTCTTCCGGCATGATGAGATGCGCTGCGAGCTTTAGGAATGTCGACTTGCCGCTCCCATTTATGCCCGTGACCGCCGTGATGCATCCTCCCCGCACCGTTCGCGTCAGCCCATGGATTACCGTATGCGCGCCGAACCGCTTCGTCACGTTCGCAAAGACAATGGACGCGCCTGCATCCGTTTGCCGTTCTTCCATGCTCCCACGCCTCATTCCACGTCCTTTTTGAGGAGCCGCATCCAGCCAGCCCCACATTCGAGCAAGCCCTCCGCCTTCATCTGATTGACTTCCCGCGTCAATGCGCTTCGGTTGCACTCAAGCTCCTTTGCGAGCTGCACGCGCCCCGGCACCCGCACATGCGCCTCCCCTTGCCGCTTCCCGCGCTGCAGGAGGTACAGGATGAGCCGCTCGCGCAGTGTCTTCTGCGAGAGCAGCTCGATCTTCTGCATCATGTAGACGCCCTTGAGGCAGAACGCCTCCAAGAGGTTCTTCATCACAATCCCATGGATCTTGCCGAGCTTCGGTCCTGAGACGAGAAGCGAGCGGTACGGCACCCAGAGCACGAGGACGTCCGTCAAGGCTTCCACGCTCGTATGATTCGTAAACCGCGGCAAGATAGCCGACGTGCCGCCAAAGATCGAGCCGCGCATGAGCTCGTGGCTCACGGACTCATTGCCGAATCGTTCCTCTGCGAGCACGAGCGCCTCGCCCTCAGCGAGAATGCCGATCTGCGCGTTCGGCTCGTATGCCTTAAGCACGCGCGATCCCTTGCTGTAGCGCTTCACGACAGCGCCCGTGTTCTTGATGAATACCTCTACCTCAGCAGGCTGAAGATCTGCAAAAAAAGGCAGCTCCTGCAAGCCCAAATCAAAAAACTGCATGGACTTCTCCTTACGTTTATCCTTCCATATACGGACATTATAACATTCATAAACACCAATTGTCGTTGCAAATGCAACATACGGTTCATTCGTCTGTCACATATATTTTATACTGCAAGCACAAAGGCGCCTCATGGATCGCACACAGCGAGCAACGAAGCGCCCTTTATTTCAAATGGAAGCCAAAGCGATTAACAGATTTCAACGAGATCGATATCGAACATGACGGCAAGATCATGGATCTGTTCCTCCGTCAAGCGGAAAGAAAGCACGGTATGATGCCCCCCGCCTGCTTTGATCCAAGCAGTCGAGCCCTTTTTCAGCCCGACCTTCGGTGTCCAGAGCTGCTTGGCGACAGGCAAATACGGCGTCTCTGCCTCTGCCTTGCGGCATACGACAGGGTAACTGATGAGGCGGAACCCATTTCTGAAATCCGCTATCGTCACATTGACCCCTTCCCCATCCGAGCCAGTGAAGACAAGTCGCGCGGGATCGTCCTTGCCGCCGATATCGAGCGGATGGACCTCGACCCTTGGCCTGTCGCTCGCAATCGTCGGATCGACTTCCAGCATGTGCGCGCCTAAGATCGCTTCATGGCCCTTTCGAAGATCCAGCGTGTAGTCTTCCATAAACACCGTGCGGTCATTGTGCGCCATGATCTTGAGCAGCCGGGAAAGCGCCGCATGTTTCCAATCCCCCTCTGCGCCAAACCCATACCCATCGCGCATGAGAAGCTGCACAGCGAGGCCGGGAAGCTGCTTCAAGCCTTTCAAATCCTGGAAATTCGTGCAGAACGCTTCATATCCCTTATCCGAAAGGAATGCCTTCAGTCCAAGGTAGAGACGAAGCTGATAGCGTACCGATTCTTCAAACGCCTGTGGCGCATTGTCCTGCGGCGCAAGCGAATAGTTCTCGCCCAATTGCTTGTACGCCGCATCGATATCCTTTTCATCGACCGCATCGACGACATCGGCAAGCTCGCCGACCGGCCAATAGTCGACCGTCCACCCTAGGCGAATCTGCGCCTCGACCTTGTCGCCCTCCGTGACCGCAACATCGCGCATCGTATCGCCAAAACGGCAGACGCGAATGCGGAAGCTCTCGTCATAGGTGACGGCGACATCCTGCCAATCCGCGATTTCCTTCTGCACATCCGCATCGCCCCACCAGCCATAGACCACCTTGTTATTAAGGCCGAGGCGCGCGTTCAGATAACCGTACTCACGGTCGCCATGTGCGCTCTGGTTCAGGTTCATGTAGTCGAAATCGATCGTCGCATACGGGATCTCATTTCGGTACTGCGTTGCGAGATGGAGAAGCGGCTTTTGCAGGAGCGTCGTCCCGCGAATCCAATTCTTTGCGGGGGAAAAGGTATGCATCCATGTGATGACGCCCGCCACCGTATCGTGATAATTCACATCCTTCATGAACTGCGTGATGCCGTCCGCCGTCGTCATGACGCCCTTGCAGACAATCTGGTAGGGCAGATTCCCATTCGCATTCAGCTTGTCAGCAATATCCTGTGCATCGCGCGCGACATTCGCAAGCTGCTCCTCGCCATAAAGGAACTGGCTGCCCGCAACGAACCAAAATTCATGATCCCTTACTTTCAGCATGATCGTTCTCCCCTTTTCCCGTCGTCTCAATGATGCTGCCCATAATACGCATTTGTGCCATGCTTGCGCAAATAATGCTTGTCAAGAAGGTGCTGCGGCACGCGCAGGTCTTCATGCGCAAGCATCATGGCATGGTAATTCATCTCGGCAACGAGGTCGAGCACCTTGGCATTCTCCACTGCCTTTTGCGTTGTCGTGCCCCAAGTGAACGGTCCATGCTGCTTGACCAGCACCCCCGGCACCGCCATAGGGTCAATCCCGCGCTCGCGGAAGGTGCGTACGATGACCCTCCCCGTATTTTCTTCATAGGCGGTTTCGATCTCCTCTTTGCTCAGAGCCGGCGTGACGGGAACTGTTCCGTAGAAGTTATCTGCGTGCGTCGTGCCCATCGGTTCAATCTCCACGCCCGCCTGCGCAAAGGAAACAGCCCATGAGGAGTGCGTATGCACGACGGATCGAATCCCAGGAAACGCGCGATAAAGCACCATGTGCGTAAGCGTATCGCTCGATGGGTTCAGCTCGCCTTCCACCACGTTTCCATCCGGATCGACGACAACCATGTCTTCCGGATGCATGTTTTCATAGGCCACGCCGGAAGGCTTGATGACAAAGCGCCCCGTCTCGCAATCCAGTCCTGAGACATTTCCCCATGTGAACGCGACAATGCCGAGCCTCGGCAGCATCAGGTTCGCTTCATAGACTTCTTCCTTCAGGTTCTCCAGCATAAACGAGCCTCCTATTCCTCTGTTGCATCTGCCAGCATGCTCGCTTCCCGCTCCACTTGCAGCGCCGCCTTGTAGCGTGCCATAAACCGTTCACATCCCGCAACGCCCAGTGGCTCTGGGACAAGTGTCGTTCGTTCCACGTGGCGGAACACTTGCGCATCCATAAAATCGGCCAACGGCACATCCCCATCCATCCGCGCATAGGAAGCTAGGACTGCCATGCCCCACGCCCCGCCCTCGCTCGCCGTATCCATGACCGTGATCGGCATATTGAGCGAATTGGATAAGACCTGCTGCGCGATGACAGGCGTTCGGAACAGCCCGCCATGCGCGATCATCACATCGGTGCGGATTCCCTCCTCGCGCACCAAGATGTCCATGCCGATCTTCAGCGGAGCGAATGCGGCATACAATTGGGCGAGCATGAAATTGGGCAGGTTCATGCGGCTATGAGGCGTCCGCAAAAAGAGCGGCCGTCCTTTTTCCACATTGGTGATATTCTCGCCCGAAAGGCAGTTGTAGCTTACGAGCCCGCCTGCATCAGGAGCGCCTTTTGCCGTATGGACAAGGAGCAATCGGTATAGTTGGTCCGGCTCAATCGGTTGCCCAAGATACAGCGCAAAATCCTCGAACAGCCCGATCCATGCATTTAAGTCAGAGGAGCAATTGTTTGCATGCACCATTGCAACCGGCGTGCCATCCGGTGTTGTCACCAGATCAATGTCCCGATGCACATGGCGCAGCGGCTTGTCGAGCACATGCATGGAAAACGCCGATGTGCCGACCGAAATGTTGCCCGTACATTTCCGCACGGCATTCGTGCTCACCATGCCGGTTCCCGCATCCCCTTCAGGCGGTGCCATCCATGTTCCTGCCAGAAGCCTGCCGCTTGGATCCAACAGGTGCGCTCCTTCCTTTGTGAGCGCGCCGGCATACTCTCCCGCACGCAAGACGTGCGGCAAGAGATCTTTTACGTCCCACGTGTATGCCATGACCTCCGGCAGGTAGGAAAATGCCGCAAGCATTCCCGCATCATACGTCCCCGTCCTCTCATCCACGGGAAACATGCCGGAAGCATCCCCGATGCCAATCACCTTTTCGCCGGACAGCTTCCAGTGCACGTACCCGGCAAGCGTCGTAATAAATGCCAGATCCCTGACGTGGCCCTCCCCATTCAGCACGGCTTGATACAGGTATGCGATGCTCCAACGCTGCGGAATGTTGAACTGCAGTTTATCCGTCAGTATCTCGGCTGCCGCCCCCGTCATATTGTTGCGCCATGTGCGAAATTCCGCCAGCTGCTTGCCCGCCTGATCAAACGGCAGGTAGCCGTGCATCATCGCGCTGATGCCGATGGCACCAAGCCTCGTAAGCGGAACATGGTATCGGTTGCGCACATCTGCCGCAAGCTGTGCATAGCAAGCCTGAGCGCCTACCCAAACGGATTCAAGTGCATACGTCCAAATGCCGTCCCTCAGATCATTCTCCCATGCATAGCTTCCCGAAGCGATGGTCTCATATTCGGCATTGATGAGCACGCTCTTGATTCGCGTCGACCCGAACTCAATTCCTAGAACAGCCGTGCCGTTCTCAATTGCGGTGACATTTTGTTTGAAGTCCATGAACGAAGCCCTCCCTCTCACGGTACGGCAGCGCAACGGCAGCGCCTCAGCCTCCTTCCGCGTGCACCCTTTTCTCTTTGGCATGCATCTCGTGACGAACAGGACACCGAGCAAACCGAATAGGCCGATGATGGAAAACGGGAAAATTCGTAGGCAAATATGTGCTCGAGCACATATTTTGTATAGATTATCATATTAAATCCAAATTGTCAATGTAACTTCACCGTTTTCCATCATGTGCTCGAACAGATAATAGGCTGTGGACAGCAATTGGAGGAACGTACAGGCCACCAAACAGGAAATTGCAACCGCATTCGAAAATCGGTATAATGAGACCGTATAGGAGGCTAGCATGATTACGATAAAACAGATCGCCGAACTTTGCGGTGTCTCGCGTGGCACAGTCGATCGCGTCATAAACGGCCGCGGCAAGGTCAAGGAGGAAAAACGAGCACGCATCCTAAAAACAATGGCCGAATTCGGCTATCGGCCGAACCCAGCCGCCCGTGCTCTCGTTTCGCAGAAGCAAGGGCCGATTGTCGGCATCATCATCTCTGCCAGCGAGATTCAATTCTTTTCTCCCGTCATCGATGCACTCCGAAAGACCGCCGCCTATTACGAACGCTTCGGCCTGCGGACAGAGTGGCGGCTTCTGACGGGGTACAGTGCGGCGGACCAATGCACGGCCATTGCCGACTTGCGCAAACTTGGGGCATCCGCCATCATCATCACCCCCATCAGCGAGCCGGACGTCATACGTACCATCGAAGACTGCATTCATAATGAAATTTTCGTGATTGCGCTCAACAACGACGTGGCGTCCAACCTTCCTCACGTCTACGTCGGCAGCGACTACGCAGAAGGCGGGCGGACAGCAGCGGCTCTTCTGCGCAAGCTTCATGCGGGATCCGTTCACGCAGTCGCCATCTACAGCGGTGTCCGCATACTCGGTCATATCCATCGGATCGAAGGGTTCCGTACACGCCTTTCCGTCGAGCCGGACTGCGTGCTAACGGATGTCACAACGCATTTTGACGATGACATACAGGCATACGAAAACACCTTGCAGTCACTGGACGCCCATCCCGAAATCAATGCTTTTTTCATCGCGACATCCGGCGGGACACACGGCGTCTGCAAGGCCCTTGCCAAAATGGGACGGACGGAGGACATCACCGTCGTCAGCTTCGACATCACGCCCGCTGTGCGCTCTGCCATGCAAAGCGGCATCATCGATGCCGCCATCTATCAGCATCCACGGAGGCAGGGACAGATCGCGATGCAAATTGCCTATGATCAGCTCATCAGCGGAATTTCCCCATCCCACAGCAAATACCTCATGAAAAACGAAATTCGAATTCTCGAAAATCTGTAAGAGATCCCGACCTTCATTTCACCAAAAAAGCTTCCCGACGTGCCAAAAGCAAGCATGGGGAAGCTTTTTGTATGAGCTGAACCTTATGGTTTTGCAGTGTGCAAACGAATCAGCCGATCATCGTCTTGATGTCATCCTCGACGGTAGAGATCGTGCCGATGCCGAAGTTTTCGACAAGTACCTTTGCGACATTCGGGGAGAGGAATGCGGGGAGCGTCGGCCCTAAGTGGATGTTCTTGACGCCGAGATGCAGGAGCGCAAGAAGGACGATGACCGCCTTCTGCTCATACCATGCGATATTGAATACGATCGGAAGTTTGTTGATGTCGTCGAGCCCGAAGACCTCCTTGAGTTTGAGCGCGATGACCGCAAGGCTGTAGCTGTCGTTGCACTGGCCCGCATCGAGGACACGTGGGATGCCGCCGATATCGCCGAGACCGAGCTTGATGTACTTGTACTTCGCGCATCCTGCCGTGAGGATGACCGTATCCTTCGGCAGTGCCTTGGCGAACTCCGCGTAGTATGCACGGCTCTTCATGCGGCCATCGCAGCCTGCCATGACGACAAACTTCTTGATTGCGCCGCTCTTGACCGCTGCAACGACCTTGTCCGCGAGTGCGAGAACCTGATTGTGCGCGAAGCCGCCGACGATCTTGCCCGTCTCTAGCTCCTGCGGAGGCTCACACTTCTTTGCCATCGCAATAACAGCGGAGAAGTCCTTCGTGCCGTCCTTTTTCGGCTCGATATGCGTGCAGCCTGAAAAGCCCGTCGCACCCGTCGTGAAGATGCGATCCTTGTAGCTGTCCTTCGGCGGGACAAGGCAGTTCGTCGTGAAGAGGATCGGCCCGTGGAACGCTTCGAACTCTTCCTTCTGCTTCCACCATGCGTTTCCGTAGTTGCCTGCAAAGTGCTTGTACTGCTTGAACTTCGGATAGTACTGCGCCGGAAGCATCTCGCCGTGCGTGTAGATGTCGACGCCTGTGCCCTCCGTCTGCTCAAGGAGCATTTCGAGGTCGTGGAGATCATGCCCCGTGATCAAGATGCCCGGATTCTTGCGGACGCCGAGCTCGACTTCCGTGATTTCGGGATCGCCGTAAGCCGTCGTGTTCGCATGGTCGAGAAGTGCCATGCCATCCACGCCGTACTTGCCCGTCTCAAGCACGAGAGCCGTAAGATCCTCCCCTGTCATCGTATTGTCAAGGAGCTTCGCGAGTGCCTGCTGGATAAAGGCGTCGATTGCCTCATCGTCCTCGCCGAGCGCATTTGCATGCTTGACGTAGGCTGCGAGTCCTTTGAGCCCATACGTCGTGAGCTCGCGCAGGCTGCGCACATCCTCATTCTCTGTCGAAAGCACGCCGACCGAAACCGCCTTTGCATCGTAGTTCTCCTTCACGTCGTTCCAAAGCGCCGCTGCCGGGAGGTCGGCACGGCTCGAAAGCGCCGCCATGAGCTCGCCCTTTGCGCGCAGCGTGATCGAAACGTGCTCCGCGATCGCATCATAGTCGAAGTTCGCATTCGTAATCGTCATGAAAAGATTTTCCGTCACAAGGTGGTTGATCCCCTTTTTGACGGACTTTCCCTCAGCGCGAAGGCGCGTCGTCACAGCGGAAAGCCCTTTCGTCACGTAGACCAAAAGATCCTGCATGGCAGCGACCTCTGGTTTCTTTCCGCAGACGCCTACCTGCGTGCAGCCCTTGCCGCCCGCCGTCTCCTGGCACTGAAAGCAAAACATCTTGTTTTCCATCCTTTGGTTCTCTCCTTTGATATATACCTACTGCATCGTACATCATATAGCCGGGCGGCTGCTCACGCCGCCGTCTTCCAAAGCATAACAAAATGCTGCTGTTTCTTCTGTAACAATCGTTACAGAAGAAAATTCATTGCCCGACAAAAAAGTCCCAATGCATTGCTGCATTGGGATGCCTGCCTCGCTCACGCGGCAAAATCAACATTGCTGCCAACCGGGGTCTTCATCTGCTGTGCCGTCTGATACGCCTCTTTTGCGATGCGCTTGATCGGTTCAGCGGCTTCCTGCATCGCGTGCGCCGTAGCGCGTTCGCCAAGCTGGTTGCTCTCCCGGTTCGACTGCTGGAACTTGCTCGTGCCGATCTTCGTCTCATCGCCGAAATTCGACGTCGAATAGACCTGCTTTGCCTGATCCATGAGCTTTGCTGTCGTATGTTCGCCGATGCTCACGATCGTCTTGTTGTTCTGCTGGAATGGTCCCTTGCCGAGCTTCGTCTCAGTCCCGAAGTTCGACACCTTCGAGTACGATGCCGCCTTCTGCGTGATCTGTGCGGCAACCTGCCGCCCCTGCGCGTTGACATCCCTGTTCAGCGGGACGATGGCCTGATGCCCAATCGCGCTAATCCCTGAAACTCCCATGCGTTTTCCCTCGCTTTCCCGAAAAAGCCATTGCGCTTTTCCACTATCCTTGTAAAGGAATCTGAACCCTACGCTTATATTATACGAAGAATCATGTTCTTTGGCAAGGGATTAAAATCTCATTTCAAGAGTTCCAGGATCTGTTTCCCAATGAGAACCGCTGTCATGATGATGAAGAGCGGCCGCACGTATCCGACCCCTTTCGCAAGCGCCACGCGCGCCCCGCACCATGCGCCGACAATCATGGAAATCCCCATGGGAATCGCGTAGGAAAAATTCACCTCGCCAAGATAGGAAAAGAGAATCGCTGCCGCGATGTTGCTCGCGAAGTTCAGCGCACGCGCATTCGCAGCAGCACCGATAAAATCAAAGCCAATCACCAAAAAGGCGAACAACAGGAAGGAGCCAGTCCCCGGGCCGAAGAATCCATCGTAAAAGCCGAATCCGAACGCCGTGAGAACGGAAAGTACGAGGAGACGCCTGCTCATTCCCGCATACGTTGCATCCCTGCCCCACTCCTTCTTGACGATGCTGTAGATGAGTACGAAAAGGAGCATGACGACGACAAGCGGACGCAGGATCTCAGGCGGCACGAGGCGCACGGCAAGGACGCCGATGGCAGAGCCAACGAGCGAACATGGAAAGAGGCGCCGTATGAGCCAGCCATCGACCTTGCCCGAACGCAGGAATGTCACGAAGCTCGTCAGGGCGCCCATGACAGCAGCCACCTTATTCGTGCCGAGCACCGTGACGGGAGGAAGCCCCGTCCACATGAGCGCCGGGACGGAAATGAGGCCGCCGCCGCCGACGACCGAATCGACGAAGGCGGCCATAAAACCGAAGAAAATCAAGAATGCCAGCGTATGTATGTCGAGCAGTTCCATAATACCCTCCTGCTGCGTATTCCAAATTCACACATTTTACTCAGTAAAAAACCAGTATGTGCCCGACCACCTTGCGTCTTTGCTCCATACTGGCCATCCCGTTTTATTTCGCGTCCTTCGTCTCCGCTGCGGCAACATGCGTTTCCTCCGTCGGCTTTTCCGCTGCCCCCGACTTAAATGCTTTGATGCTCTCGCCGAGCGACTTGCCGACCTGCGGCAGCTTGCCGGGTCCAAAGATCAGAAGGCCAATCGCGAGAATCAAGAGCAGCTTCGGGACGGTAAGGCCCATCAACATATACACGCACTCCTTTCAGCAAACGATAATATACGAGTCTATTATAGCATAAATCCGCTTTGCTACAAGCCTTTATGGATTGTGTTCCGTATCAAATATACGGCCGATGCAGCCAATGCCATCACCGTAATTGATATCCATGAAATGAGGCTCTCCCATCCTCATGCCGACTGTCGTCTTCACCCACGCGTCGTTCAGAAGGACCTCCACCGTATCGCCGACATGGATCGGGATGAGATGCTCATCTCCATCCGCAAAATACTGAAGCATATATTGGTTCTTGCGCCAAACGATTTCGCCTTCCATCAACAGTCTCCCCCTCGTTATCCATTTCCGTGCTGCGAATCATGGGGCATCGTCTCCGTCCGAATCGTTCCTTCCGCAAGGCCAATGCGCCGGTCCGCACCTTTGATATGCGCCGTTAGCCACTTTGTAAGAAAATCAAGAACCTCGAGAATGTAAGCGTCCTGGCTATTATCGATCGCGCCCATATCGACCTCTTCAAGCTTCTTGACGAAAAGGCGATGCGCACGGCGCTCGCTCCATATATGTGGAAAGCCAATGCGTTCCATATACGCTTCCTCGTTAGCGAAATGCGTCTTCGTATACGCGCGCAGTTCGTCGATCATCTCGACGATTCGATCATACTTGTCCGTAACGAGTTCGTCCTCAAGAAGATCGTACACCTCATTTGCGATCTCGAACAGGCGGGCATGCTCTTCATCAATTGAGGGAATCCCTGTCAAATACGCATCCGTGAACTCGTACTTTTTCCCTGTCATAAGACCTTTTTCCTACCTTTCTGCCCCATTCAGGCACGAAGCCATAGTCCTAACTACTTCGCTCTATTCGCTCTAAAGTTACAGAATCCTTTTTTTCGTAATAAAATTATTTCTCGAATATTTTCCAAAAGGTTCACTCTATTTCTTGCCAATCCCAAATGGAAATGCTAAAATGAGAGCGTTCCCGAAAAGGAGTGTTGCACGAATGAATCGAAAAGCGGAGATCCATGCTGCCTACGAGCACCTCGGCACACATGCCGCACACTACGATGGCATGATGACGGGAACGAGTGTGTTTGGCTGCCTTGCACTTCGCTTCCTATGGCAGTTCTCAAAAGAAGAGTACGCCAGCTACATGGCGCATCTTCTTGCAGGTGTTCCACATGATTTCGCGGGATCGCTTCTCGAAGTCCCCGTCGGAACGGGCTCGCTCACGATGCCCCTCTACCAAACGCTGCCCCGTGCCAAAATCACCTGCCTCGACTACTCCGGCAAGATGCTTGACGTCGCACGCAAGCTCGCAGGCGAGATGAACCTGTCGAATGTCGTCTTGCAGCAGGGCGATGTCGGGGCGCTCCCATTCGGGGACGGCACATTCGACCACGTTCTCACCGTCAACGGCCTTCACGCCTTCCCCCACAAAGATGCCGCACTTGATGAAATGTGCCGCGTTCTCGCGCCCGGCGGCATCTTTTCCGGCTCCTGCTACGTGCGCGGCGAGCGCAGCGTAACAGACATTTTCGTGCGGACGTTCTGCACGTGGCGTGGGTTCTTCACACCGCCGTACGATACGGCATACAGCCTGCGCTCTCGTCTTGCTGCACGCTATGAGAGCGTCCATCTCCATACGATCGGCTCGTTTGCCGAATTTATATGCAAAAAAAAATGAGGAATCTTTCGATTCCTCCGCGCTCAGCTTCCACCCCAAGCGCAACTGCAAACCATACCGAAGAAAAGTATGAGCAACTTCCCTTGCCGACCGGCAAGGGAAAACCTTTTGACGATGGGTCAAAACAAAAACGCCGCAGCAGGAAATCACAATCGGCAACCCCCTCGCTGCGGCGTTTTGAATGCGTGGTATAAAAAAGCCTCGGCTGCTGCCGAGACTTGGTACATACGTTAGGACACGCATCCAAATCCCCTTCCCCATCGCTCGCAGGTCAAACGGTGATTGTCGATCAGGCAGTTCTCCTGGCTCCAGCTCATCGCTCCTTTGCGCCTTCCCAGGCAAAGCCCAGTGACATATTGCAAAGTCGCTCGCTGATACAGTGGCGGGACCGCTCCGGCTTATCCGGATTCTCTATGAAGTCTTGCGACACCTAATCCAAATCGATATACAGTTGTCTGATATAGATAGGATAGCACAAATGCTATTTTATGTCAAATGCGGATTTCTGCGGTGCGGCATCTTCTTTCGGATATCCGACAGCCGCGTCAATGCGTCGTTCAAGGTCGCCTCGTTCTTCGCGAAATGCAGGCGCATGTAATGCGTGATCGGCTCATGGAAAAAGGCCGAGCCTGGCACGGCGCCGACTCCGACAAATTCCGCGAGCGCCTCGCAGAATTCCGTGTCGCTCGCATAACCGAATGCTGAAATATCGACCATGATGTAGTAAGCGCCCTGCGGCTCGGTATGCGAAAGACCGATCCTCCGCAGCCCGTCGACGAGCAAATTGCGGCGCTTCGTATAATATGCCTTGAGCCATGCGTAGTAGCTGTCGTCAAATTCGAGTGCCGTGACGGCCGCTTCCTGCAAAGGCGCCGCTGCGCCGACGGTCAGGAAGTCGTGCACCTTGCGTGCGACCTCGATGACATGCGGCGGCGCGATGACGTAGCCGAGCCGCCATCCCGTGATCGAGTACGTCTTCGAGAGCGAGCCGCACGTGATCGTGCGCTCGCGCATCTTCGGCAGCGTCGAAAAGTAGACCATCTCGAAAGGATCGTATAGGATATGTTCGTAGACCTCATCGGTGATGACCCACACATCGTATCGTTCGGCAAGATCCGCAATCATTTGCAGTTCCTTGCGCGTGAACACCTTGCCCGAAGGATTCGACGGATTGCAGAGGATCATCGCCTTCGGTCGCTGACGGAACGCCGCTTCGAGCGCGTCGGGGTCGAAGCCGTACGCCGGCGGTACGAGCGGCACGTAAATCGGCTCTGCGCCGCAGAGGATCGCGTCTGCGCCGTAGTTCTCATAAAACGGTGAGAAAATCACAACTTTATCGCCGGGATCGGCGACGCTCATGACCGCAACCATCATCGCCTCCGTTCCGCCGCACGTCGTGACGATTTCCTGTTCGGGATCCACTGAAAGCCCGGTAAAATGCTTCTGTTTCTTGGCGAGTGCCTGACGGAAATTCGCCGCGCCCCAAGTCACCGCATACTGATGCGGGCCGGAGTGTGCGACTTTTGCAAGCCTGTCCGTGACGGCCTTCGGCGGCTCCCAGTCCGGAAATCCTTGGCTCAGATTGACAGCATTGTACTTCAGGCAGACGCGCGTCATGCGGCGAATCACGGAGTCCGTGAACGTCTTCGTTCGGCTCGATAGGCTTGACATGATTTGCACTCCTTACTCTGCCGGCACGATCGTGCCCTTGTAGTGATCAGCGATATATCTCTTGACCGCCTCCGAATGGAATATTTTTGCGATCTTTTGATATGCCTCGTTATCCTTGTCCTTTTCGCGTGCAGCGAGAACCATGACCGCCAGCGGCTCCGTCTTGTCTTCGAGGAAAATTCCCTGCTTCCCGACATCCAATCCACCGCTCATGACGTAGTTCATCGTGATGACGGCAATGTCGACGTCGGAAAGGCTTCGCGGAAGCTGCGCTGCCTCAAGCTCGACGAACTGCAGATGCTTCGGATTCGACTGGATATCCTGCACCGTGACCTTAAAATTATTCTCGGGAATCGTGATGAGCCCTGCCTTCGCGAGCAGCATGAGCGCGCGTCCGCCGTTCGTCGGATCGTTCGGGATCGCGACCTTCGCACCGTCCGGTACATCCTGCACATCGTGCACCTTATCGCTGTAAATCCCCATGCGCATGAGGATCGTCGTGCCGATCGACGTCAGATGCGCGCCGCTTTTCGCATTGAAATTTTCCAAAAACGGCTCATGCTGATAACTGTTGAGATCAATATCGCCATCGGCAAGCGCCTGATCCGGCGTCACGTAGTCCGAAAACTCGATGACCTTCACCTTCAGCCCCTGGTTCGCCGCTTCTTTCGCAACGGCTTCCGCTACCTCTGCATGCGGGCCGGACGTCGCACCGAGCTGGATCTCCTTCTGCCCTTCCTGCCCGCCGCAGCCGCTGGCGAGGACTGACGCTGCGGTAAGCACGCCGAGCGCGAATACTGCCATACGTTTCCACTTCATAAACAATCCCTCCTTACTCATATGCTCTATGATATATCGTCCGTTTGCCCTTGTCAATGTTTTACATATATATAAAATATGCTTTTCGCTTCACGCATTGCGTCGCTCCACCATGCGAAGGCGAATAGCGAGGAAAATCGCACCGACGAATACGCCGCCGATAAGCCCGACCCAGTAGCCGTATGCGCCGAAATCCGTGAAATGCGCTGCCACCCAGCCGAGCGGCAGGCCGATGATCCAGTACGAGAGGACGGAAAGGAGAAACGTCACATGTACGTCCTTGTAGCCACGCAGCGCGCCCTGAAGCGGCGCGTTGATGCTGTCGGCAAACTGCATGAACACGGCAAAGACGAGAAACGCCGGCAATATCGCAAGCACGGAATCACTCCCGCTGTAGAGCGAGGCGACTGCTTCCCGATGCTGCACGAGCAGGAGCGCGATCATGCCTTCAAAAAGGAACGTCAAAATACGGCCAAGGCGGATGTAGGCGCGCGCATCGGCATGCCGCCCAGCTCCGACCTCGAATCCGACGAGGATCGTCAGCGCCATGCTCGCCGAAAGCGGGATCATGTAGACCACTGTCGTGAAGTTCATCGCTGCCTGATGCGCTGCGACGACGACCGTGCCGTAAGCCGTCATCAAAAGACCGACTGCGCCGAAGATGCTCTGCTCGCAGAACATCGTGCCGCCGATCAGAAAGCCGATGCCGAGCTGCTTCTTCCATGCGGCAACATGTGGGCGTGGAAGATGGTGAAAGATGCCGTACTCGCGAAACGGCGCGAGATGCGTCACGGCAGCAGCGTAAAGGAAAAAGCTCAGCGTGAACGTAATGGCAGAGCCGATGCCCGCTCCCGCGCCGCCAAAAGCGGGCACGCCGAAAAGCCCGTACATGAGCACGTAATTACATGCGATATTGACGGGCACGGTCACGAGCGTGATCGCCATCGACAGGCGCGTATAGCCGTGCGCTTCGACGAAGTTGCGCAGGACGGCAGCGAGAAACACGGGAAGGATGCCAGCGGACACGGCCATCAAATAGTCGTGCGTGATTGCCGCAACGCGCGGTTCGAGGGCGAGCTGCGGCAGGATAAGCGGCACGGCGGCATAGCCAAGAAGAACGAAGGACGCCGCGAGTGCCGCCGCCCAGTAAAACCCCTGCTTGACGACAAACGCAGCCTGATCCGTCCGCCCTGCGCCGTAGAGCTGTGCGATGACAGGCGTCAGCCCCGATATGATGCCGAGAGCCGCACCGAAAAAGGGCATGAAAAGATTGACGCCGACCGCGACGCCAGCAAGGTCCTGCTCGCTGATCTGCCCTGCCATGATGGTATTGAAAAATCCTGTCGCCATCAGCGAAAGCTGCGTGATGAGTATGGGCAGCAGTACGATAAAGAACTGCTGCCCCTTCTCCATATAGCCGTATGCCTGCTTCATGCTGCGCCTCGTTTCAGGCACTTTTTCACCTTAGCCCTCGTCCTTCTTCATGCATAGTTCTTGTATTTCCTCCTCCTGCTGCACGGGCAGGGATCATAGCGTCCTGCCTTGTGCCTTTTGGCGGGATCTCGCCCCGTGCTGAAATGGCTACGTCCTTTCTCCATATAGCATCAGCGCATCAGCCGAAATAATCGGCGATTCCGTCCGCAATGCCCTGTGCTGCTCTCTTGATCCCCTCCTCGCTGTCGAGAAGCTTTTCTTCTTCCGGGTTCGAGACGAATGCGACTTCAATGAGCGTCGCCGGCATATCCGTATGCTTGATGACATAGAATCCTGCGCCCTTCGTACCGCGGCTCGGCGTGTGAATCTGATCGACGACGCCTTGCCGTATGCAGTCCGCGAGCTTCTGTGACGCAGCGGATCCATTCGTGTAGTAGTATCCTGTCGTTCCCCTCACATCCCTGCCTGGAAAGGAATCCATGTGAATCGAGACGAAGATATCCGAATTGTGTTTATTTGCGACATCACAGCGCGCCTGCAGCTCCTCGATATCCGTCGCGGCAGCGCCCTTCGGCGAGACTTCCGTATCCGCCGTGCGAGTCATATAGACCGTCGCACCTTCCTGTACAAGCAGGCGATGCAGCTCGTTCGCAATGCGAAGCGCGATGCTCTTTTCCATGATGCCAGTCGGTCCGATCGCTCCGCTGTCACTTCCGCCATGGCCGGGATCGATCGTGATTTTTCGCCCCTTGAGCCCCGTGATTTCCGCGATGCCTGGATCCGGGTCTTTCCCCGTATCATCCGGTGCGTTCGCCGCCGGGTGCTGCGGGCGGGACGTCTGCGGATCCGCCTTGGGATTTTTCGCCTCGGGTCTTGCTTGTGGCTGCGGCTTTGGCTTTGGTGTCCCAGCGGGCGTGCCTCCCACGTCCGGAATCGCAATCGAACGGCCCGCGCTTCCCTCGCTCAAATTGCCGAAATCGAGTACGACGCGGCCTGGCACGGGGCCTCCCTTCAGCGTGAAAACCTTATAATTGTTCCTTCCGACCTTCGTCTCGACGACGATGCGAACCGTATTTTTATTGAACTGCGCAATGCGAAGCGATCCCGTGAACCTGCCGCCCGTATCGATGACGCGCTTCACCTTCGGCGACAGCCACGCATTTCCGATGTCGACGGCAACGCGCTCCGGTGAGGAGAGCGCCATCTGCTTGATCGTGACCGGCTTCGATGCATCGACGACGATGCGCACCTTGTCTGTGCCGCTCGCGACACGCACGCCCGTAACTTCCGCCATGCCGTCCGTGCGCTCGCCAAACGCGATCTCCGCTGCGGATGCCATCCGAAACGGCAAGAGCAAGGTCAGCAATGCCAAGAAAAGAAAGAACACTCGCTTCATCGAAATTCTCCCATCAAGTCAAACGAAATAAAGCTAATGTATATTATCGCCGTTTATCGGGAAAAATGCAAGCACTGCATCCCCTTCCCGAATCAAAAACACCCCGCCGGACATAGGTCTTGCGGAGCATTTTTGCCGTGTATGCGCGAATCGCCATGTTCTCCTTACGCCCGATCTTTCGGCAGAATCTCAATCCAGTACCCATCGGGATCGTGGATGAAATAGATGCCCATCGCAGGGTTTTCATAGCAGATGCAGCCCATCTTCTTATGGCGCTCGTGCGCCGCGTCGAAGTCGTCGACGACGAGCGCGAGGTGAAATTCATTGTCGCCGAGGCTGTACGGATCCTTGCGGTCTTCCAGCCACGTGAGTTCCAAAAGATGCGGCGTGCTTCCGCCGCTCTTCAGGTAGACGAGCTTGAATCCTTCGCCGTCGAGCGTATGATCGACTTTGAGATCGAGTGCGTCCGCGTAAAATTTCAAGCTGCGCGCAAGGTCGAGTACGTTGAGGTTGTTATGGTCGAACTGGAATTCCATTTCTTTCGCTTTCTCCTTTATGCTCATGCTTCTTTTTCACATCGAGCGGCTTACTGCCAGCCCTTCATCGTCCAGTAGTCTTCGACTGCCTTTACGACAGGCGGAAATGCTTCTCCGACGTTCGTCACGCGCTTCACCATATAATGCCCATCTTCCTGTGCTTCGAGGCGAACCTCCACCGTGAGTTTGGGAAGGAGCGTGCCGTAATCGCTCGCATCGCCCATTACGGTCAGTGTTGCATCCGCCGCATCGCCCTCTTGGCGGACGGAATCGATGCGCACATTGTAGTGTTTTTCGAAGACTCCCGCTTCATCTGCCACCCACCGTGCATTGCCGTCCATGCGGCTGATCGGCACAATGTCCGTATCGAGGTAGAGCTCTTCCGCACGGCGAATGAAGACGAGGTCATCGCCGCGGCGCCTTGCGATATAGTCCTTCATAAACGCCGTATCATGGCGGAAGAACCAGTCATCCGGATATGCCGCATGCAACGACTCGATGTCGCGTGCGAGTATCGCAGTGCTTTCATCGTAAAGCGATGCCGTCAGTCCCGCAACGTCTGCATAGCGCGCAACCTTCTGCGCGTCGTGATTCCGTACGCCGTCCATGAACTCGGCGAGCGCATACGTCGGTGTCCGTTCGCTCTGGTAACTGTAGCCGCTCAGGCCGAGTGCGGCGATCAGAAAGGCCAGCATGGCAATGAATCCCCTTTTGAATTTCATGCAGCATCCCCCTATTCCGCAGCCTCGCTCCTATTCCATCGCTATTATTTTATCCGGATTCCCACACGTATGCAATGGGGCTTTTTTCTTATAGGAATATTTTTATTTTCCTGCCGCAGGTTTATGCTTTCTTCTGCCGCTCTTCTGCGATCCACGGGAAGTGCTGCATGAGGTACGCGCCGATTCGCTCGCCGATGTACTTCTTGCCGAAGTAGTCGGGGTGCAGGCCGTCCGTCGTGTAGTCCTCCCGCAGCAGCCCCTGTCCGTCTGCAAGCGCAGACGCGACATCGATCGCATGCGGCTGGCTCATGATCCAGCGGTTGACGTATGCCTGATGCGTCTGCCAGTCTGAAGGAGGCGTCTCAATCTGCGCACGTGAGGCCATCAAATGCGGATTGATCGGCGTCGGCGTCACGAAGACGGGAACGATGCCGTAAGCATCGCACTTGTCGCGGATAGCCGCGAGATTTGCAACCGTCGTCGAGCCGAACGTCCCGGCGCGATAATCGTTGACGCCGCCCATGATGACAAGGACGCGCGGCGAAAACGGCAGGACATCGCGCTCAAACCGATCAAGCATTTCCGCTGTCGTATTGCCGCTGAACCCGATATTCTTGACGGGTACGGGGGAGTACGTTTCCCAATCGTATATCGTCATGCCGGGCGGGATGCTCATGACGCCCCCACCATGCGTAATGCTGTCGCCAAGCGCCGCAATCGGTGTCGGCGCCGTGACAGTGAAGCGGCTCGGCTCCGACCAATCCGTGACGGGCGCGCCGACAGCCGTCACGGCACGCACGCGCCAACTGTAGTCGCCGGGCGTCGTGAATCCCGCCGTCTCGTAGACGTCGTACTCGTCTGCCGCAAGGCGATGCAGGACGACAGGTCCCGCTGCCGTTTCGCGGCGCACCTCGACCTCATGATGTTTCGCGCCCGGTGTCGGCACC
>PPYE01643651.1_pt1 | contig 41346 bp, 35 predicted proteins | sample 1559881 | NCBI WGS metagenome assembly PPYE01 (sample SAMN08240022, study PRJNA423297) | Human gut metagenome, whole genome shotgun sequencing project. | reverse complement strand
AGGCGCGGCGCCGAACGAAGTGAGGCCGCCTAGCCTCGCGGGCGGCCGGGCCCTCCGGCGCCCGAAACACCAGCGGCACCACAAGCACAGGCACAACAAAGCGGGCCGGAACCCCTCGGTTCCGGCCCGCCCTCAATGCTCAGTGGCGATCAGCGTACGACGCGCGTCAGTAGTGCACGACCACCGTGTCGCCCATGTCGGTCCAGTCGTAGACGAACTTCGCCGCGTCAACGGGCATATTCACGCAGCCGTGGGAGCCACCGTAGCCGCTCCAGCCGAAGGAGGAACGCCAGGGGGCACCGTGCATCGCGTAGGAGCCGGTGAAGTAGGTGACCCACGGGACGCCTTCGGTCTCATACTTGGTGCCGTCGGCGTTCTCACCGCGCATGGTCTGCACGTCGTACTTGAGGTACACGTGGAAGGTGCCGGTGACGGTCGGGGTGTCGGGGGCGCCGGGGACCATGTAGAAGGGGCCGCCGGCGACCTTGCCACCAACATAGGCGGTGACGGTAGCGTCGGAAAGGTTGATATCGACCCACTTTTCGCCTTCGGCCGCCTGGTAGACCAGGTTTTCGGTGCCTTCGGCGACCTGCTTGGTCTCGGAGCCGGGCTCGACGTCGTCGTAGTGGAACAGGCCCTCGTACGCCTTGCCGTCGGTCATGGCGGCGACGACGTCCTTGGTGATCTGCTCAGTGTTGTTGGTCTTGAGGCCCTTCTTGCCTTCGCGGGCGACGGTCAGGACATTGCCTTCGGAGTCGACGTTGTCGACGCGGTTCTCGGGCTTGACGTCGGTCTTGGCGGCCAGGGCGTTGACCCAGTCGGCGACCTTGACGGTGCTGATGGACGGGTCGTCCAGGCTGCCGTCATCCTTGGTGAGGAATTCGATCCACTTGACCTTGTCGGAGCGATCGGCGGTAAAGGTGTCGATACCGTCGGAGATTTCAATGTTCGTCTCGAGGAGCGCGTTGGCCTTCTCGGCAACGGCCTCGGCGTTCTCGGTGGTGATGGTGGGTTCCATCTGGCGCACGCTCACGTCCTGGGTGACGGAGGTGAGGGTGGTGCCCGCCTGCTTGACGGCGGAGGCGACGTCCTCGGTGGATACGCCATTACCGTTCTGCGCGGGGGTGACGGTGAAGGATTCGCCGTCCTCGGCAACAACAACCGCAGCGTCCTTCATTTCCGAGGTGAGGGTCGAGTTCGCGGTCGCGGCGAGTTTCTTAATGGACTCTTCGCTGACGGTGACGACGGGCTCGACGTTACGCTCGGAGAAGAGGGCGCTGACGAACGCGGGAAGGGACGTGGACCCCTTCATGGCGGCGTCGGCGGTCTCGTCGGCCTCGACCGTGATACCTGCTTCGTTGAGCGAGGCCTCGGTGGTCTTGCCTTCGACGGTGAGCGTGACGGTCGCGGCGTCGGCGCGCTCGTTGACGGCGGCGATCACCTGGTCGCGAGTCATGCCCGCGACGGGTGTGCCAGCGACGGTCGTGCCCGGCAGGGCACGCCCGGAGTAGTTGGCCGCATACACGATGCCGGCACAGACGACGAGGAGGACGAGGGCGCTCACGACGCCGATCGCCCATCTAGCTTTCAGGGATAGTTTTTTAAGCATCGTTTCCTATCGTATAACCTCATGCATGCCCGCGCGGAAATTCCGTTGAATTTTCAGCTGCGTTATCTGCCACAAGGAATTGGGCGCATTTTAGCCATTTCGACCGACAAACGTGATTATTGCCGCGAGGGCCCTCACCACCTGCGAGAACGCAAGAGCTTATCCTGGTTGTATATGCGTTCGCCGTCGACTTTGGGAGGCTCATCATGACTGCGCCGCGACTTCTTGTTGTGCCCGGAGGCACCGCTATCGGTGCGGTTGCTCTGGCGAATGCGTCGATTCATAAGCTCGTGGAGCTCTACGAGGAGCGCCAGGCGGATCCGAATCATCCGGCGCCGCACACGGTCGTCGTCCTGCGCGCCCCGGAGGATGTACCCCCGGCGACGCTGCGCGGTTCTTCGGTGACTCCCAAGGAGGCTTTCCCGGAGGATCGCTACCCCGGCCTCGCCGAGGCGATCAACGCGGACCCACATTTCTTTGACGGCATTGACCTGGTTGTCCCGACGTCGGGGTCGAGCGCGGGTACCCCCCGCCTCGTTGGCCTGTCGATTGAGGCCCTCATGGCTTCGGCGAAGGCGACCGAGCTGGCCCTGGATGGCCCGGGCCGTTGGATCCTGGCACTGCCTGCGCATCACATCGCGGGCGCGATGGTCCTGCTGCGCGCGGCGGTCGCGGAGACGAACCCGCAGATCGTTGACACGTCCGAGGGCTTCGACCCCCGCGCTCTCCTGCCCGCGATTCAGGGTGCCACGCAGGACGACATGCCCGGCTACCTGTCGCTCGTGCCGACCCAGCTCGCCCAGTGCCTCGACGCCGGCGAGGAGATCGTGGGTCCGATGCGCTCGCTAGCAGCGATCCTCGTGGGCGGGGCCGCGACGAACCAGCAGTTGCTCGCACGCGCCACCGAGGCCGGCCTGAAGGTGCGCCTCACCTACGGCATGACGGAGACGGCGGGCGGCTGCGTCTACGACGGCAAGCCCTTGCCGGGCACATCGGTGCGCGCGGTGGATTGGGACGGGCGTACGCGTCTGGCGATCCACGGCCCGACGCTCATGACCCGCTACCTGGACGCGGAGAGCCCCTTCTTCGACGAGGGCGGCCACCGTTGGCTGCTCACCGGGGACCTGGGCATTATCCGGGCTTCGGGGACGGTGGAGGTGCGCGGCCGCGCGGATGACGTGATCGTCTCAGGCGGCCTGTCGATCGCACCGGGTCCGGTGCGCCGCGCGGTGCGTTCGTTCGACGGTATTTCGGACGCGTGGATTCTGGGCACTCCGGACGAGAAGTGGGGCCACGTCGTGACCGCGCTCGCGGTTGTCGATCAGATGCCGTCAGATTCGCTGGAGATGGCGGAGCTCGGCTCGGCGATCCGCGAGCACACGGCGGCGCACATCGGGCGCGCGCAGGCGCCTCGCCGGGTTGTGGCCGTCGAGGCCCTCCCCTACCTGGGCTTCGACAAGATCGACCGTGCCGCCGCCACGCAGGCTGCGGCCGAGGCCTCGGGCACCGAGCGGGAGTGGGTGCGCTAACCCGCTGCCCGGACCCGCGCCCGCTCCAACTACACTGGTGGGCATGGCTTCCGTTTCTGACTGGATTGAAGGCGCACGCCTGCGCACCCTCCCTGCCGCCGCCGCACCCGTGATCGTGGGTTCTGCGGCCGCGCACTACCTGGGAGGTTTCAGCGCGGTGCGCGCTGCCCTGGCGCTGCTGGTGGCGCTGGCTCTGCAGGTGGGGGTCAATTACGCGAACGACTATTCGGATGGTATTCGCGGCACGGACGACAACCGCAAGGGACCCGCGCGCCTGACGGGCGGGGGTCTGGCGAAGCCGAAGACTGTGCTGGCGGCGGCGCTGGGTTCGTTTGCGGCGGCTGGGGTCGCGGGCCTCGCGCTGGTTGCGATTTCTGGCACCTGGTGGCTGATCGCTGCGGGCGCTGCGGCGGTCGTGGCCGCGTGGTTCTACACGGGCGGCAAACACCCCTACGCGTACATGGGCATCGGCCTGTCGGAGCTCATGGTGTTCGTATTCTTTGGCCTGCTGGCGTGCATGGGAACGACGTGGACGCAGGTGCAGTCGGCCCCGTGGTGGCTATGGATGAGCGCGTCGGCGCTGGGCCTGCTGTCGGTGGCGCTGCTGATGGCCAATAACATTCGAGATATTCCGACGGACCGCGAATCGGGCAAGATGACGGCGGCCGTGCGCCTGGGCGACCGGGCGTCGCGCTGGGTGTTCGCGGCGTGTGCGTGGCTTCCGGTCGCGCTGATCATCGTGCTGGGCGTCGCGGTGGGGCTGCACCCCTTCGCGACTGGCGCACTGGGCGTGGGCGTGGGCGCGGGAGCGTGGGCGGCCGGCGTGAGCATGCCGGTCCTCACCGGCGCCTCGGGACGCGAGCTGATCACGGTGCTGCGCAACACGGGGTTCTTCACCCTGGCGTGGGCGCTGCTGGCCGCCCTCGCGCTGCTCCTGTCCTAGGAACGAGGCCGGGGCAGCTCACGCTCACAAGTCCTCCCCAAGTGGCGAAAAACGACCACCTGTCAGATAGGATGATCTACAGCACTACTCACCGTTTCAGCGGAGGCCACGATGAGCAATGATTCCTATACGCCGGGCGCGCACGCCCCGATGGGCACGGACGCCCCGGGTTCGGTGATGAAGCCGTGAACTGGACAGACATTCAGCAATGGGAATCCGCACCGCTGCAGACGTACGCAGTGGAGTGCGAAAACAAGCAGCGCCCCCTCCAGACCGAAGGTGACAACCTCGCTGCAGACCTCGAGAGTCTGTCGGGGAGCGGGCACACCGTCCAGGCGGCTCGCAGCTCGCTCCGTCAGCAAATCTCCTCGATCGAGCGGCAGGTGAATCATCTCATCAGCACGGCTGAGATCTGCAGCGCGGGCGCAAATGGGATCGACAAGCTTCGCGCGAATATCGACGACGCACTCCAGCTGGCCAACACGTGGGGCATGTCTATTGACGCGAGCGGGAACGTGTCGATGGATGCCGCCCAGATGGAGAGTCTCCGCAAGGCCGGAAAGAACATCTTCGAGATCACGGGCGCGGTCAACACTGCTCAGGAGCGTGTCAACACTGCCCTCAAGCAGGCCCAGGAGCTCGTCGATTCTCTCTCACAGAAGCTAGCGTCCCTTGAGACGGGAGCTTTCGATAACAACGTGCACTACTCCGCGACGGTCAAGAGCCGCCCCACGTTACCTCCCGCGGATGCATCGCCACAGGAAAACGCAGCCTGGTGGAATTCCCTGTCGGAAGAGGACAAGCAGTGGATGATCCGCGAGCACCCCGACGTCATCGGCAACCTTGAGGGCGTCGACTACACGTCGCGCAACCAGGCGAACCGGATCATGCTGCCTCGCCTCAAGGAACAGGCCGAGGCAGACCTTCAAAAGTTCTACGATGACAATGGACCGTATATCGAGCCAGCTCTGCGCTCTGAACGAGACCGCCTGAAGAACCGAATTAAAGCTCTCGAGCAAATCGAAGCAACTTTGAACAGGGAGAACACGGAGAATCCGCCGGTCCCACGCTACCTGATGCAGCTGGATGCCTCCGGACCCAACATCCTCGCCGCCGTCTCGCAGAATAACCCGGACGATGCCGATCACATCGGCGTCATCGTTCCCGGCATGACGACGAGCGTTGCTGGCTCTCTCGGGGAATACGACAATCACGCTAAGGTCATGCGTGAGGCGGCAGAAGAAGCAGCAGGACCCGGACAAAAGGTCGCGATGGTCGAGTTCTTCGGCTACGACGCTCCCCCAGGTCTCATCGAAGCATCGAACACGGTCTTGGCTAACAAGGGTGCTCCCAAGCTCGCCAGCTTCCTCAACGGCATCGACGCGGCGCGCGAGCACGGCGCTGGCGATGCTCATATCACTGTCGCCTCCCACTCCTATGGTTCAACCACGGCGGGCATCGCCGCGACCCTGGTGAATGATGGAGTCATCGACGACCTGGTGCAATTCGGCTCGCCTGGCTCGGGCGTTCAGGACGTGGCTGAGTTCCATGTCCCCGAAGGACACACCTACGTCAGCGCCGCCACATATATAAACGATCTCGTGCAGGGCGTGGGCCCAGATGACTTTTTCGGAAAGAACCCGACCAAAATGCCGGGCTATAAGCACCTCTCCGGAGATACCGTCTCAACTTCCTCGATGCCTTTCTTTCAAAAACACAGCTCGTACTTCAAAGAAGGCACCCAAGCAAACCGCGATATCGCGAGCGTCATCGGAGGCAATCCTCCCTCATGAGAAAACTCTTCGCTGCCCTTCTCACACTTTTTTCAGTTATCGCCTGTGCCGCATGCGCACCGTTTTTTGGAGGATCCATGAGCCCGTTCAGCCCCCAGGTCAAGTCCGTCGAGTCCTTCCAGCGCGACATCGAGCCCGCGATCATCGCCGCGCGCAACGAGCTCGTTACCGCCGAGAACTTCATGGCATATAAGAACGGCTACTCAATCGACCATTACACGCGAGATAACAACACCCTCTACGCTTTCCATTCGCGCATGTTCTTCTTCACCGAGCTGGACACAGACCACATCCGCGACACCTACAACAAACACCTCCTCCCCCTCGGATTTGAACTATCCGAGAAACGCTGGACATCCAACGGAGTCGAGATCGTGAACTTCCTGTGGGTCAACGACGAATACCAGGCAGTCGTGTCGTCGACAACACGACTCGGAGAGCAAACCGGCACACACTACTACACCCAGGACACCCCCTCGGACGGGTCCACTGGCAACCCGCCGCAGATGATCGACCAGCCCGGACGCATCCCCGACTGGTTCGACCCCAACCTCCCGCCCGCAGGACAGGGATGACACAACAAACAGCAGCACGCCGAGGAGCGCGACCACTCGCACTCCTCGCCTGCGCCCTCCTGGCGCTGTGCACGGCCTCGTGCGCAGTACTGTACGGGGGCAGTCCCGGTGAGAACCCCTCGAATGCGGAGACCAGGCAAAAGGCGCAGAAGATGCACTCGATTGAGGATTTCCAACGGGATATCGAGCCAACAATTATTGATGCGCGCAACAAGTTCATCAACGGCCGCAATATCCGCGAATACAGTTCAGAGGACCATATCCAAGGCGCTGACTACGAGGGTACGACCCTGTACACCCTCGGTTCCGCGCAGTACTTCTACGAGGAGCGCGACGTCGACAAAGTCCGGTCGATCCTCAACGACCACCTCACCCCTCTCGGATTTACGATGCGGGAGAAGCTGGAGAAGGGAGATCACGGCACAGCGATAACGATGGTCTGGTATCACGAAGAATACGGAGCGACCGTCAGCGTCCTTATCGCCGATGAGGGCAACAGCGAAACCCACTACGGGACGGAGCCATTGAGGAGTGACGGCTCCACCAAGGATCCAGAACGCCTTCTTTTCCAAACCGCTCGTATGCCTGCGGGCTTCGATCCGGGAGTCATCCCGAAGAAGTAACACTCAGCGTACCGACCTCCCAGGACTACTCGCGGGGTGAGCTCGGGCCGCCATGAGCTGCGGCGCCGCCCCTCCTCGGGCCTCAGCGCCCGCGGCGGTACAGGTATTCGTGCAGCCAGTCGCCCGCAATGCCGGTCGCTGCTGCGACGACGCAGACGAGGGCGATGGCCCGGAAGGCCCCCGAGGCGAGCATCGGCGTGAACACGCCGATGCCAATTGCGGCGCTTCCCTGCATGGCGAGGTCGTTCATGGCGACGGCGCGCCCATTCTGCCCCGGAGCGACGGTCGCGAACACGGTGTCGTAGATGGGCGTGAACAGGGCGCCGAAGCCCGCGTAGATAAAGCACATGGCTGCCGTGATAACCCACGGCCCCATGCTCATGCACAGCGCGATGAGGACGGTACCCGTGAGGATGAGGCTGACGCACGCGCGCACGGTCCGCCCGCGCCCGATGCGAGCCATGACGGCGCCCGATGTCATGGCGGTGGCCAGGGCGACGCAGTAGGCGGGCAGGAGCCGCACGGACACCTGGGCGGGCGTGAGCCCGTAGTTGGCGGCGCCGATGCCGTTCATGAGGGGCGCGACCGTGAAGTTCATGCAGTAGACGATCAGGATGAGGCTAATCGAGCGCGCCCACGGCACATTCGTGAAGAAGGAGCGCGTGATGAAGGGGGCGCGCGCACGCCCGATGTAGCGCCAGAAGATGACGCCGCCGAGGATGAGGCCCGCGATGAGCCACCAGTGCGGGTTCGCGGCGACCAGGGTGAGCAGCAGGGCCAGGGAGGAGAAGATCGCGAGGCCCACGACGTCGACGCGCCCGGCGCGGGCATGCGCGGGGACTCGGCGCCCCATGATCGGCAGGCAGGCCAGGCCGGCCAGGGGGATGAGGAGGAGCAGAGCCCAGTTGATGTCGGCGAGGATGCCGCCGGACAGCATTCCGATAGCAGTGCCGCCCTGGAAGGCGGCGCACATGAGGCCAACGTAGAGGCCTCGTTTCTTCGGGTCGCGGATGGCGGTCGCCAGGATCATGTACGCGGAGGCGGCAGCCTGATATCCGAGGGTTTGGAGCGCTCGGGCGACGATGATGCCGACCAGCGACGAGGAGAAGGCGAAGCCGAGCAGGGACCCCGCGACGATCAGGCCGACGCCCACGTCGACGATGCGACGCAGTGGAATGAAGTCACCGAGGGTTCCGTACAGGAAGCAGGCCACACCGAGGACGATACCGGGGATCGCCGTGATGAGGCCGGAGGCGTCCCCCGCGCCGATGTCCTGGGCGACGCGCAGGTAGACCAGGTTGAACCCCTGGAGGGAGACGGTCCCGAGAGCGTAGATGCCGAGAAGCGGCAGGAGCACGCGCGCGGGTCCGTCCGCGTATTCGCCGTCCGTGGCGACGGTGCGCATGTTAATCGCGGGGGCCGAGGCCGCCCCTCGGATGACCTGCGAGGGGACGGTGGCGACGCGGCAGGTAGGGCCTGCCGCCCGCGATGAGATGAAGAACCGAAGCGTGCGCACGGCGATTAGTTCACCACAAATCAAACATTTAGCACTATTACAGGAAACTAGTGCTCGAATGAAGCTGTACTTAATTCAAGAGCGTCGAACCGACGCGGAGCGCATACCGACACGTAAGTGTCCAAAGCCACAACACAGCACCCCTGACGTGGCACAATGAATCATCCCTCGCAAAGGAGCACCATGTCTCGCGTCATCGTTGTCGGTTCCATCAACCAGGACGTCACGGTCACCGTCGACCGATTCCCCAGCCCCGGCGAAACGCTCTCGGGCACCTCGCTCACCTACGGCCTCGGCGGCAAGGGCGCGAACCAGGCCGCCGCGGCCGCACATTCGGGGGTTCCCGTCTTCTTCGTGGGCGCGGTCGGCGCGGATCCCTCGGGCCAGCGCCTGCGCGCGGAACTAGCGTCTCACGGCGTGGACGTCACACACCTGCGCGAGGTCAACGGCCCTTCCGGGACCGCGCTCATCACGGTCGCTTCCTCGGGTGAGAACACGATCATCCTCGACGCCGGGGCCAACGCGACCGTGACCGTCGAGCCCGCCAAGGCCTCGTTGTTCCCCGCCCCCGCCGACATCGTCGTCCTGCAGGCCGAAGTCCCCGAGGCCACCAACGCAGAAGCCCTCACGTGGGCGCACTCGTTTGGCGCGCGCGTCCTGCTCAACCTGGCCCCCGCGCGCCCCACCGACGCCACATTCATGGCGCACTGCCCCGCCCTCACCCTCGGCGAGGCCGTGGACACCACGGGGGCCGGGGACGCGTGCGTGGGCGCGCTGGCCGCCGCTATGGCCCTCGGCAAGCCCTTCACCGAAGCCGTGTCCGACGGCATCCGCGCCGGATCGACGGCGGTCCTCGCGCCGGGTGCCGCCCCCTCGTACGCGACGCTCCCCCGCGTTACGCGCGCCTGAACGCCGCGCGGCTCCCCCGATTGCTCCCGGAGTGAACGCGCCAGCGTGAGACGGCCCACGCCCCTATGCTAGGGGCATGGTCAGAATCGCCTTCGTCGTCGCAATGCTCGCAGTCACCATCTACGCTGCCGCCGACTGGCACCGCACGCCCGAAGACGAGATGCCCGGAAAGATCGCCAAGCCCATCTGGCTCATGATCATCCTCTTCACCGCGACGATCGCCGCCATCGGTCCCATCGCATGGCTCGTCCTGCGGTGGGTATCGCGCGCGGAAAAGAAGCAGACCCGAGCGCCCAAGGCCCCCACGCGTCCTTCCGCCCCCGACGACGATCCGGAGTTCCTGTTCCGCCTCGAGCGCGACATCCAACGCAAGCGCCGCGAGGACGAGCGCCGCGCACAGGAACAGCGCAAGCACTCCGAGGATGAGGGGACCGACCCCGCCGAGGATTCCGGCGACGAGGCCAGCTGAGGGGCGTTCACACCGCACGCCTCGGACGCTACCCTGTCGCAGCACGACGCGAGGAGACCGGGCCGTTGAGGTCAGCCCCGGCCAGCGCGGTCAGCGGCGCAGGTCCGCCTGCGAATCCCCCGGCGTCATATCCTTCGCCATCGCGACGAGGTCCGCCGCGGGCTCCGCGTAGGACGTGCCCACGAGCGTCGCACCCGAGAAGATAAACGACGTGATCGACGCGAGCGCACAGTGGCGCGACTTCGGCGCGTGCGCCAGCGGCTGGCCGTTCACGAAGCGCGTCAGCGTCACGATCGGATTCTGGTGGGACACGATGAGCGCCTCACGTCCCCGGGCCTCGCGCAGGGCCAAGGAGAGGGCCGCGCTCATACGTGACGCGATATCCCGATAGGGCTCACCCCACGAGGGACGCAGTGGATTGCAGTAGTACTTGTAGTACTTCGGGTTCGCCAGCATCGCGCGGTTGGTATTCACCGGCAGACCCTCGAAGACATTGTCCGACTCAATGAGGCGCGGATCCGACTGGATACTCAGGTCGTACGCGGCCGCCGTCGGAGCCGCCGTCAGCTGCGCGCGCAGCAGCGGCGACGAAATCACGCGAGCAATATGGCCGGGCCTCCGCTCGCTCACTTCTTGTTGCGACGCTGGTGACGCGTCTTGCGCAGGAGCTTGCGGTGCTTCTTCTTCGCCATGCGCTTGCGGCGCTTCTTGATGACGGAGCCCATGGGGTTCCTCCCTCGTAGTGTGTGCGGCAGAGGTACTACCGCTGATGGATGATGGGTGCCCGAGCCGGGCACATCGTGCCTATACTACCCGCCAATGACGCGAGCCTGGTCACCAGAGTGATCCGCCATACCGGCCTGGATCATCTGGGCGACCGCGGCCTCCGGGACTCGGAAGCTCTTTCCGACGCGAATCGCGGGCATTTCGCCACTGTGAATCAAGCGGTACACAGTCATCTTAGAGACGCGCATGATGTCCGCCACTTCCGTGACAGTCATAAAGCGCGGCGCCGACTGCTGTTCCATTAATGACTCCCAGATATGCTCGCGAGGCGCGCTAAACCCGATTCGTTCACCGCTTACGTAGCCTCACGAAATATACTACTGCCCAACCACATAGAAACTGCAACTTTGTCCACTTTTGTTGCAGAGTCGTTAAGGAGCATCAATGGCACCGGCACGCAAGGGTCGTCAGCAGCGAGGGAAGACACTTCGCTTACGTCCCAAACCCGGCGCCACCCGCTCCCTGATGCGCGGACACGCCACGGCCTCGTCCCCCGTGCTCTCCGAGGAACCGCTGAGCCCTCAGCCCTCCCCCGTCGTACGACGTGTCCCCGAAGGCCCCCAGAGCCCGCACGGCGAGGTACCCACCACAACCGTGCAGCGCGTGCGCGCATGGCTGTCCAAGCAGGCCCGCTATTCACCTGCACGCCTCGCTCTGGGCACATTCGCGCTCATCATCGCTATCATCACGGCGCTCCTGATGTTGCCAATCTCCTCCTCGTCCGACACGCCCGCCCCCTTCGTCGACGTTCTCTTCACCGCCGTGTCCGCCGTCTGCGTCACCGGCCTGACCACCGTCGACACCGCGACCTACTGGTCCCCCTTCGGGCAGGCCGTAATCGCCGCCGGCATCGTCGTCGGCGGCCTGGGCGTCATGACCCTCGCCTCGATCCTCGGATTCGCCGTCTCGCGCCACCTCGGCCTCACCCAGCGCATGCTCGCCACGCAGGAAACCGGGACGGGCGCCATGGGCCAAATCTCCCTCCTGCTCAAAGCCGTCATCGCGACATCGCTGACCATGCAGGCCCTCCTGGCCGCCGTGTTCCTCCCGCGCTTCCTGTCGATGGGCATCGACCCCGTACGCGCCGTGTGGGACGCCGTCTTCATGGCGATCTCCGTGTTCAACAACGCGGGCTTCGTCATCCTGCCCGAAGGCCTCTCCCCCCACGTCACCGACTGGTGGATGCTCATCCCCATTATCCTGGGCACCACCGTGGGAGCCATCGGCTTCCCCGTCATCATGGACGTCGCCAAGAACCTGCGCACACCCCGGCGCTGGCGGCTCCACACCAAGCTCACCCTGTCGACCTACCTGATCCTCGCGTTCGTGGGAGCGCTCGCCCTCGCGCTCACCGAGTGGAACAATCCCGCGACCCTGGGCGCGATCGACACTCCCTCCAAGATCCTCAACGCGATGCTCGCCGGCGTGAACTCCCGCTCGTCCGGACTGTCTGCCCTGGACGTCGGCGCCATGCAGACCCAGACCCACTTCGTGCAGGACATCCTCATGATGATTGGCGGCGGCTCCGCATCCACTGCGGGCGGCGTGAAGGTCACGACTTTTGCCGTTCTCGTCTTGGCCGTCATCGCTGAGGCTCGAGGCGACCGCGACATCGAGACCTTCGGGCGCCGCATCCCCACGAGCGCCGTCCGACTGGCGGTTGCCGTGTCACTGCTGGGCCTGGCGCTCGTGGCCGTGTCCGTGGTCCTCCTGCTGTCAATGACGCACTATTCTCTCGACATCATCCTGTTCGAAACCGCCTCCGCATTCGCGACCGTGGGCCTGTCCACCGGCATCACCCCGATCTTGCCCGTCGGCGCCAAGTACGTGCTGATTTTCCTCATGTTCGCTGGACGCACCGGCTCCATGACGGTGGCCGCAGCCCTCGCCCTGCGCGAGCGTTCCCGCGTCATCCGCATGCCGGAGGAACGGCCGATCATCGGCTGATCGCGGGGGGGTGGCTGACGTCGTCGCGGCGCGAAAAAGTTCGCCCAACAACACCCCGCGGCCTCCCGGCGCGAAAAAGTTCGCCCAACAACACCCCCATCTAGGCCAAACCGCGAAAAAACTCTCCCAGCGAGCTCAAAAACACCGAAAACCGACCATTTTTGCCGAGCAGGGCGAACTTTTTCGCGTTTCCCGATCCGCATCACCCCGCAGGGCGAGCTTTTTCGCGCTTCCCGATCCGAATCACCCCGCAGGGCGAACTTTTTCGCGCTTCCCCAACACGCAACGAGCAATCCACGCGCACCACCGGCCCGGCACGCACACATAAAACCACCTGCATTGTCCCACCCTTCCCGAACCGCGAAAAAGTTCGCCCAACAACACCTCCATCTAGGCCAAACCGCGAAAAAACTCGCCCAGCAAGCCCAAAAACACCGAAAACCAGCAATTTTTGCCGAGCAGGGCGAACTTTTTCGCGCTTCCCGATCCGAATCACCCCGCAGGGCGAACTTTTTCGCGCTTCCCCAACACGTAACGAGCAATCCACGCGCACCACCGGCCCGGCGCGCACAAGAAAGCACGCACAAGAAAGCACACGCGACAAAGCACCCACGACAAGGCACGTATACCTCCGCAACAGGAAGGCGACCGCTCGTTATCCACAGATCACCTCCCCCACTCGAAGTTATCCACAAGCTCACGCAGTGAGCTTGAATCGCACCCACCAACGGCACACAGTGGGACTCATGCACCAACAAAGAGGTTTGCTAGTCCGTCACGAAAGAGTTGCGATGTTGCGTGACCGCGTGGAGTCCATCCATTCGTCACTGGTCGTTACTGACTCGCACGCAGCCAAGGATCGTATTCATCGGCGCACACAAAAAGGCGAGCTCATTCGCCTACTGGCCGGCATTTACATTCCTTCAGCGCGGTTGATTGGACTGAACTTAAGCGAGCGCAGAACAGCTGTTTTCATCGCTCGCATGTGCGCTCTGAGTCTGCGATATCCCGATTACGTCATCAGCGGCGGCGTCGCCGCGTACATTCTCGGGCTCCCCGTTGACGGCCAGATCGAGAAGCTCACACTGTATGCGCCATCTCGAGATCGACCATGCAGGATTCATTTCCCAGCGGTCACAATCGATAAGAACGAACGTTTTTCAGCCGTGACAATTGCCGTTTCTCGTCCACGATCACAGGTTCCCTCGATAAAGTATTTGGGCTTCCGAATCGCGACACCGGCGCGAGTTGTCGTTGATTGCGCTCGTCTACTAAACGAACAGCGCGGGTTTCCCATCGCCTGCGCAGGGCTGGCCCGGGCGTGCCAGTTCGATCGTTTCCGTCAGGATGAGTCGCGCGCCCGCCAGGAGGATGCGCGCGGAGAATTTCACAAGGCCTTGGCCAACACTCCCCTCAACGCCATCGGGCGTGAGCGAGCCCGTTGGATCATTGACCGCGCAGACGCTGGATGTGAGTCTCCGGGCGAGTCCCTTGTCCTGCTCGCACTGTTGCGTGCGGGCATCAACGGCATGACCACTCAAGAAGAGGTCCACGTAGCCGGCCACACGTACTTCATCGATATTGCACTTCCCACATTGAAGATCGCTATCGAGTTCGACGGGCGCATCAAATACGGGGACACCGTCGACGAAGTCCACCAGAGTATCGAGGCCGAGCAGCGTCGGCAGCGCGATCTTGAACGTGCTGGGTGGACAGTCATTCGGGTCCGTTGGTCGGATCTGCGCGTCATTGACCAGGTCGTCGCCCAGGTTCTGGTCGCTATCCACGCAAAGACAGGACGTTAGCAACCAAGTCGCGATGTTTCACGAGTGTTTCATACCTGTTTCACGCGAATCGCCCTGATAGTGCCGCAACCCATGGGCTCCGCAAGCTGTTTGCGGGCACCGTCACGCTGACCAGCACCTCCAGGCGCGGCAACCGCAGACACCACCGCGCTCACAGCTACTCCCCCTCTCCACCGAATACAGGCGAGGCCGCGAACCGCGGTCACGGCCGCAGCGTTCGCGTTGGGGGCGTACGCAGGGAAGAATGGGGGTATGGCAGATGAACGCGAGTCAAAGGAACTCCAGTCGGGAACGCTCGTCATCGGGCTGGGCCGTTTCGGCTCCGCCGTCGCGGTGACGCAGGACCAGCTGGGCTACGAGATCCTGGCCGTCGAAAAGAACCCCGCCCGCGTGCAGGCCTTCGCGGGTCGATTCCCCCTCGTCGAGGCGGACGCGACCTCCAAGGATGCCCTCGAGCAGCTGGGTGCACGTGAGTTCCGCAGCGCCGTCGTCGGCGTGGGATCCTCGCTGGAGGCAGCGGTGCTCATCACCGCGAACCTCGTCGACATGGGCATTTCCTCGATCTGGGTGAAGGCGACGTCCTCCCAGCACGGCCGTATCTTGCGGCGCGTGGGTGCCCACCACGTCGTCTACCCCGACCTGGACGCCGGCAAGCGTACGGCGCACCTGGTGGGTGGCCGCATGGTTGACTACATCGAGATGGAAAAGGATGGCTTCTCCATCATGAAGCTGCGCCCCCCGCAGGAGGTGCGAGGCTTCTCCCTCGAGGAGCTCGACCTGCGCGGCCGTTACGGCGTCAACGTGCTGGCGATCCGTCGCCCCAAGCAGCGCTTCGAGTACGCGGACTCGTCGACGCGCATCAACGCAGACGACGAGATCATCGTGTCGGGCGACTCGCACCTGCTGGAGTACTTCGCGAACCGCCCCTGACTCGTGGGACGAACGGTGCCCCCGCACAGAGTATGTGTGGGGGCACCGTTGTATGCCCAGTGGACGAGGCCGGGACGGGGCCGAGCGAGAGCGCTCAGTGGTGGGATTGCTCCCCTTGGTGGGATTGCTCCCCTTGGTGGGATTGCTCCCCTTGGTGGGATTGCTCCCCTTGGTGGGTTTGCCCCCCGGGCTGCTGGTGGTACCGGTGGAGCCGCCTGAATGGTCGTTCTTCCCCTTACCCTTGTCGGGTTTCTTGCCCTTACCACCCTTCGAGTCATCATCGGGAGCATCGGTACGACCGGAGCTACCTCCGTTGATCGTGACAGGCGTCTCAACATTGATGTTCGTTGACGAGTTATCGTTATTGATCGTGCCATTGTTGTCACCACCGACAGCTACACCGCCGTTGCCTGCAGACACAGTGGTTCCACCGGTCTGACCGTTGGCGGTTGCATTGCCGCTACCACTCAGGGGCGACGAGAGATCCTGAGCGGCGGCGTTCGAGCCACAGCAACCGCCGGTGGGCATGGTGCAGTTCGCACCGATGACCTTCACCTCGGCAGTGAGACCAGTCTGGATCGAGTCCAGCCCATCAAATACAGCCTTGATGGCCTGCAACAGCTGGACAAGTGCCTGACCAATCTGCCCAATGGTGGTAACCCATCCCGTCACTTTAGCGGTGACCTCAACACTCTCAGCTGGTGCTGCAAAACCGAGCGTTGCGAACGAGGTAATCACTGCCGATACACACGTCACGATAACGTCAGAAATCGCATCACGGACTAGATCGTGGATCGCGTCCACAATATTGGCAGTGTCCGTAAGGACCCCACTGAAGGCGGAGGCATTTTCTGCAACGGCCCGCATTGCCTCAGAGACAGTCTGTTGCCTGAAGAGGTATGCGTCAACGGCCTGGCCGGCCATATTAGACATTGCGCTACTCGAGCTGGAATCAATTTCGTCGGCAATGGACGCCAGCGATTCGCCAATCGACTGCCAGCTGGCGCTCATACCGAAGACCTGTGCGGAATCACCCGTGAAGTCGTTGAGCATTTCCTTAAGGGGATCGACATGCTCAAGGATGAAGCTAATCGCCATCTCCGCGAAAATGTTCCACGGATTCAATTCGAATGCTTGCATGGTTGCACGAGCGGCCTCGATTGCAGTGATGACACCACCAAAGTCACCATTCGAAACAGCAACCGCGCTGCGGTACAGGTCATCGATAAACCCAAGACCCTCCGTCGGCGTCGAGTTGCTCAGGCTCTGTGTATGGACTGGTGCTTGTGCAGTCACTTCTTCACTCCTTCAAACACGAAGCGACGCAGGGTGCGTTCTTCGTCCTGACGCTGACGGTAGAGGAACTTCTCGATGTCCTGATCACCGTTGTTATCCTGTCGCTCGAAGAGCTTACGGACGTCATCCGAGGATGCGTCTGCATGAGCCTTCGTGAACTCGTCAATGCGCTGACTCTGGGCCTTCTGCTGGTCCTCAACAAAGCTGCGGTAACTCGCCTGCTGCTCCGTGCGCTGCTTTGACATGAAGGTGTCAAAGTCACGGCTGTTCACTTGCGGGTTCTCCTTGATGAACTGACGAATCTGGGCTTCTTCCGAAGTGCGTTGCTCGGACAAGAAAGTCGTCATCGAATCTTGCTGCTGCTGCTGGTTCGATTCAATGAGCTCGCGGATCGGTGAGAGATCTTCGCCGGGGTGTGCCTCAGCATAGCGCATGAGAGCCTCGGTCTGATCAGCCTTTTGGCGCTCGTAGAACGTTGCCAAATCGGCGTTTTCATCGTTGCGCTGCTGTTCGAGGAACGCACGCAGCTGATCGTCGTCAACGCAGATCTTGTCGTGGCCACCCAGGAGGCTGGCGAAGTCGTTCCCGCTACCGGGAGCATCCTTGCCGTCAGAACCGTCTTTTCCGTCCTGGCCGTCCTGACCGTCTTTACCGTCCTTGCCGTCCTTACCAGAACCGTCCTTACCGGAATCGCCATCTTTACCGTCGTGTCCGTCGTGGCCGTCTTTTCCGTCGTGACCATCCTTGCCGGAATCGCCGTCCTTACCGTCGTGTCCGTCGTGACCGTCCTTGCCGGAATCGCCGTCCTTACCGTCGTGTCCGTCGTGGCCGTCTTTTCCGTCGTGACCGTCCTTGCCGGAATCGCCGTCCTTACCGTCAGAACCGTCCTTACCGGCAGAACCGTCCTTACCGTCCTTGCCGGCGTCGCCGTCCTTACCGTCCTTGCCGTCAGAACCATCCTTGCCGGAATCGCCGTCCTTACCGTCCTTGCCGGCGTCGCCGTCCTTACCGTCGTCGCCCTTCTCGCCGGACTCGCCCTTTTCGCCCTTCTCGCCGGACTCGCCCTTCTCGCCCTTCTCGCCCTTTTCACCAGGCTTGTCGTCGTCGTCGTTCTCTACGACGTCCGGAGGCTCCGGTATAGGCTTCGGCACCGGCGGCGAGATCGGATCAGGACCGGGACTGCTGGGGCCAGTACCGGGACCGCTGGGGCCAGTACCGGGACCGCTGGGGCCAGTACCGGGACCGCTGGGGCCAGTACCGGGACCGGGAGTGGGAGTGGGAGTGGGCTCAGGATCCGGATTCGGCAGATCGTCCTTCGCCTTGTTCTCTGCGGCATCCAGTTCAGCGGCCCACTGCAGGAGGCAGATGACCAGACGGTGCTCGGCTTGACCGAGGTCGTCGATCATTTCGCTCAGGTTATCTATCTGGTTGTTGACGGGGTCAGCAAAAAAGGAACAGAGCACGCCAAACGCGCCGCCGCTCACCTGCCCCTTCGTAGCACCCGCAACCGACGAACACTGGTCGACGGTGCCAGCGAGGCCACCAATCTGGCTTGAGTGGGAGCGAATGAGGTTGGTATCTACTTTAAGATCGGGACTAGCCATCGTTGATCAGCGCCCCAGCGAACCGAGGGTATTGTCGAGGTTATCGAGATAACTGCTCATAATACCGACCTTGTCACCGTAGCATTCAGTCGCTTGCTGACGAATGATCGCACTCATCTGAGCACCCGCATCAGCGTACGCTTCCATGATGGCTTGCTCGAGATCGCGGGCCGAACCTTCGAGAGCCTCCTCGTCGATCTCGATTCTCACCATGCGACCGTCAGAGTTGATTTCAATCTCGATCTCGTCGCGTGAATCATGACCCGTGATACGCGCCTTTTTTAGGGCATCAACAAAGTCGCGGGCACCCTGAGCCTGACGCTGCGCCTCATCGATTCGTTCCTGGATCATTCGCATTGCATCTTCGGGCGTACGCCCCATCACATCTACCATACGGTTATCCTAACTGACTTCCACGGTGCCGGTGCACCACTTCACTTGGTGAGATGCCTCTGGGGTTCCATACCCACCAGAAGCAATATATGCGTTCAGTATTGAAGCATATGCGCTACAAGCTACATGCGCGAGCTACTCTGCGTGATACTGCGGGCTCGTGCCGAGATGAGCCGGGTAACCAGAGGCACCCGAAGTCACTAGGCGCTCATCGACTCCTCGATAGACGTATGAGCCATCATTGAAAATCGCGCTCGGATCGACCAGGCCGTAGTAGTACTCATCAATGTCCGCAGGAGTCAGCATAGAGCTTCCTCCCTTCTCTTCGAAGGGGTTCACGCTCGGGTACTGGCTTGGGTCAGAGGACAGCAGCGCTACCGGGTCGATCTCACCGTAACCGGTCCGTTCGTTCCACTGGCCGCCCGACCCTCGAGCGGTAGCAACCATCGCCTGCAACACTTGGTCAGGTGATACGTCATCAGAGCTAAACCTGGACCACGCCAACGCCAACAGTCCGGCAGCCATGGGAGCGGCGTACGACGTGCCGCGCATCGAATCGACTTTGTTTTCGCTGGCACGGCGTACCCGTATTTCTCCAACAGCAGCAATCGACACTCCGTCTCCATAGTTCGAGTAATCCGCGTAGCTGCCATCACTCTCAAGCGCCGCAACACCGATGACTCCTCCCCACAGGACGAGTGATCGATCCTGATTACGCGTGCTCTCGTTACCCATCGACACAATGACCGGAACCCCTTCAACGACGGCACGCGACACTGCCCACTTGAGCGATTCACGATCCCGCGAAAAGATATTTGAGGAGATCACGATGATGCCCGCGCCGTCATTCAGCGCCTCTTCGATCAGCCCTGAGTGATCTCCTAGAACCGATGCGCGACTTCCTAGCGCACAATCTGAACCCGCATCGTTGATGTTCGGGACACTCGCATAGTTGTAGATGGTCGCCCCCGGAGCGATACCAAAGTCCGGGGCAACGAGAAGCTGGGCTATGGATGTTGCATGATCATCATTCGACGAATCACTCTGGACCGTACACGGCGTCATGTCCTCAATACTCGCGCCCTGCAGCTCCGGAATGGAAGTATCCACACGGCCGTCAATGACGGCGATAATAACTCCGTCACCGCGGTAGCCCTGCGCATGTAAGGACGCAAGATTGTAGCGCGAGTAGTACGCCTCATCCGCCGCTGTGACCTTGCGATCCGTCGCCTCCGCGGGGGCGACGGGCGAGAGTACAGCCGTCAGTGCCAGGGCGCAGGCCGAGGCCAGAACGGATAGGGCACGCAGGCCTCGGGACCGACCGATCGATCGCATCATTGTGTCTGTTCCTTTCATCGGGGCGTTTCAACATTCGCGATGGCGTCGCGGCTCACGGCCCGCTCATCCCGAGTAGTGGTAGAGCGGGCTTGTCCCCAGATGAACCTCGTACCCCTGCCCTTCGGACAGAGCGCTTTCCTCGTCGACTCCACGGTACACGTACCAGTCGTCGTTTAGGACGTCGCGCGGGTTCGCCAGCCCGTAGTAGTAGTCGTAGAGGTCATCCTCATGGAAGGCAAAGCGACTGCCCTTCTCCAGCAGCGGATTCTCCTCCGGGTACTGCGACGGATCGGCGGCCAGCAAAGCTGCCGGGTTGATCTCACCGTAGCCGGTATATTCGTTCCACTGCCCGTTCGTCCCCCACGCGGTAGCCTGCACGGCCTGAAGAACCTGGTACACGCTTACCTCACCACCGCTAAAACGCTGCCACGCGAGGGCCAGGAAACCCGCAACCATAGGCGCCGCGAACGAGGTGCCACTCGCCTCCTTGAGCTGATTGTCTAGCGTCGACCTACCAACAACGACCCCCACAGCGGAAAGAGTAATCCCCTCCCCGTAGTTCGAATAGTCCGCGAAGTTACCGTCCTTGTCGAGGGCAGAGACGCCGATGACGCCTCCCCACATTCCCAGCGAATTATCGGGATCGCGGGTTCGATCATTACCGGCGCCAGCAACAATCGGCACACCCGAAAGAGCTGCTCGCGAAATCGCCCACCGCATCCCCTGACTCTCGTTCTTGCCATAAGTGGATGAGATCGAAATGATGTCAGCGCCGTCGTTGATCGCCTGCTCAATGAGATAGTCCAACTTGGCTCGCCCTGCCGGATGCGTCCAGCCCAGCGAACAGTCATCACTGCTATGCTGCGGATCCAGAATCGACACATAGTTGTAGATGGTGGCCTTCGGAGCAATGCCAAAGTCCGGGGCGACCAAGAGCTGCGCGATGTACGTCGCATGTTCATCGCTTTCGGCGTCCACAGGCACGTCGCACGTACTCTTGTCGACGATGTCCGCACCCTGCAGCTCGGGAATGGACGTGTCGATGCGCCCGTCGATGACAGCGATAATCACACCCTCGCCCGTGTACCCCTGGGCGCGCAGCGCATCCAAGTTGTAGCGCGAGTAGTACGCCTCATCCGAGACTCTCACCTTGCGATCCACCGCCTGCGCGGGGGCAGCGGGGGCGACGGGCGAGAGTACGGCCGTCAAGGCCAGGGCGCAGGCCGAGGCCAGAACAGATAGCACACGCAGACCTCGGGACCGACCGACCGATCGCATCATCGTGTCTGTTCCTTTCATCGAGGCGTTCAAAATTGGAGAGGGTACACGGGCCACCGTTTGCTCATTCACTGTGCGTGGTAGCGCGGGCTTGTGCCCAGGTGAGCCGGGTAACCGGACGCGCCCGAACTCACCACCTTCTCATCGAGCCCCCGGTACACATACGTTTCATCGTTGTAAACAAAGCTCGGGTTCACGAGCCCATCGTAGTAATCATCAATGTCATCCGGGGTCACGACGGCCTCACCGCTCTTGTCTTCAAAGGGGTTCTCGTCCGGATACCGCGCCGGATCAGACGCCAGCAGGGCCACCGGATCAACCTCGCCATAACCGGTCCGATCGTTCCACCGCCCACCCGACCCCGAGGCAGTGGCAACCAACGCCTGCAAAATCTGCTCGGCGGACACGTCACTATCGAAACTCGCCCACGCCAACGCGAGCACGCCCGCGATCAACGGGGTCGAAAAAGAGGTTCCATCGATCGTATCAAGGTGATTGGTGCTGGCTTCACGCGCGTAGAATTCGCCCACGGCAGCCACGGAGACACCGTCGCCCCAGTTCGAGTAGTCCGCGTATTTTCCGTCAGTCTGGAGCGCAGCGGCTCCAATCACACCGCTGAAAGAACCCATCGTATCGGACGCGTTGTACTGGCTGTCGTTACCCATTGATGCGACGATCGGGACGCCTTCTACGACAGCTCGAGAAACTGCCCACCGCAGCGATTCCTCGTCCTCCTCGTTGTAGGAGGAGGTGATAACGATGATGTTTGCCCCGTCGTTGAGCGCCTGCTCGATCAGGCTCGGCTTGCGCGCGAGAGCAGCCGAATTGGAACCGAGGGCACAGTCTGAATCAACGTCCCCCCAATCGTCCGCGTAGGCGTAGTTGTAGACCGTCGCGCCGGGAGCAACCCCAAAGTCGGGCGCAACCAGGATCTGGGCGACTTCGGTCGCGTGATCGTCAGATTCCACGTCATTGGTAACCTCGCAGGGAGTTTTGTCCTGGATGTCTGCCCCTCGCAGTTCGGGGATCGAGGCGTCAATATGACTGTCAATGACGGCGATAATAACTCCATCACCGCGGTAGCCCTGCGCATGCAGCGACGCCAGGGAGTAGCGCGAATAGTACGCCTGATCGGCAGCCGTCACCTTGCGATCCACCGCCTCCGCGGGGGCCGCGGGGGCGACGGGCGAGAGCACGGACGTCAGGGCCAGCGCGCAGGCCGAGGCCAGAACGGAGAGGGCACGCAGGCCTCGGGACCGACCGATCGATCGCATCATCTTGTCTGTTCCTTTCGCTCAGTCACTCAGGCGCTCAGGCAAGCCGAGGCTCGTTACTGGCCGTGATAGCGGGGGCTGGTCCCGATATGTGTCGGGTAGCCGTGTTCGCGGCTGAGGGCAGCCTCTTCGTTCACGCCGCGATAGACATAGACATCATCATTACGAATCAGAATGGGGTTAACGACGCCGTCCATATAGTCGGCGACGTCGTCCGATGAGGGCACCGCATCGTAGACCTTCGCAGCGCATGGATTCTCGTTCACATACTGCGATGGGTCTGAACGCAGGAACGCGATTGGATCGGCGGGGCCGTAGCCGGTGGACTTGTTCCACTGGCTTCCGCTTCTGCCCGTTGCAGCCAGCGCCTGCAGCATCTGATCTGCGCTGACGTCCTCGCCGAAGTGCTGCCTGCCGAGCGCTAAGAAGCCGGCGATAATCGGTGTGGCAAAGGACGTTCCCTCCGCTTCCCCGACACGACCGGTCGACGTATCACGCGTCACGACTGAACCCAGCGCGGTCGTCAGCAACCCGTTACCCCAGTTTGTGTACTCCGTGAGTGTGCCGTAACGGGTCGTCGCTCCGATGCCGCAGATTCCGCTCCACAGGGCCAGCGAATCGTCGGGGTCTTCGATGGTCTCGTTGCCCATCGCGGCTACGACGATGACGCCCTCGGCCAGCGCCCGGGCCATAGCCCACCGAAGGTCGATAGAATCGGTCGGGAAGCTGCTGGAGATCGTGATGATGTCGGCACCGTCGTTGATCGCCTGCTCGATGAGGAGCGGCGTGTCGTTTTCCGCTTCACCCGTCCAGCCGGAGAGCGTGCAGTTCGACGTATCACCGTGAAGGGGGATCGTGTAGGTGTAGAGCGTCGCGTCGGGCGCTACACCAAACTCGGGCGAGACCAGGATCTGTGCGACCGTGGTGCCGTGTGCCGCATTCTCGGGGGCCGAGTTCTTGGCGCAGGGCGTCCGATCCTGAATGTTCGCGCCCTTGAGTTCGGGAATGTTGGGGTTCACGGCACCATCCAGGACCGCGATGGTGACGCCCTTGCCCGTGATTCCCTGATCATGGATGGACTTGAGCTTGTAGAAGTTGTAGTAGTCCTGCTTGTCGGCGGTCATCGGCGGGTCGGCGGCGTAGGCCGGCGCAACGGGGGCAATGGTCGCTCCGAGGCTGAGTGCGAGGGCGCCGGCGAGGATCCCGACGCTCTTACCCCAGCGTCGTGTTGCCCGGGTTGTCATGACAGGTCCTCTTCCGAGTCTTCGACGACGGCGGGTCTGCCGCGCAGGTGCGAGAGGATCACGAGGCCTCCGAGCAGCGAGGCCCCGAGGACGGCGATCGCGGACACGATGTAGGCGCGAATCGTCAGGTTGTTGTCCCGCGACGTCAGATCCGCCGAGGCCACGGCGGGCCGAGCGGGGGCCGGATGCTGCGCGGCGTTGGGATGTTCGGGCCCGTACCTGGTACCAATGTCGGTGAAGGTAAGGGCGTCGAAGGGCGCGACGACGCCCCAGCCGAGGGCGTCGGTACGCTGATCGGCGGTGCCGCGCAGGGCGGTCACTTCGAGGCGATACTTCCACATGTCGGGCCCCTCATCGGGGTATGCCGATGCCACGAGGGCAGCAAAGCCGGCTGCGTATGCGGTCGCGTAGGACGAGGAGGGCAGGGGCTGGTCCCCCTCGTATCCACCGACGAGGCAGTCGGCCTCGTCGAACCAGGTTGTGAGGATGACGCTGGCGGGCACGGCGAGCTTGACGTGCGCGCCGTGCACCTGCTGGTCCGAGGCCGATCCGTCGGCGTTCGAGGCGGTGACGCCCAGCACACCCGGGTAGGCGGCCGGGTAGACGACCTGATCCGCTTCCTGGCCCTGGTAGACGTTGCCGGTTGAAGCCACGACGAGGGCCCGGCCGCGCACGGCGTTGATGGCTGCCTCGAGCTGGGGGTCGCCCACGGGGGCGGACTGCGCGACGACGATGATCTGCGCACCGTGGTCGGCGGCCCACTGGATCCCGCGGCCCACCTTCGACATGAAGGTCTCTTCGCCTTCCTTCTGCGGGCGGTTTTCCTGAAGACCGGTATCGACGCGCACCGGGAGGATCTTCGCCTCGGGGGCGACGCCGACAAGGCCCGATCCCATCTCCTTGGGCAGTTCCTGCGCGGCGATCGCACCGGCGATGGCGGTGCCATGTTCGCCGACGTCGACGCGCCCGTCGGTGTTTTCACCGCTCAGGTCGATGCCGGGGAGCACCACGGGCCCGTCCGGACCCTGGAAGTGCTGGTTGCCGGCCGCTACGCCCGAGTCGACGATCGCGACCGTGACGCCACGGCCTCGTGAGACCTCCCATGCGCGTCGCACTCCGACGGCGTCGAAGATGGCGGGCGCTTGCTTGATGTAGGAGGGCGAGTTCTGCGAGCATTCACCGCCCTCGGAATCGGTTGCGGGCGTCGTTGCCGACGACGACGGTGTCGGCGTCGGACGCACGCTCGGGGTCGGCACCGGGTCCGCGTGAGCGACGCCGGGGCCGAACGCACCGGAGTCCTGGGGCAAGACGACAGGGGCGGCGATAGGCACGAGCGCGAGTCCTGCGATCAGCGAGGCCCCGACGAGGCCTCGGCCCAAAGACCGGGAACGCGCGCGGCGGGTGCTCACTTGAGCCCCACTGAGGTGGCAGCGGCCTTCGGAGACATCTCAGAGCCCGGCGGGATCAGCTCGCCCCACGCGCGCGGGACCGACGCGGCCTCTGACGCACTCCACCCGAGCGCGTTCATCGAGACGCTCGGAACATCGCCGAGGGAGTGGCGGAAGCCCAGGTCGGAGACGAAGACGTAGGACGCGGCCTCACCGCCACCGCCGGATGTAAGGGCGAGGAGGGCACCAGATCCGCCCGCAACAGTCACGTTGCGCGTCGTGGACGGCCCCTTGGGGGACTGCAGAGATTCCGCATCGTAGGACGCTTCGATCGCGCGCTTCTCGGGCATGGTGACCAGGTCAAACTGCGGCTTGGCATGATCAGTGGTGTCCATCTTGGCGCACAGGACCGTGCGGCTTGCCGCGTCGCGGCTCTCGTCAAACCACTCGGGTGCCTCAAAGTCCTCGACGTCGGGCCAATCGTCACCGACGAAGACGGCCCGGACGGGCTCAACGTACTTGAACATTTCGGTCGGGAACTTCTTCGAGGGCGGGGCGTCCTGATACAGTCGCGCCGCCGTCGAGTTGAAGACCACCAGATTCGCGTCGTCGATCACCAGGTAGGAGTTCTTCACCTGACCGGCAGAATCGACCTGATCAAGGACCATTCCGATAGTGATGCCCTCGTTCTTCAGGTCGCCGGGTAGGTTCGTGGCAGGCTGCCCCGCGTTCTCGATGTCGTTGTAGCTCCAGGGGCGCAGGGGTGTGCCCGAGGGGAAGAGGTCGAGCCACTCGGGTTCGACGGTGATCGGGTAGCTGGCCAGGTTCTGGAAGGACAGCGCCCAGTCACCCAGGCGGCTCACGCTGGAGTCGATGTAGTACTTCTTGCCCTTTTTGCGATCGACGAAGTACTTGTCTCCGCTGCCGCTCGCCTGCACGAGCGCGGATGTCGCCTGCTTGACCGGGAAATTGTCCGCAGGCAGGTCCTTGGCGATCCACGTGTGGTACCCGGACTCCATGTCGCAGGAGAGCCACTGCTTACTCAGCATGTCAGGGAGCGGAACGTCATCGGGGACATCGGGCAGACCGATCTGGGCGCCTCGAGGAATGTTTTCGAGTGACGCCGCAGAGGCCTGGACGGTCGTCAGCTTTGAATCCGGGCTGAGCAGCCGAGCGGTGGTCACGTTCGCGATGGGGTGAAGGACGCCGTTTGCCCAGAAATAGCGGGCACCCGTCCCCTTCACGTCGATGAGCTCGTACTGCGCCTCGCCAAGCTTCGGGTTCGGCGCAAAGACACGCATGCCGATTCCAATGACGCTGATGATGATGGCGACCACGAGCCCGAAGATGAGGGGACGCACGGGCGACGGAGTGTCGACCTCGCGCCCGTCGGGCGTACCCGAGGTGAAAGCCGTAATCAGGCGGCTTCGATTGAAACGCTGGGCTTCAAGGATGTCTTTACTCGACGGCATGACTCAGCTCCACAGGTAGACGGCCAGGGGAAGCAGGACAAACAGCGACAGCACGGAGATCGTGTCGGCGATACGCGTCAGGTGCGGGCGGGCACGAGGCCCGACGACGTTGGTGACGACGAGGACGAGAGCGGTCGCAATCGCCGACAGCGTCAGCCAGGGCATCGTCCTCGGGTCCGCGTAGGCACCGAGCACAGTGGCCACGAGAATCACGATGAGGCCGCTCAGGGCACCGAGGAGCACCTCGACGCGAGCGCGGATCGAACGCGTCTGGAGGACGAGTGACACCGCACCGAGCGTGAGGAGGGTCAGCGGCAGGGAGACCGACCGCATTTCGGGTGCTGTCATCAGAGAAATGGTCAGGAAGAGCGCGGCGATTGCCCCGCCGGAGCGCAGGGCGACGACGAACACGAAAGAATTGCTGACCTGGTCGGTGATGCCCTTCGCTGGAATCTGCTCGGTCGTGTCCGCGTCCAGGATGCGCACGGGAATGTGAGCCAGCGCGATCCAGGGCGCAACCTGGAGGAGCACGATGATCAGGGCGAAGAGGATCGCGGAGACGCCCGCCTGGGAGAGCTGACCGAGTCGAACCAGAAGGCCGGTGGCCGCCAACACGGTACCGACGACGAGAGGAGCTGCGATGGAGATTCGGTACCGCTTGGGCAGCGTGAGAACGGCGAGGGCGCCGATCAGGAGGCCGAGGCCCGTCCACCCCCAGCCGGCGGTGTCCCAGTGGCTCTGACTCAGGCGCAGAGCAGCTGCGGCCGTCAGGAGGGGCACGGTATGCGCCAGCGCAACACCGCTCGCTCCCGGGTACTTACGGGTCATGACGACGGACGTCGCGGTCACGAGCAGCGCCGATACGATACCGATGGCACCGGCGATGAAGTTGTACCTCGTGACGGCTTGAGGGTCCAGGGCGGTGAGGGCGTCCGGGGGCGTGGTCGCCAGGAGGAGGGCGGCGACGAAGATGAGGCCGGCCGCGGCGAGCGCCGCGAGCGTGCGAGCATCCTCACGTGTCCAAGGAGTGGACACTCGTTCGACGACTTGACCGACTGCCTCCGTGAGGTCGTCGTAGACCATATCGGCGGCGCCCTCACCCAGGGGCTCGAGCGTGAGCGCCGCGCCGGCGCGCACTCCCTGGGCGGACAGGGACTTGGACTGATCGAGCAGACGACCCGAGGCCGTGCGCACTGCATAGCCGTCATTCGTTGGCTGATCAGTGAAAGCGCCCACCGTTTCAACCATTCCGGGGAGCAGCTCCACCAGGGGGATCGACTGCGGAAGCGTCACATCACTACGGTCGACGCCGTACGTGATCGTGAGCGGAATCAGCGCCACTCCTCGTGATGTTTTCGATGCCATTGGGTCCTCCCGAATGCCGCGTGATGGGGTCTTTGGCTACACGACACAACCCTGTAAGTCTAGATTCTCGGTCAGGTTTTGTCATGATTTTTCCGTAACATTGAAAAAAACGATGAAAACATGGTTAGTATTCATGTGTCCCCATGCTCTCACGCATCCCGGCGAGAGAGTCCACTCATACAAATGGAGGTTCACATGGCAGACCAGAGGGCCGTAGAAGGCGCCCTTAAAGATGGCCACGCAGCGGTTCAGTCCACCAAGGAAGAGATCGACGGCCACCTCAACCGTCTTCGGGGCGAACTCGAGGCCGTCGCTGGCTCCTGGCAGGGCGCTGCGGCGACGCAGTTCACTTCGCTGATGGCTCAGTGGAACGAGAACGCAGAAAAGGTTAACCGGGCTCTTCAGGATCTCGCTGATAACCTGCATGCCACCGATTTGTCGATGGAACACAACGAGGCCGAGACCGAGAACTCGTTCTCTCAGCTGCTCGGCGGCCTGTGAGAGAATAGATTAGGAGACTGACATGGATTTCCAGGTAAATTACGGCACTCTTGACGCCGCTGCCGCCGACATCAAAAACGGTGCCAATAACCTGCAGAACTGCCTCGACCACCTCGTGGGGACGCTGGACAAGCTGCGCTCGAATTGGGAAGGCCAGACGCAGGAAGCTTACGAGGTCGCTCAGCGTCAGTGGAACGAGGGCCTTGATGGCCTGAGGGACGTGCTGACCCGCACCTCCGCCGCCGTTGATTCTGCTCGCGAGAACTACCAGGCGACGGACCAGTCCAACGCTGCCCGCTTCTGAGAGCATGAGCGCCTAGCGCTACGAAAAAGGGTCGTCCCATTGGGGCGGCCCTTTTCCGTACCCGCGGGCGACCGATTCCGCGCCACAGCAAAGAGTTTTCCACACGCACAATCGACCAGATGCGTCTTATAGGCCACCGCAGCAAAGAATTTCCCAGTCGGTTAAATGAGGGCGTGAGCGAGCACCAACAAAACCGCCGCCGTCCCATGTCGGGACGGCGGCGGCGACTATTCGATCGATCGGCGCGGCGAGGGGCTCGCCCTGCCAACAAGGGTCAGTGCACCGAGTCGGCGTCAGCGTAGACGATCGTGGCTCTCCGGTCACCCATGATGACCTCGGTACCGGCGGGCACCTCGACCGCCTGTCCGCCCGTCAGCTCCATGACGCGACCGTCAGGCGTGCGAATCTGCGTGCCGTTCGCAGAGAAGGAGTCTTCGATCCATGCGCCGGAGGCCGTGGGCCCCACGCGCATGTGCGTGCGCGAGAGCGACATCGTCGCGTCGGGAACGACGACCGCACGCGATCCCTCAACGGCCGCGGGTGCGCGCCCAAGCGTCACCGGCATGTCGATGAGCTCGCGCTGCCCGGAGTCGAAAATGAGCCACAGGAGCTGCGTGCGCGGCGGCGTCGCGGGCGCACCCCACTGCGACTGGCCGGCACCACCCCACTGGGATGCGCGCTGGGCAGCCTGCACGTCGCGGCGGCTCGGCGGAGGGCCGGGCACCCCGGACGCGGGAGCCGCGTACTGTCCTCCTGCGCCGTACGAGGCCTGGGCGGACTGAGGGGGCATCTGCTGGGAGGGAGCTCCCCAGCTGGGCGGAGCGGGAACCTGGGCGGGAGCGACAGGCGTCGACGAGGCGGGCACGTTGGGCACCGGAGGCACCGCGGGAGCGGCGGGCATCGACGGCACCGCGGGACGCTGAGGCGCGGGGCGATGAGTGTCCGGCGCGCCCTGGGGCGGCGCGAGGAGCGCGTCAAACTCGTTGTGCTCGCGCGGAGCAGGCGCAGCGGACGCGACAGGCGCAGCGGGCATGCTCGGCGCAGCCGGCATGGCAGGTGCAGCGGGCAGCGGGGAGACCGCCGGTGTTGCGGGGGCGCTGTAGTCCTCCCCGTAGGGGTCATTCGCTCGCTGACCGGGCACGGAATAGTCCGGCGCCGAGGAGGGCACGGGCGTGAGCGGCGCAGCGGGGGCACTCCACTGATCAGCTCCCTCGCGAACGCTATCGAAACCGCTGGGAGCCTGGCTCGAACGCTCGAAGCGCTCGACCTCACCGGGACCAGCCGCGAGCGCCGCGTGCTTGCGCAGGTCGACGAATCGGGTGTGGGTGGGGCCGTTCAGCCAGGTACGCCCGTCGTGGACCATCGCATACGAGGCGAGTAGACCCACGCCGGTGAGCTGGAGAAGCACAGCGAGGGCCGTGTAGCCCAGTGCCGCGCCGAGCGACGGAGTCTGCGCGTCCTCCTCGTCGCGGATCAGGCACACGCGCATGAGGGCCATGCCAGGGGTCCGACCCGACGCGCCGAGCATGAGCGCGGAGGCAACCACGGCCTCGGCGGTGATCATCCCGATCGTCCACGCCGTGAAGTGCACGTACCACGTCACGCCGAGCAGGGCCCCGAGGACCGCCAGGTCGATGAGATACGCGCCGACGAGCCGGGATGCGGGCGCGTGGGCGAAAGGAGTCTTCGTCGTATCAGCCATTACAGGACTGCCCTCCAAGCAAACTCGAAGAGACCCGAGGACATGACTGCCGCGGGGAGGAGTGTAAAGATGCAGAAAGTCTGCACGAAGTCGAGGATCGTCCCCGAAAGGGCGGCGTGGCCCTTGGGAACATGCAGCGTCATCCACAGGACCGTCGCGACCGCGACGATCAGCAGAATCACCAGCGGGAGGAGGGGGAACAAGGGGTACTTGTCATTTCCTATAGGCGCCACCCAGGACTGTGCCCAGGTACCAAACAGGAACGCGCAGCCGACACCCGCCGCGGCGATGCGAGGCAGGATTTGACCGGCATGCGCGCGGATCCCCCGAGGTGCCGTCAACAGGACCACGATGGACATGATGACGAAGATGAAGCCCCCGAGGCCTCGCCCGAACGTGATAGCGGGAGTCACCGTATACGCCAGGGGGATGCCACCCACCAGGATGAACAGCGTCGAGGCGGCCACCAGCAGCATGTACCGAGCATCGGTGTGCCCGAGGGCGTCCGCCATACGGCCACCGGTCAGCGTGCTGGGCTTTTGCATGGGAGGCTGGCGAATACGCGACGCGATCGTCTGCACCGACGTGGAATCGATGAGCTGACTGTCGGGCACGCGCAGCGCAAAACGGGGCGCCATCAGGAACAGGAAGACTCCGAGGAGGAGAGTCAGCGGAGCAATGTCGATGAGGCTGAACATCGGGTACGCGCCGATCGTGACGAGCGCCGTGGCACCGATCCACGCGAAGAAGGCGCTCAGCGCGGTGGGGGTCGTCGTTAGCGACACGACCGCCAGCGAGACAGCGAGAGCGACCCACACACCGATCACGGGGGCGACCGACAGGGCATGAATGCCAGACATCGCCACGAAGCCGATCGCGCTATATCCGGCCAGCGCGGGCATCAGGAGCAGCAGGGCAGGCCTCGAACGGACCGCGCGCGAAGCAAAAAGCGGGAGGATGGAAGCGGCGCAGCACACGGCGGCACACGCGCCGCGCGCCCACAGCGGGATCTTTGCGGCTTCGACGGCCCACTTCGGGCCATCCTCGGGGTGAGCAAACCCGACGAGGGCCGCATCTGCGATCATCGGCAGGAGACACAGGGCGCTGACCGCACCGATCACGATGAAGCAGTAGCCGAGGAGAGCGAGGACTGGGGAAAGCCACTGGTTCTCCTGGCGTTCCGAGGCCTCGTTGACCTGCTGAGCGGACAGGACGCGACTGGACAGAGCGATCGTCGAGCCTGCGGGCAGGTCACGACCGAGAACAGCGCCGCCGTCGAGGGGACGCCCATCGGCGTAGGAAACCCGGACCGAAGGGAGGGTCAAGTCGATGGCCAGCATCGCGCACAATCCGGCGACCGTGGTCCCTTCAGGAGCAGCGAAATCAGAGGCACCATCGGAGTCAATAACGGTCACGGACACCATGGTGGCGCTCATGAAACCTCCGATCCTAGGGAAACAACAGTGCCCAGTGTAATGCACTGAGGCTAACCGCCGGTTAAAACTTGGAAGGCCACTCAGCTACACTGGGTGCAGTCGCATCGAACACGTACGCGCACAGCGCGAGGAGAGCTGATGGTTACACGCAAGAAACGGCGGACTGCCGCGGTTCCGGAGCAGCCCTCCGGCACCCTAGCGATCCAGATGCCGCCGGAGAAGGCCGAGCCCGCATCGATCGGTAACGTCCTGATGATGGTCGTCCCAATGCTCGGTTCGACGGGCGTCATGGTCTTCATGGCCATGCAGACCGAGAGTCCCCGCTCCATGATGATGGGCGGCGGCATGCTGGTCGCCATGCTGGGCATGGTCGGCTTCAACATCTATCGTCAGTTCTCCCAGTACCGCACGCGCGTCAAGACGCAGCGCCGCGAATACCTCTCCTACCTCGCTGAGACGCGAGAGTCCGTGCGCAAGGTCGCAAAGAAGCAGCGCGCCTACTACAACTGGGTCTACCCCTCCCCCGACGCCCTCGTCACGCTGGCCGCCAACGGTTCGCGCCTGTGGTCGCGCGAGGGCAACACGTACGACCTGCTGACGTTCCGTTACGGCTCGGGCACCCAACCCCTCGGTCTCATCTTCGAACGCCCCCCGATCGACCCGATGACGGAGATGGACGTCGTCTGTCTATCCGCCATGGAACGCTTCATCGGCGTCCACGACCACACGGACAACGTCGGCAAGTTCCTCTACCTGGGTGACTTCAGCCACATCGAGGTCGTCGGCGACGGCGAAAGCGCCTACGACGAAATGCGCGCCATCATGATGCACCTGGCGTGCTTCATCGACCCCTCCAAGCTCAAGATCGCGGTTCTGTGTTCGGCCGATCGACTGGGCGACTGGGAGTGGGTCAAGTGGATGCCGCAGGCCCGCTCCTCCATCGTGCGCGACGCGGTGGGCCCGGGCCGCATGATCTCGACGGACCCGCGCGAGCTCGCCGAGATGATCGGCCCCGACGTCGCGATGCGCGGCGCGTACCGCCCGGGCGACGACATGCCCGAGTGGCCCCACCTCCTCCTCGTGTGCGACGGCGCCGAGTTCCCGCCCAACTCCCCCTTCGGTTCGGCGGTGGGCGTGCGCGGCGTGACGATCATGTCCCGCGCCCGCGAGTGGACGCCCATGAAGTCGCACACCGCGCTGCGCCTCGTCATCCACCCCAGCCCTGATCACAAGGGCGAGGACGTGGTCGACGTGGTCACCATGGACTCCCTGCCCGAGCAGGCGTTCGCCGACCGCCTCACCGCCGTTCAGGCCGAGGCCGTGGCCCGCCGCATGACGCCCTTCGCCACGCAGCAGAACCTGGAAGAGGCGGAGACGCCCGTGGGCCGTTCGGACGAGTCCCGCCAGATGGACCTCATGGAGCTCGTCGGCATCGGCGACATCCGCGACTTCGACCCGGAGAAGCAGTGGCGACGCCGCGAGGGCCGCGAGCGCCTCGCTGCCCCCTTCGCCGTCACGCCCGAGGGCCGCCCCGTGGTCCTGGACATCAAGGAATCCGCCCAGCAAGGTATGGGTCCGCACGGTCTGCTCATCGGCGCGACCGGTTCGGGTAAGTCCGAGGTGTTGCGTACCCTCGTGCTCGCCCTGGCGCTCACCCACTCTCCGGAGCAGCTGAACCTGGTTCTCGTCGACTTCAAGGGTGGCGCGACCTTCGCCGGCATGTCGGACCTGCCGCACGTGTCGGCCATGATCTCGAACCTGGAGTCGGAGCTCTCCCTGGTCGACCGTATGCAGGACGCCCTGCAGGGCGAGATGGTGCGCCGCCAGGAGGTTCTGCGCCAGGCGGGCAACTACGCGAATGTGTCCGACTACGAGGCGGATCGCCTCGCGGGCAAGCACGAGTTCCCGCCGCTGCCGGCCCTGTTCATCGTCCTGGACGAGTTCACGGAAATGCTGATGGCCAAGCCGGAGTTCGGCGAGGTCTTCATCATGATCGGTCGTCTGGGCCGATCCCTGTCGGTGCACCTGCTGCTCGCCTCGCAGAAGATGGACCTGGGTAAGGCGCGCGGCCTGGAGTCGCACCTGTCGTACCGCATTGCCCTGAAGACCTTCACGGAGAACGACTCTCGTGAGGTCCTGGGTATTCCCGACGCCGCGAAGCTGCCCCCGCTGCCCGGTTCGGGCTACCTGAAGGCGGGCGGCGACGGCCTCGTTCGTTTCCGCGCGTCCTACGTGGCCGCTCCCCCGCCTGCGCGTACGCTCGCGTCGATTTCCGAGGGCTCGACGGCCGGCGCTCCGACGGCACCGATCGAGATCCTGCCGTTCACGGTCGCTCCCGTCATCACGCGCGAGGACCTGGGCGAGGAGGAAGAGGTCGACCAGAACCAGGAAGTCGTTCTGGCTGGCGACGAGGTCTGGGCGGACATGTCCGAGATGGACATCGCCGTGGCGAAGATGAAGGGCAAGGGCTACCCGGCGCACCAGGTGTGGCTGCCGCCGCTGGAGGTCCCGGATACCTTCGCGACCCTCATGCCCGACCTGCGCCCGGACCCGGAGCTCGGCTTCGTCTCGCGCGCGTGGCGCGAGTCCGGCACCCTGCGCGTGCCCCTGGGCACGGTCGACCTGCCGCTCGAGCAGCGTCGCGAGACCCTCGTCCTGGACCTGTCGGGCGCGGGCGGTAACTTCGCACTGGTCGGCGGCCCGCAGACGGGTAAGTCGACGGCACTGCGCACGATCGTCCAGTCCCTGTCGCTGACCTACACGCCGCAGGAAGTCCAGTTCTACGTGATGGACTTCGGCGGCGGCACGTTCGCGGGCTTCGCGGGCGCCCCGCACGTGGCGGGCATCGCGACGCGCGACACCGAGGAGGTGCGCACGCGCATGATCGCCGAGATCGCGGCGATCATGGACGACCGCGAACGTTACTTCCGTGCGCACGGCATCGACTCGATGGACACCTACCGTCGCGGGCGCCTGGAAGGACGCTACGACGACGGCTACGGCGACGTGTTCCTGGTGATCGACGGCTGGGGCGCGCTGCGCTCCGAGTTCGACGGCCTGGACCGCACGGTGACGACGATGATGAGCCGAGGCCTGTCGCTGGGCGTTCACCTCATCGTGTCGGCCGCCCGTTGGATGGATATTCGTTCGGAGGCGCAGGATATCTTCGGTTCGCGCCTCGAGCTGCACACGGCGAGCCCGAAGGAGTCGATCGTTAACCGCGAGGGCGCCGCCCGTATTCCGAAGGGCCGCCCGGGTCGAGGCATCGACATGGTGGGCCACGAGATGATGATCGGTCTGCCGCGCGCCGACGACGATCCGAACCCGTCGACCGTCTCCGAGGGCGTAGCACTCACGGTGGCGAAGATCCGCGAGTCTCTGGTCCACGGCCCGGGCCCGAAGCTGCGCCTGCTGCCCGAGAACGTCACGCTCGCCGAGATCCTCGCGCAGGTGCCGGATCCGCAGATCCTGCCGCGCGGCGGTGGCGACATGATCCTGGGCGTGGAGGAGTCTCGCCTCGGTCCACTCGTGTTCAACACGCGCGCAGAGTCGCACCTGTACCTGTTCGGCGACGGCCGGACGGGCAAGACGACGTTCCTGCGCTCGATCATTTCCGAGGTCATGCGCCTGTACTCGCCGAGCGAGGCAAAGATCCTGTCGATCGACATGCGCCGCACGCTCATGGGCGCGGTTCCGAAGGACTACCAGCTGCGCTACCTGACAAACCACGCCGAGGCGATGAAGCAGATGCGCGAGCTCGCAGCCTTCCTGCGCACGCGCCTGCCGGGTTCGGACGTGACTCCCGAGCAGATTCGCGACCGCAGCTGGTGGTCGGGCCCCGAGGTGTGGATCCTGGTCGACGACTACGACCTGGTCGCGACGACGTCGGGCAACCCACTGATGGAGCTCATCGATCTGCTGCCGCAGGCCGCCGACATCGGCCTGCATGTGATCATCACCCGCCGTATGGGTGGCGCGTCGCGTGCGGCCTACGAGAAGGTCCTGCAGATGATGAACGACCTGGCGGTCACTGGCATCCTCCTGTCCGGCAACCCCAGCGAGGGCGCGATCATCAACCGTGTCAAGCCCAAGCGCGCCGTTCCGGGCCGCGCGCAGGTCGTCCACCGTGAGCTCGGCGTGGTCGCCGCCCAGCTGGCGAACACCCCACCCGCATCAATCTGACCGTTTATTGACACAGCGACCCGTTTGTCGCATATGATTGACCAGTCTGAAAGTAGGAGAAAAATATGTCCTCTCTCGTGTCCCGTCGTGGATGTGCGGCCGCCTCGTCCGTGCTACTCGCTGCCGTCGCACTGTCGGGTTGCTCCCTCCATGGTGGGGGTGGGTCTAAGTCCACCGATATCAGCAAGCTGCCCAACATTCCCCAGGGGCAGAAGCAGCAGCTGGTGCAGCAGATGCAGTCTGCGTCTGGCGAGCAGAAGAAGCAGATTGCTGACAAGGCCATCGCCCTGAACAACATGGTGGGCGCGCAGCTGGTGGGCGTGGAGCCCAGCCTGATTTCTTCCCAACAGTTCAAGCTGGATCCCAAGGGTCAGACGGTGGTTAACAAGAACGATACGGTCTACCAGATGATGTCGGCCACCGACTTCTGGCGACTGGGCAACGACACCTACGACCTGTGCGTGGAGCAGGACTGTCAGTACTACTCGTCCTGGACCGTGGACGTGGAGGGCTCGGGCTCTGACCTGACCTACGTGTGGACCCTGAAGATCGATGGCCCCGACCAGCCCGACAAGCCGCTGGTCCGCCGCTTCAAGGTCGCCAAGTAAGCAACCGGGCGCATCGGCAGCGCTCTTTTATCTTCCATCAATTATTAGGAGCTACAAATGGCCGGTCAAACAGGAGTCGACAGCGAAAAGCAGGCAGCGGCAACCACGAACGTCGTTGCAAGCGGGCAGGCAGTCACCTCGTCCGCACAGGGGTCGTCTTCCCTCGGCGCCGCTCAGAAAACCATGTTCTGGGGGCAGGAAGCTGGGCCCAGCTCCATGGGCGACAGCTCCGCCAAGCTGTTCGACACGGTGTCGGAAGTCCTCGCAAAGGAAGCAGAACTCATCACCACCTTCGAGGCTGAGATCAACGCCACCCTCAAGAGCTTTACCGGGACGGATCAGGACAACAAGCTGCAGCTTGCCCAGATTCAGGAAGCGCTGAACCGAGTCGACAAGTCCGACGCGGCAGCCGCACTTAAAGCAGCGCAACACAAGCTAGAGAAGTTCGTCGGAGGCGCAGTACTTGCACTGCCCTCTCTACTTCCCAAGCAATCGGGGACGACGCATTCAACGGCTAGCGGCGAATCTACCACCCAGGCTCCTACGCAGGGTGCACAGCCCGAAGTCTGAGTCACTTTTCTGGCTGTAGAAAGGATTTTCTTATGGTTTCCTCTCCTATGTACGAGCGCCTCAAGGTCTTCATGGAGGCCGCCCGCTACAATCGCGATCTGGACGCGTGGGACTCCGACCACCAGCAAACGATCAAAGGCCTTAATGAGGCCGTCGAACGCCTTAAGCAGTACCGCGACTCACAAGGATTTGTAGGCGAGACAGCCGAAGCCATGAACGCGTGGGTGGACAGGGCGGTTCAGCGCATCAACGCGCACGCGGACACCTACCGGAGCGGTCACAACACCTACCAGGCTGGTCGCTTGGCGATGGCGTCGGCGCTCCACGAGGCCAAACTCTTGTCCCCGACCCTCTTGGACTCTGCGACCGAGGCGATGCGCGACGACACCGTCGTTATGGTTCCTAGCTCCTCCCCCGGAGGCGGCGTTTCTGTGTTGGGCAAGCGCTTCACGACCGGCGCCGCCTACGTGGAGGCTGTCGAGGCGCAGGCGAACGCCCAGCGCGAGGCGGCGGCGACCCGCATCCTCGAGCGAGTGAACTCGTTGACTGGGGATCTGAGCAATAGCATGCAGGACATTCGAAACAGCGCAGCCGCTCAGTTCAAAGAGGCCGGCAAGGAAGACCCTGAACCGGCCGCTGTCGACCATGCGCAGCAATGGGCAGACAGCGCCTCGCAGTCGTTTGGCCGTTCCTCCGGCCGCAACCCTTCGTCCGGCACCTACCCAGGCGGTTTCGCCCAACCGTGGTGGAGTGAGGCCGACGCCGCTGCTGCCCAGAACCGGACGGTCGCGTCGGGAGCTATCCCGACCCAGGAACCCGCATACGGCGAGACCGGGTCGCGCACGAACCCGATCACGGACCCCCAGGAGCTCATGGGCACGGACCTGCTCCACACCGCTGTGAACGGCACGGCGTACCGTAACGGCGTCGTCGGCGGGCACACTCCCGCCCCTCCGGCCGACGTGGATCACCCGCTGTGGCGACTCAACGGCGGCGCGGCCTCCGACTCCGCCACGGCCGGCCGTCTCGGCGGCGCTGGCGTCCTCGGCGCCGGCGCGCTCGGCCTGCGCGGCGCAGCCCGCATGGGATCGGGCGGATTCGGCGGGTCCGGTTCCCTCGGTGGATCCAGCGTCTTCGGCCGCTTCGGCGGTACCGGAGCCGGCGCGAACGGCCTCGGCCGCTTCGGCGGCGCGGGTGCCGGCGCGAACGGCCTCGGCGGATCCGGCTCTGCCAGCGGCCTGTCCGGTGCCGGTCGCATGGGCGGCGCGGGCATGCGCGGCGTGACCGGCTCGGTCAACGGTCTGCGCGCTTCGGGCGCGGCCGGCCTCAAAGTCGGCTCCTACTCGGGTTCCGGCTTCGGCTCCTACACTCCCCCCGCAGGTTCCGCGGGCGCGGCCGGCGCTGGCGGCGCGAACGGCGCTGCCGGTTCCTCCGGTGTCACGGGCACCACGGGCGCAAACGGCAGCGGAGCTGCCGGCGCGGCCGGTGCCGCTGGCAAGGGCGGAACGACGAACAGCGGCTTCATGGGCGCCGGCGCTGGCGCAGGTGCTGGCGCGGGCAAGGACGACAAGAAGGGACGCAAGAACCGGTACGTAGCCTTCAAGTTTGACGACGACGAGGACGAGCTGCCCGCGGGCTACGTGAATCCCCTGTCGCAGACCTCCGGCACCGACAAGGACATCGCACCAGCGAAGCGTGACGACGACGGATGGGACCCGCGCCAGTGGTGAGCACTCATTCCAACGCCGCGCCCCGTTCTCCCTTCGCTTTTGTGGGGAGGGCGGGGCGCGCCGCGCGCGCCCTGACTACCGCCGCCTCCGCACTCGCACTGGCCGTCGGAGCCCTCGCCGTGACCCCGGTCCCCGCGCACGCGGCAGACCCCATCACCACCCAGGAGTACTTCTCGTACTATCACCTGGACTCCGCTCGTCAAAAGGGCTACACCGGCAAGGGCGTGACCATCGCCCTCATCGATGGGCCCGTCGACACCAGCGCCCCCGAACTGGCCGGCGCCAACATCACCGACAAGAGCCGCTGCACCATCGAGGATTCCCCAGGAAATGCACGTCATGGTACGGATATGGCCACTATCCTGGTTTCCCCGTACACCGGCGTGGCGCCTGAGGCTACGCTGTACAGCTACCAGGTGTCGAATTCCGATACTATCTCGGAGGGCACTTGCAAGGTCGACGGCAAGAAACTCGACGACTTCGGCACGCTGATAAACCAAGCCGTCGAAGACGGCGCTCAGATCATCTCCATTTCGCAGGGAACCGGCGTTCAAGATGACGATGTCAAGTGGGCCGTCGCTAACGCGATTGCACACGGTGTTATCATCGTCGCGTCTGCAGGAAATACTGGAGAAGACGAAAACAATACTCACTTGGGCAGCTCTTCTGGCGTCGTCGGGGTCTCTGCGATCAACACAGACGGCACGTTCGCGTCGTACTCCTCCTGGGGCAACGGCGTTGTGACGGCAGCTGTGGGCAGTCCTTTCAATACACGCGACGAAGTGACGAATGAACCCGTCACAACGAGGGGCACATCCAACGCGACGGCGCTTGTTGCCGGGATGCTGGCCCTGGCGCGCCAGAAGTGGCCCGATGCCACCACCAACCAGATCCTCCAGTCCCTGGTCCACACCGGTCTGAACCCCAACCACGAGTGGAACCAATACACCGGGTACGGCGCAGCTGCTTTAGGTTCCCTTGTCAATGACAATCCTTCGCAATACCCGGATGAGAACCCGATTATGGATAAGCCTGGGGGATCCTCCCCCACGGCTGACGAGGTTTCCGACTACGTGGATGGCCTCGTCGATCCCGCGAGCCACCGTGGGATCCCTGCTTCCTATACGTACAGAGGTATCGACGATAACGTTGTGTTGTACCAGTCCGAGCTCAAAACACCGCTCCACCTGGGAACGAGCCCCCGCTACCACCGGAAGTGACCATGACACTCGCGCGACCAAGCGCGCAGCCCGCGCCCCGTTCTCCCTTCAGCTTTGTGGGGAGGGCGGGGCGCGCCGCGCGCGCCCTCGTCACCGCCGCCTCCGCACTCGCACTGGCTGTCGGTGCCCTCACCCTGGCCCCGGCCCCCGCTCACGCGGCCGACCCCATTACAACCCAGGAGTACTTCTCCTACTACGGCTTCGACGGAGCACGTGAAAAGGGCTACACCGGTAAGGGCATCACCATCGCCCTCATCGATGGCCCCGTCGACACCAGCGCCCCCGAGCTGGCCGGTGCCAACATCACCGACAAGAGCCGCTGTACCATCGAGGATTCCCCGGGAAATGCACGTCACGGCACCGACATGGCGACTATCCTGGTTTCTCCGTACACCGGTGTGGCGCCTGAGGCTACGCTGTACAGCTATCAGGTGTCGAATGACGATTCTGTGTCGGAGGGCACTTGCAAGGTTGACGGCAAGAAACTCGACGACTTCGGCACGCTGATAAACCAAGCCGTCGAAGATGGTGCTCAGATCATTTCCATCTCCCAAGGAACAGGACACCTGGGTGATGACGTCAAGTGGGCTATCACCAACGCAATTGCGCGCGGTGTCATCATCGTCGCGTCTGCAGGAAATACTGGGGAGGACGAAAACAACTCGCACCTTGGTAGCTGGTCTGGCGTTGTTGGTGTATCCGCCATCAACACGGACGGTACCTTCGCGTCGTACTCCTCCTGGGGCAACGGCGTCGTGACGGCGGCTGTGGGCGGTCCTTTCAATACACGCGACGAAAATACGAATCAGCCCACCACCACGCGAGGTACCTCCGTGTCGGCCGCTCTCGTCGCCGGCATGCTGGCCCTGGCGCGTCAGAAGTGGCCCGACGCCACCCCCAACCAGATCCTCCAGTCCCTGGTCCATTCTGAACTGCCTCCCGTTTCTTGGACATCGAAAGTGAAGTCCAGGGAATGGGAGGCTTTTCGTGTCTGTGGATCTGGGGTT
>PPYE01275306.1_pt1 | contig 41413 bp, 38 predicted proteins | sample 1559881 | NCBI WGS metagenome assembly PPYE01 (sample SAMN08240022, study PRJNA423297) | Human gut metagenome, whole genome shotgun sequencing project. | reverse complement strand
AGAGCGTGCCGTTTACGGCAGTCGCAGCGGAATACGCCCCATCCTCGCCGCCGAGGTTGACCGTGTTGCCCGTCGTCTTGCCCGTGCCTGCCGTATGGCCGCCGTAGACATCGCCGTTCAGCGTGCCGCCCGTGATCGTGACGGTGTTGCCCGTCGCATTTCCCGTCGCCGCCGCGTCCGTCAGCGCGCCGCCGTAGAGATTCGTGACCGTGCCGCCCGATACCTTGACTGCGTTCTCCGTCGCATCCCCCGATGCCGCCGCGCCCGTCAGTGCGCCGCCGTAGAGATTCGTAATCGCACCGCCCGATACCTCCGCCACGTTCTTCTTTGCATTTGCCTTCGCCGAGGCATCCGCCTTTCGATCCGCATCCGAGGCCTGCGTGGCGCGGGAGAATCCCGCATAGGCATTTGTCGAGGACGTGCCAGGTTCAACCTTCAGCGTATTGTACTCCGATCCACCTTTTTCCGCATCGGTATAGCCTGCGCGGACGTCGGAATACGCGCCCGGGCTTATCGTAATCGTATTGTGGTTCGTCGTATTGCCATAGAGGGAATATCCGCCATGCGCAGTAGCGCCGACGACTGTCGGTGTCGTTGCGTATTCGTATTTATTGCCTGACAGGGTAATTTGCGTTGCCCCTGCCATCGTTGTCCCCGCGAGCGTGCCGTTTCCGCGTATTCCGAATTCGTAGTGGTTCATCGCTTGAATCAAGCGTGGCGAGTAATTGCGAAGTGAAATATTCGACCCAGTGTTGTACAGTACGACGTTTGGCGTGTTGATCGCGGATGGCAGGCTTTCGGCCCACTTGCTCAACCCGTTTACCCCCACCCTGTTCCAATCAATGGACGGCAACCCATCCGATACGGATAACATCCAAGCGCCATTGGCAACACTCGAATCGAGATCATACTCCATCTTCTCGAAATTTCTTATGTTGGCTACGCTAGACATCCTGCCCTTTACGCGCAGCGTGTTTCCCGTCGTGTAGTCCCCGGTAGGATTGGTTCCGCCCCCACCCTGAAATGCACGACTTGAGCCATCTACATTCTCCAACGTAACGGTATTTCCAGTCGCATTGCCTTTCACGGAATAGCCACCATACACATACCCCGGCCAACCGGGGCTACTGGATGTTACGTTCTTAAGGATGACTTCATTGCCTATCGCATCTCCCGTCCATGACTGCGTATAGCCGCCAATTACAGTCTGCGGAACATTGAACCCTTCTATTTTCAGCACATTCCCCGTCGTCGTATGGCCGAGCGTCGATGTCCCAGCGAAGATCGTTCCAGCAGGGCCAGATGGAAACGTATGATAGGTATTCTGCTCCCCCGGCCTCGGTGCGTCTGTCGTATAGGTTAGCACAGAATGCCGAAATTTATTTCGATCAAAGAAAACATGTGCAGCTGTGGCTGTCGCAGCTAACGGCGTCGATGTATCCGTCGTAATCCCATATTCATAATCGCCGTCTGTCCCGTTTACAGCAGATGTCCCATAATGATTCCACGAAAGTGAGGTGAAGCTGCACCATAAGAGGGTAAACCGCTGAGCAATATCACGCCGGCCTGCTCCCCATGTAGCTGCTCCATCCACGCCAATATTCCTCCAATCGAAGGAAGCGGGCATATATGACGTGTGCAGCATGCAATCTCCATGGATAATATTGTCGTCGAGATCAAATTTAATCTTTTCGAAATTTGATACCTGCATAAATTTCGAATTTTTTCCCTTTACCAGCAAGGTGTTGCCTGTCGTGGCATCTCCTGCCGGAAGATTGCTTCTTCCGCCATATAGGTATAGATAATTCCCCGTTACCGGGCCTTCCAGTGTGACCGTATTGCCGGTCGCATTTCCGTGCTCTGATCCTCCCCCGACAAAACAAATATCAGCAATGGTTGAATTCAATGCCCCACTTAGCGTGAGTATGTTGCCCGTCGCGTTGCCGCTACCGGCCGTATACCCGCCATAATGCCATACGTATCCGGTTCGCACACGTATGGTCAGTTTGTTGCCAACCACATTTCGGTTATCGCCTGTATTTGGTATATCCGCTCCATTTCCTGCTGGCAATGAAAACGTAGCGGGAAGAGGATGCGCCGCATCCACCGTCACATCTCCGCCCGTCACATCCGCCGCCAGCGCATGGGTCGGATTTAGTAAGAATGTCCCCCCCCCGTGGACAATGCCAGCGCAATGCACACGGCCAATTTCTGATATCTCTTGGTTCCTTTGCGCATGATACCCCTCTCCCCATATTGTTTTAATGTATTAACCTAGCATAAGATTATTTTACTGCTAATAGAACATGAAAGCAAGATAAAAGATTGGATGGGCAGATTTTTCTTGCCACGATTCACGAATCGGATGCGGGCAGACAAATAGGCACACGAAAAGAAAGAGTCCCATCGTCCTATGTGACGAATAGACTCCCTCCCCATGCGAATGGCACACGTATTCCGCTGCCCGCAAAGCATGATGCGCCGTCGCCGAATCAGTTCTCCCCAGAGGAACGCCTTCTTTCGATGATCTTTTTCGCCTCTGGATCCGCAAGCGGCTCGTAGCGCGAGAACGCCCGTGCATAGGTGCCGCGTCCCTGCGTGAGGGAGCGCAGGTCGGTCGCGAAGCGATAGAGCTCCGAGACGGGCACCTCCGCCTGTATCCTGCTCATGTCCCTGCCAACATGCTCGATGCCGAGGATGCGCGCCCGCTTCGCGTTGAGCTTGCCAACGACGTCGCCCATGTAGTACTCGGGAGTCCGAACCGTCACGGTATCGATCGGCTCGAGGAGGACGGGCGATGCCTCCATGACGCCTTTCTTGAGCGCGATGGCGGTCGCCGCCTTGAACGCCGCCTCGGACGAGTCGACGGTATGGTACGAGCCGTCGTAGAGATTGACCTTGACGTCGGTCACGGGATAGCCTGCGACGATGCCTGCGGCGAATGTCTCTGCGACGCCTTTTTCGACGGCGGGGATGTACTGGCGCGGCACGCTGCCGCCGAAAATCGTCTCCTGGAACGCATTGCCTTCGCCCGCCGGCTGCGGGCTGAGCTCAAGCCAAACGTCGCCGTACTGGCCGTGTCCGCCGCTCTGCTTTTTGTGCTTGCCCTGCACCTTGACGCTCTTTCGTATCGTCTCGCGGTAGGCGACCTTCGGCTCGCCGAGCTTGAGCGTCACGGAGAACTTGCGCGCGAGCTTCTCGGCGAGTATCTCAAGGTGCACTTCGCCGATGCCGGAGACGAGCGTCTCATGCGTCTCGGGATTTTTCGTGACCGCAATGGCCGGGTCTTCCTCCTGCTGCTTGTAAAGCGCGGAAAAGACCTTGTCCTCTTCGCCCTTCTTTTCTGCGGTCGCCGCCATTTCGAGCATGGGCGCAGGCGTCTCGATTGCCTCGTACTGGATGGCGTCCGCCTTGTCGCAGAGCGAGTCGCCGGTTCGAACGGACGGCAGCTTTGCCGTGACGACGATATCGCCCGCCGCGGCGCTTGGCAGGCTTTCCTGCTGCTTGCCGCGCATCGTGAAGAGCGTGCCGACGCGCACCGTATCCGTACCGTTCGGATGGCAGTACGAAGCATCGCCGCGCATCTCACCCGAAAGAATGCGCAAAAAGCTAAGATGTCCGACAAAGGGATCGACGACCGTCTTGAACGACTGCGCCGAGAACGCGTCCTCCGTGCGCCGCTCCTTGATGTTCCCCGTTTCGGGATCCGTGCCGATCGCGACCTTGAAATACGGTGTTGGCAGGTATTCGACGATGCTGTTCATCAGCTTTCGGATGCCGATGTTCGCCTTTGCCGAGCCGCAGAATACGGGGAATATCTTGCCTGCCTGAATCCCCTCGATAAGGGCAGCAGCCGCCTCGACTTCCGTGATTTCCGCGCCTTCGATGTACTTTTCGAGAAGCTCGTTATGGAACTCCGCAATCGACTCGATGAGCTTCTGCCGTCCTGCCTCAACCTCCGCCCGGATGTACGCAGGGACTTCGCCCACCTGCGGCTCATCGTCGTGCGTCATGACGCGCATGCGAAGGGTCAGGAGATCGACGACGCCCTGGAACGACGCCTCCTTGCCGATCGGGATCTGCACGGGAACGACGCCCGTGCCGAATCGGACGCGCAGCTCCTCGACGACGCGGTCAAAGTCCGCCTGTTCGCGATCCATCTTATTGACGAAGAACGCACGCGGCAGCAAGGCCTCCTCCGCATACTGCCAAACGCGCTCTGTCTCCATCTCGATGCCTGCCGGCGCGGAAATGACGATGAGTGCGCTGTCTGCTGCGGCGAGCGCTCCCTTCACGTCGCCGACAAAGTCAGGATAGCCCGGCGTATCAAGGAAATTGATCTTGTAATCCTGCCATTCGCAGGCGACGAGCTTCGCGCTGACCGTCATGCCGCGGCGCAGTTCTTCCGCCTCATGGTCAATCGCGCTCGTCTTGTCTTCGACGCTGCCGAGGCGCTTTGCTCCGCCTGCATCAAAAAGGCAAGCGTCGAGCAAGCTCGTCTTGCCCGTCTTGCCATGTCCAATGACGGCGACGTTTCGCAAATTTGTGCTTGGATACGATTTCATGAACCATCCCTCCCATTTATAAATTCTTTTTTCTATATTCTCTGAATATAATAAGAATCCTGCCAAAATACAAAAAATGTACATCGCCCGAATAGGAAGCAGGTATTTCCCGCGCCAATCCCGAGGCAAAAGCAAAGGGAAATAAAATGGGCTGTGCCCCCCACCTTCCCGGTTGGGCTGCACAGCCTTTGTTTTTCGGCAGCATCGATTTCACCGTGTAATGCCGGTCCATGCGATGGAGCGGCCCGCTCATGCCTCCTCGCCGCTCGAAAAAACATCTTCTTCAAGCCGCATGAGCAGGAAGCAGTAGTCGGAGATGCGGTTGAGGTAGATCATCGCCTGCGCGGGCACATCCTCTTCCTGTGCGAGGCGGCACGCCGCACGCTCGGCACGCCGCGCGATGGTGCGCGCGAGGTCGAGCATCGCGCCGCCCCGCGTATCGCCCGGCACGATGAATGCGTGCTGCTCGGGGAGGTCGTCCTCGATGTCTGCGATTTCCTTTTCGATCTTCGCTACGTGCTCTGCCGTGACAAGCGGCTCTTTTCCGATGCTCGCGAAGTCTGCCATGAGCAGGGATACGCTCTTTTGCAGGCTGCGCACGCGCTTTGCGACACCTTCTTTTTCGGCAAAGGCACGCGCGAGCGCCAGTGCGGAATCGAGCTCGTCAATCGTGCCGTACGCTTCGACGCGCAGACTGTCCTTGCCGACGCGCTGCCCCGTGTAGAGGCTCGTCTTCCCCTTGTCCCCCGTCTTTGTCGTGATCGCCATAAAAGCACCTCCCAGCTGCCTGTACGCAATCTTATCCAATCGCATCGTCCGCGTCGAAGATCTCCATCTGATTGAAAAAAATCGGGATCTCGCGCGCCGCGCTCTCAGGGCTGTCCGAGGCATGGACGGCATTGCGGCTGCTGGACTCGGCAAACTGCTTGCGAATCGTCCCTTCTTCCGCCTCAGCGGGATTCGTCTTGCCGTTGAGCTTGCGGACACGCGCGATCGCGTTCTCGCCCATTAGGACCATCGCGATGATCGGGCCGGACGTCATAAATCCGGAAAGGTCGCCGTAGTACGGGCGCCCGATATGTTCCGCGTAGTGAATGGAGGCGAGCCGTGCGTCCATCTTGAGCATCTTCATCGCGACGATGCGGAAGCCTTCTTTCTCATAGCGGTCGATGATCGCGCCTGCATGGTGCTTGCTGAACGCGTCCGGTTTGATGAGCACGAGTGTCTTTTCCATCCGATTCTCCTTTAGCGCTTCTCCTTTAGAGCAGCTCTGCCTGATATTCCTGTGCGACTTTCCGATAGTTCTCCGCCGAGGCCTTGAGCGCCTCCATCTCATCCTCGCGCAATGCGCGGACGATCTGCGCGGGGCTGCCGTAGACGAGCGAATTGGACGGGATCTTCTTGTGCTGCGTGATCAGGGATCCTGCCCCGACGATCACGTTGTCGCCGATCTCCGTGTAGCCGAGGATAATCGAGCCCATGCCGATGAGACAGTTGTTGCCGATGCGATTGCAGTGCAGGACGACGTTATGCCCGATGATGACATCGTCGCCGATGATGGTCGGCGTATCGCACATGACGTGAATCGTCGCATTGTCCTGCACGTTCGTCCGCTTGCCAATGCGCACGGGCTGAAAATCCCCGCGCACGACGGCGCCAAACCAAACGCTTGAGCCATCGCCCAGTGCCACGTCGCCAATGACGGAAGCATTCGGCGCGACGAATACGTCCGCGCCGATCTTCGGCCTGACCGATTTGTAGGGAAAGATATTTGCCAAATCCGTTCACCCCTCCAGCAAACTATGGTTTACTATATGTATTCGATAAGAAGAGAAAACTTCCTGCTAACGGATGGAAACCGCCTTGCCATTCTTTGCACGGATCGCGCGCAGGATCGCAACTTGCTGTGCAAAAATCCAATCGCCGATCGCCTTTCCCCTTAGCCGCTCAGGAGCGTCTTCACCTCGAACGGACTGCATGGCCGCGAGATACTCCGCTCCCGATTCGAGATAGTCCGGCAGCCCGCGATGATCGGCGCGAATGACCGCACAGAATCCTTCGAGCGAGATCGCGGATTTGTCGATGTCGAGCAGGAGCGCTGCCATCTTGCCGATCTTCTCGATGCGCGGCGCACGCATGTGTTCTTGGATGACGAAAAGCCCCGCCTGCAGCCAGCCGTGCGGCAGCACCATGCGTCCGTTCCATGCGCGAAGCGCCGCGAGCCCCGTCCGCTCGTGCCCGTAGTGATGCGGCAGCATTTCAGGCGGCGTCCTGCCCTTGCCGAGATCGTGCACGAGCGCGCAAAACCGCGTGACGGCATCGTGCGTCGTCCCCGCTACGGCATCGACGACATCCATCGTATGCGCCCATGCATCGCCTTCTGGATGGAATTCCTTCGGCTGCGTCTTTCCAATGAGCGCAAAGAGTTCGGGAAACGTCACCTCGAGCAGCTCTGCACGCTGAAGCGCACGAAAAAAAATAGACGGCCTGTCTGTCGCCAGAGCACGCTGCATCTCCAAGAAAATACGCTCGCCCGGCTCAAGCGCCAGCTCCGCGCGGCACTTTTTCATGTAGGCGTAGGTTTCCTCCGTGATCCGAAAGCCAAACTGCGCCGCCTGCCGCGCCGCGCGCAGGGCGCGGACGGGATCTTCGAGAAAGTGTTCCGATACGGCACGTATCCGCTTTGCCCCGATGTCGGCGCGCCCGCCGTAGGGATCGATCCAATCGCCCTCCGGCAGTGCGATCGCCATGCTGTTCATCGTCGTGTCGCGCCGAAAGAGATCTTCCTCGATGGTGACGGACGGATCGCCATCGACGGAAAAGCCGCGATACCCCGCTCCCGTCTTCTTCTCCCTGCGCGCAAACGCGATTTCGCATGGCTTTCCGTCCATGTGGACGAGGTAGACGGGAAACGCTTTTCCGATCTTCTTTGCCTCTGGGAACAGTGCACAAAAATCTGCTTCCGAAAGCCCCGTGATCACATAGTCCTTGTCGTGCGGAACGGCGCCGCGGACGCGGTCACGCACCCAGCCGCCGACGACGTAGAGCCGTCCTCCGGCAGACGAAATCCGCTCCGCTGCGGCGCGCTCCTTCATGCCTTCACTTCCTCGCGAAAAACCCTTGCCGAACGCAAGGCCTGCCTTTATTCTTTGCGCACATGCGCTCCGCGCATATCGAGCCGAAGCGTCAAAATATCCGCATGCACATCATGTGCGGCAAACGCCGACTTCATCGCTTCGCCGATCGCCTCTTCGCAGCGATGGCGCTCAAGCGCGTAGGCGATGAGGCTCGGTCCGGCCCCGCTCAGCGATGTGCCGACAGCGCCCGCCCTGCGCGCAGCGCGGAACACGTCGTACATGCCGGGGACGAGCTTTGAGCGGTACGGCTGATGCAGCGCATCGTCAAACGAGGCGCGCAGGAAGCGTTCGCTGCCGCGCGTAAGCGCCGCAATGAGCATGGTTGCCCGGCCGATATTGAACACGGCATCCTTCATCGGCACGTCTTCGGGCAGGACTTTTCGCGCTGCACGCGTCGGGAGCGAGAAGTCTGGAACGGCAACGACAAACGTAAGATGAAACTTCGGAACGAAGGAGAAGCACTCCACGCCGCTTCGCATCGTCGTGCTGATCGTAAAGCCGCCGAAGATCGCGGGCGCGACATTGTCTGGATGCCCTTCGATCGCCGCTGCGAATTGCAGGAGCTCGCGCCGGCTGTAGCGATTGCCGATGAGGACATTCGCTGCCTTGAGTCCCGCAACGATAGCCGTCGCGCTGCTGCCGAGGCCGCGCGAGATCGGCACGCGGTTCTCCATCTCGATCTTTGCGCCTCGGTACTCGCGCTCAGCTCCCGCCTGCTGCAGCAGGTACTGGATGGAGCGCCAAACGATATTGCGCGCATCGGTCGGGATCGCGCCCGCGCCCTCTCCATGCACCACAATCTCAAGCTGCGGCTCATGCGTGAGTTCGAGTGTCAGATCGTTGTAAAGCGTACAGGCAAGTCCGAGCGTATCAAACCCCGGACCGCAGTTCGCGCTCGTTCCCGGCACGCGAATGGATATGGATCGTTCCGCCATGATTACCCCCGTTCATTCTCGACACGTATCATATTGCGCACTTCATCGACGACAGGCAGCCCAGCAAGTACCCTGACCGCCTCTTCGATGCGTGCATGCGCGACGATATGCGTGACCGCCACAATCTCCGCATGGTCTTCAACGACGTTGCGGCGCGTCTGGATCACGGACTTCAGGCTGACCCCCGCATTGCCGAACGCCGTCGCGATCGCGCCCAGGACGCCCGGCTTGTCATCGACGAGCAGGCGCACGTAGTATGAGGACGAGGTATTCGCAATCGGACAGAGCTTTTTCTGCTCAAAACAGGTGCAGCGCACCTTTCCGAACGTATGGTGCACGATGTCGCGCGCAACGTCGATGATATCGGAGACGACTGCCGATGCCGTCGGAAGCGATCCCGCCCCCTGCCCGTAAAACATCGCCTCGCCGATGGCGTTGCCGCGCACGAAAATTGCGTTATAGACGCCGTTGACGGCCGCGAGAGGATGGCTCTTCGGCAGGAGCACGGGATGCACGCGCACGTCGACGCCCGCATCGGCATCGTTTTTGCCGACGGCGAGCAGCTTGACGACATAGCCGAGATCCTTTGCGTAGTCGATGTCAGCAGACGTGATCCTCGAAATCCCCTCCACCGAGACATCATCGAGATGAATGCGCATGTTGAATGCGATTGAAGCGAGTATGGCCGCCTTGCGCGCTGCGTCGAGCCCGTCGACATCAGCAGATGGATCCGCCTCGGCATAGCCTTTCTCCTGCGCTTCTTTCAGCGCTGCTTCGTAGCTCTTGCCGCACTCCATCATCTGCGTGAGCATGTAGTTCGTCGTGCCGTTGACGATGCCCATGATTTCCGTGATGCGATTTGCCGTCAGGCATTGCTTGAGCGGCGTGATGATCGGGATTCCGCCGCCGACACTCGCCTCAAAGAGAAAGTCGACGTCCTTCTTTGACGCCATGTCGAACATCTCCTTGCCGAACTGCGCGACGACGTCCTTGTTCGCCGTGACGACACTCTTGCCTGCTTCCATCGCGCGAAGCATGTACGTCTTCGCAGGCTCAATGCCGCCCATGAGCTCGACGACGACATCGATTTCCTCGTCCATGATGATATCAGCGATGTCATCGGTCAGGCGAACGTTCCTCAGATACGGTCGTTTCCGTTTCATATTGCGGACGAGAACGGCCTTCAGCTCGATGGAAGCACCGACGCGCTCCACGATCTGCTGGCGGTTCATATCGAGCACCTTGACGACGCCCGAACCGACCGTCCCCGACCCCAATAGGCCGATCCGGATGATGCGTTCCATGATTCCTCCCCTCTCCGTCACGACTGGCCAAGGATTTCGAGGCGCTTGACCCCGTCGACCATGCGGATCTTGTCGAGAAGAGCCTCAAGGTCGATCGAGAGATTTGCCGTCTCGATCGAGATTGTCGCATTGGCGACCCCCTGCAGGGGAATGCCCTGATTGATCGTCATGACGCTGCCGGATTCCGAGGAAATCGTGTTGAGCACGCTCGACAGCACGCCCTTTTTATGCTCGAGCAGCAGCGTGAGCGTTACGATCTTGTTCTGGCTCGCCTCATAAAAGGGAAACACGTAGTCCTTGTACTTGTAGTACGCACTGCGCGAAAGCTCCATTTTCTCGACGGCCTCATTGATCGTGCGCGCGTCGCCGCGTTTGAGCATCTCCTTTACGCGGATCGTCTTTTTGATTGCCTCCGGCAAAATCTCTTCACGAACCAAAAAGAAGCCGCTTTTTGCTTTGTCCATCTATTACGCCTCCAGTCCATCCATTACGCCTCCAATGGATAGTATTCTTCTAGCAAGGGATAGTATAGCACAATCCCTTGCAGTAGCACAATGATTTACCGTGCTTTTTCACGGAATCCGTACTTCTCTTCCATGCCTTAACGATGCCCTGCTTTGATTTTCGGCTCCGTTCCATTTAACAGGCGCACGATATTCGCATGGTGGCGCACGATGACAAAGGCAGCGGCAAGCGCGCCGAATGCCGTGTACTCGCGTGGAAAGCCAAGTGCCAACGAAAGGATCGGCACGAGCAGCGCCGCGACACACGAACCAAGCGATACGTACTTCGTCACGACAACGATGGCAAGCCAGACAAGAAAGACGATGAGACTCGGCAGCGGCATGAGCATCGCGATGACGCCGAGCCCCGTCGCGACGCCCTTGCCGCCATGAAAGCGCAGAAAGAGCGAGCACGAGTGCCCGATGATCGCAAAGAGGCCGCCGAGCACGAGTGCGAGCGGCGCATGGATAAGCGCGCCGCCAAGAAGCACGCTGACGGCGCCCTTCAGGAAATCGAGCGCGAAGATCAGGATGCCCGCGCCCTTTCCGAGCGTGCGCCACGCATTCGTCGCACCAATGTTGTGGCTGCCATACTCGCGGAGATCGGTCTTCCAAAGGAGCTTTCCAAATACGAGCCCGTTCGGAACCGAGCCGAGCAAATAAGCGATGAGGCAAACGGGAAGATACGAACCCATCGTCATTCCTCCTCCTCACGTGCGCGCACAATGAGCTGAAGCGGCGTTCCCTCGAAGCCGAAGCTCTCGCGCAGGCGGTTCTCGATGAAGCGCAGGTACGAGAAGTGCATGAGCTTTGGATCGTTGACGAAGAGGATGAACTTCGGCGGCGCAACGCCGACCTGCGTCATGAACAGGATCTTGAGCTGCTTGCCGCGGTGCATGGGCGGCGGATTGACCGATACGGCGTCGCGGATCAGTTCGTTCAGGACGCTCGTCTTGATGCGCATCGACTGCTGCTCAGCGACGTACTTCACGAGCTCCGTGATGCGCCCAACGCGCTGCCCCGTGAGCGCCGAGGCATAGAGCACGGGCGCATATTGCAGGAAGCCGAGTTCGTCGCGCAGGTCTTCTGTGAAGCGCAGCGTCGATTTGTCGTCCTTGTTCGGATAGATATCCCACTTGTTGACGACGATGACAACGCCTTTTCCCGACGCATGCGCGTAGCCTGCGATCTTCTTGTCCTGCTCCGTGATGCCCTCTTCGGCGCTGATCATCATGAGCACGACATCGGCACGGTCGACGGCGCGCAGCGAGCGGATGACACTGTATCGCTCGACTGCCTCGCCGATCCTGCCACGGCGGCGCATGCCCGCCGTATCGATGAGCGTAAACTTCATGCCGTCGCACATGAAATGCGTATCGATCGCATCACGCGTCGTTCCCGGGACATCGCTGACGATGACGCGCTCCTCGCCGAGAAGCGCGTTGACGAGCGATGACTTGCCGACATTCGGACGGCCGATGACCGTAATGCGAATCTCCTCTTCGTCGCGCACCTCTTCCGCATGGTCGGGAAAATGCGCGACGACGGCATCGAGGAGATCGCCGAGATTCATGGCATTCGATGCGGAAAGCGCAATCGGATCGCCGAGCCCTAGATTGTAAAATTCGTAGATATCCGCCGCACGCTGCGGGCTGTCGATCTTGTTGACCCCGAGCACGACGGGCTTCTTCGTCTGACGAAGGAGCCGCGCGACTTCCTCATCCGCCGTCGTGAGCCCTGCCCGCCCGTCCACGAGGAAGAGAATGACGTCTGCCTCCTCCATCGCGAGCTGCGCCTGGCTGCGTATCGCCTGCAGGATATGGCTGCGCGCATCGAACTCGATGCCGCCCGTATCGATCATGGTGAACGCGCGATTGAGCCACTCGGCGTCGAGGTAAATGCGGTCACGCGTGACGCCCGGCATGTCGTCGACAATCGAGACGCGCTTCCGCCCGATCTGATTGAAAAGCGTCGACTTGCCGACATTCGGGCGACCAACGATCGCGACGATTGGCTTGCTCATAAAATCCCTTCTCTCTGATCCGTGTTTTTCGATAGCAAGATATCAATACGACAAGATATCAATACGAAATATTCTTCGTGTAGCCGGCATTGCTCTGCCACATGTACGCCGTCTCACGCGCCCTGTCCTTATGGTAGGTGCGCCAGCCCGTGAGCGCCATGCGATAGTCATGGCCATTCTGCACGGGCTCGATGCGCGCCTTGGGAAAATGGGCGCGCAGATCGTCGAGTGTCACGTCGTCGAGGAAGATGTCCTCGCCTGAACGCAGCGCGGACTCTGGGATCAGCACGCCGTCAAAATGCTCGCCCATCTTGTTAAGCGATGCGATAATGTCATGTGCAGTGAGCAGCCCCGATACATTGACCGTCGTGCCGAAGTGCTCGTTCGGCACGGCGATGATGTGCACCGCAAGATTCCTTTGCTTGACGGTATCCGCGAGCCGCTGCATGACAGGCGCGATCGCAGTGCCCGTGACAACAGCGAGATGAATGGGCTTCTCGTAGGCGCTTTGCTGCGGCTTCGTCCCTTCCCACTCGTTCAAGAAGTTTCGCGTGAGGCCGATGCCGTTGTCGAGCTGCGGAAACCCGTCATAAAAGCGGGAAGGCGGCACCTCGCGTCCCGCCAAGAAGTAGAACTCATCGCCGAGGTAGAGAAACGTGCGCCCATCCTCGTCCTGCAGCTTCTTCTGCCATTTCTCCGCCTGTTCGATGACGGTTGCCGCTTCCTCCCGGCCGAATTGCTTGAGCGGGAACGGATCCGTGCGGTACTTCGTGATGCCGACCGGCACGACGGCGAGCGAAAGCGCGTGCGGACGGCGCGCGACGATCTCGCGGATCGTGCGTTCCAGCTCCTCGCCGTCGTTCAGCCCTGCGCAGAGCACGACCTGCGTATGGTACTCCGTTCCCGTCGCCTCAAGGCGGTCAAGCTGCGAAGCGATCTGCGCCGCGCCCTTGCAGCGCAGGATCTCAGCACGCAGCTTTGGATTCATGCACTGGACCGAAACGTATAAGGGCGACAGATGGTATTGCTCAATGCGGCGAAAATCCGCATCGCTTAGGTTCGTCATCGTAATGAAGTTGCCGTAAAGAAAGGAGAGACGGTAGTCGTCGTCGCGGATGGAAAGACTGTTGCGCATATTAGGTGCGATCATGTCAACGAAGCAAAAACAGCAATGATTCGCGCAGCTTCGTATGCCGTCAAAAACAGCCGACTCGAATTCGACGCCAAGCTCTTCGTCGGCATCCTTGTCGAACGAAATCATTTCCTGCTCGCCGCCTGCGTGTTCGACGAGCAGATCGATCGCCTCGTCTGCCATCGCGAAGCTCAGGTCGATGATGTCGCGAAGCCCCTGTCCGTTGACTGCGAGGATCTTATCGCCGGGCGCGAGCTCCAGTTCCTCTGCGAGGCTACCCGGCTGGACGCGCAAGATGACGCCCGGATATTGTTTGCTCATATACTGCTTTCTGCCCAATGCTGCTTCTTGCTACAACAAAGGAGTGATGGATGTCCACCACTCCCGAATATGCTGTGTTTGCGGTTTTCTTATTCGTTCTTTGCCTTCGTGATCGAGAGCGAGATGCGCTTGCGCTTCGTATCGATGCGCAGGATCTTGACGCGGACGATGTCGCCGACATGGACGGCTTCGTCTGCACGCTCGATGCGCTTCTCTGCAAGCTCACCCATCGGGATGAGGCCATCGAATCCCGGCTCGATTTCCATGAATGCGCCGAAGTCCGTAAGCTTGATGACCTTGCCTTCGATGATGTCGCCCTCGTTGTAATGCTCTGCATGATCGAGCCACGGATCACGCATCGTGTCCTTGACGGACAGCGAGATGCGCTTTGCCTCAGCGTCAACGTTCTTGACATAGACGTCGAGTTCCTGACCAACTTCGAGGACATCGGAAGGATGCTTGACGCGATGCCATGCGAGGTCGGAGATATGTGCCAGCCCATCGACGCCGCCGATGTCGATGAATGCACCGTAGTCGACGAGACGCTTGACCGTGCCACGGACCGTTTGCCCAGCCTCAAGCGTCGAGAATACTTCTTCCTCGCGCTTTGCACGCTCTGCCTCAAGCAGGGCGCGACGCGAGAGGACAAGGCGCTGCTTATGCACGTCGATCTCGATGATCTCCGCTTCGACCGTCTGTCCAACATAAACCGAAAGATCTTTGACGAAGTGCAGTTCCATCTGAGAAGCGGGGATGAATCCACGAAGACCGTTGACCGACGCGACGAGACCGCCCTTTACTACCTGGTTGACGTGCGCCTGGACCGTTTTCCCGGCCTCCTTGATCTTCTCCATCTCCGTCCAAGCGACCATGCGGTCCGCCTTGACCTTCGAAAGAATGCCGCCGTTGTCTCCGCCGAGGGATACGACGTAGACGTCGATCTCATCGCCGACCTTGACCACATCCTCTGCCGAATCCGGCGTCGGATACGCAAGTTCACGCTTCGGGACGGCGATCTCCTGCTTGTAGCCAATGTCTACATAGGCTTCATCGCGCGTCACCTGGACGACCGTACCGCGTACCGTAGTACGTTCCTGGATATCCGGCATCGACTCCTGCGCCAACAATTCTTCCATACTCATCTGTTCTGACACTTCTTGTATACCTCCCTGATAATCCAGTCCGGTGTAGAAGCACCAGCTGTAATACCAATTTTTTCTATGTTGTCAAACCACTCGGGCTGCAGCTCTGCCGCCGTCTCGATGTGGAAAGTCAGGCACTTTTCTGCGCATAGCTGCGCGAGGCGCGTCGTATTGGCACTGTTCCTGCCGCCAATGACGAGCATCCGATCCACTTTTTCGGCGAGTGCCATCGCCGCCGCCTGACGCTGATCCGTCGCGGTGCAAATCGTGCGGAGGATCTTGATCTCGCGTGCCTTTTCGAGGAGCTGCACGACGATCCGTTCAAAGCGCACGCGGGAAAACGTCGTCTGGCAGACGACGCCGAGCCGTGCGCACGGCTCAATTGCTTTTGCTTCCGCCTCGGTCTCCACGATGCGCGCCTTTCCGGACGCCCACTCCAAAATGCTCTTGACCTCGGGGTGCTCCTTTTCGCCGATGAGGATGACCGCATAGCCTTCATCGACCAGTGCTTTTGCCGAAAGCTGTGCCTTCTTGACATGCGGGCACGTCGCGTCGACCATATTGAGGCCACGGCGTTCCGCTTCTTCGTAAACGGACGGCCCGACGCCATGCGAGCGAATGATGATCGTGCCGTGCCGCATCGCATCCAAAGAGGAAACCGTCCCGACTCCTTCTTCCTGCAGACGTCTCACCATCTGCGGGTTGTGGATGATCGGCCCAAGCGTACAGGAGGTGCCGTCCTTCGCGGCGTTTTCCTTCGCCATCTGGATCGCACGTTTGACCCCGTAACAAAAACCGAGGTAGTCCGCCAAGAGCACTTCCATCGTATCACCATTTCACGTACCTTAGGCACAAATCACCGAATGACTCATGACCTGCTTTTTAGTATATCATGCTTATCTGTAGCAGGCAAACTTTTTTTAGAAAAAATTTTCCCTCGTGCAAGCGGTTTCCTCATGGATCCAAGACGGTGCGATTGCCGTACATTTTTTCGTAGTACGAAGCGTAAGCGCCGCTCACGATATGCTCCCACCAAGCACGGTGTTCGAGGTACCATGCGACCGTCTTCTTGATGCCTTCCTCAAAAGAGGTCGTCGGCAGCCAGCCGAGTTCCGCATGGATTTTCGTCGGATCGATCGCATAGCGGCGATCGTGTCCCTTTCGGTCCGTGACGTGCTCGATGAGCGTCTCGGGCTTTCCCAGCTCCCTCAGCACCGTCTTGACGACGGCGATATTCGCGCGTTCGTTGTGCCCGCCGATATTGTAGGTCTCGCCTTCCCTGCCCTTGCGGATGATAAGATCAATCGCGGTGCAATGATCCCTGACATAGAGCCAGTCGCGCACGTTGAGCCCGTCGCCGTAGACGGGAAGCTTCTTATCGGAAAGCGCATTGATGATCATGAGCGGGATAAGCTTTTCCGGGAAGTGATACGGCCCGTAGTTGTTCGAGCAGCGCGAAATCGTCACGGGCAGGTGGTACGTACGGTAATATGCCATGACGAGAAGATCCGCGGATGCCTTCGATGCGGAGTACGGGCTCGATGCCTTGATCGGCGTCGCTTCCTTGAAAAAGAGATCGGGACGGTCGAGCGGAAGGTCGCCGTAAACCTCATCCGTCGAGACCTGATGGTATCGGCGGATGCCGTATTTCCGGCACGCATCCATGAGGACGTTCGTGCCGAGAATATTTGTCCGCAGGAATATCTCAGGCATTTCAATCGAACGATCGACGTGCGACTCCGCCGCAAAGTTCACGACGATGTCGGGGCCTTGCTCCGCAAAGATCGCATCCATCGCGTTGCGGTCCGCGATGTCAGCGCGCACGAATCGAAACTTCGAATTCCGCATCGCGCCCGCAAGCGTTTCCATATTGCCTGCGTAGGTGAGTTTGTCCACGCAGAGGATCTCGTCATCCGGGTGGTTTTCCAGTTCGTAGTAAACGAAGTTCGCGCCGATAAATCCGGCGCCGCCCGTCACCAGCAATTTCATGTTCAAAGCCCTTCCTTTACAATCTGCTGCAAGTATTTGCCGTACTCGTTCTTCGCGAGCGGCGCAGCGAGGCGAAGCACCTGCTCAGCGTCGATGTAGCCCATCCGCCATGCGATCTCCTCCGGCGAAGCGATCTTCAGCCCCTGCCGCGCCTGGATCGTCTGTACGAACGCGCCTGCCGCGAGCAGCGACTCGTGCGTTCCCGTGTCGAGCCATGCGTAGCCGCGGCGCATTTTCTGCGCGCGAAGCGTGCCGCGCTCCAGATACGCCTTGTTGACGTCTGTGATCTCAAGCTCGCCGCGCGGCGACGGGCGAATCCCTTGCGCAATCCCGACGATGTCCTTATCGTAGAAATAGAGTCCCGTGACCGCGTAATTGGAGCGTGGATTTTTGGGCTTTTCCTCCAAGCTCAGCGCCCTTCCCTTGCGATCGAATTCCACGACGCCGTAGCGTTTCGGGTCGGAGACGTAGTATGCGAAGACCGTGGCGCCTTCGTCCTCCTTCGTCGCCTGCTGCATCGCCTGTGCGAGATCCGAACCGTAAAAGATATTGTCGCCCAAGATGAGCGCGCAGCCTTCGCCCGCAATAAACGACGCACCGATCAAAAATGCCTGCGCAAGCCCTTCGGGGCGTGGCTGCACCGCGTACGAGATCTGGATGCCAAGCTGGCTGCCATCGCCTAAGAGGCGTGCAAATAGATCGCGGTCTTCCGGCGTCGTGATGATCAGGATGTCGTGGATTCCCGCGAGCATGAGCGTCGAGAGCGGGTAATAGATCATCGGCTTGTCGTAGACGGGCATGAGCTGCTTCGATACGACCTTCGTCAGCGGATAAAGGCGCGTGCCAGAGCCTCCCGCAAGTATGATCCCCTTCCGAATCAAGAACAACCACCTCCAAATCAAAATCTTCTGCTTTCTGCTTTATATCAATACGACAAAAAAACGCTTTTTTCCTGTTGCGCAAGACCGCGATAAAAAAGGTGGGCCACCGAAGTGACCCACCGCCAAATGCCGTGCAATCAACGAAGAAGCGCGAGAACTGCACCACGGTTGTGGTTGTTCATCTTCGTCGCGAAAAGTGCGAGCTGCTCCTGCGTCTGCGCATTCCTGAGATCGACAGAGCCCTTTGCGATGTCCGTGCTGTCCATGACAGATGCCTGGCCCTGCAGTCCCTCTTCCATCGTCGTGTAGTTCGCCGAGCGATACGAAAGCCCTTGCTGTGCTGCGCCGATCGTCGTAGCCTGATCCAGTGCCCGACCAAGAGCACGGTCGACCTTGTCGAGCGCGTCTGCAATCGAGGACGGATTCGAGACGTTGACCGTGCTCCTGCCCTGATCGTCGCGGAGGCCAAGTCCCTCTGCCGACAAGTTGCCGAGCGGAACGTTCTTGTAGCTGTCCGACCCTGCGACCATGACGTTCTTGTCCCCGTCGAGGAGGCGCTTGCCGTTGAACGTCGCAGAGTCGACCGTATCGTCGATCGAATGGATCGTCTGATCGATCGACTTCTGAAGCGTCGCGAGATCCGACGGGCCGTTCGTGCCGTTCGCTGCATGGAGGATCGTCTCGCGCAGGTTCGTGAGCGACTCGACCGTGTTGCTCACACCGCCCGAAGCCGTCGCGAGCATCGCGCTTGCATTCTGCGTGTTCTGATTTGACTGGCTCACTGCGCCGATATTGGCATAGGTGCGCTGCACGATCGCATACGCTGCCGAGCCAAATGCTGCGCTCGAATGTTTCGAGCCGTCCGAAATGCGCTGAAGCGTATTCGCATTCGTCTTATGTGCGCGATCCAGCGTGTTCAACGAGTGTAGGGCATTGTAGCTTCCAATCTGCATAGAAAATCCTTCCTTTCATACCATAGACCCGCAGACCTTCCATGGTCTGCGGCCGTACCAAAAAGCGCAAGGCTTTCCTGCGCTTTTCCCCTTCCATCTCGTATTATACGGGAATTCCGTTTTGATTGCAAGTCCATTATAAACGAAAAAGGAACCTTTGCAGGGCTGCCATACCTGTGTTACATTTGCAATTTGGGATTGGATTCATTTGACCTCCCATGCCAGACTCTCGCTTTGCAGGGAATAGAGGCGATGGTACAAGCCGTCCTCCTGCATCAGTTCTTCGTGTGTGCCGGATTCCATCACGTTCCCTTCGTTCAAAACCACGATCTTATCGCACGCCACTATGGATCGCAGTTTATGCGCAATGATCAGTACTGTCTTGTTCGCAACAAGCCTGCCGATGGCCTTCTGGATTTTTGTTTCATTTTCAGGATCAATGGAAGCGGTGCTCTCATCCAGCAGAATCACAGGCGCATCCTTCAGGAATGCGCGGGCAATGGAAAGCCGCTGTCTTTCACCGCCGGAGAGGGTCATTCCGTTTTCTCCGATTACGGTGTCATACCCCTGCGGGAGCCGGTCTATAAACTCGTCACAGCAGGCCAGCTTTGCCGCAGTCAGGACTTCCTCACGAGTCGCGTTTTCTTTTCCAATCTTGATGTTGTTATAGATCGTATCATTGAATAACACCACGTCCTGAAAAACAAAGGCATAATGCTTCAATAATGTGTCCGGAGCAATTTCATTTAGGTTGAGGCCTCCTAGAGACACGCTTCCTCTACTTACGTCCCAGAAACGGGCCGCAAGCCGGCAAAGGGTACTTTTCCCACAGCCTGATGGCCCTACCAAAGCCGTGATTTGTCCCTGCTTTGCTGTAAAAGAGACATCATGCAGCACATCTTTCTTATTGTAAGCAAATGATACATGATCAAAGAAAATATCAAAAGATTTTGGCTGCCATGATGCGTCTCCCTGCTGCTCCGGATAATCCATCAGATCCCGGATCCGCCCTGCGCTGACCAAAGACGAAATCATGACGCCAAGCGATTCACACGCCTTGGTCAGAGGCTCGTAAATCCTGACCGCAACAAGGAGAAACAAGAGGAATGCAAGGAAATGGATTTCTCCTGAAATCAGGAGCGTGGAACCCGTGACGATGATAAGCCCTAAACCGATCCGCATGATGTTATGAGCCAGTCCAATCGCAAATCCGGACAAAAATTCGTATAGGACAAGCCCTTTCAATATGCGCTTGATTGTGACGGACAGACGATTCTGGTACCCTTCCATTTCTTCGGAAGAACGCAGCACCTTTATCGTTTCCAAATACTCCTGTAGCCCGTCGCTGATATCCAGCTTTTTTTGCCTGTTTCTTTGATTCGTCCCCTCAGAGATAATCCGGCACAAGAACATTACGATCACGACTAAGGGGAGGCAAACCGCCAGACTGCCAGCCAGCTTCCAGTTGTAAAATGCGAGGATGGCAAGGGTCGTCACCCCCGACAGGAATCCTCCTATAAACTCTGCTGCGCCAGTAGAAAGCGCCAACTCCACAGCAGCAACATCATCCATGACCGTAGAGGCTAAATCGCTCAAATCACGCCTCCCGATATAAGAGAGCGGAAGCCTTCGGATTTTGTCTGCGATCCCCATGCGAAGCCTCATATCTTCTTGTGTGGAAGTCAGGTATTTCTTTCGATATGTCATGCGGTATGCAAAATAGATTGCGCATAGCAGCAAAAAGGCAGTTCCCCAATACCCCCACAAAGGGATACTTCCGTGCGCTATGCCAAAGTATCGATTCATCATTTCATCTGCAACCATTGCAAGCAAAAGAACAGGCAACAGCGTAGCAAGATTGAACAGGCACATATACAAACCGGACTTCAGAATGTTCCAACTTCCCTCGTCACTAATGCGATATACGCGTTTCAGCATATTGTTGCCCTCCAATCCTCCATGAAATACTGCTTTGGTATTCTTCACGCATTTTGGCATATGCACCGTGCATGCCCATCAGTTCACGGTGGGTTCCCTTCTCAACAATCTTCCCTCGCTCCAAAACACAGATTTGATCCGCGTGTATAATGGTGGAAAGCCGGTGGGCAATCATAATGACGGTTTTCCCTCGCAGCAGTTCGTCCAAAGCTTTCTGTATCCGGTATTCATTTTCCGCATCAGCAAATGCAGTTGCTTCATCCAGCAGCACCACAGGGGCGTTTTTCAGGATTGCGCGGGCAAGGGCGATCCGCTGCATTTCACCACCGGAAAGATAGATTCCATTTGTCCCGATCACCGTGTCTGCGCCCTGCGGCAGCTTTTCCAAAATATCGTCACACTGTGCCAGATGAAGGGCTTGGAAAATATCCTCACGTGAAGCGTCCGGATTGAAAACAGCGACATTTTCTTTGACCGACGTCTTAAATAAATTCGTGTCCTGAAATACCATACTGACCCGCTTCATCCAATGCTTATAATCCATTTCCCGCACATCCACTCCGCCGACCCGGATAGCTCCCTCATCGACGTCCCAAAATCTCGCAATCAGATTCGCAATCGTGCTTTTCCCGCCGCCGGATTTCCCGACTAGTGCGGTAATCGTACCCTCCGGCACATCGAAAGAAATATCGTCCAAAGCTTTTCCGGCCGTCTCCCCATAAGAAAAGGAAACATGGTCAATGGATATATCATACCCCATCGGAGATTGCGGCTTTTTTGTTTCCGGCAGCGGCTTTTCCTTCAAAATCCGATCGATTGCGTCCAACGACGCCTTGGAAAGCATGAGATTGGAGGAACTATTCATAATGCGCGCTAAGAACGTCGCGACGGTAGGAATAAGCACCGAAAAAAATAGAAAACTCAGTACCATTTCCTTTTTTTCAGGATTGCTGCCTGCGTTAAACAGGATTATACCGCCAGGAATCAGGAAAAAGAAGATGCCGTTAATTGCAGCATGGTAAAGACTGTCTGTATTTTGCATGGAGAGCGCGTATTTCAGCAAATAATCACCGTACTCTTTTACCGCAGCTTTATAGCGCCGAAAAGAATTGGCGGTTTGTCCAAACACCTTTACAACTGCAATGCCCCTGACATATTCCGTGACGGAATTGCTAATGTCCTCGGCCGATTTTTGATATTGCTTAGCAAAGCCTTCGCTTTCATCCCTCAGCATATAATAAAGGATGCCAAAGCCGACCAAGATCGGTATCAGGCAGATGAAAGACAACCGCCAGTCGTACACAAACATAAATACAAGAAAAGCGATCGGCAGTGCAACCGCTCCTGCGAAGTCTGGAATCTGATGTGCAATCAGCGTTTCTAGATTGTCCGAGTTCTTTTCAATAATTTTTCGTTGTTTCCCACTGGGATTTATTGTGTGATACCCCAAAGGCAGATTCCCAATGTGTCGGACAATCTGAATCCGCAGTTTTGCGACCGTATTGAAAGCGGTGATATGGGAGAACAGCAATGCCAGTCCGTATATTCCAAATGACATAAGAATCAAGAATACAGCGCGCCAGCCCATATCGACCATATCGGCCTGATCCAGCGCATGCATATTGCCTAGCGACCGAACGATCTCCTTTGCCACGTCATACACGCACACAAAGGCATATAGATTGATGACCGACGAAACAGCAGACAATACAATGGAGATTGCCATTGTGATCCTGAACATGCCCATATGTCGGAACAGACGCCCCAGTACCCCTTTTTCTTTCATACTGCCAACTCCTTGATTTTGCCTGTCTGTCAGCAATGGCGAATCATAAAGTCAAAACATTTTCCTCTTGCCATACATTTGAAACACTGTTTCAAATAGGATTATACGGCGTATCAGCAAGGATTGTCAACCTGTTTCTGTATTGACACGCCGCTTTCTTGCCGATAAAATAAAAAACGATGTTTCCATCTTTCAGAAAGAGCGTATTGACATGAAACGAATTGCTGGTATATCAGAACGCTTATTGGAATGTGCCAAAAGCGAATTTTTAAATCAAGGGTTTCAGGCTGCTTCCATCCGGGAGATTGCAAAAAAAGCAGGAACCAGCGCCCGTGCCGTCTATACGCGCTTTCCCAATAAGGAGGGGCTTTTTGAAGCAATTGTTTCGCCCGTATCAGATGGTCTTATTGAACGATATCAGAATTATGCGAATCAGTTTTGGCCGAAGAATGCAGGGGGGAATGGAACAGCCGTCATTTCTTCCGATGATACTGCAATCTATATGGATATGATCGACTATATTTATGATCATAAAGACGAGTTTCTATTGATGCAAACCTCTTTAGAGGGCAAATGGCACACGGCACTGATTGAGGCTTTGACTGACAATAACATTTCCTACGTCTCGAAATGGACCGGATTGGCAGGAGGTGCAGGGAATGAAAAAAAATTGATGATGAACGTGCTGCATATGCTGACCAATTCCTTTTATGCGTCTATGTTCGAACCGCTCCGCCACGACATGAACCGCAGGGAGGCGCGTTTTTATATGGAGAAGCTATGTGCCTTTTTCGTCGCTGGAATGGATCGTCTGTTGAAACAGAATACTGCTTCGAAAACGATTTCGCTCAAAAAGAGCTGATAATGGCAACGGTAGATAACGTTTGACTACACTTTTATGGCACGAAAAAACGCCAGTACATCCTCAAGTCGAGCATGAACTGACGCGTTCAAATATTGGCTGCAATATGGCAATATGGATATAAGAAAACCACCAAAGCTGTTTTCATAGATACTCTGGTGATAAGATCCGTTTTGTGGAATGACTGCCTATATCGTTTTTATCGGTTTCAAAATTTGGTGCTAAGGGCGCTAAGTTGGTGGTAAATTGTTGGTGGTAAATTCGTAGGCCCTGCAACTTCCGAAAGTCCGCTGGCTCGCATAAACGCTGGATTTTTTGGTCATTGCTCCTTGGCAGGCTTCATCGTGGGGAAGAGCAGGACATCGCGAATCGATGCCGCATCCGTCAGGAGCATGACGAGTCGATCGATGCCGATGCCGACGCCGCCCGTCGGCGGAAGGCCGTACTCCATCGCCGTGACGTAGTCGCGATCCATGACGTGCGCCTCATCATCGCCCGCCTCGCGCTGCTTGAGCTGATCGAGGAAGCGTCCTTCCTGATCGATCGGATCGTTGAGCTCCGTGAAGCCGTTCGCGAGCTCGCGTCCGTAGATGAACAGCTCAAAGCGGTCCGTAATGCGCGGATCATCAGGATTTCGCTTGGCGAGCGGCGAGATCTCCGTCGGATGCCCCGTGATGAAGGTCGGCTGCACCAGTGTCTCTTCCACCTTTTCCTCGAATGCCTGATTGAGGATGCCGCCGATGCCATGGCGAGGCTCGTAAGGAACGCCGATCCCATCGGCCAGCTTGCGCGCTTCCTCGACGCTATCGCACGCCATGAAATCCTTGCCCGTCGCTTCCTTGACCGCATCGTTCATCGTGATGCGGCGCACCTTCCCGAGATCGATCGAAACGCCCTGATACAGGATCGTCGTCGAGCCGAGCACGCGCTTTGCAGCGTCTGCCACGATGCCTTCCGTAATGTCCATCATATCGCGGAAATCCGCATAGGCCTGATAGAACTCGATGGTCGTGAATTCCGGATTGTGGCGCACGTCCATGCCCTCGTTGCGGAAGACGCGGCCGAGCTCGTAGACGCGGTCAAGCCCGCCGATGACGAGGCGCTTGAGGTTCAGCTCCGTCGCGATGCGCAGATAGAGGTCGATATCGAGCGCGTTGTGGTGCGTCGTGAAAGGACGCGCCGCTGCGCCGCCCGCGATCGTCGAGAGCACGGGCGTCTCGACTTCGAGGTAGTCGCGCGAATCGAGATACGCGCGAACGGCTTGGATGACCTTCGTGCGCTTGCAAAATGTATCGCGCACGTCCTGGTTCATGATGAGGTCAAGGTAACGCTGGCGATAGCGGATGTCGACGTCTTTGAGCCCATGGAACTTCTCAGGGAGCGGGCGAAGCGACTTGGCGAGCAGCGTGAAATCCGCAACGCGCACGGTGACTTCGCCGCGCTTCGTCTTGAATACGATGCCGCGCACGCCGATGATGTCGCCGATGTCGAGCCGCTTGAACTCTTCTTTGTATTTCTCTTCACCGACGACGTCGAGCTTGAAGTATATCTGGATGTCGCCCGTGCGGTCATTGAGCGTGCAGAACGATGCCTTTCCGTGTCCGCGGATCGCCATGATGCGTCCTGCGATCTGGACTTCATCGCCTTCATCCTCGCCTTCGAGGCGGGCGAACTTCTCCTTGAGCGGTGCTGCATAGTCCGTCACATCGTATCGATGGCCAAACGGGGCAACGCCGCGCGCGCAAAATGCCTCCATCTTCTCGCGGCGCACCTTCATCATTTCGTTCAGGTCTTCCTGCGGAGCCTGCTGCTTGTTCTTCTCTGCCATTTCCTTGCTCCTTAGCCCTGAATCTCCAGGATCTCGTACTTGATGATGCCGGCGGGCGCGTGCACGTCGACGACCGATCCGCTCTTCTTCCCGATGAGCGCCTGCCCGAGCGGCGACTCATTGGAAATCTTTCCTTCGTCGGGGTCTGCCTCTGTCGAGCCGACGAGCATGAAGACCTCCTCTTCATTGAACGCAAGGTCCTTGACCTTGACCTTGCTGCCGATCTGCACGATGTCGCCCGCACCGCCCTGGATGATGTGCGAGTTGCGGATCTTCGTTTCGAGATCCTGAATCTCGCCTTCGAGGAATGCCTGTTCGTTCTTCGCGTCGTCGTACTCGGAGTTCTCGGAAAGGTCACCGAGTGCGATAGCCGCCTTCAAGCGTTCTGCAATCTCAATGCGGCGCACGCTCTTGAGGTAATTCACCTTTTCGACGAGCTTGTTGTAGCCTTCTTCGGTCAGCATGACCTTTTTTGCATCTGCCATGGATAAAAACGCCCCTTACTTCTATAGAGATATCATTTGTTCATTCTAATGGCTCTTGTCCGCACTGTCAATGAGTGCCAGCTTTTCGGCGTGCGTGAGCTGCTTGATGTGCCACTCGCGGCTCTGCGCCTCGCGCTTGTCGGGAAATGCCTCCGCGTAGATGAGGTGCACGGGAAGCCGCGTGCGCGTGTACTTTGCTCCCTTGCCTGCGTTGTGCGCCGCGACGCGCTTTTCGAGGTCCTTCGTCCAGCCCGTGTAAATGCTGCCGTCCCTGCACGCGAGCATGTACGTATACGCTTGCCCGCTCACTTCTTCGCGTCTCGGATCTCGATTTTCTCGATGACGACCTTCTCAAGCGGACGGTCTTGGAAATCCGTCTTCACGTGGCCGATCTTTCTGACGACGTCCATGCCTTTCGTGACCTTGCCGAAGATCGTGTGCTTGCCGTTGAGCCACGGCGTCTTGTCCAGCGTGATGAAGAACTGGCTGCCGCCCGTGTGCGGCATGCCCGTATTGGCCATCGCGAGAATGCCCTCGCCCGCAAAGGTGAGATCCTCGCGGAACTCGTCCTCGATCGTGTAGCCGGGACCGCCCATGCCCGTCCCCGTCGGATCGCCGCCTTGGATCATGAAGCCGTCGATGACGCGGTGGAATATCACGCCGTCGTAAAAGCCCTTCTCCGACAGGTCGATGAAGTTCTTCGTCGTGATCGGCGCCTTGTCCTCAAAGAGCTCGATTTCAAACGTTCCTTGGTTCGTCTTGAATACTGCCATGCGATTTGCCATTTTGTTGCCTCCACCACGATTCGCGCTTCCCGTTTCCCCTGCTGCAAGGCATCCGCTCGTAAAGACGAGCAGGAGCGCGAGCGCTGCGACTATCATTCGTTTCATTGTAACGTATCCCTCCCTGCATTTCAAGGGAGCCGCGGATACGATCACCATGCGGTCTGAATCGATCCGTGCTTCCCCATAAACGGCGCGAAACATCGCCTCATCATGCCGTCCCTTCGGCCAGCGGCTCGCTCATGCGAGGAAGCCGTGCGCCGAAAGCACGCGGCGTTCGCCTTCCGCGCGCGGCGACCAAACGGGGATTTCGCGCCCTGCCTCAAAAAAGCCTGCGGGCGGCGTCCATACGGGATAGCCGACCGAATGCATCGTGACGAGCGCGCGCACCGACGTTTCGGCACAGAACACCTTCGCACCCTTGTCCATCGCGCCCTCAAGCCTGCCGTCGACGGGGAAAAACGCGAGGTCGGCTTCAAGGCCTGCAAGTTTTTTCATCTGCTTGCGAAAGGCGTTTTCCGCGAGCTTTCGATTCTCCGCCATATCGCCGATCCAATCCCACCAGTTAAAATCGCCCGCGTGGAAAATGCGCCTGCCCGTCCTCTTGATCGCAACGAGAAACGAGACGCCTGCATCGGTCGAATCAAACGACGCGACGTGGAGCGCATCGTCCTCCCACGCATCGTACGTCTGCATATACTGCGTCTTTTCCGCAGGGAATGCCTTCGCGCGCTTCGTTCGCCGAATGTCGTAGCCGAAGATGAAATGGCTTGCCTGCGCTTCGTAGTCCAGGATATGCGAGTCGAAGTGATCGAAGTGCGCATGCGAGGCGAAGATGTAGAGGCGATCAAAGCCCTTAGCAAGCTCGCGCCTTACCGCTTCCTTCGGATCGCGGAAATCGTCGAAAACGAGCAACAGCCCGCCTTCGCGGACGATGAAACCGCTGTTCATCAGGTACGTGAGTTCCAAATTCATATCGCAATCCCTCTCTAGTGTCCATGCTGGTTACGCTCATACGCTTCGTGCAAGTCATGCACGCGATGCACGATCGGCGTCTTCCCACCGGAGCCCGGTTCACTGAAGCCACGCCCTAAGACTTCATTTGCCGGCACGATGATCATGAACGCGTGCGGATCGATCGCATGGACGACAAGCTTGATCCTGCTGACCTGCGTGAGCTTCACAACGACGAATACGACATTGCGCTCCCTTCGCGTGAATGCCCCCTGCCCGTGCAGGAATGTCACGCCTCGCCCTATCTCCATAATGCCTTCGGCGATGTGCTGTGCACGGTCGGAGACAATGAGCACGGCCTCGCGGCTGTTGAAGCCCGCGATGACTTTGTTGGTAACGGCGGCGTTCATGTACATGCAGATGAGCGTGAACATCGCGGGCGCCATGCCGAAGAAGAACGCCGCGACGCACATAATGCCGCAGTTGAACGCGAAGATCACGCCGCCCATGCTCATCGAGTAGTATTTCTTGATGATCGCGCCGATGATGTCAAACCCGCCCGTGCTGCCGTTCAGCCGAAAGACGATGCCGTAGCCGATGCCGTTGAAGACGCCGCCGAATATCGCGGAAAGCATGATGTCCTGTACGGGCGCGTAGGCGTTCAAAAAGCGCGTGAGGTCGAGAAAAACCGAAAAAATGCCCGTGCCGATGACGACGTCAATCGTATAGCTGCGCCCTAAGAGCCGCCATGCGGCGACGAGCAGCGGGATGTTGTAAAGAAACGTCTGCAGTCCGATCGGGAGTCCCGTGAGGTAGTAGGCAATGATCGCGATGCCCGTCGCGCCGCCCGTCAAGAGATGTGCCGGGACGAGAAACGTATTGATCGAGCAGCTCGCGATGAAGCAGCCGAGCGCGATGCCGGCATAGCGCAGGGCGCGGTTTTCGAGGACGTGCAGGTGGAGGTATTTCACGGCAGCACACCTCCAAGCTTCACATCGCTGGCATGCGGCAGTGCCGAATCATCCATTCCCTTCAGATCGGACCCATCATCCGCCTCCGCCTGCGCCTCTTCTCCCGCTCGCGCATCGGCTTCTTCCTCGGTCAACGGAAGCGACGTCAGGCGAACGGACGCCAGCGACTCCGTTTCCGGGTCGAGGAAGAGCACGAGATGATCGTGCGGATGGCCGGAACGCGTGTAGACATAGGCGAGCTTTCCATCGAGAAATCTGCGTTCCGTCTTGCCGTACGTCGCCCAGATGAGATGCTTCGTCGCACCGCGTCTCACGCCCGCGCGCATCACGGGCGGATCGTCCTCCATCACGAAGTCGACGACGCGCCTCGTGCGCACGGAGACGCCGACATCGATATGCCCGTGGAACGTGCAGACCTTGACCGTCACCCCCTGCGTGCGCATGATACGATCAAATAGCGGCTCACCGTAAACGGCGAGCAGTTTCTCCTCCGTATCGCCAAGCGCAACGCCCCGATAGGCAAAATCCGTATCGAGGAGCGCCCCCTTTTCCATCGGTTTCGTCCCTTCTGCCGCTTCTGCGGGAACCGAGGCGGCAAAAAGCATGAAAAAACAAATGAGACTTACTGCAACCTGCCCTATGCGCCCCATCATGCGCCCTCCTTAAAATGCGAAGTTCCCATTCCGAAAGACCTGCACCTTCTTTCCATCGCTGCGGCGTACGCCGACAATCGAAAGGTCGCTGCTGCCGACCATGAAATCTTCATGGATAAGGGAATCGTTGACGCCGTGCCGTGCGAGCGTCACGCTGTCCATATCCGCGCCGCCTTCGATGCACGTCGGATAGGCTTTTCCGAGCGCAAGATGGCACGCGGCATTTTCGTCGAAAAGCGTGTTGTAAAAGAGCACGCCGCTATTGCGGATCGGGGAATCGAACGGAACGAGCGCGACTTCTCCGAGATACGATGCGCCTTCGTCCATGGCAAGAAGCTCTTTCAGCACGGCCTCACCTTTTTCCGCATGGAACGAGACGACCTTCCCTTCCGCGAACGTCAGAGAAAAGTTCTCGATGAGGTTGCCGTTGCTGTGCAGCGGCTTCGTCGCGACGGCCTTTCCGTTTACGCCGTCGCGCTTTGGCAAGGTGTAGACTTCCTCCGTCGGCATGTTCGCAGCGAAGAGCGTGCCGCGTGCCGAGCGCTCCGCTCCTCCCGCCCAAATGTGGCCTTTCGGCAGCTCGATGGTGAGATCGGTGCCAAGCGCATTCGTGTAATGAAGTCGTTCAAAATCACTTTCGTTCAGGAAACGCGCCGCCTTTTGCAGGAACGCGATATGCTCCTGCCACGCGCGCACGGCATCGCGCCCTTCGCCGACGCGCACCGCCGCGAATATCTCTCTCCATAGGCGCGCAACGGCTTCCTCTTCCGTGCAATCGGGAAAGACCTTCCTTGCCCAGCTCTTCGTCGGGATCGAAACGATGCACCACGTGTTCTTATTGCTCATGAGACGTTCACGGTACGCAAGAAGCGCCGCGCCCGCTGCTTGATTCGCGAGCGTGAGTTTTTCGGGATCGATTTCTGCAAACAGCTCCGGATCGCGCGCGGCGATCGTGACGAACGCCGCGCCCTGCTCAGCGTAGTCCGTGTAGAATGCACGCCGCCAGTCCGGAAACTCCGTGAAGAGCGATTTCTTGCCGCGCATAAAGCGCAGGCGCGCCGACAATTCGTCCCCCCAGTCCATCACGACATCATGCGCTCCTGCCGTGAACGCTTCCTCCGCAATGAGGCGCGCGAAGGAGGCACACTCGATCGGCGCGGTCAGGACGAGAATCTGACCGCGCTCGAGATGGACTCCGACGCGCACGACGAGCCGTGCGTATTCCTTGCACAGAGTTTCATTCATGCAGGATCCCTCTTTTCCCCTGACCATCATAACGCATCCGTATCAAAAAGCAAGGTCACGGGGCCATCGTTGATGGACGCGACCTGCATATCCGCGCCGAATTCGCCGTGTGCGACGCGAAAGCCCTTCCCTTTGAGCACGGCGAGAAAATGCGTGTAGAGCCTTGCGGCGAGTGCGGGCGGCGCGGCGTGCGAAAAGCCCGGGCGCCGCTTCTTCACGTCGGCGTAAAGCGTAAACTGCGAGATGACGAGAAACGCGCCGCCCACTTGATCGATCGAGAGGTTCATCTTGCCCTCCGCGTCGGAGAAGACGCGCGTGCGTGCGATCTTTTCCGCTAGGTGCCCGCACGTCTCCTCCGTATCCGTAGGGCCAATGCCGAGCAGGACGAGGAAGCCCTGCCCAATGCGCCCATGCTCCACGCCCTCTATTGTCACCGAAGCGGAGCTAACCCGCGTCACTACTGCCCGCAATGCGATTCCTCCTCATTTCCTTTCGTCCTTGTCCATGTAGGGACGGACGAAATCGCGTATCGTCTTGAAGTAGAGTTTCTTGCCCACCTGGCTCGATGCCGCATGGTTCGCGCCCGGTATCAGGAGCGTTGCCTTCTGCGGCGCATTTGCCGCATCGTACAAGAGATCCATCATGTAGTTCGGCACGAGCGTGTCCTTTTCCCCGTGGATAAAGAGAATCGGCACGTGCGCATGGCGCACCGCCTCGATTGGCGCAGCATCCTTGATGCGAAACTTCGCTAGGCGCACGCAGCGCCAGTCGAGAAGATTCATCGCTGGAAATGCGGGCAGGCCGAACGATTCCTCCACCTGCAGCGCAAGCAGGTCGTAGGCACTCGTATAGCCGCAGTCCTCGACACAGGCGACGAGCTCGCGCGGCAAGTCATCCCTCCCCGCTGCGAGCATGACCGTCGCCGCGCCCATCGACACGCCGTGCATGAGGATCTTCGCATGGGGGCGCTCGCGTGCGATCTTGCGCGCCCAAAGCACGATGTCCTCGCTCTCGCGCACGCCCAAGGTCAGGTAGCGTCCCTCGCTGTCGCCTGCTGCACGGAGGTCCGGCGTCAGCACGTGATAGCCCATGTGCAGATAATGTTCTGCGATGTAGTAGGAATTCTGCTGCGTGCAGCCGTAACCGTGGACGACGATCGCCCATCGCTCCGGCTCCTGCATGCGTCCCTCCTTCGGCGAAAAGTGCGTCGCCGCGAGATGCAGCCCATCCGTCGATGTGAGGTCCCATGGTTCCGACGGATAATCTGGCTTTGCAAACTCGCGCGCCTCCGGCGGCATCAATAGTGCATAAGCGCGCGGCGGCTCCTTCGGATTGTCCTTCGTGCCGCGCTCAAGCCCAAAATGCACAAAATAATTGCCGAACAAATAGCCGATCCCCGTGACGATGGTGCAGGTGACGAGAACCGCCGTAAGGATAACGGTAAGAATGATTTTCTTCATGATTTTAGGAAGCCATTGCCTTTCTACAGCGCTATTCGCATTTCCCCTTTCCGTTCCTGCCTCAATTTCGACAGGATACGCAATCCATTCGTATCGAGGTCGCCCCAGTAGAATCGTTCCATATCCTTTAGCCAAGGCAGGAAACGAACTGCTTTTAGGATACCATAACCCATGCCATAGAGCAAAATACGATTCGGGGCTAGACGAAACCGACGTGGCGGATGAACGGCTCGATGGTCGCGAGCTTCAAAAGCGGCGTCACGACCAGGAGCTGCAAGTCAAGGCGCGCAAAAAGCGCAAGCCCGAACGTCGCCGCCTCATTCGAGCTTTTAAGAAACGCCTCATCGATGTCTTCCGCAGCAAGCGCACGGTCCGTGCGGCAGTGAACTCGGCACGGAAACTGCGCACGCGTTCATCGTGTGCCTGCACGCACGCCATCTGGATGTATCGTCCCGCATTGTGGTCGATTCCCCGAAGGGAATCGTTGATGCTCGCGATGCGCTCCGTGATATCGTGGCAGGCCGCATCCAAACGCGCGCGGATTCCATATATCGATCCTTTGCCGCAGACGCCATATCCTGCTACGCGTCCCCGCTCACGATGAGATCCAGTTTTGCCGTGCGCGGATGGATCATGAGCCCGTGCACCTTGACCGATTTCGGAATGTAGGGATTCCCGCGCAGCGTTTCGACGGCATGGCGCACGTTCTCCACGGGATCGTGGAATGCGTCTGCCCACTCGGCAAGCTCTTCATGCGCCGCTGCGATCACATCTTCTGCAATGCCGCGCTCGCGCATCGCCCTTGCCAGGCTGTCCGCCGTCGTCTTTGCCATGCCGCACTCGTAGTGCCCGATGACGACAATCTCCTCGACGCCAAGCTCGTAAATGGCGATCATGAGGCTGCGAATGACGCTGTCGAGCGATCCGGAAAGGTAATTGCCAACCGTCTTGATGACCTTCGCATCGCCGCGCGCGATGCCGAGCGCCGGCTCCAAGAGTCCCGTCAGCCTAGTATCCATACAAGTAAAGATCGCGAGCTTCTTCTTCGGCAGTTTGCTCGTCCTGCGGTTTTCTCCCGTGTAGTCGTGCGGCGCACGCTTCTGATACGCTGCATTGGCCGCGAGCATTTCTTCCAGTCGCGTCATTTTTTCACTCCTTTATCCCGATTTCTTGTTCCCGTTATGTATTATACAGGAAACCATCTCCCTTTACCATTTGGAAAGGTCGACATCCGCTATGCGGGTGACAACCGCATCACACATCGAGAGATCCGGATGGAAGCTGTGCGGGCTCTTGAATCCGATGCAGCGCATGCCTGCCGCCTTCGCCGCGAGCGCGCCGCTCTTCGTGTCCTCGATGACGACGCAGTCCGCAGGCGCTACGCCAAGGTGTCCTGCCGTCTGCAGGTAAACGGCTGGATCTGGCTTCGAACGCGGCACGCTCTCGCCGCTCATGAGGAAGTCGAACTTGTCGCGGATGCCGAGGTCGTCGACGACGAACGAGATGAATGCGCGGTTCGACGAGCTCGCAATCGCCGTCTTGAGGCCGGTCTTGCGGCGTTCATGCGTCTTTTCGATGAGCGCGAGGATGCCTTCGATAGGCGTCACGTGCTCTTCGCGCATGATCTTCTGGAAAAGCGCGGCCTTCTTCTTCGCCACCTCCGCAGCCGACGGCGCGAAATGGAATTTCTCCTTCAGATCCTCGTACATCATGAGATCCGTCACGCCTTGATATTGCGCGAGGAACTCGTCCGTGACCTCGATGCCCATGTCCTGAAGGACAATTCTCTCCGCCTTCGTATGCACGGGCTCGGTGTCGGCGATCACGCCGTCCATGTCGTAAATAAACGCTTTCATGAAATGCTCCTTTCGCACGGACCCGAAAATGGATTTCGTGTTTTCCTTCAAAAAATCCCTGCTCTCTTTTCATGACAGCAGGGATTTCATCATACCAGTTGCACGTAACGGCCTTACTCCACCGTAACCGACTTCGCGAGGTTGCGCGGCTTGTCGACATCGCAGCCACGCGTGATTGCCGCATAGTAAGCGAGAAGCTGCAGCGGAACGACCGTCAGGAGCGGAATGAGCAGCTCATCCGTCTGCGGGACGGTGATGACATGGTCGACGTATTTGGAGAGCTCCATGTCGCCTGCCGCCGCAAGCCCGATGACGACAGCATCGCGCGCCTTGACCTCCTTGATATTCGAGAGGGTCTTCTCGTAGACGCTCTTCTGCGTCGCGAGCGCGATGACGGGAACGCCCTCAATGATGAGCGCGAGCGTGCCGTGCTTGAGCTCGCCTGCCGCATACGCTTCGGCGTGGATATAGGAAACCTCCTTGAGCTTCAGCGCGCCTTCAAGCGCGACCTCATAGTCGAGCGCACGGCCGATGTAGAAGACATCCTCGTTGAAGCCGTACTGCTTCGCAAACGTCTTGATCGGCTCAACATCCGAGAGCGTCTCGCTGACCTGCGCAGGGATCTCCTTGAGTCTCGAAATAAGCGCCTCGACGCGCTCCGGACTCTGCGTGCCGCGGATCTGCGCCATGTAGAGGGAGAGCATGAAGAAGAGAATGAGCTGCGTCGTATAGGCTTTCGTCGACGCGACGGCGATCTCAGGGCCTGCCCACGTGTAGAGCACCTGATCCGCCTCGCGTGCGATCGACGAGCCGACGACGTTCGTGATCGCGAGCGTCTTTGCGCCGAGACGTTTCGACTCCTTGAGTGCGGCGAGCGTATCGCTCGTCTCGCCGGACTGCGAGACGACGATGAGCAGCGTATTCTCATCGACGATCGGATTGCGATAGCGGAACTCCGATGCGACGTCGACCTCGACGAGCACGCGTGCCATCTTCTCGATGTAGAACTTGCCGACAAGCCCAGCATGGTACGCCGTGCCGCAGGCGACGATGTAGATCTTGTTGAACGAATTCAGATAGTCGGCATCCCACTTGAGCTCATCCATCACAATGCGCTTGCCATCCTTCGCGATGCGCTGGCTCATCGTGTCGCGCACCGCCTTCGGCTGCTCGTGGATCTCCTTGAGCATGAAGTGCTCGTAGCCGCCCTTTTCCGCTGCCTCAGCGTTCCAGTTGACTTCGAAGACCTTCTTCGTAACCGCTTCGCCCTTGCGGTTCGTGATTTGGATCGAATCCTTCTTGACGACGGCGAGCTCGCCGTCGTTCAGGATGTAAGTGCGGCGCGTGCGCGAAATGATCGCGGGAATATCGGATGCGATGAAGTTTTCCCCCTCGCCGATTCCGATGACCAGCGGGTTGTCCTGCTTCGTGCAGACGAGCATATCGGGATGTTTCCTGCTCATGAACACGAGCGAGTAGGAACCCTCGATACGGCGCAGGACTTCGCGGATCGACGAGACGAAATCGCCGTTGTAGACTTCTTCGAGGAGATGTGCGACGACCTCCGTATCCGTCTCGGACTTAAAATCGTGCCCCTTCTCAATGAGCTTCTCTTTCAGTGCGAGGTAGTTCTCGATGATGCCGTTGTGGACAATGACGAAGTCCCCGCTGCAGTCCGTATGCGGATGTGCGTTGCGGTCAGACGGGCGTCCATGCGTCGCCCAGCGCGTATGGCCGATGCCGAGCGTGCCCTTCGGCATGTTGCTGCCGATCTTGTCGCGCAGTGCGTCGAGACGACCGACGCTCTTCTCGACGCGAATCTTCGCGCCATCGTAGACCGCGATGCCTGCCGAGTCGTAGCCGCGATACTCAAGCTTCGAGAGTCCGTCGAGCAGGAACTCCGCCGCCTGCTTGTCGCCGATATAGCCGACAATACCACACATAAAATTCCCTCCTTGGGGAAAATTCCCCACGCGCCTGCTGCGCCCCATCCCATTTTGTCCCCGCGCTCGCGCACGGGCTTTGCCGGGAATCTATCGGCGGGCGGCCGGAAGGCATCCGCTGACGGCTCGACAACCTTCTCCTCGTCCTCTCATGTCACGCATGAGAACCAGCGCTAAGATGATTCCATCTTTTCCGTATTACCAGAACAGCAGGCATTCTCTCTGGATTTCTTCTCGTTAGACATTTTAACGTAAGGCACGTGCAAAGTCAATCTTTCGCCGTCAAACAAAACAGCCCGTACATCGTATGCACAGGCTGTTATACGCATGGGAAAGGCGGTTTCTCTCCCATTTCCTTTCTAAAAGCCGAGCCTTCCAAGCACGAAGCGAACAAACCAAAGACCGAAAACGACGGACCCCAGGCTCAAAAACGTATTGATGAGAATATTGGCCACGGCGAGGAATGTGCTTCCGCCCCGATAGAGCATGAGCGTCTCAAAGCTCATCGACGAAAACGCCGTGAGCCCGCCCAAAAAGCCGACCGTCAGCATGAGGCGGTACGGATTGTGTGCGAGGTGCTTCTGATCCGTCAGGATGAGCAGCGCGCCCATGATGATGCCCATGAACAGCCCGCCGAGGAAATTGACGGCGAGCGTGCCGAACGGGAAATTGCCGAAGCGTGCGCCGATCGCCGTCGTGATAAAAAAGCGGCAGACCGAGCCAATTCCGCCGCCTACGAAGACGAGCAGCACGGATTGAACGAAATCCAACGAAAAGACTTCCTTACTAAATCTTACGATACCAAACTGCCATATACGCTGCGTCCATTATCGCACGAAATGCGGCTTCAGTGCAAGCGTCACGAAAAAGAGCACGGCGAGCGCCACGACGATTGTCGCACCTGCCGCCATATTGAAGCAGTAAGCGATAATCAGCCCTGCCACGCCTGCCGACATCGCACAGAGCACGGAAACGGCGTGGTACGATTTGACGGAATTCGTGACATTTCGCGCAGCTGCGGCGGGCAGCACGAGCAGCGCATTGATGATGAGAATGCCGACCCATTGGATGCTGATGGAGACGAGCACGGCAAGCATCGCCGCGAATGCACTCTCCGTCCAAAACGCCGAGATGCCGCGGCTTCGCGCAAAGGACGCATTGAGCGAGAGCACGAGCAATCGGTTAAAGAGGATGCCCCAAACGGCAGCGACGAGCACAAAGACACAGGCGAGCGCCCTGATATCGTCCTCTGATACACTCAGAATATCACCGATGAGATACGCAGAGAACTTATTGAACCCTCCGCCTCGGCTCATGAGCATGAGACCGAGCGCGATGGCCGTCGAAGAGAAGACGCCGATGATCGTATCCGCTGATGCCGCGCTCTTGCCCTTGATCCACGTGACGAGCAGTGCAAAGAGGATCGAAAAGACGACGAGCGAGAGGAGCGGCGACACCGAGCCGAAAAGGACGCCGAGCGCGATGCCCGTAAACGCCCCGTGCCCCAAGGAGTCCGAAAAAAACGCCATGCGGTTCGAAACGACCATCGTACTCAAGAGGCCGAAGAGCGGCGTCACGAGCAAGACGGCGAGAAAAGCCGACTGCATGAAATGGCTGCCCACCCAGTCAAAGGGGAGCGCGCCGATGAGCGCGTAAAGAACTTCCATCAGCGAACCTCCTCTTCTGCCGTGCCATCTGCCTTCGCTCCCGCAAGCATGCCGAATAGGCGCCTCGTCCGCGCGTCGGCAAAGACTTCCTCCGGCGTGCCGCTCATCACGACGCCCCGATTCATGAGGACGACTTGATCGGCGTGTTTTGCGACCATGTTGAGATCGTGTGAAATGAGGATAATGGAAATATCCTCCTGTGCGCGAAGCTCCGATACGATATCGTAGAAAAGCGCGAGCCCGTTTTGGTCGACGCCGGAGACCGGCTCATCGAGCAGCAGCAGGTCGGGCATCGGCTCCAACGCGAGCGCGAGCAGGACGCGCTGCAGCTCACCGCCTGAGAGCGCGCCGAGCCGACGGTCGATGAGATGGTCGGCGCGCACGCGCGCGAGGCTTCTTTGCACGCGCGGCCGCAGGGATTTCGCCGGGAATAACCAAACGGGGCGACGCGACAGGCACGCCATGAAAATATCGAGCACCGTCGTCGGCGCACTGAGATCAAATCGAAGATACTGTGGCACATAGCCAATGACGGGATGCCCTGTATGCTTGCCCTTCGCATCGACGTAGTGCAGATTTCCCTCATGGCGCACCTCGCCGAGAATCGCCTTCAAAAGCGTGCTTTTGCCCGCGCCATTCGGTCCGATGAGCGCCGTGAGCTGGCCGCAATGAACGTGCAGATTGACGTGCTCAAAGATCGTGAGCGAGCCGATTCTGACGGTGAAGCCCTCGAGCTTCGTACAGCAGAGTTTCGCGCAGTCGTCGGCAGACGCGGCGCGATGGTGAAGAATATTGCGAAACAAAGTATTTCCTTTCCGAATGGTTCCAAATACGAGAGAGACGACTCGCGCTCTCCCCCATCACTTCGTCAGGCGGCGAAATGCCCGGCTGCTCCATAGGTAGCCGCCCAGCGCGTAGAGCGCGAGCACGGCGAGCGATGCGAGCGGTGCCTCGCCTCCGCTCCCAATCGTGCGAAGCAACAGGCTCGTGTGCGTGAGCGGCAGGCACTCGATCGCATAGCGCACGGGATCGGGCAGCGCATGCGTCGAAAAAAACGTGCCGCATAAAAACGACATCGGCAGCAATATGTACGTATTGACCTGCCCCATCTCCTCAAACGTCGAAATCTTCATGGCGGCGAGAAAGCCAATCTCGGCAAAAACGACGCAGTTCAAGACGAGCACGAGCAAGAAAAGCGGCGTCATCGCAAAATGCGCACCGAATGCGAGCGCGAGCAGGACGATGATCGACGACGAGATGAGCCCGCGCAGGACGGCGGCGGCAACCTTCCCGATCACGAATGCGTCGGGCCAGATCGGCGCGATAAGGTACTCCTCAAGACTCTTATGATAGACGCGCTCAGCATGGACGGGCGTGATGCTGTTGAAGCTGATATTCATGGAATTGAGCGCGAGGATCCCCGGCACGATGAAGTCGAGATAGGTGCCGCCCTGCACCTCGATGCTGCGCCCGAGGCCCCAGCCGAACGCGACAAGGTAGAGCATCGGTGCGACCATGCGCGAGAGAATGAACTTCGTGAGGCGCTTCCTGAGCACGATCCAATCGCGCCAAAAGACCGTCCAGACGTCGTAGAAGTTTTGATTGCGCATCACGACAGTCCTTCCTGCTTCCCCGTCATCGCAAGGAATACCTCTTCGAGATTCGGCAGGTTTGTCTTTTCGCGCAAGCGCTTCGGCGAATCGAGATCGACAAGCCGCCCGTGGCTAAGTATCGCGACACGGTCACAGAGCGTCTCCGCCTCCTCGATGTAGTGTGTCGTCAGAAACACCGTGACGCCGCCCCATGCCATCTGCCGCACGAGCTGCCATATCCTGCGGCGCACCTGCGGGTCGAGCGCGACCGTCGGCTCGTCGAGAAAGAGAATGCGCGGGCGGTGCAGGATCGCGCGCACAATGAGCAGGCGCCGCTTCATGCCACCGGAAAGCCTGCGCACGCCGTCGTTCACGACATCCGTGAGCGCAACGTAGCGAAGTAGCTCCTCGATGCGCGCCTTTCGCGCAGCTGCTCCCATATGGTGCAGGCGCGCATGCAGGTCGAGATTCTCGCCGACCGTGAGATCCTGGTCAAAATTGATATGCTGCGGCACGACACCGATGAGCGACTTGATTTCCCGCGCGTGCGTACGCGTATCGAGCCCATCATAACAAACGGATCCCTCCGTCGGCTGCGTCTGCATCGTCATCATGCGGATCGTCGTCGTCTTGCCCGCGCCGTTCGGTCCCAAAAGACCGAATATCTCACCATTTGCGACGGAAAGCGAAAGCCCTGCAACCGCCGTCTTCTCCGCCTGCTTTCCCGCTTTGTCGCGGTGCGGGAATCGCTTGACTAGATGTTCTACCTCAATCATCGTGATCCTTTCCTTCTCTTGCACGCTTCCTATTGTCGCACAAAACATAAGAGAAAGAAACCCTCTGCATGAAAAATCGCTCCGAGCAAAAACGCGCCGAGTGATAACAGGATGAACGTACGATGCTCAATGCACAAGCTGCATGATCTCTTCCGGCGGGAAATAGAGACAGAAGGCATCCGTCTCGATGGCGCGCCATTTCTCCTTGGCGATCTCCCAGCGCATAAGCGCTCCGCCCGTTTCCGCACGGCGCACCATGACGAGGTATGAGAACGTATCCTCGATGATGCGCACGACTTCCATGCGAAAGACGTTTTCAGCGGGATTGCCCGGTCCTTCGAAATGGATCATGAAATGGGCCCGAATCCCGATGTACCGCACGTCCTCCTGCGCGTTTGCAACGCATAGGTCCATCTCCCAGTCCACCGCGCGAACATGGCGTGCGTCTATCCACTTCGCCTTCGATACATTCTTGCAGCCCGTCAGGAGCGTCGCAGCGAGCGTCGTCGGATTGTGAAAGAGTTCCTTCTTCGGATGGACGGCTTCCAGCCTGCCGCGCGTGATGACGGCCACGCGGCTTGCGAGGCGGTAGACCTCCCCGCGGTCATGTGAGACAAAGAGAGCCGAACCGCCGTAATTCTTGAGCAGATCCATCAGGCTCAGTTCAAGCTGCCATTTGAGGTAACTGTCGAGCGCGGAAAACGGCTCATCGAGGAGCAGGAGCTTCGCCTTCGTCGCGAGGATGCGCGCGAGCGCTGCGCGCTGCTGCTGGCCGCCTGAGAGCTCGGCGGGATAGGCATCGCGTTGTTCCGCGAGCGAAAACCGCAGGAGGTTTTCCCGCACGATCCGTTCCTTCTCCTCCTTCCGCCCCTTTGCCACGAATCGGATATTCTCAGCAATGGTCATGTTGGGAAAAAGAGCAAAGTTTTGGAACAGGTAGCCAATCTGCCGCTCCTGCGGCGGAAGATGAATCCCGCGCGCGCTGTCGTAGAGCACGCGCCCGTCGAGCACGATGCGCCCTGCATCGGGGCGCGCAAGGCCTGCGATGCACTTGAGCGTCATGCTTTTCCCGCAGCCTGATGCGCCGAGCAGGGCGAATACCTCGTCTTGCGTCTCAAAGGACACATCGAGCGTAAAATTCCGAAGCTTTTTCTGAATCTGAACCACTAAGTGCATGTCAGCCACCTGCCTTTGTGCCGGCACGATGCTTGCTGGAATATTCGATGACCCAGTTCATCAGCACGACGAAAAAGAGAGAGAACCCGACGACCGCCATCGCCCAACGGAACGCGAGATCGTAGTCGTTCGCCTGCACGGCCGCGTAGATCGCCGTTGACATCGTCTGCGTGACGCCGGGGATATTGCCTGCGAACACGATCGTCGCGCCAAACTCGCCGATGGCGCGCGTGAAAGAGAGCACAAGCCCTGCCAAAATGCCCGCTTTGGCATTGGGCACAAGCACGTGCCAAAAGATGCGCCACTCGGAAACGCCGAGCGTCCGTGCCGCTGCAAGGATATTCGCGTCCATCTGCTCAAATGCGCCGCGCGCCGTGCGGTACATCAGCGGCAGCGACACGATGATTGCCGCCATGACCGTTGCCTTCCAAGTAAAGACAAGCGTGATGTCAAACTGGAGCAAAAGCTTTCCAATGGCGCTTCGCTTGCCAAAGGCGAGCAGCAGGAAAAATCCGACGACCGTCGGTGGCAGGACCATCGGGAGCGTAATAATG
>PPYE01643544.1_pt1 | contig 41424 bp, 57 predicted proteins | sample 1559881 | NCBI WGS metagenome assembly PPYE01 (sample SAMN08240022, study PRJNA423297) | Human gut metagenome, whole genome shotgun sequencing project. | reverse complement strand
CAATCGTTCACGTTCCCTTATTTCTTGCGACTCATAGTTCCTCACGAACTGCGAACGGCAAGACATCTCGTTGAAGTTATCGCCGTTTTGAGGGTCAAACGATTTCCATATTGCTTTGGCACATTGTTTTGTCAAACCCTCTAATTTGTCTAATCCCTTTTCGTAGCCATATGATCGTGCTACTTGATACACCCTTTCCCATGCATCTTGTGCAGTAGGAAGTTCCTCATGTGCATTTACATAGGCACTTAATGAGGAACACTCCTCTCTAATTTCTGCAATTGTAGGTAGAAACTTACAACGATTAATCAAATTCTCTACAGATTGTTCTAGCGTTATTGGGTTGACGTTTGAAAGCATTGATACATATAGTTTCATGCGTTCCTTTGACATATCAGTACTGTACGCTATCTGTAACATCGATAACGCTTTCACTATCTGTTGCTGATTGTTCATATTCTTCCATCAACTCCTTTACAACATTCATTGCGTCAGCCTTACTATTTTTTGATTTAACAGGTTGATCATATCTGTTACGTTCCCAAGTCCTAATCGCTGCTTTCCAATCTTTCATGGAGTTTTTTCCTACTTTCCAGCCGTTGCTTTCGTAATAGTCAAAGAATTGTTCAGCGTTTACATTGTTGTTTCGTTCAATGCAGTAGTCTTGTATTTCATCAATAGTAGGTTTAGTGAAAGTTTTACGTTTTGGTAAATGTGGTTTCTCACATTCGCCATCTCTATTCTTATCTAACCTAACCTTACCTATACTAGACTTACCTAACCTTACCTTACCTACGGATACATCTTGTATACATTCTGTATCCACAATGGATACATTGCTTGCGTTTAATTGATATTCCTTGTTTGCAGTGATTTCCAGTAACTTTCTTTCAGGTTGTAAACTTGGTTTGTAACGATCGCTTTGAATGTAGTTATGTATCTTCCAATGTTTAATTACAATAACACCGCTACCAAAACCAATTACAAATTGCTTAGCTACAAGCAACTTCATATCATCTTCTTTAGCACCAACTATTCGCATGATAGATTTAGGTGCATTTACAAAACCATCATCATCAGCATCTAACAACATATGAAAGTATAAGTTTTGTGTTGTAGCTGGCATATCAAGGAATTGGTCTGATTTAATAATGGACTTTGCCATCATCCGTCTTTCAGCCATAAACTATTCTTCTTCCACGTCTTGCAATTGTTGATTAAGTTTACTTAGGCTATAAACAAATGCATCAAATTTATTAGACTCTTGGCTTTTTTTTGATGTATTCACTTGATTAATTACATCCAATACATCATTTAGTTCTGTAATTTCTTTTTCATTTACTTTGTATTCGGCTTGTGTTTGTTCTAATTTCTCAATGCGTTTCTTAACATATAGTTCAACAACATCAATTCTTTTCATATTATTTCATCCTTTCCATAATGATTGTTTCTAGCTTTAATTTGGTTTCTTTTGCAAATACTCCGTGTGCTAAGTTCTCATGGCAATATCTACACAAACACGCTAGGTTATTTAGTTCGCTTGTACCGCCTCTACCTCTAGGCAATATGTGGTGTACCTCAGTAGCAGGTGCGCCACATATTACACAACACGGATAGCCATCTATACTATCTCGTTCGATAGCTTGTGGTCTTGTTGTTTTGTAGAGTTTATCGTCATTCCTTTTTCGCTTGTTCATTCCCCCACTCCTTAACCAACGATTGGATGTAATCGCTATCATCAAGTTTTATTCCAAGCTGGTTGCACTCATCAACCAAGCAATCAATAAGCCTTTGCATCTCTGCAACTGTGTATACTGACGAGCCGTGGTAACACATGATGTTGTGATAACCTTTTAGGCTCTGACATTCGCCAGCATCTTCTGCTAGCCATCCTAGTCCGTGTCCTTGCCATATTTGAATGTATCTTTCTATGGCATCTTCACGGACTGGAACATATGTGAAATGACTGCAATCTTTGATTGCTTTTCTATATACATCTTCCTTAGACATATACGAATGGTTACTCATGACTTCCGCTATCTTTTGACATAGAACCCAGCAATATGCATTAGCGTTCATACTACGTGATTTTGATTTCTTTTTGATTTCAATCACGTATTCTTTTTCTTTATCTAATTTCGCTAGATCATTGTCATGTGGTGCAGGTATTACTACCATTACACCTAGTGGACTACGAAGTATATCAATATTACTTGTTGTCCACTTCATAGCCTTTTACCCAGTCATAAAGTTTAGACATTTGGTCTATTGTAACGTTATCAATCACACCAACACCAAACATTTCTGTTAATTGGTGTGCTACTTGTTCTTCACTTAACCCATGTTCACTTGCCATCTTTAGCACGATTGCATACGCATTGTGAGGGTCAAATTCTTTTTCTTTCTTTTCCTTTTCTGCCGCTGCATTGATTTTGGTATCTTGTAAACCTCGATATACATCAGCGCCTACACCAATCATTTTTGCTGCAGTACCTAATGCATCGGTAACCGCCATCTTGAATGCCTCATCATTTCCGTGGTAACCATTTTTATCTTTGTAGATTAAGAAATCACCACCATAACCCGGAATTGGTTTACTCCATTCATCGCCATCTTTGATGTATAGATTTACTTTTACATAAAGCATCGTTTCGCCAGTAGCCTCTACTAATACTTGTTCCGTATCTACAATGTCAAAGTACCAACCAACACCACACATACCATAAACTTCGGTTAATATTTCCCATCTCCATTGTGGAGAAATATCATACTTGCCTTTAAGTTTCCCAAAGTCAATTATTTTTAACGCTGATTGCGGTACAGTTTTTACCGCATTATATCTACTATCCATCTATACCTCTTTGTACTTGTAACCACGCATTTCTAAGAAATCAGTTAAATCTTTTGCATCGTCTTCGGTTAAGTCATAAACAGTAACTGTTAAGCCAGTTTTTGTTTCTACAACTTCGATTGTTTCAACTGGTTCATTTACAATACTTGCTCGTGCAGCCTCTTCCATTTCGTTACGTTCTGCAAACTTTGCGTTGATTAATTCTCTAGCTTGATCTAGTGGCATATCTTTTACCGCACTCCAACATTCATCAAATGTAATCGGTGTTGCTAGTTCATATTGTTGGTTACAAGTATCTACAACGAACTCAATCATGCCTTTTTTCTCTGCTAAAATTTGTTTGTAGTCATCGTCTGATTGTTGGCGCTTTGCAATTTCAATCATCATTCCCTCAATAGAGGTTTCAATATCTTTCATCTTTGCCGTTTTATTTAACCAGCGTTTATCATGTTGAAGTTGATTTACGTATTCTTCACGCACTCCATATTTATCAACCATCTTTTCAATAAACTTGTTAATGGCATCAGTTTTTGCTTGTGCCTCTTTTTCATCAAAGTATTTGATTTGTTCTGCAAGTGGTTTTTCTGCATCGTAAACAACTTTCAATACTTCATTTACTTCTTCCTCAAACAATTCAATCGGTCTTTTGAGTTCTCGTTTTTTCTCTTTACAGAATTTATCAAGCGTTGTTCTATACTTAACGATTTCATTCTTAGCACTTACCATGTCCTTATAATTTTCTTCCGTAACTACAAGGCCTTTATACTTTTCTAATTGTTCCTCAAAGTAAGATTTGATTTCATCTTTGTTCCAAGTAAAAATTTGTTCATTTTTGCTAACAACTGGCGTCAAATTAATTTCCATTTATTTCTCCTTATACTTGTGTTAAAATATAAACAGAGTAATTTCATATTTTCTCTACTAAGTCCGCTAAACTTCTTCTACTTTTCACTAGCGGACTTTTTCATTTTTATAAAACTCTATTTCTTCTTCCCATTTACTGCTTAGTATCCACATCGTTACACCTAACGTGCTTTGACAAAAGAATGTCCACATATCGATGTTGTCTAGTTCTAAGCTGCCCATACCACCAATCACTAATATTGCTGATATGATTTTCATCCCATTACACAACTTAATCATTGTACGCTCCAATATCCGATTTCCTTTTTATAATCTCTTATGTTTTGTACTGCTCTTTCCACCTTTCTTTTTGCAATAATTTTGTAGCATGGGTGGTCAGTTCTAAATGTATTTCTATTTCTAAAGGCTTTAACTAACTTTCTTTTTTCTGCATCTAAATCATTTTTTATTTGATTTACTTTCCACTCAAATCTCATAATTCATCTCCTACAATCACTAGCATTTGACTAGTGATTTTTTTAATTTCACTCTTTAACTTATGATTTTCTTTTCTTAGGTTTTCCACCTCACTTTTTAGTTTTCTGTAACCAATAGCGGAGTATTCAATTTCAATACCAGCTAGTGCCTCAACCTCTTGTTTACTAAATCTAACTCCACTCACATTCGGTAGTTGTTTTAGTATGCCTTTATTTCTTAGGTCATATACTGCAGTTAATGAAATTTGAAATAATTCCGCTACTTGTCCAGCCGTATAAACTAAGCTTTCCATTCTTCACCCTTTCCTACACTTTAAGTGTAGCTACTTTGCAAAAAAAATTGACTGTACAGATTTTCCAAACACCTTAGCTAGTCTAATTTTTACTTCATCTCTCGGAATACGTTTACCGACCTCATACATAGCTATAGATGTAGGTGCTACACCAACTTTTAATGCTAACTCTTTTTGAGTTAAATTCTTAGAGTTCCTTAACTCTATTAATTTAGTAGCAATGTTTTTTGTATTCAATATTTAATCACCTCACTTCTTGCTACACTCATAGTGTAGTACATAATTAAAAACTTGTCAACACTTAAAGTGTAGTTTTTATTGAAATTTTACTCACTTTGTGTGATAATCAAAACATAGAAGTATATATTATGTATAAGGTGGTGTGTAAAATGACATTTTCTAACAGATTAACAGAACTAAGAAAAAGCCGTGGCATTTCCCAAAAGGAATTAGCAAATTATATAGATGTATCACCGAGCCTTGTTGGTATGTACGAGCAAGGAAGAAGAAAACCAAGCTTTGAGATATTAGAGGCAATAGCGGATTATTTCAACGTAAATATAGATACACTATACGGAAAAGATGAATTTGATTTTCCTTATTATGAAGATCCTGATGTTTCTGAATACGCACAAGCAATTAAAGATAACCCCAATCTTAGAATTTTATTTGATGCAAGCAAAGATATGTCTAAGGCTGACATTGATTTCGTTATTAATACAATCGAAATGTTAAAGAAACGTGAGGGTAAATAATATGGAATTACTATTTTCTGTTATATCAATCGTGGCTTATTTCTTAGGCTATCCTACTGTAGCTGGTATTGTAGGTATCGTAGCCACACTATTATTTATATTATTTTATTCTAAACAAGATAAATCATATGAAGTTTTTGTTCCGTGGTTAATCATTTCAATTCTATTAAATATATTATTTATTAATTACAAGCCTAATTTTGTGTTAAGTATAGGTATTGTTTCTTCAATGTCTATATGGATCACTTCTGTTTTGGCATGGTTGTTTCACACAATTACAAATAAGTAATGTGTAATTTAATTCCCATTTCATGAGATACAATATCCCCATAAGGGGGTTAAGTATTATGAATATAGTTTTGATTTACACACGATTAAGACCAAGTCAGAATGCAGTACTTACTTTAAATGATGATGGTACATACACCATTCTAGTTAATAGTGATAAGCCTATTGATATACAACGCAAAGGTATATTGCATGAGATAGGTCATATATTAAATGACGATATGTACAGTCATGCACACATCGATTTGTTGGAGAAAATGGCACACGCTAGGGAAATAGAGTTTGAGGGAATAAACTTCTACACGCATATATTGTGAGGTACACTATGCAATACAACTTTACAATAAGAAAAAAGGATAAAGGGTTTCAAATCATAGTCGCATACAAAGACGGCTATAAGTGGAAACAAAGGTCTAAACAGGGTTTCAAAACAAAACGTGAGGCTAAGGAATACGGACACGTTATTGTTAAGGAATTAGACAAAACCGCACTACTCACTAAAGATACAGAATTAAAAGAATTAACATTCAAGGAATTTGCGGATATGTTCCTTGAAATAAAAAAAGGCCACATTACGCACAATACATTAAATATGTACCGTCATTCTGTGGATGCCTACAAATCAATTCACAATATGAAATTATCGGACGTTAAGCCAATACACATACAAAACGTGGTAAATAATATGGTTTCTTCACCTGCTACTATTACATCGTATTATAAAGTGGTTAGTCGTATATTCTACATTGCCATTAACCCATACAAGATAATTTCAGATAACCCATGTACTGGTGTTAGGTTACCACGTGTCGAACGTAAGAATGCGATCCATACCATTTCTGATGAAGATTTGAATAAGTTCACTAAATACATGAGGGAAAAATATCCACAAGCATATTATTTTTTACAAATAGCGCGCTATACAGGAATGAGGCTTAGTGAAGTCTATGGTTTAACATGGGACGACATTAGCCTAGAAAATCGTAAAATTTCCGTCAATAAGCAACTTCAATATATCAAGGGTGTAATTACCTTTGAGAAAACCAAAACCGCCAATTCGGTGCGAATTTTGCCAATTCCACCCATATTGGTAAATATACTCATTGAATACAAATCACATGAGTTAGAGTTTGAACATGACCTTGTATTAAACCCATATAAAAAGAATGGGGTTAAATGTCAAATCAATACATACATAAAACAATTCGGAGATAATCTATCGGCGCACAGTCTAAGGCATACCTACGCCACAAAGTTATTAGCAAATGGTTTAGATGTAAAAACAGTATCATCATTACTCGGCGATACACCGGCAATGGTGATGAAAACATACTTGCATTTTAGTAGTGAGATGAAGGCAGCAGCATCAAATGCAGTTGCTAATATTTTTGGTTAAAAATTTTGACGATTTTTGACGAATTGGATATTCAACAATTAGAAAACGCAGTAATTAAGCACTTCTTTAAACTTATATTCTTAACAATCATAAAAGTGTATATCGGTTTAAAATATTTCAAATTTCAAAATACATTGTAATACTCAAAGTTTTTCATTGTGGCCATTCAAAACAAATTACAGAAAATAGCATATTTCAAAATGAGTTTTTGACGAATTTTTGACGGCAAATAAAAAAGAGGGTAGCAATTACGCTACCCTCAATTTATTTAATTTAATTCAGTTAATCGGAATAGTACACCGTTCCTAAAAATCATTTCACATCGATGGTTGTTTTCATCAACTAATGTTGCCTCGAATAACCCCTCTTGCGGAACTTGAATATCTTCTGCAAAATTATAAGTCTTACCGTTAAATTCAAATGTCTTTGCCATATTATCACCTCAACTTAAAAATGCACCGCCAATATCTATGTTGTAAGCATCAATTATTTTCTTTCGTATTTGCTTAAATTCTTTTCCGTGTCCTTTAAAATGACACTCGATAGTAGCATGTGCTAACTCATGATAGATTGTATTTATTTCAATATCTTTATCGTGATTATCCTTACTTAACTCAATCAAGCAAGAGTCATCATTATACCAATATGTTATGCCTAATAGCTTTTTACTTCTTCCGATATATTTATGTATCAATAAATCAGGTTTAAAAGAATAACCCAATGCCTCAATATTGGCTATTGCTTTTATAAATATATCAGCATACGGCATCATGTCATCGTCGAGATATAGTGTACTGATTTTATCACCCCCATTAACTATCATCTAATAGTTGACTGTTGCAAACCGTGCAACTCGGAGATAATTGGATCACCATTCCTTTACTGTATATAGAACGCTACCACCTTCAAAATGTTGTCCGTCAAAGTGCGCTAGTACTTCAACTTTGCCTGCTTGATAGCCAATAGTTTCATAGGCTTTACTATCTAATACTGTTACACCAGCTTTAATCTTATGAGCCTTATTTAGGTTGATTTTATAAACGTCCACCTTTTGCTTATCTGTATTAGCTACCACTGCGGTTCTATCTGACTTTTCAGTAGCGGCTTTAGGTAATGCCGGGTCCTCATGTTTGATAGCCTGTTGCGTTTGTTTGGCCGCCTGTTCTACGGTGGGGGCTTGCACATAATACGTGGCTACAGGTTGAGCAGTTTCCATCTTGGAAACAACTTGCTTAGCCTCATCTTTGGTAATGTGAATAGCATTGGCTAATTTGACAGGGTCCTTTACTTGTTCCTGTTTTAACAGTACCGGCTTTTTGACTTGATATGAATTATATATAGACACCCCTACAATAGCTAAAATAATTAAAATTAGCCCCCCTATGAGAATTTTATGTCGTTTTAGGTAACATAATACCTTGAAAACCCAAAGGCTCATCATAGACCCCTTTCTTGCATTTCTTGCGAGAACATTTCTAATGCTTGTGCTTTTTCTGCATCAAACCGTTCAACAAGATTTTCACGCAACCAACTAGGATTACCTTCATAGTTCCATGGATGCAACTTTCGCTGTTCATATGCACCATTAATTAAATCCCAATCGAATTTAATGTCGTTTACATAAGATAAGTTCCAATCAGGCTCCCAACCCGGAACATATTGCATGGCCTCTTTAAAAAGATTAACAACTTCACCGGGTCCATATTGAACGGCCGCAGAAAATACAACATCACATAATGCTCGACTATGGATATTAACATCAAATAGTTGATTAGATAATTCACTACATGCCACATCATAATAAGCATATTTAATGTAGTCATGTTGCATTGCCATAAACCCGTTAGGATCTATGGTTCCTAATTCTTGCCATTTACTAATGAACTCATCTGAATTGATAGGGCCTGCACTTTGAAGGGCCCGTGCATAATTCTTGTAGAATCCATCTTCTTGTCGCAATCCCCAACCAAGGAACGCATCCACGCTCCCGCAATTGCTTGCTAATTGGTAGGCCCCATACGATACACCACCACGGTCCCCTTCACCGGTTGATACAATAGCCGGGTCCCCATTACTTTCATATGCCGCACTTAGTTTTCCTAGTTCCATTTGTTTTGCTCCTTCCTATTTGATTCACGTCCTCCTAAATAGCCAACGAGTCCGGAGGAAATGCTCATGGCCAATTCGTTATAACCATAAAGGACGGCCATTATATTGACCGCCCCTAGGATGAGGATTGTTAACACCTCACGAATACTAATTTTTTCAATCATTTAATCGCCTCTTTTACAGATTTAATGAAATCTATTAATTGTTGAATTAAACCGATTGCACGCTTAAACCACCTCGATTCCACCAATTCCAGTTCAATCATATTTTCTACACAAGATGCTAACTCAATCACAATTGGAATGAGGTACATACCTGTGCTTAAAAACGTATCTAGTCGGCCTAAGAAAATAAATTCCACATCTGGCAAGGTTAACAGAATGAACGATAATACAAATAACCAAGGATATGATTTAACCAGTTTCTTTGTCATATCGGCTCGCAGTTTATTACTGACTAGGAACCTATGTTTCTTACCATTGATTTCAACATATCCCCATCCACGCCAAAGAATGGCCAATATGGTATTGGTAACCGTACAGGGTCTATTCGTTGCGATATTAAAATTGCGCACCTCTACCAAGATGCGCAATATCGTATCAACAAATACCAATATCAAAGTACAAAATATAGCTAATGATATTTGTACAAGTTCATGTTCATTTAATCCCACCATAATAGGTGGTGGCGGAGCGAAGATTTCAATCATATGTTCCCTGTCCTTTCAATTATCAATCGCTTAATATCCTTATCAATAAACGCTTTTTTAGAAATTTGATTGTCGATATTGAACATAATTAAATCATCGTTATTATAATTTCTAGATGTTGTAATTGTGATTTCAATATCCTTAGATGTTGGAATCGTTAATTCATAAGAATTTTCTGTCATTGCTTTGATTGTTACTTTATATTTTCCTTTTGGTAAATACACATACCATCGGTTAAACTTTTCGACATGCCATGCTTCCCATTTCCATGTATTGAATCCTATTGGATCATACTGTACATATCCCTTATCACCATTTGGCTTTGTAATATGTAGTGGAGTTTTTTGACTGCCTATTCGTGCATATAGGTTTTTTCCATTAAAACGGACACGGAAGAAATTACCTCCCGTGTCCTTGGAATTGTCTGTTAAGTTATATGTTTGTATCTGCCCGTTAGGCGTCTTGGTTTTGATAACTGCCATTATTCCACCCACAATTCTGCGCCATTTTTAAATGTAATTTTGTTGAGTAATGTATCAACATATACAGTTTTCCATGGGGTTACTTGGTTATTAGCCCAGCCTCTAAAATACAATGGTTGATTGCCGTTATTTGGAATCAGTAATTGTCCGCACCATTCAGCATTGCCATATTCAATAACTGCGCCATCACTTGGAGAGCCATCATTAAATTGTTTATGAGCCTGTTTAAATAAAACCTTGTAAGAACCTGTTGGTGTATTAATTGCGCCGGGTTCATCAGACGAGAAAAAACCCTCGCTAGCAAATACTTGCCCTATTACTGTTTGACGGCCTTTCTTACCTAAATATGCTGCATCTGCATCTTTTTTAGAAACCAATGTACCTGTAGAAGATGCATCATCTTCAGTTAAAATTCTAAACGTTTTATTTTTATTAGCATCGTAATACCCAATTGAGGTTCCTAAGAATATAGTCCGGTTATCACTCATACCAAATTCAATGGAATCACCAGTTGACATCTTAACGGCATGATGAGCGCTACCTTTAGTATCCACAACTTGAACAGATGTATTGTTAGGCATGATGATTGGGCCTTTCATCTTGCCGCCACCAAGGCCTAAATAATCAAGATTTTTCAACCGTTGCATATTGATTGAATTTTCAAAGTCGTAATTTGGGTCACCTACATAAATATCTACTTGGTGACGTTTGTTTGGCTTTTGAGTAAGCACAGCAAAATAGAACTTGCCATTGTAGTAAGCGATGTCTTCTATTTCTGTTTCACGGTTAATTTCAATAATTTGTTTAACGGTACCGAATGGTGTGCATTCAACAAGACTACCTAGCGTTGCTGACATAATGGCACCGTTTAGCATGAAGGCGCCATTATTATTCATGTCAGGATACACATAATCTACTTGATAGCTCTTTAGCTTTTTAAACTCATCATTGTACAGATTAATAGTTCGCACTCGTTGATTGCCAGCAATAGGGACAATGGATACATAGGTTCTTGTTATTGGATCATAGTCAATGTTAAAGACCTTTTCTTGCAATGTAATGGTTTTTTCTATTGCCATAGTGTCGGCATTGATAACCGTCAAATTATTGCCGTTTTTAAACCCATTTGCGAGGTAAATCTTATTGGTATACCGATTGTACGTCATCGTATTACAATGCCCTAGGCGCTCAGAATCCGTAAATTTATAGGTCCCTACTTTTTCAAAGGTGTCAGGATTGAGTTCATAAAGAATTTGATTAGTACCTTCACCATTGATACAAGCCAGTACAAATACATTCTTTTTAGAATTGTAAGTAAACCCTTGGCATTGGTTAACTTCTGCATCATACGTAATGTTTTTCACGAATGCTATGTTGGATGCCCCTTTTAACATTGGTGTTTCTGTAGGATAATACGGCTTGATGTTGGTATATACACCCATATCCATTACAGAACCTACTGTATTAAAAGTTAAGTGTTCAGTAAGTTTGTATTGTCCATTTGGCACTAATAGAATTTTATTAGCCAAATTATCATTAGCACGTTTAAATGCAGCCGTATCATCGGCGACGCCATCGCCAACTGCTCCGAAGTCTTTAACTGACACAATACCATTTAGCGATTCTTTTCCAATGTATTTAGCATCAGCTTCAGATTTAGTTACAATTCCTTTGCCACCGGGTATTGCTATTTCTTCAGCTTTAGCAGCTGCTACCTCTGCACGTTTGGCTGCATCTTCCGCTTTCTTGGCATTGCCTACACTAGCGATTTGCTTGTTATTAATATCGGTCTTTATTGCATCCGCTTTTGTGACTAAATCATTGATATTTTTCTTGTCAGTTTCTGCTTGTGCCGCATAGGATTTTGTATTATCCGCTAATGCTTGTGTTTTCTCAAATGTATCAGCACTTTGGATAAGAGCCGTATTTGCAGTTGCTAATTTATCGTCTACAGTTTGAGATAATGCATTAATATTGTCGTTAATGGCTGTTAGCTTTGTTGCATTATCTTGCACTTCATTTGCTTTAGTCTCTGCAGTTAATGCGGCTGCAATTGCTTTTTTAGCAGCTTCAATGGAGTTATCTACAATATCACGTGTTACTTGATTTGGGTCTTCATCAGCGCCTACATTGATTTGTAATGTACGATCCAACTGTTCTTTTAATTCCTGTAGAATCAAAATAGTTTTATCTGTCATATCTTCAATATGATTGTATGGCCATTTATTGGCTAGTTCTGTAGTTTGTGATATTGGTGTACGTCTGATTAAAATAACCTTGTAAGTTGCCGATAATGGGTCACCAATACTTGGATACGTTAAAGTTTTATTCTGTGCGTCGTATAAGATGTTCCCTTTTTGCTCCGTATGTCTTCCATCTTCATCAACTAGAATAAGGTTAATGTCTTTAATATTATTAAATTCATATGGCCAAATAAAAGTCTTGTTTACCCCATCACATTGATATTGAACAACTGGATTGTTGACTTGTGGAATCACAATATCCCGCCTTTCTTTGCTGCATATAAAGAGGACTACCTGAAATTAGGTAGTCCTTACTTTTATTGTTTCTTCTTCTTTTCTTTTTTAGTCTTTAAACGCTTGTCTAACAAAATTGACATGAATACATCTTCAATCTTGGCATCCGTATCAGTTAGCCCTACACGCAACAATGTCCAGAAAGCATCGGTTACGGTATCACTAAAACCAGTTACACGGTTAGAAACCTGACTGAGCGAACGGCCTACATCAACGATATCTTTATTGTCACTTGAGATAGCTTGACCGGTATCCCATAATTTTTCAAAGATACTTAATCCCATTACGGTATTACCTTTATTGTATGGACGTTCTCCTAAAATAAATTTCATACCCATAGTGGCTATATCTCTCACTAACGGAATACCCATGGTTCCCTGTTGTACAAATTCTTCGGCAAAAGACTTGGCGATAGATTCTGGATCATCATCGTCACCATTTGTTAGTGCTTTATAAATTACCATACCAACCGCTTGTGAAAATACAGACCACCATAGCATCCGTGCAAATTGAGTCCAGTCACCCCTATCTTTTCCTGCATACCACCCTTCAGCAATAATGTTGTATAGGGTGTTTGCGTATGAATAAAATGGAACAAATAGCTGCGTTAATGGATTCCTTGCTCGTTGAATAGCTGCGGCATCTTTAGTATCGCCACTTCCGAAAATATCTCGTATTGCTCGGTCACCTGCTTCAATTGCTTGTTGGTTAATCCACTCAGTACTTAACCCTTCCTTGGATTGGAGTTCAGCAACCTTTTGATCATAAGCGAATTTCCATACCGGGATAGATAAGGCGAAGTCTGTTTCTGTGAGCAACCGGAATCCCATATTATTAATTTCATAACGGATTTCAGCGCCTTTTTCAAACTTGTACCCGCCGATATTCTTGTCATTAATGCGAAGCCCCTTTCCTTGGATGGTTAATCCTTTTTTGAGGTCTTTATCCAAAGTTTGAATGCGTTCACGCATGAAGATTGATTGTTCTAATACAAAGTCACGAGTATTATTATAGGTTTCTGTACCGTGGCCATAGAATCCTACACCTGCATGATTAACGGCTCGAAGTACATTACCGGCACCAATACGATATACGGCAACAGGAATATTCAAGGTATTCTGAATAGCAACTGATACACGGCCAGCCATGATAGCCATAGATGTGTTTCTCTTTAATGCTGTAACAATCTTACCAAATGCATCAAGCTTAGCCGCTTCATCCTTCCAATTATCACGAACCCAAGTCCGCAAGAATTGATAGGAATTCATTCCAAATTTCTCAACAATATAGTTTTGAAACTCTCTATTGGCTACTAACCGATTCACATCCGTCACAGCTTTACGCATAGTTATATGATTGATTGATTCGGTAATAGCATTCGGAATAACGTCAAAGTCTAACAACAATGATTTATCCTTAACTACATCTAACCGTGATTTAGTAGCACTCATACCAGTTCCTAATATCGCATTACTGCTAACCATAGTCTTAGCAATATCTTCTACTTCTTTATCAGATATACTTGCATTAACTTCCGGATTATACACAATTGGATAATACTGACCGTTGATAGTTCTACCACCAATAGAGAATGTAATTCCTTCTTCTTTCTTTAATGGGTTCCCATAAAGTTCCTCTTGGACTTTGCTACGTTCAGTAAAGAAGGAGTTAATGTGGTCCCATGTCCGAATAATAAATTCCCAATCTTTATCGGTGAGGATTTCTTGAAAGGCTTTTTCCATTTCAACTTCAGTTACCTTGGCCGTTTCCATTGCCCGTTGTCTGTTACGTTCTGTACCCCAATTCAAAGCTAATGCAATGACCTGTTCCTTGGTTAGATTACGCAATTCCCCAACATCGTACATATGCTTATTTCGGATGTTAAATAATTCACGCTTACCATACACAGAGGATACATCTTTTGCCAATCTACGCATGGACACTTCCTTGCGTTCATTGAACGCTTGCGTTGCACGGCTAATCGGATCATAGATATATTTCACAGCATCTGGTCCTAATCGGCGTAAGAATGTTTCAACCTTGAGCAATGATAAATTGCCTTTATTGATAAGTCCTGCAACAGCTTCCAACCCTGTTTGATTGTTTTGTGCATTAAATACATTTCCATTAACTTTACCAAATGTATCGATTGCTTCCGTTAATATGCCATCTACTGCATCATCAAATGTAATAGATTCACCTTTATCATTAAGAATAATAGAGCCTTCATAGGCATTGCGCCCATTTTTATACATACCTGTCATTAATTCTTCCAGTGTGTTCAACTGGCTCATTGTAAGATTTTTAAATGACATAGGTGTTTTACCATAGAATAGTTGTACAATCCATGGGTCAAGGAATGTAATACTTTGGTCACCTAGAATATCCGCATCAGGATCTAATGCATTAATTACTGCATTCATATCAAACCCATCTACTGGCTCAAGCCCATCATATTTAGTTAACCCCATTTGATATGCCATATGTGCGTAGAAGTAACGCATATTAGGTTCAATAGTAATAGGATTCTTAGGTCGTGTCATCCTATTTAGATTATCAAGTAACTTAGTTCTTAACTTTTTAATACGGAGCGCATTGTCAAACGCAACACGAGCCCTCGCTTGATTTAAAAGTTGCAACTGTTTAGCTTGTAGTGCCTCTTCCAGTTTATTGACTGCCAATGACCTATCAGCACGCTTACCTTCACGAATAGCTTGGTTTTGATACTTCTTATACTGGCTAGCTTGGGATAAGGTCAAATCGCCTAATTCCTGTTTAGCACGGTTCATATAATCACTTATTACACCTACGCCACTATCACGAATAGCACGTACATTATTAATGCGTTCTTGTAATTGTGCCTTTAGTCTTTCAATACGATCTTGTGCGGAATCAAGTTCCTTAGATACAACACCTAATTCTTTAGCAACCTTTTTGTTATCATCAACAATTTGCTTTTCAATCGGTGCTAAATCAGATTCAATTGTTTCTGAATTTGGATTAAGTCTATTTAATCTATCGAGTAGTTCCCAGTTTTTCGCAAGGTCATGATTGGTTTGTGACTTGATGATTTTTGCTTCCTCTTCAGTTAACTTCATTTGACCATCTGAAGATAATAGCCATTCTTCAGCAATTTCTATATTAGATTTACCAATATGGTTATCTTCAATGAATGTCTGCTCGGCAGATTCCATAGCCTGATTAACAGCTTCATTAAATGTAAATCCAGTTTGCTCACGTTCGGCGGCTTCTAATTCTTTTAACGTATCATATCGAGTATTGGTTAATGCATCCTTGCCAAATGCATTATAGCGTTGATGGTCTTTATAAATTGGGTACTGTTCCATTAAACGTTTTTCAATGTCAGCTTGAATAGAATCTTTTTCATCGTTCCATTCTTTGATTGGACGACTTTCTAATTCTTTCATATACCGCTTCATGACACGTTCTTTCGCCATTTCCCCGACGTCGGCAATATGGCTTTGAACCTTTGCTTGTTCGGCTTCATCGAGCTGTTTAAATAACTTGCTAGATTCAAATTGTTCAAGTGCCTGTTCTTTTGTGTAAGCATCAATATCTTCTTGGGTAGCGATCATGCGTGCCATAATGTCTTGAATTTCTTTAGGTGGTAATCCGCCTAGTCGTGTCACCGCACGATATATACGAGTTAACCATTTCGAGAACATTCGGAATACACGTTGCAATCCTTTAGTAGGTGCGTTACCTTCACGAAGGTAAGCTTCCCATCCACGAGCAAACTTTTCATGTGCTTTAGTATTATCAGCACCTTCTGTATCATCCCATTCAGACCACTCTTTCAACTTGTTCCAATCCGTTACAAGTTGCTCTGGAGCGTTTTCCATTTCTGCTAGGTTCTTAATATCATCAAAGAACACGTGTCCCATTTCATGTAAGAATGTTGACCGGTCAGCCGTTTTGAAGATTTGAATAAGGCGGTCAGTAGGACTATTAATTTGCGTCATGCCATTAATAGATTGATTGTATTTTTGAATTACTTTAATAGCCTTGTCATTAAACACTACATAGCATCGTCCATCTTGCGCACCAATATAAGTAATACCTTTGACACCATACTCATTAAGATGTACTGACGCTTGCTTTGCACTACCTAGCGCTTTTGATAATGCCAGATAAAAATCTCTACCATTTATACCACCATCATTTAATAGTGCAGAAAAATCTTTTTTATACTTACCCCAATAGCTCTCCCTATATTTTTCTTTAGTCGTACCAAGTTCTACCAAAGCATTAAACCACATGGTATCCAGTTGATTTTTTATATCTTTTATAGTATTTGGGGTTTCTTTTAATGCATTTAAATCGATATTGTATTTTTCGGACAATCTATTTAGGTTTCTTTGTGTAATCGTGTTAAGATCTTCTTTAAGAAATTCATCAAGGTATTTATCTTTGAGTAAACGGTATTCATCATCTAGTTGATTAAACTTACTATCTAACTTATCAATTTCTTTTTTAGCATAATGGTTAAACAAAGGACTATTTGTATATTCATTGATAAATACTTCTTTTTCTTGTTCTGGCAAAGCATTAATTGCTGCGTTTAAATTTTCTTTCGTTTCTTTACTTAAAACATTTAACGATTGTTGCTCATCAATCATTGTTTTAGTATCTGGTATATCAACTTTAAACAATGTGCCTTTATCAACACCATGAATTAAAGATAGTTCACTCCTATATAAATCAGATACTTTTTTATCTTTAGCAAAATATAAACCCCAACCATGAACTTGATTTCCTTCACCACTACCGATAGCGCCTAAATCAAACTCATCAAAATTATGTGGTGAACCATGCCATGCAGATTGATAGTATTGATAATTATATTGTTTGCGTAGCTTGTCTAAATCGTCTTCGTTTGGTATACTATTATTAACAATAAACTGTTTAGTAACCGGTTGGGCCATTTGTTGCCTGCTACCCGTTACTAGACGGTTTATTTTTTTTGTATTCGCATATAACAAATTGCCATTTGCGATTTGTTGATTATACCAATTGATATTACGTCTTGGCGTAATGGTTTTAATTTTATTTATGTTTGTTCCATTAGCAGTTTTAGTAAATGTAACGACAACTTGGATGTTCTCACCGCTTGCATTTATATTTGGGTTGCCGTTTTTAGCATACATATCTAATACAAGAATTGCTTCATCAGGAACTGCTTTTTGTGAACGACCATTATAATTTTTAAATACAGCAACTGGATTAGCTATTTTTTTAGGCAATAATTTAATGTCATCAATTGATATTTGATTAGCGTGTTTCCCAGTAATTACTTTATGAATTATGCTCGGATCAATCATGACATCGCCGTCAAATCCTAACATTTGTAATACGAGTGGAGAATCCATTATTTGAACAGTTCGATTAATTTGTTTCCCGTTCAATTGATCATCAACAACTTGTCCCCAATTTTTTATATCCGTTTCTATTTTTTGCTGCATTTGTAATGGTTGTGCATACCCATTATTATATGCACCGCCGTTCATTTGTACACGAACAGTATTGAAATAATCCATAGCCGTATAGTTACCACGTCCTGCACGTCGCATGATTTCAGCCATGACATCAGCATGTTGTGCCATAAGTAATGCATTGGCTTCTGCCGTATCACGTTGTTTACGGTCAACAGTCGCATCGCTCATTATGGATTTTAAAGACTGATACACTTCATATCCGGATTTGGATAATTGCATACGTAAGGCGATGTCATTATCTGCTAATTCAAATAATGTATCCCGCATAGATTCTAGCGATTCAATCTGTTTAAGTGTATGCTCCATATCAGCATAATGGGCTCCTGCTTGATTAAGTGCTTCAGGATTATCAGCTAATGTACTTTGCGTACGAGCAAGGCTAGATTGATACGCCATTCGTCTACGCTCTGAATTAGAACGTGGTGGCTTGTTTTCGCCTAACCATGTAGGATTTACACCGCTAGTGCGTGCCGCCTCTAAATCTGAATCCATAGCATCGAAATCGCTTGTATATTGTTCCCTGTATTGCTCGGTTAATTCCTTATACACATTGTTAAATGTTTGTTTAATGTGTGTTGGATCAGCAAGAACCACATCAAGCATTTCCTTATCTATGTCAGATGTTTCATCAAAGTAGGAACGAATAATATCATTCTTAACACGCTCTGCACGTTTTTCAGTATCATCTTTAACAAGGTCTTTCATAGCATGCACTTCTTCTTTTGCACGCTCAAGAGTTTTCATGGATAATCCACCACGTGTAAAATAAGAGGATTCTTCCAATGCCTTAACTGTTTCTTCCGATAAGCCACCACTTAATTGTGCATATGAGCCAATTGGAATTTCAATCGGAGCATCGGCCGTAATAGCTTTGGATACTTCCTCTTGTGTAGTAAGGCCTGCATCTACCATATTACGGATAGCCGCTTGACCTTCTTCGGTTTCAGCCATTTCATTGACATTAACATAAGCGGTAGATACCCCTATGTTATCACCCTGAGCTTGTACGATTTTTCCGTAGAGTTCAGGGTTTTCTTTTGCCAAATTGTTAGCTGCAGCATCGTTTTTAAGGTTCTGCATGATAACATGACCATTACGGTTTTGCTCTTCCATCACAGCCATATGCTGTTCTTCTGGTGATAACTTTTGAAAGTCTTTAAAAGCCTTCATTGTACGGGCACCACTAATGCCACTACCAATTACACCAAATCCCACAACAGCAGGTAGTGCTTGCCACATAGCTTCACCAGCGCCTACAAACATATCACCTATGGAATAATTACCTTCTGGATCATTCGATTTGCGATATAAGTTATGTTGTAACTTTTCGTTGACGTCTTGTAGGCCTTCCTCAAATAGCTCTGGAGCGCCTGCTTTAATAGAAGTCTTGGCTACCTGTGCAGCAGTAACACCAATACCACGATTAAATGTTTCGGCTGCATTAGTAGTCCCTCTTGAAACTGCATTAGCAAGTGCGGACTTAGGGGCGATTTTAGATGCCGCTTTACCAATAGCACGAGTGGCTACAAATTCAATGCCGGCATCAACTGCGGCGAACGACATAGCATACTCTTTCGCTTCTTCATTGGAATATACTCGATTACCACTCGCATCTTTCTTGTTGATAAGTTCTAGGTACTTACTTCCGAATGACATTTGATACATTTGTTCTGCCATACCTACTTGTATACCAGTTTTCAAACCAACTAATGCACCCGGAATAGCACCCTCACCACCAACCGGTGCTGTAGCAGCAGCACCAGTAGCTGCACCTAATGCCATACCTTCTGCAGCACGATTTGACCCTTTGATAGCATGTACAGCCATCATATACCCTTGCGCTGCCGTTTCTCCAATCACAGCTTCTAAAATACTACTGCCATCGGACTGTCTATATTTAGATAAATTTTCATCTAAACGATTAATTTCTGCTGTTAATTCAGCAATCTTATTAGGGTCATTTTCTTGAGATAATTTATAACCTGCTTGTGCACGCAAGATTTGATCATTCATAGACCAAACATTTTGTTGTACCGCATCAAATACACCATGAGTATTATTAATAGCTTCAAGATTACGTAATGCAGTAATAGCTTCAGCAGAACTTTTATAATTTATGGTATTAAGTTCTGGATATGTATCACGGAGTTCTTGAATAGTTTTACCTCTATCCATTTGTGCAGCAACCAATTCAGCACGTCTAATGCCTTCTTGGCCACTTGCCATAATTAAATCTGGATTAATACCTAGCTTTTCGCCACTATCAATAGCAGACCGGCTCCAATCTTCTTTGTTCCATAGATAGATTTGTTCTGCACGATGCATGGCCGGTTGTAATATCTCACTAGCTTTATTTACAAAGTTTTCACTTTGCTCCGGCGTTACATCTGTTTGTGCTAATGCATTTAAGCTATTAGTATCTATTGTAGCTTGCGACGGGTCCTTATGTAACCAATCCTTAAATCCACTAGTGGCATTACTTATTGCCTTGCCATACGAATTATCAGTGGTTTCTTGTTGGACAGCACCTTCAAATGGTATATGTGCATTAGATTGAATGCCAAAAGTACCATTTGTCGCTTGTTCGGGTGTGATTTTATAGTTACCCATTATTGACCTAACCTTTCTGCCAATTCTTCCGGTGTAATTGTATGCGTATCTCCGCTACTATCTTTATAAACATAATAAGGTTGACCGTCATCGCCTGTAGTGTTATATAACCCATACATACCGTTAGCAGCCAATTGAGCATTTGTATATTTAACAGCAGAACCTTTACCGCCAAAGAAATTTGCCATTTTCCCTGCGCCCCAGAACTCACCTGTTTTAGTGGATGCAATTGCCTGTTGTGCCACTTCCTCTGCACCCCATTGCGCCATTTGTGCAGGTGACGGATCATACCCGTTCTTTTCTCTAAACTCTTGAACCTTTGGATATACTGCAGTAGACACGCCTTGCCATTCAACACCATCAATTTTTCTACCGGCTAAGCTTTCTATGCTACTTTTCATACCTTTCATATTAGGAGAATATTTGCCGGTACCATTAGCGTACTCATCAAATTCCTTATTAATTTGCGATAATTGTTGAGGATTAAAATATACCCCCATTTGACCGATAAAATCATTTAGATCATCCATGCTTTTGAATTGACCATTAGCAATGGCTGTCTTCACGCCTAGTACATTTACCTCTTTAGCTTGTAGTGCTTTAGCCGCAGCTTTATTAACTGCTATTTGCGCTTGATTTAATTGCCCTTGCATGGCTCTTGCATATTCAGGATGAGTAGCAGCATAATCTTGTCTAATCTTCAACGCCGTTACATCAGTCCCGCCGTTCTTAGCATCGGCAGCAACCATTTGTTCTACCTCTGCTTTTTGGTTTTCTAGCGCCACAGCACGACTATGTGCAATTTGTTGCAGTTGGGTAGCAACATTACGTTGAATCATTTCTTTACGCTGTTGAGCCTGTGCGGGAGTTTCCGCTTGTGCCTTCCCGTTAAATAGACGTGATTTAACTTCTTGTATATATTGGCGAACACTTGGTTCATCACCGTTTCCTTGTGGTGCATCCCATGAATAATGATTGCCATCACTATCAATAGCATCCGGTGCGCCATCTTTCCAACGTTGCCCATTTACAGGTCCCGCATACCATGCAGCAAAGGCACCTTCAACACCATATTTTTGTGCATATTCGCCTAATTTGAATGCAGCGACTTTCTTTTGTGCTTCCGGGTCAGACATATCAGCGCCCGGAATGCCTGCTTGTGCGCTCCATTCAGGCCAATTGCTCGGTAATATTTGAAACAAACCATAAGCACCTGTCCGACCATTAACAGCGCTAGCATCACCACCGCTTTCCTGTCCCATCACGGCCGCTTTTAAATTTTCTACGGTAGCTTCACCAGTACTGCCAGCAACTTTACCAAATCCACTTTCAAATAATTTATTGGTAACTTTGTTTAAAAGGTCCGGATCATATGGGTCAAATTCACCAATGACATCACGAATCGTCTTTTCATTCCCCGTTGCCAACACCATACTTGCTTTGCGTACCTTTTGTCGGTACCCCATGATTTCCTTCTCATCAATTAATCCTGATTCAGCTGCGGCATTAATCATCTTATTTGCACCATCTAAATCATCATCAGAGATTTTCTTTTCAATCATGGTAACCGCAGTATCTTGTTGTGCCTTTTTAACTTGAAGATTAATCGTATTATCGTCATATCCGAGATTAGCAAGTTGAGCGTGGACACTACCGCTTATTTGTTGCATAGTTTGTCCAAACGAATCAGGATTGCTGTTCACAACGCCGTTATTTGCGATGTTTTGAATGTTCATATTCAACGCTTTCATGGCACTATCTTCATATTGGCCACGAACATATCGATTGATGGTATTAATTGTATTTATTCTGTCGTTATCAACGACTTTGTTAAATGCATTAATCGAATCTGTCATTTTGAAACCATATTTTCTCATGATTTCATTTCGTTTAACGGATTCAATCTCGCTATAATCAGTAGGGATGTTTAATGCGTTTTCGCCTTTACGATTCATAAGGCCATTATCGGGGTCATACATAGCTTGATTCATAGCTTCGGTATATTCATTAGTCGCATTTACTACGTCTACCAATTCTTTTTGCTTTTGAATCTGTAGCATAGTTGAGCCTAAATCTCCAATAGCCTTACCAAGACTTGATAACCCCTGTTGGTTACCACCATATGCCATTTCATTGCCGGAAGCTTGTGTACTGCCTTGAATCGTATTCAGTTTTTGCGTCGGATCATAACTAGCAAATTTCATATCCTACCTCATTTTGTAATCACGCTTAACTGTTACCACAGGTCCCTTATCTGTATAACCAGTAGGGTCACCACCATATGTAGTCTTCATTTTAGGTTTGGCATATTGTTGTTTAAGCCCATACATAGATGATGCGGCACCAAGAATACTACCTACCATTGCCAAATTGCCTTGACGTCGTGCATTCTTAGCGGAAGCACGTGCGGCGCTTGCCTCATTCTGATAATTCATGCCATTAAGGTACTCATTGTAAATAGCATTATTCTTATTCTGTTCCCAGTTATAGACGTCTTTGTTATATTCATCGTAACTGCTAGCCATTAACTGTAATGGGGATCCTGCCATTTGCAATCCGCCTGCACCAGCCTCGGCCGCATTCGTTCCAGCTACAAGGCGCATGCGATTATCCATTTTGTCACGCTCTTGTAATTGTTGCATGGCAATTTGCTCTTGCTTACGGTCAGATATTCGTTTATTAGCTTCTGCCGCTTGCGCCTGTGCGTTATACATAGCAGATTGTGCTTTAGCTTGTTGATTTTGAGCAACCAATCCCATGCCAGTACTGACTGCGGTTAAGATTGCCGCTGCGGGTAAGCACATATGAAATCCTCCTTCTTGAGAGTAAATAATTCCAAATCACCAACCTTAACAGTTGGATGAATTACGGCCCCAATCGATTCGAGCCATCGTTTTGTTTTAATGTTTGTTGTATGAACGTAATTGAATAGCCATTCACGAGTTTCTAACCATTCAGCAATGACTTGATTACTCAATTTGATAAAGCGCATCTGCCACCGCATATCGTTTTCTAATACTTTATTGCCTAGAAAATAAATCCCATACATTCCGTTAACTGGTTCTTTTGCAATCCCATATACGCAAATAGCCACATCGTCATCTACGACGACATGGCTATCATAATCAGATTTGCAAATCTCGGAACAGAAATCCTTAAAAGGGTATAAACGATTCACCTCTTGGACTTCTATGGCATCTATCGTCCTTAGGTTGACTTCTAGGTCATGAATTAATTTATCTCGCCGTGTAGGCTCAATTTCATCAATTTTATAGTCCCGGTACATCTCTTAGTCCTCCGCCAATTTCAACTATGCGAGTTATTGATAATAAATTAAATGGGAATGGATCACTATGCTTTATACATATCGATGTATCTGTTGAATAATTTGTCCCCATCTTAGGTAGGATTACAGGCTTATCACCTGTGAATAATTCATTCGGTGGTAATGTAATATCATCCATACGGCCAAATGTACGACCAACTTTACCGCCAAACGATTTATAAACTCGTAATACTACTTTTGATACCGTAGCAACTCGGCCTTGTAATGTACCGTCTTGCATTTGCATTTCCACTGATGGAACACGAATTTTAGAGTCAAATGGTAATCCGATTTTGATATTGCTACCACTGACGTTTAATTGTAATAAGCCATCATCTGGCACAATTACATCTGGTTGTTGCTTACCATCAATTACAACTTGCACAGTTTGACCACTCAAATGAGGAATGTTAATACTATCAATTGCATTACTTGACTTAAATTCGACATAGCAATCAAGGAATACATTCACATCATCAGAATACAGTGGCACCATACGCTCAATACATTTTACTTTTTTACCTTGTAATGTACGTTCAACAAGAGTATACAAACTATCCTGTTCACCCTCAGACACGGATTCACAGTATAGATATTTACCATTAGTTACGAAATGAGACCAACCATATACTTTCTGCTCTGGGATATAGGTCAAGCAATTAATCTCCCCATCATTTCTGATGTAATAAATAATGCTGTCCGGGTCTTGTGCATAAGCACTGGTAATAGTTAAATATCCTCTAACACGGGTCTTAACAAATAGCGTTAAATCTTGCCCCGTATAATTATCGGACTCATAAGAGTAACCCATATCACGAACAGTTCCACCACGTTCCTGTACAAATACGCATCGGTTACCTATGAATTGTGGTTCACACGATAAGGCCCCTCGTTGAGTTTGTGTTTTTAGGTTGCAATTAGTAGGCGTAATCGTCTTATCACCACTTACAATCCATTCATTCCCACTCGTAAGAATGATTAGATCATTAGCTGGTACAAGATGACGAATTTCGTACATTTTGCGATTAATCACCGGTAACGTAATTGAGCTATCGTCTGTAATAGTACCTTCTACCTTTTCAACCCCAAAGTTTGGATAGTCACCAGTACGGCTCATCCAAATATAATTGGGGTTCTTATTTGTAGCGGCCACTACAAAGCGGTCCTGATAGAACGTACATAACTTAGGATATCCATTACTACGGCCCCAACTGCCCATCTTCCATTTAGAAGTAGCTTCGTTTTCAACAATACCATTCAAGATATTAATTTTCATGGTTTTAGAGTCTACAAATTCTTTAAATTCGACAATGCCCCATGTGGTGTATGGAAGAATTGAAAGGTCAACATTACATTCACCGCTTTTAATGTCTGATTGAATGCGCAATTTTGCATTGGGTTCAATCTTTCCGGCATCGGTTACGTTGTAGTCATTGTTAGAGGAGTATGTACGGTAATCTTTCCAAGTCGTCCCATTATTTGTGGTGATTTGAAGTTTAACTGTGCCAGTCCATGTCCCATGCGTTGTAAATTTCCAAGCTAGGTCTTGGTCTGTTGAATACGATTCTACATTATAATTAATGTTGTTGTACTCATTCCATTTATTAAAGCCACCCATAAATGACCGTTTTTCTTTTTTCTCTACTACTACGCCAGTATTTTTTGTATGAACAGCTGCAACGAAATAACCTAGTTGCATGACCATTCCAACCATATCAGCATTGAATAGATCCTTACTAGAACGAATGGTATCACCAGTAACCGTAACAGTAGAGTTAACATCTGTATTAATTGTGTCATATGGTTGTTCAGTTAACTTGTAGGCTTCAAGTCGCCAATCCGTATCACTATACCGAGATAATGTCTGTATTGGATATTTGCCACTACAGATGAACATAACGTCACCAGATTGACTGCAATTCAAATCAAATAAGATATCGCTAGTAAAAGGAGTTGTAACTTCAATTCCTGTATAAACTCCATAATTCCACACACGAATATATTTGTCGCCAAACTCTAGCATGAAGGAATTGTTAGTATTTGTAGTAAATTCAAATAATCGTGTTGGCTTATCGCTATATTTAACTTGCCCTACATATTGGCTGCCTTGACGTTTAGCAACGGCTCCGTAAGGACGAATAACTACATTCTCAGCCTCTAATAAAGCACTTTTATATTGCTCTAAATCAAAACGGCTCGATACATCCGGTGATACCTCACCAGTTGTAAAAGCTAATTGTGATATATAGATAGGATTACCCATTACCAATCCCTCGCTTTCACATAGCTAGATATGTAAACTGTATCTTGCTTGCGTTCCTTGGCGTTCATGCCTTTTGCCTCTTGAACTGCAGCTTGATACAACTTGTACGCTTGGTCAAACAATCCTCTATCGCCATTTAATGGCATGGCTAGTGCGCTAGCCAATTTGCACTGCAACATATATAAGGATATGGAATCCCAAACGTCCAAATCCGTTACATCATATATATAATCAATGAATGCTAGTGGCACATCGCTCACTATGCACTTTTTGTTATTTCCAATATTAAATATGTTGTATTCCGGTTGCGATTCAGCATGGAAGCGATCGCCTTGTGGAATAACTCCTAATATCCGAATGCATCGTTCCGGATACGCATATACATAATTCCACCCATTGATTTTATGGGCGGACAATACCAATCTTTCATTTTTACGAGCAAAATTCCATTCGAATTGCCGTAACACCAACTGTCTAGTTGGATCATATTGCATACGGCATTGACGGCCTTGCTCTGTTTCCTCTTCAAATGAATAAAGTAGTCCTGCATTAATTAATGCAAGTGCTTGATTACAGATATCAGTAGGTGTCATGGTTCCCCCTATATGGTAATAGAGGGATGCATAAGCACCCCTCATATTGTCACTTATTCTTCCGTAGTATCGGTTTTCTTTTTGCTTGTTTTCTTAGGCTTTTCGTCACCAGTGTTTTCATCTGGTGGATTTTCATTGCCAGTATTGTCACCTTCAGTGTTTTCATCTGGTGGATTTTTGTCACCCGGCTCTGTTTCAGGAGGCTGAGTTTCAGTACCCGGTTCTTTGTCTTTAGACTTAGATTTTGGATTAAAGATTTTTGATACTTCATCTTCATTACCAGAGAAAAGCTGTTTAAAATAATCAGGCTCAAACTCTTTGATTTCTTCTTCAGAGAAATCAATACTTTCACCTGCTTGAATTAATCCACGGTTGCCGTGGTACATAGTTTCTTTAGCCGTAAAATTCATAGTTGCACCTTCTTATTTCAAATTAACACCATCTGTTAAGAACGATGTAATAGTAGCAGCAGTCATATTGTTAGCATTAATGCGAATGAACTTTTTCGCACCTGCAGGAAGTCGACCTTTGTATTCTGTACCAGCTTTGGAGTTCTGTGGCAATGTAACACCTGTTAACAATGTGGCATCAGCCATATTTTCCTTATCAGACGTGTAAACATTGAATAAAGGCGTACCTGTAACATCTTTATCTAAACGAATATACAACCATAAGGCAACGGCAGCATCGCCACCGTTCCCATTCATCACTACATCAGAATTTGTATTTGCAGTGATTTCTTTTTTCCAGAAAAATGTATTTTGTTCATCAATAATCATTGAATTATGTTCCTTTCTTTACGCAATAACACGAGATTCAGTGCTTAACAATGCATCAATTTTGCGAACTGGTACACCGTTTGCACGAGTAACGAGTTTACCCATTTCCATATCTTCAGTGATAGTGGAACCATGTTTTGTGTTCTTTTGCAAACGTAAGAATGTGCGCAATGTACGGTTCATATACCATACTGGACGAACACCACCAAGGTTAGGGATACGTTCTTCCGCTTCAATCATTAAGTTGATAAGATCTGCACCGGCTTTAGCGTCATTTGTCAATTTTGTAACATCGATATTGGCAATACGAACAACATTTCTCCAGTCACGTACAGTCAAACCAACATCATGTTTAAAGTGAGTACGATACGCTTCGAACATGGAGCCATCGTCTTTAGTTACAGTAACAACGCCTTTATCTTCTTGGTGTAAACCTGCTTGAGAACCTTCAGGATAAATACCATGTACGGATAAAGGCCCCCAGCCAACAAGCCAAATAGATGCCAAGTTACCTGTACCGCCTGCATCAAGAATATTTTCTGCACTTGCTGCTTTCTTAATATCAAGAGTATTGAATCGAGGAGCCAAGCCAATGAATTTCTCTGGTGTATTTTCATCACCATAAAAAATCGTACGGCATAATTCTTGTCCCATAGATTGAATAAATGCTTTATCTTCTGACGCACGGAAAGATGCTTTATCTTTGGATTTATCAACAATCGCTTTATCAGTTTGAGAGTAAGCTTCAAGCATACCACAAGTGTCAGTAATTTGACTTGTTGCGGATTTAGACGCTTGAACCCCACCATATAATTTACGCCATGTAACAGATGGCAAACCATTACGTACAGTTGTTACAAAGCTAGACCCTTGGTTACATTCGACCATCGTCATATCTTGAATGATTTCTGTCGATTGGTCTAATTGCTCAATAATTTGAGCAACATTACCATTTGGATCCATTCGTTTTTGCAAGTCTAAAAGTGTTAAATTTTGAGTTCCAATTGTAGCCATTAATTATTTACCTCATTTCTTAATACATAGATGGATACATTTTTCGTTTTGCTGTTTCTTCATCAGAATTTTGACCGGCTCCAGCTTGTCTTGTGCCTTTGCCCGGGTCTTCCTGAACCATTTCACCAACAGCAGCAAATACCTTAATCATGTTGATGTTGTTGTCGATATGACTATCAACAAGTAATTGACGTAATTCCGGTACCGCTTTAGTTAGTGCTTCAATGCCTTTACCTGCCAAAGCTACAGTTTCATCGAATTTGCCGCCCAATTCCTTTTTGGCGTTTTCATAATCCGCTTGGTGTTTTTCAACAAGCGTTTGTTCTTGCTGTTCTTGATAAGCAGTCAAGATGTTCTGTGCGTATTGACTACCGAACTTGGCTAGTTCAACCGCCTGTTCCTGTGTAGCACCAACTTGGTTAAGCAATTTACTAAAGTCAGCAGATACAGTTTCATCAAGTTCAGTACCTTCAGGGAATACATCCTTAAAGTCATAAACAGTTGGTTCAGCAGGTGGCGTATTATCACCGCCTAGTACAGATGGATTACTACCTTCACCATCTGGTTTAGCAGGTGGTTCAGTAGGTGGCGTAGGATTATTTTGGTCCGGATTCGCGTCCGGTTCATTGCCAGTCATGTTATTGTTAGCACCCATATTTTCTTCAGCCATTTTGTTTCTCCTTTTCGACTAAATTATTAAAATATTCTTGTTGCCCGATATATTCGAGCTGCGCTTGGTGATACTGTTTAACTCCATTGGTGCCCAACTTAACTAGGTCCCCATGGAATAACAGCCCTACCTTGCGCTTGCCTTCGTTAAAATAGGTCTCACTGTTGCCAGTAAACGATTGCTTTAATATCCCAGAGCGGTCCATGAGCCTACAAAAAAACCACCTACCAAGTTCAGTACTTAGTACGTGGTTAAGCGCTTGCATATCTCGCTCTTGCATATAATCTTTAATTGTTTTCATCTAAACACCGTCCATTCCTAGCCACTGCTGCAATGCAGGGTTGCCATCATTGGCGGCGTCTGTTGCTTGCTTAGCCGCTTGCGCCATTCCCGGTGCCAATTGAGCCGCTTGCATAAGTTGTTGTTGCTGTTCCTGTTCAGCTTGTGCCTGTTGCTGTTGTGCTAAGATTTCTTGATATTCATCATCTGAACGAATAATCTTAGCCGGAACACCGAGATTTACACCGTATGTATTGGCCGCTTCCTCAAAGTTAAACTTGTTAACGATGTTAGGATTAGCCTGTGCCAAAGACATGATGAACGCAAAATACTGTTCGATGTTTACCAACGAACTCATCTTTTGCGCTTGAGCCAATGGTGAGATATATTCTATCTTCACCTCTTGACCGTTTAATTGGTCTAGAAGTTCCTCATCCTCAACAGGTGGAAATACACCGGCACGATCTAGGACGGAATACACACGTTCAATGATTGGATTCAAGAATTCAGATAGCAACCGTTCAACCACAGGGCCTAATTGCTGCAATTTCTCTTGAGTTCTCTCCATAACCTCACGAGCCGTCATCTGGCCCTTGTCGATTTGGTCTAACATCAAGAATAAATCCGCACTATAGGCTCTTTTGATTGAATCCTCTGTAACTGCAATCTTGTTTTGAATATCTTGTAAATTGGACTGCACTGCAAACATCGGTTCAACCTTATGTTGCCCCTCAATTTCTGTAATGCCACCCGGATATAAGTTAACCGTGCTAATGACATCAGATGGTGCTTGCATAGGAGGCTTAACACCTAACTCAACGGCTGTTAGATAATCGAATTCCAACTTTTGTAGCATTTGTGAATCTGGTTGAGCGAACCATGCAGCCCCTTTGCCGTATCCATTCAAGTCCATCGACGTATGTCGAGCAATGGGGATTGGCCACTCTTCAAAGCCACCATGATATAACACTTCATCGCTGTTGCTACCTTCAACCCAATAAATTGAGGAATACGGCATATTGCGACGTCCTAACTTATCCTTACGGTCTTTGTTAGGCTCAACTAACCAATTAACAGTAAATGAATTTTGCAAGCTATTTCCGTTATCGTAAATATTCTTGATATTATCTGGACAATTCTCATACCCAAACTGTTCGACAATCTGATCTACTGTCATTTTGTATTTACGACCAAAGATATTTACGGTTTCCTTACTGTTGGTGCTGATAGCATAGGTTCCTATCGGATATGATGTGAAACGAACACCAGATTCACTATCAGCAAATATCCCCATAGGTGCTTGCCCAATAGGCAATTCCATATAAACTTGGTGAACTACGCTGTAGAAATTGGATTTAGCAAGAACTGCATATAAAATCTCTTCGCGTTCATCCAATAGTTCAGCAACTTGGCTATTAGCTGCTACGTCGATGTTCTCCATGGTTAGCTTAAACCATTTACGGCTTGGAGGCGTTAAGCCGCTCATGACACCACTGGCAAATATCTGGCAGGATTCCCAAGCTACAGGATTTAGTATTTTACCGTTGTAAGGTTCTGATTGGTCTTCCTCACCATCAAATTGACCAATAAACGGTAACTGATAGTCTCGCAGTTGTTTCCATTTGTTCACGTATCGTTGCTGCGCATTAAATAATTGCGAAAATTTCTTTCGTAACTTCGTATAATCACGCCTAACAGGCTTAACATCTTCCGTAGGTTGTCTAGCTAGTAAAGATTCCATTTCCGCCATGCTAGCCTCCTAAAATTGATTTTTGACCACTTCCAGTTGGTCCTAAAATAGTAGATTCAAAGCCACGTTTGAATTTGCGTTTAGTTTCTGCCATTTCCTCACCAGTTTGATTGCTCATATTTGTTTGAACAGTTGGAGCTGGAGCAGGTGGTGTATAGTTAGCAGATGCACCTTTCATACACATCTTTATCCCTCACTTTCTACAATTAAAAAGGATTGTAACTTGTATTAGCTACAATCCTATTGCCTGTTTCGCTTTTTTTAACGACGCGCGCCGCAAACGTCAAGGCTAATGCATCGCCTTTATTCGGTGATGGCAAACCACGCTTTTTCATACTTTCCTTACTTTCGAGTTGGATGCGTCCATTCTTATCAATGATAGCATCTGGACCGGTTAAATCATCATATAACCCTTGGTCATTAGGCGGAATAGAACCACCCTCTTTTAGCCATTCTTTCATCTCGCCCCACATATATGCTCTCATATTCAAGTACACATCTTTAGGTGCTCTACCACCAAAGGCAACCAAACTCCATTTCCTACCCATTGATTTGCCGATGCTATATATACCAGTTCCGTAGCCTTGGTCAATGAACACCGCATCTGCTTTGTATTCATCCTCAAATTGGGCAATAATGTTAGCCATTCGCATATCATCGTCATTCTTCTCAATAGTTGCTAAGCACTTCATGTAGTAGCCATTACGCATTACGATTTCTAACGTATCGCCACCAGTCCATGCTGGGTCAACACCAATGATCGTTGGTAGGTTGTTAAATTGACCAATTTTGTAATCTCGATTTTGTGCCTCATCTACTATTGTTGCGGATATAAACTGCGTGTCAGATGCACTAGGGAAAATGCCCCTAACACGAATTTTCACAAAATCGCTATCTTCTCCATAGAGTTCGACCCATTCATTTAGCAAAACTTTGTTTGAAACTTTAACAGTTCTACTATCAATTTGTTCTGTGTGCCAGTAATTGCGATACTTTCTAAAACATTCTCTAAAACGTCCACTATTTTTAGTAGGGTTTCCAAATGCACACCATATAATTTCTGTTTCCTTATCCGTCAAAGCACCCTCTGCAACTTCCCAAATAATGTCTGCTATAGAAGATGCCTCATCAAATATGATAAGGATACGATTTCCTTGGTTATGTAGACCGGCGAATGCATCAGGGTTGCTTTCCGACCAAGGAATAGCATCAATCCGCCATGTTTTCTCGTACTGTTTATCAGAACTAAACAACGCAGTAGCGGTATAAACAAACAACTCTTTAGCTATAAATAGGTTGTACCACTTGCTCAACTCAGCCCATGTTTTAGACGATAGCTGTTTTTCTGTATTAGCAGTAACTACACCTCTTGTATTTTCGTGTGTAGCCATAGCAAATAAAATAAGAAACGATACTAATGTTGATTTTCCGATGCCATGACCTGATGCGATTGCAATTTTAATTGCCTTTGAAAGGCTTTTCCCTTTCTTTAATTCATCCCCAATCTTTTTTAAGATTTTAATTTGCCATTCATCTGGCCCATCAAACCTTTCAAGTGAAGTTCCTTTTTCACCCCAAGGGAATGCGAAATATACAAAACCTAAAGGATCATGAGTGAACGAACCCAACGCATCAATCAGTTGTGCCTTGTTGTACTTCATCAGATTTCACCCTTGCTTGTTTCATCCTATCGGATATATCAATCTCTATTTCTGCATCTAGTTTCACCTTATCGGTAAATAACATATGCCGTTTACCTAACAGTTCAGCTGCTTTCGTTTTATCGGCAACAGATACATCTAAACCAAATGCATCTTTTTCTTCTCCACGAACGACCCTAGTCAAGTATTCCAGTACTTCATCAGCCGTTGCGATTGTGTCTTTGCTGCGCTCATCCATGATTGCATCTATATATTGGCGTACCTTAGGTTTTCTTAGCATCTTGCTAGCTGTTACACTTGCCGTCTTTTCTGAATATCCAGCAGTAATTGCGCTTTGTGTTCCATTGGTGGTCTTAACGTATTCATCAGCGAATATGCGTTCTTTCTTAGTTAGTTTTTGTGCTAATTCTTCTATATTCGTCAATGTTACTCACCACCTTTATATGTCTTAACTAAAAATAGCAACACCTCATGTTGTTTGGTGCTGCTATACTCGCTTTCTTTTTTATACAGTTGCCCTTGTTTAAATGTTTTACCTTTTTTGTATTTGTGAGGAAATGTTAGTTTATACTCTTCCTCTGTGTACATTCTACTGACAATATATATCTTGCAAGGCTTATCATATTTACTCCATGATTGCCTTGTATCGACTACATATCGTCGACCATTCATCCGTAATGCGGTTAATAGCTTTCTTATTGTTGGTTGATAATTCACATCCAACACCACACAATACCAATCAAGATTAGTACCGCACACAGAATAGCTAAACAATCAATGATCGTTAGCATATTGTCGCCACGATGCTCATAAGCGTATTTTGCTTTAGCTTGTAAGTCTTTATTCTTTAAGTCCTTAGCTGCTTGTTTGAATAGCTTTCTATTTTCAATGAATTGTTTAATTGCTTTAATCATTTAAGTACTTCGCCACCTTTCCTTTTTAACTTGCCATGCGATCGCACGCACAACCCATAATTACATTTGCTCGCACCGCCATGCGTAATATATGTTTGACACAATCCGTCATATTCAATTACCTTTGCGGTACATATCCCCTTTTTGTTGTTCAAGCACTTCGACTTACAACATCTTATCTCCGTCATACTCCCCTCAATTTTGATATATTTATACAAAAAATGAGGTATATCTACGTGGATATATCTCATTATGTGATAGTTTTATTCATTTTGATTGCATTAATCACTCAAAACTAGGTGCTTTGTTTATGACATGACAATTTACGCAATTTTAGGTTTCAACTATGAAAAACAAAGTTAAATAGATAAAAGCACCTAGTTTTCAATGATCATTACACACTCAATACCAACAACTAACTATGATGAATCGTACTTGTGTTAGGTTAAGTAACAATAGAATATATGACTAATCTTTGGAGGCCCAGTTAGTTGTCAGTATTCAGCATGTAAAAACCAATTAGGGTAGGTTCGTATTTAAGGTCAATAAACTATGTTGAAAATATTCGACCTACCCATATCAGTTTTGCAGTAATTTTTACAAGTTTTCTCTTAACATATACTTTAGTTGAAATTAGAAAAAAGTATTGTTTTTCACTCATTAATCAATATATGGTTGCGCTGCTACTCTGTGTCCATCGATGACTTTTCCTATACCACATTTCACCCATATACAACAAAGGCGCACTCTTATGTGGGTGCGCTTGTTGTTGTGTTTTGATTTACCTTTAAAAGGAAAGAGTGAGTAAAGTCGCTTAGTAGCAACTTCTACATATATATTATACCTAATAGCAAAGTATAGGTATACTGACATTTACTGACATTTACTGACATTTACTGACATTTTGTGATATCTTTTTGGCTACTTCAATAAATGCTTCATCTCTATATCTCAAAGCTTGTCTTTCTTTAAAATGTTCTTCGTAAATTGCACATGCTTGTTGTGTAGTCATACCTAATATGTATTCTGCTCTTAATATCTTACTACCAATAGCAGCATGCAAATCGAATAACAAATCAGTTGCATCACATTTATACTTTTTTAACTCATCAAGCCGTCTACGGTGTTCCTTTTCTATGTCAATAAATCTTGCAACGCTATTTTCCAATCCACAAGGAACACCGCCACCACTTACCCTATCTTTTGAGTAATCAATAGCACTAATCGTTGTTATGTTACTTTGCAATTCCTTTATTTCCATCACCATTAACTCAAGGTCTTTATCTACTGTTTTTAACGGCTCTAGGTATTCCTTAGCACTATTTATTAATCTCTTTTCTTCCTTTGACAGTTCGCTCAAATACAAATCACCTCAATCCTTAAATGCGCCATTAATAGCTAGCATATAAACCAACACGCTCCATGCTACAAATATAATTGCATTTGCCCATTCATCTTTGGTATTACCTACTGCAATTAACAAACAAAAGAATAAAAAGTACATCATGTATTTATACCTCTGCTAGTTTTACATATTCAGGCGTGGCTTTATACATTCCAATTGGTTTTGTTTGCGTCCAACTTGTACGTCCATTGCTGTAATAATATATGAAGCCATTTTCAAACTTAGAAAAGTGCATATTTACAACACCACCATATGATGTAGTAACGATTATAGGCGTATCAATCGTTACTTCCGACCAATTAACAATATTTAAACATTTTGTGATATCCAACACTTCATTAAGTTGCATTTCAGGAATTAACCCTACAAAAGCATCAGTACACTTTGTTGTTCCACCACTGTTTGGGTCTATTTCATTACTCCCTATACGAAAAGCAGGCTTTCGTTTGGATAGGTACATACATCCATTACCTGCTTTATAATAATATAGCCACCCATCATCATAAAACTTTTGAAATAACCATTCTCTCCCTTGTTCATCTGTGATCATATTCTTTTCCCTTTCCTTATTGTTAAACAAACTTTTCGCATGCCGTGTCACATTCTCTAATTCTTCATTTGTTGGATTTTCAACGTCCCATAAAATCCACTTAAATCTAACAAGTTTCTCTTTATATTTATAGCAAAATGTACATTGCATTCCATAGGCTACTATATTAGGTATGCACTTACACCCATCTATTTTTATTGCATACCTACTACAATTTGTAACATTTTTATAGTTAGTCAATTACTCACCCACTCTCCTTTATCCTCATTCCAAACAAACATCACTTCATCTTCTAGGTAAAAGTTATCATCTTCATCAAAGCCATAGCTTTTATCATACTCAATGGCTTTACCTATATAGAACACAGTTTCTTCGCTCTCAAATGCAAGCTGGCATAAAAACTCAAATGCATCTTGATAGCTTTGAGGTGCGATGTAAAAGTCGGAATGTTCGACATATCCACTATAATTTAATATTTCCATTGGTATTCCCCATTGATAACGAATTGTATATTTGATGTTTGATTTTAAGTCTTATTTTATCAACAAAAAAGTCCAACCTCACGCAATGTTCAATCTCAAATATTGTTGATAATTCTGTAATAGTTACAGTTGATAATTTATATATAATTTTTATGCTGCCGTCCTCTCTTTCAATCTCAGGTTTATAGATTGTATCACCAATAACGATTGTTAAAGCACTAGATAACAACTCTAAACTAATCATACACACCACCATATTGTTTATCTATTTCATACCTATATTGCGATATAACTCGTTTCTTTATATCCAATGCCAATTGTTCCAATGTAAGTTTTGCAGATTGTAATTCGATCATTGATATTTCTATACCGATATTTATGTTGTTCTTCTTATAAACAACTCTAAATCTACCGAAATCAAAATCAATCTTAGGTTCAAGTAAATCATCTTCATAAACAAATGTTAAAACACGTTGCAAAATATAAATTGCATCTTCCATTCCAAGTATACGTATATCATCATAAATTCTCATACTCACCTCTTATGATAGGGCGGATATTTCACCGCCCATATTATCTACAATCTTTCACCAATCAAAATTACATCATCACATTCTTTTTCAACAGCTACACATATTACATCAACAATATCATTGTTTGCCGTTAGCAATTTAACATCACTTTCTCCAAATTGATGTTCATCAATCAGAGTAATTAATTCATTCCATTTCATTTTATTATCCTCCAATAATTAACCAATACAATATAAAAGCTATACTAAAAACCGCAAATACTATTAATGAGATTAAATAAATTAATGCTCCTATATGTGCTGAAGCATATATTTTTTGTTTTCTTTTATATTCACGTCCCAATTCCAATAACTCCTCAATAGAAATATTGCACGTACGCTTTTCTTTTGGGTTATACATTGTTTGCTAAACACCACCTATTAACGCTTGTTTAATCATTTTCCAGTACTACCATAACCGCCAGAACCACGTTCTGTTTCACTTAGTTCATCTACCTCTTCCACATCAACCATTGCTACTGGAATGATGATTAGTTGTGCAATGCGATCACCTCTAAATATCGTGTAGTCATTACAAGATACATTCTCATATGCAATGCTTAGTTCACCTCGATAATCAGCATCAATAATACCTACGCTATTTGCACATCTTAGAGGTGTTTTACTCATGCTACTTCTCGGTACAAGTAACCCCATATGACCTTTTGGAATTTCAACTGCTACCCCTAAAGGTACTTTCTGTTGACTGTCAGCTGGAACTTTGATGTGGAACGGACAATACAAATCTAACCCAGCTGCATCACTACTACCTCTTGTTGGTAGTTGTGCGTATTCATTAACTAATTTCACTTTCATTTGTTCCATATTCCTCACTCCATTCACTTTCTTTGTAGATACGAAAAAAATTATCCGCACTCATTACGACTAACCAAGGCTTATTGCTTTTTTTCCAAGCTACTATAGGCATATCGCCACTTTTCTGTGCATCATGTTCCGCTTGTTCGTATGCTTTCCTCACATTGAGGTTTTCTACAAACTTCACTTCTTGGTGGATGTTTGGTAAACCTACACAATCCGATGCATCACCTGTGTTTCCACAGTACTGTGCCGTTCTACGGACTTTATCGAACCCATGCGACCTACAAACATCTCGCCACATTCGTTCGCCCCTAGCACCTTTTTGTTTGCTATTTATCGGCATTGTCTATTCACCCACTTCATGCATCCAATTCGCATATAATATTCCTTTTCCTTTTCATTTAACTTAACAGAACCTTTTCTTCGTTTTGCCCTTTTAATAAAACCGCCAACTTTATATACTGGCTTATCAAAGTAAGTTCCACTATATTCATCAATTAAAATTAATCCAGCACTGCCAAGCATTTCATCAATTACATCCCAATGATCATCATATAAACTTCTAGGAACTGCATAATACAAATACATAACATTATGATTGTCATGGTAACGTGCTTTCTTAAAATCATTACGGAAGTCATTTATATCTGTTTTAATTTCGACTTCAGTTAAGTGCAATTTATTAAGATTAAAGTAGATGAAATCGGCCTCATAAGGCGCTTTCTTAACACCACTCATTAACACATTAGGTATACATACATTTTTAAGAAATAAATGTTGCCCTAACGCATATTGAATATCTTGTTCAGTCAAATACTCACCCCTCTACATATTGTTCACATCGTTTTAAAATATCTTGTACTAACATCAACGGAATATGAGACCTTGCATTGTATCGTTTAACACCTTTGATATTCATCCTTTCAAACTCAATAGTGTTTCTAATGTTATCTTTTAATAACTTCAAATCGATATTGCTACCAAACTTTGTTGGTTTCTTAATTGGGTAATCATAGTTGTTGTAATAGGTTAGGTTTTCATATGGAATATCAAACCCTATCACGTTTGCTATGTATTCCCATATTCGCCCATATGCTGGGTTTTCTATGACAAACACTTTAGGCTGGTAACGCTCAATGATTTTCAACGTGTTATAGATACACATCTCACCATTGATGCGAGTTAAGAATGACTTATCATATTTGAATTGGTAGTTTTCATAATCAGCTTGATTTCTGATTGTGAATTTACTTCCTTGTTCATACTCGCCAAACAAGTTGATAGTCATATCCTTTTCTTGTTTCCAACACGCATTACCACCTTTCATCGCACTTGCCACGCTCCAACTTTCACAAGGTGGACTAGCCAGGATAACATCTGGTCTATCTAACTTGTCCAACTGTTCCCTTAATGCGTTAGGTTTATGCAGCGTATTAACTGCCAGGTCCTGGTTGATACACGCATCACCAATGCCTATTGATGTGATCGTGTGTTGCCCCCCCATATTCACGTTGTATTCATCTACCGCTTGACGATAGCAGCCGTTGCCATCATCAAATAACCCCCATATATGCATCCTATGTTTCACTCACCTCTAATCAATCACCTCTTACTATGCCCCATATGTTCGTTTCACCACTCATTGAGTGCGCATCATATTCAAGCAGCCACTTCAAACAATGCCGCCCATGCTTAAATTTATCTGGCTTATTTCTAGGCCCTGGACTTGCATAAGTTACAACCTCAACCCATTCACAATGTGCCTCGTATGTGTACCACGGATACATAAGACAATAGGCTTTTATGTATTGTTGCTTTCTCTTTCTTTGTACTAATTTCATCTTCTATGATTCCTCTATACTCACAACTTTTACATGGGGATTTAATCATAGCGCCCCCCTATTTTCTTTAATATAATCATCATACTTGAATAAGCGCTTTCCGCATTTTGCACATATACACCATTTGTTATGGCGAAAACTCAAGCCCTCATACATATCGCCATTGTCGCATTTTTCGCCTATCAAACTAGCAATATACGGAACAGTTCCGCTAACACTTGCATTGATTACAAAGTCTGTACAGCCACATTTAGGACATTTACCCATTTGTTTAATAAGTTGGTATTCATTCATATGTTAATACTCACTTTCTGCTCTCAAATGGATTTATTGTTTCAAAAATCACGAACGATGTATTTTTATATCCGTTACGTTCTTCCCATTTGCGAAAGACTTTTGTTAATTCTTCTTGCAACTCATCTATATGTTCTTGCTTTACATCTAGTAGATAATCTTCCGACCATTCTGCTATTTCATCGTCAAGATCATATTCCACAACATCTTCAATAACACGTTCTGCATCAACAGTTGGAATATAATAATATGGGTTTCCAACTCTAATCATCGGTGCTTCTTCCGCTGGGTATGTATCCGCAAAATCTTTCACGGCATCTTCAATGCTTTTTTTCGGATACCCTACATACCCAAAACACCAGCACCACTCATTCTCGTTTTTTTACTAGCATTTTTACCACCTCTTAAAACGGAACGTTTTCATCGTTGCCTTTATCATCTGCAAAATTTTCAAAGTTACTTTCCGTTGCCGTATCATTCAATGCGGATACACCAACGAAACCGGCGATTACTTCCGTAACGTATTTCTTTTGTCCATTGCTATCTTCATAAGAGCGCGTTTGAATACGCCCCTCTACGAATAAGCGGTTTCCTTTTCGGTAATTTCCTACTGCTTCGCCTAATTTTCCCCACGCTACACAATTAACGAAAGCAGTTTGTTCTTTCGTTTCATTAGTAGCACTATCAATGTATGTGTTCGTTGCTGCTACTGTGAACGTGGCCACCGCTCGACCACTTTGGGTATAACGCACTTCTGGATCACGTGCTAAATTACCTAGAATTTGTACTGTGTTCATAATTCTCCTTAGTAATAATACATTTTGTTTAAAGATGCCTCTGTATCGTCAATGTACACATCGTAATCTTCGTGAATGTGGCAATCGACTGTTGCCTCGTTTCTCATGATTTCAAGTAGGTTATCAATCTTAACCCTTGCTTGTTCCTCGCTAGTTGCAAGTACTGTAAAGCTAACATCGAACGATACATTACAACTCACTTCAAATTCCTTTGGCTTTTGTTTCATCTATCCCCCTATTGCTTGTTTCAATAACGCTTTCCCTTCATTGGATATTTCACTTTCCTCGATTATTTTTGCAACATCAACTGGTGCTTTCGCTACTTCTACCAAATTACCAGTCGAAGTCATTTCAATTTTCTTCTGACCAGCGTTAAGTAACGCTCGTTCCTTTTCTGCTTTTTCCCTTGCCTTTAACAACAAGTGATTGTCTTTGATTGAATTAGATAATCTCAATCGTTCACGTTCCCTTATTTCTTGCGACTCATAGTTCCTCACGAACTGCGAACGGCAAGACATCTCGTTGAAGTTA
>PPYE01432699.1_pt1 | contig 41439 bp, 30 predicted proteins | sample 1559881 | NCBI WGS metagenome assembly PPYE01 (sample SAMN08240022, study PRJNA423297) | Human gut metagenome, whole genome shotgun sequencing project. | reverse complement strand
CAGGGGGAACCGCTGGGGGGCCCGGTCGTTGGTCAGGGAGAGGGTCATGCGCTCCCCGTCGGAGAACTCCACCGTGGCACAGGTCCAGTAGTTGTCGTGGGGATAATCCCCCCGCAGGGTCAGGCGCAGCTCATCCAGCACCACCGGACGGCCGAAATCCAGGTGCAGCTCGGCGTTGGGGTCCCGGTTGATGCCCCAGCTCTGGTAGGGATATTCCCCGTGGGAGCTGTTCTCAAAGATGCCGTCAATGGCGTTGCGGGCGGCAAAGACCGCCTCGCCCCGGGTCTCCACGTTGGCGCTGGCATGGGGGAAGAAGCCGGTGTCCCCGTGCTCGTCGTAGGGGTTGAAGGCCAGGTTGCGGCGGGTGGCAATCTCCCAGGGTTCGGCCAGCCGGGCCCGGATCACATGGCGGTCCCCGGTAAAGCTCTTGGGGCTGTAGGTGATGGCCTGCTCCGCAAAGGGAATGTGGAAATTGATCTCCCGCTTCTGGATGTAGACCAGGGCTTCGGGCATGCTGTCCTCAAACTGCACCCAGCAGTACCGGCCGGGGGTGTTGATCTCCAGGGCAATGCGGTCGCCGGGGCAGTAGGCGGCGGTGTATACCAGGCTCACCCGGGGGGCGGCGTCACAGGTCATCAGGGTATGGCCGGCGGCGTTCAGAACCTTGAATTTGATGGTCTCGATTTGGTTGGACATCACAATCAACTCCTTGTTTATGTATGACAGGGAAAACAGCAGGGTTCCGGCACCCGGTCACTGCAAAAACAGTTCCAGGCGTCCGGTGAAGTACAGGCGGGTGCGGTAGACGGCGTCCGGCCAGGCCCCCCGCAGACGGGGGTCGGTCACCGGCACCTTTTCGATCACGGCCCGAACATCGGCGGGCAGGGGAGTGTACCCCAAGGTGCCGAAGCAGAGATTGCCTTCCTGCAAGGCGGGTTCCTCCACGCTCATCAGGGACATGGCCACCGTGCCGGCATAGTCGGTCTCGTCGGTCAGGTGCAGCCCATCCCCGGTCAGGGCCAGGCTGCGGCGGTAGTATCCCAGCCCCGGCACCGGGCCGTAGGCGGGGGCCAGGTCCATACACAGCCCGCCCTCGGGGGCGTGCACCTCCCGGGCGGCGTATTCCGGCCCGGGCAGCTGCTGGCAGGCGGCACCGTCGGGGTCAAACTCCGGCAGGTTGTGCCAGCTGGACTGCATGGTCCAGATCTCGTACCGCTGGGGGCTGAAGGTCTTTTGGGTGTAGCTCTCCACCCCCAGGTCAATGAGGTAGGGCCGGCCGTCCTTGTACAGGGTCACGCTGCCGGTGTCGTTGTGGTTGTGGCTGTCGGCGTTGTTGCCCGCTTTCATCCCCGCCACAAAGGGCCCCCGGCGGCAGATGCGCAGCCCCACGCTGGGGTACCAGGCGTCCCCGGGCCGGGGGGCGCCCTCGTGGGCCGCGGCCCGGGCAAAGGTGCGGATGTCCGCCTCCGCAAAGGCGGCCTGCACCAGGTAGAACAGGTTGATGCCCGCGGCGGAATCGGTGGTGGGTTCCCCGTCCGGCCAGCGCACAAAGTCGGCGGCGGCCAGGGCCATCAGGGGACGGCTGTCCACCCGGCGGCCGAAGAGGAATTCCCGGGCGCCCCGGGCTCCGGCCAGGGGGCTGCAGTCCGCAAAGTTCAGGTAGTAGGGCCCGGCCACATGGACGTTGGCAATGTACTCGCCCATGGCCCGCAGTTTGGGGTCGGACCAGGCGGCGTCAAAGACGCCGGGGGCCATGGCGCACAGGATGTCCAGGGCGTTGTACAGACACAGGGCCGCGTGGGAGTAATACTGGGCGCCCTCGCTGCAGGCGCCGTCCTCGCCGTAGTCCTTGAGGAAGCAGTCCAGGCTGTAAGCTGCCCGGCGCACCGCTGCCCGGTTGGCGGCGGCGCTGTGGGGATGCAGCAGCGCCTGGGCAATCAGGCAGTTCTGGGTGCACCAGGGGGTCCAGTTGCACATGGGTTCGTCGCCGTTGCCCATCCACCAGAAATGCTCGGCGCGCCAGGGGCGCAGCACCCGGGCTTCCACCTCCCGGGTTATGCGGGCGGCAAGGCCGGGGGCGTAGTCGTCCAGGGCGGGGCCCAGCAGATAGTGCACCATGGCCAGCAGGGCACCGGTCTCGGCGGCAAACAGGTCCACCACCGGGCGGGACGTGTCGGGCAGGGGCAGTTGGGGGGTGTCCCGGATGTAGCTGTTGTGGGCGGGCAGCTGCCAGGCGCTCTCCTCGCAGATGGCCCACACATAATCGGCGATCTGGGGCAGAAACTGCCCCGCATCGCTCAGCGCTTCGGCCAGGGCCAGCCGGGCCAGGGTGCGGCGGCGGGCAAAGTAGGCGGCTTCGTATTTCACTCGCTCGCCCTTGCGGATAAACCGCAGCCACAGGGACAGGGGCAGGGCGGGAATCCGGCGGCCCTCACGGGCGGCGGCGTTGCCCGCCGCCAGCAGCCGGTCAAAGCCGGGCAGGGTGTCCCAGGCATCCCGGTCGGTGGTGGGCGGACAGGGCACCCACCGTCCCGGGGCAAAATCGGGATTCTGGTCCAACAGTTCAGTCAACATCGGCGGAATCTCCCTTCTCCGGCGGGGTGCCCCGCAGCTTTTGCAGATAAGCGCGGGGGCTGACCCCTTCCAGTTTCTTGAATACTTTGGAAAAATAGAAGGCACTTTCAAAACCCAGCCGCTCGCTGATCTCGTAGATCTTCAGGTCGGTGGAGGCCATCAGGTCCTTGGCGGCGGCAATGCGGGTCTCGGTGACAAACTCGGTAAAGCTGGTCTCCCCGTTATGGGTGAACAGCTGGCTCAGGTACCCGGGACTGAAATTGAAGACGGCGGCCACATCGTTCAGCGAAAGCTTGCTGTCCAGATGGTGGCGGATGTACTCCTGCACCTCGGCCACAATGCGGGCCCGGTGGTCCAGGCTGCTCTTGGCCTCGGTGCGGCAGAACAGCACGGTCTGCTTTTCGTTGAGCAGGGGCAGGGCCGAAAAGGCGGTGCGCCGGCTGGCACAGACCTCATGCAGGGCCTGCACCGGGCGGCCGATGGCCCACCACAGGCCCACACTGAAATACTTGTACAGAATGTTGGTGACTTTTTTAAGCACCTCGCCGAATTCCTCTTCCAGCTTGTCAGGGTCCTGCAGGGGAATCAGCACCGAAAAATGCCGCAGGTCCATGGCGGACACATAGCAGGGCTGGTATTTGGGCAGCACGTCGGCGGCCATGCGGGTGACGCCGGCGCTCAGGGTGGCCTGCTGTTCCGGGTCCAGTTCCCGGTTGCGGATGTCCGCAATGGCCACCGCATACCAGGGGGCGTTCAGGTCCAGGCCCAGCTCCCGGGCAGCCTTGGCAATTTCGGCGTCGGTGTGGAACACCCCGCTGTACAGCTGGATGAAAAACCGGTCCCGGTACACTTCCAGGCCGGCGGCGGACGGGGTGGCGGGGGCCCGCAGGGCCTTCTCCTTCTGCACGGCGTCCCGGGCGCGGTCCAGGGCGGCGCACAGGTTTTCCGGGGTCAGGTCCAGCTTGACCAGGTAATCCACCGCCCCCATGCCGATGCTCCGGCGCACGTAGTCGAATTCCTCGTAGCTGGTGAGCATGATGAAGGCGGGCAGGGCCGCATCCTTTTCCCGGCAGCGGGCGGCCAGGGTCAGCCCGTCCATCACCGGCATGCGGATGTCGGAAATGACGATGTCCGGGTGCAGCTCCTCGATCTTTTCCAGGGCTTCGCCGCCGTTGCGGGCGGTGCCGGCCAGCTCGAATCCTTTGGCGGCCCAGTCAATCATGCTCTGCATGCCGATGAGCACCAGGGGTTCGTCATCCACCAGTAAAACGCGGGTCATGAGTTGCCTCCTTTTCGGGATTCGGTGGGGGGCAGGCGCACGGTCACCACCGTGCCCTTGCCCGGCTCGGAGCGGATGGACAGGCCGTATCCCTCCCCGAAACTGTACTGCAGACGGCGGTGGACGTTCCACATGCCCACATGGCGGAACTTGGCGGCGGCCTCCTCCGGCCCGGGTTCGGACAGGGCCTTGGCGGCCTGCTCGGGGCTCATGCCCACCCCGTCGTCCTTCAGGTCGATGAGCACGTCGCCGGTGGTGTCCCGCAGCACCAGAATTTCAATGTTGCCCGCACAGCCCTTGGGCTCAATGCCGTGGAAGATGGCATTTTCCACCAGGGGCTGCAGGGTGAAACGGGGGATCATGCAGTCCCGGCACAGACGTTCGTCCTCAATGTAGGTCACATCCATGGTGATGGTGCCGCCGTAGCGGTACTGCTGGATGGTGAAATAGTCGTTGAGCAGCGCAAATTCTTCCTGCAGGGGCACCAGTCGTTCGTTGCCCTTGGAAACGCTCTTCAACAGGCGGGACAAGGCCATGGTCATCTCGGCAATGCCGGGGGCGTGCTGGATGGTGGCCATCCACTTGATGCTGTTCAGGGTGTTGTAGATGAAATGGGGGTTGATCTGGTTTTGCAGCATGCGGTATTCCAGGTCTTTTTTCTGGCGTTCGTCCTCCAGCCGGTGTTCCATCAGGCCGGTGACCGACCGGGAAAGCCCGTTGATGCCCCGGCCGATGTCGCCCATCTCGTTGTCCCACTCGATGGCGGGGTTGGGGGTGAAATCCCCCTGGCCGATGCGCCGGAGCTGGTCCTGCAGGGCCTGTACCGGCACCGAGATCATCTGCCGCAGCAGCAGCCCCAGCAAAAGTCCCAGCAGCAGGATCATGCAGAAGGCGGCGGTCAGGGGCAGCATCATGGCGGGCAGCTGGCTGGTGACCATGGCTTTGGGCAGGGTCTGGGCCACATACAGCCCGCTGCTGCCCAGGGGGTAGGCCAGGGCGTTCTCCCCGTTCACCTGGAACACCACGGTGCGGTTGTCCAGCAGGTCATACTGCTTTTCCAGCGCTGCGTCGGGAAAATTCGTCAGCTCCACGTCGGCGGAGATCATGGCGCCCCCGTCGATGCGGTAGGGCCGGCCGTCCATGATGAAGTACAGGGCGGCATCTTCGGGCAGGGTGTAATCCTGCACGGCGTCGGTGATCAGAGCCGAGGACACCGCAATGTAGACCCGGGCCGTCTGGTTGGTGGTAAAGTTTTTGGTGTTGCGGATCACCGGAATGACCGAGGCGGACCCCACGGTGATCAGGGGGTCTTCGGCCAGGATGGTCCAGGAATCGCTGTCCTGGGCGTCCTCAAAGCCGGGCAGTTCGTTCAGATTTTCCACCGACAGGGCCATGGACTGGGACACGGCGGTGCCCTGCTGCATCAGGCCGGTTTCGCAGTTGGTGATGATGAACCGGCGGATGTAGCGGGCGGTGTGCTGGGAGGAATATTTGCTCAGGATGGTGTTGTAGATATCCAGGATCTGGGTGCGCTGGTAGCTGGAAAACAGATAATTGCGCACCGTGCTGTTTACGGTGGCCCAGTCGGCCAGGCTGTCGATCTCCTCCACATCCTGGCGCAGACGTCCGGCGGCGATCTGCAGGTTATATTCGGCGCTCTGAGCGGTGGAACGCACGGTGCTCTTGTACAGGGCAGCCACGCTGGCGCCGCAGACGGCCAGGGCGATGAGGGCGGTAAAGGCCATGACCAGCAGAATGACCCGCGCCTGGATGGAATGGCGCAATTTGTGCATGCGAAACTCCTTATTAATAAGGTATGGCGAAGAACGGCAGCGGCCGAAAGGGCAGACAACCGCATTCGTAGTTTTATTATACAAAATCATGCACGGCAAAGCAAAGGAATTGTTCAAGAGAATGAAAAAATACATGTTTTTTAAGAAAATGCATCTTTTTTGTGTCCAAAAGATGAAAGACTCTGGCTTTTTTGCAGGAGTTGCCGCAAAAATTCCATCTGTTTTTCAAAAAATATCCGCTATAATATAGGCACTGAAAGGCGAGGAACCCCACCCCGCCACTACATAAGGAGGAGAAAACACTATGAAGAAGCTCTTGGCTTTGACCATGGCCGGCGCCATGGCGCTGTCTCTGGCCGCTTGCGGCGCCAGCAGCGAATCTACCGCTACCAGCGATAGCACCGCCACCGACGCCACTTCCACCACCACCGAAAGCGCTGAGGGTGAACAGGTTACCCTGAACTGGGCTGTTTGGGACCTGGAATCCACCGCTTACTGGCAGGCAATGGCCGACGGCTACATGGCCGCCAACCCCAACGTCACCATCGAGATGACCGACCTGGGCTCCACCGACTACATGACCCAGCTGGCCACCCAGCTGGCCGGCGGCAACGGTGAGCTGGACGTCCTGACCATCAAGGACATCCCCGGCTACTCCAACCTGATCAACCTGGAAATGCTCGTTCCCATGAACGACATCCTGGAGCGCGACACCGCTGACTTCGGCGGCGTTATCGAGCAGCTGACCGCCTCCGACGGCAACTTCTACGCTGTTCCGTTCCGTTCCGACTTCTGGGTTCTGTTCTACAACAAGGACATGTTCGACCAGGCCGGCATCGAGTATCCGTCCAACGACATGACCTTCGATGAGTTCGACACCCTGATCCGTGAAGTGGCCGAAAAGACCGGCGCTTACGGCAACATCTACCACACCTGGCGTTCCGCCGTCACCCTGTTCGGCATCCTGGATGGCCAGAACACCATCATCGACGGCAGCTACGACTTCCTGAAGCCGTATTACGAGACCGTCCTGGCCGAGCAGACCGACGGTGTTGTGCCTGACTACGGCGAACTGAAGACCAGCGGCCTGCATTACTCCGCTGCCTTCGAAAACGGCCAGGCCGCCATGTGCAACATGGGCAGCTGGTTCATCGCCACCCTGCAGACCTACAACAGCGAAGCGGAAGCCAACGGTGTCACCCCCGTCAACTTCGGCATCGTCAAGTATCCTCATCCGGACGGAGTCGAGGCCGGCACCACTCTGGGCACTGTGACCAGCCTGGGCATCAACCCCTACTCCGAGAACCAGGAAGCCGCTGCTGACTTCATCAACTGGTGTGTCTCCGACGAGGGCGCTGCCGCCATCGCCGCCACCGGCACCTTCCCGGCCGTCTCCAACAGCGAGATCAACGACATCATCGCCGCCACCGAAGGCTTCCCCTCTGACGAAGCTTCCAAGGAGGCTCTGACCACCACCGCCGTCTACCTCGAAATGCCTCTGTCCGACAAGGCTTCCGAGATCGAGACCGTCCTGAACGAGGAGCATGACGCCATCATGACCTACTCCGAGAGCGTGGACGAAGGCATCGCCAACATGAACTCCCGCGTGCAGGAAATCCTGAACGGCTGAGTTTGACCGCAAACCAATAAACCGCAACCGTACGAGGGCGGGCGATAAGCGCCCGCCCCTTTCTTGTGCGGTGTCACCCCGAAAATCCTGAGATTAGGAGGGATCTGTTATGCCCGGAACCGCTCAAGCGGCCCCCGCTGCCCAGAAAAAGGGCATGGGCAAAAACATGCGCGACAGCCTGATCGCCTACAGCTTCATCGCACCCAACTTCATTGGTTTCTGCGTCTTTACCCTGGTACCGATGATCTTCGCCATTGCCCTGGCTTTCTGCGACTGGGACGGCGTGCACGCTGTGGAATTCGTCGGCCTGAAAAACTTCATCGACCTGATGGACGATGAAACCTTCAAGGCATCCTTTGTCAACACCATCGTCTACACCGTGGGCACCGTGCCCCTGACCCTGGTGTGCAGCCTGGGCCTGGCCGTTCTGCTCAACCAGAAGGTCAAGTGCCGCAACTTCTTCCGCACCGTCTCCTTCTTCCCCTACGTTGCCTCTCTGGTGGCCGTGGCCGCTGTGTGGAACATGATCTTCAGCCCCTCCATGGGCCCCGTGAACCAGCTGCTGGCCTCTCTGGGCGTGGAAAACCTGCCCCGCTGGGCCGCCGGCAAGGAAACGGCCATGATCACCGTCATCCTGTTCAGCGTCTGGAAGAACATGGGCTACTACATGGTCATCTACCTGGCTGGCCTGCAGGGCACCAACCTGGAACTGAACGAAGCCGCCGAGCTGGACGGCGCCAACAAGTGGCAGATCTTCTGGCATGTGGTTCTGCCTCAGCTGCGCCCCACCACCTTCTTCGTCATCATCATGCTGACCATCTCCTCCTTCAAGGTGTATGACCAGATGTACATGATCACCCAGGGCGGCCCCGGCAATGCCACCATGACTCTGGTGTACGATATCTACAACGTCGCCTTCGTCAACACCCCGCGTTACGGCTACGCCAGTGCCATCTCCATGGTCCTGTTCGTGCTGGTTCTCATCGTCACCATCGTCCAGTTCCGCGGCTCGTCCGCCAACGACTAAAAAAGGAGGCAGTTGAATCATGGCACAAACTCTCGCGGTCAAATCCCGCTCTGCCAAACGTCAGCACCAGATCACCATGGTTGCGGTGTACGTGCTGCTGATCGTCATCGCCTTCTTGATGCTGATCCCCTTCGTTTGGATGCTCTCCGCGTCCTTCAAGATGAACAAGGACGTCTTCGCCTTCCCCATTGAGTGGATCCCCTCCAACCCCCGTCCCCGCAACTACGTGGACATCTGGACCAAGATCCCCCTGCTCACCTTCATCGCCAACACGGCCAAGCTGACCATCATTGTCACCCTGCTGCAGCTGTTCACCTCCAGCTTTGCGGCCTATGCCTTCGCCAAGCTGAACTTCAAGGGCAAGAAGGTCCTGTTCCTGGGCTACATCGCCACCATCGCGGTGCCCTGGCAGGCCTACATGGTGCCCCAGTTCATGATGATGCGCTCCTGGGGTCTGAACAACACCCACCTGGCCATCATCTGCCTGCAGGCATTCAGTGCCTTCGGCGTCTTCCTGATGAAGCAGTTCTATGAAGGTGTTCCCACCGAACTGTGCGAGGCCGCCCGTATCGACGGTCTGTCCGAATACGGTATCTGGTGGCGGATCATGCTGCCGCTGTCCAAGCCGGCTCTGTCCACTCTGACCATCTTCACCTTCGTTTCCACCTGGAACGACTTCCTCGGACCCTTGATCTACCTGACCAAGACCGAACTGAAGACCATCCAGATCGGCCTGCGTATGTTCATCAGCCAGTACTCCGCCGAGTACGGCCTGATCATGGCCGCTTCGGTCATCGCGCTGATCCCCGTTCTGATCGTCTTCCTGGCTCTGCAGAAATACTTCGTGCAGGGCGTTGCATCTGCCGGCCTGAAGGGCTAAAATCGAATTAAGGCAAATGAACCCCGCGGGGCGCCGAGCGACTTTGCCCGGCGCCCCTTTTGCGTGGGTTTCCCCAAAAACCAACCATAAGGAGATTTGTGTATGAAGACCTTTGACCTCCCGGTTTTGGACAACGCCGCCGCCGCGGCCGCCCTGGACGAAGCCTGTGACCAGGTGCGCATCAACCTGCCCCTGTACACCGACCGGTGCCAGAATCACTCCAGCGTGAACAACCTCTACCCCGCCTGCGACAACAACCAGTGGACCTGCGGCTTCTGGCCCGGGGAAGTCTGGCTGGCCTACGAGCGCACCGGGGAAGAAGCCTTCAAACAGTCCGCCCTGACCCTGGTGGACAGCTTTGCCTACCGCATCGACCACAAGATCGAGGTGGACCACCACGACATGGGCTTTCTGTACAGCCCCTCCTGTGTGGCGGCCTACAAGCTGGTGGGCAGCGAGAAAGCCCGGGACGCCGCCATCAAGGCCGCGGACCAGCTGATCTCCCGCTTCCAGGAAAAGGGCCAGTTCATCCAGGCCTGGGGCGAGATGGGCGCGCCGGAAAACTACCGCTACATCATCGACTGCCTGCTGAACCTGCCCCTGCTGTACTGGGCCACCGAGACCACCGGCGACAACAAGTACGCCGACATCGCCCACCGGCACATCACCACCTGCCTGGCCAACTCCTTCCGGCCGGACGGTTCCACCTACCACACCTTCTTCATGAACCCGGACGGCACCCCCAGCCACGGTGCCACCTGCCAGGGCTACAAGGATGACAGCTTCTGGGCCCGGGGCCAGGCCTGGGGCGTGTACGGCAGCGTGCTGAGCTACCGCTACACCAAGAACCCCGAATATCTGGACACCTTCCGCAAGGCGCTGAACTTCTACCTCACCCGCCTGCCCGACGACCTGGTGCCCTACTGGGATATGATCTTCACCACCGGCACCGAGGAACCCCGGGATTCCTCCAGCGCGGCCATCGTGGCCTGCGGCCTGCTGGAAGCGGCCAAGTACCTGCCCGCCGATGAAGCCGCCGCCTGCGACAAGCTGGCCCGCCAGATGATGGGCAGCCTGGTCAAGAACTACGCTGTGCACGACCACAAGCCCGGCGCGGGGCAGATCCTCCACGGCACCTACAGCAAGAAGAGCCCCTACAACACCTGCACCCCCGAAGGCGTGGACGAATGCACCAGCTGGGGCGACTATTTCTACATGGAAGCGCTGACCCGCCTGACCAAGGACTGGCAGCTGTACTGGTAAGCAACGCCTTGCCGGAAAGGAAGAGTAACCTATGTTGTATCCGCAACAGAACGCCGCGCGGCTGTGCGTGGCCCAGAACGGGCTGTGGAATTTCTGCCTCAGCCATGACCTGAACGCCGGGGACATCAACCCCGCCGCCCCCCTGCCCAATCCCCGGCCCATGGCGGTGCCCGCCAGCTACAACGACCAGGGGGAGGACAAGGAACTGCGGGACCACTACGGCTGGGCCTTCTACCAGCGGCAGATCACCCTGCCTGCCCTGTGCGCCGGCCAGCGGGCGGTGCTGCGCTTCGGCGCCGTGACCCACAAGGCCAAAGTCTGGCTCAACGGCACCCTCATCGCCGAGCACAAAGGCGGTTTTCTGCCCTTTGAGGCGGATGTCACCGCCCTGCTCACCCCCGGCACCCCCGCCCTGCTCACCGTGGCCTGCGACAACCGGGTGGACCATTCCACCCTGCCCATCGGCAACGAGCCGGGGCAGATCGCCTTCTTCGGGTCGGACAACGCGGGCATCCCCTCGGTGGAGCACGCCAAGGCCAGCGCTGCGCCCCAGAACCGCCCCAACTTCGACTTCTTCAACTTTGCGGGCATCCATCGCCCGGTGTGGCTGTACACCACCCCCGCCGCCTACATCCGGGACATCACCCTGGTGCCTCACAACGACGGCAAACTGGAGTACACCATCGACACGGTGGGGGAGGGGGAACCCAGCCTGACCGTGCTGGCCCCCGACGGCACCCCCGTGGCCACGGCCAAGGGAGCCAAGGGCACCCTGACGGTGGAGAACCCGCAGCTGTGGGAACCCTGGCCCGGCACCCCCAACCTGTACACGGTGCAGGTCAGCTTCGGCGCCGACCGGTACGACCAGACCTTCGGCTTCCGGGAAATCCGGGTGGACGGGGTGCAGGTGCTGCTCAACGACAAGCCGGTCTACTTCAAGGGCTTCGGCAAGCATGAGGACTCCGCCTTCCACGGCCGCGGCCTGGACGAGTGCCTGAACGTGAAGGACGTGAACCTGCTGCACTGGCTGGGTGCCAACGCGGTGCGCACCAGCCATTACCCGTACAGCGAGGAATTCTACGCCCTGTGCGACCGGGAAGGCATCCTGGTCATCGACGAGACCCCCGCCGTGGGCATCGGCGCCGGGGCAGCCCAGGACCCCTACAAGACCTTCCCCATCGCCGAACATCACCGGGATGTGCTGCGGGACATGATCGACCGGGACAAGAACCATCCCTGCGTCATTCTGTGGAGCCTGGGCAACGAGCCCGACCTGGAACACTTCCCCCAGTCCGCCTACGACTACTGGAAGCCGCTGTACGACCTGGCCCATGAACTGGACCCCCAGAACCGCCCGGTCACCCTGGTGTGCTGCCAGAACGACTACACCAAGGACATCACCACCCGCACCATGGACGTGGTCTGCCTGAACCGGTACTACGGCTGGTACAACCTGTCCGGTGACCTGGACGCCGCCTGCGCCGCCTGGAACGAGGAACTGGACTTCTGGGCCCGGCAGGGCAAGCCGGTCATGTTCACCGAGTACGGCGCCGACACGGTGGAAGGGCTGCACGACACCCGGGCCGGCATGTTCAGCGAGGAATACCAGGCTGAGTATTTCGAGCGCATCAACGCTGAAATCGACAAGCGCCCCTTCTTTGTGGGCGAACTGCTGTGGAACTTTGCGGATTTTGCCACCATCCAGGGTCCCATGCGGGTGGGCGGCAACCGCAAAGGGGTGCTCACCCGGGACCGCCGTCCCAAGCTGGCCGCGCACCTGCTGCGCCGCCGCTGGAACGCCATTCCCAACTTTGGCTACAAAGGCTGAATGAGCCGGGAAGGAAGAAACCACCATGAAACTGAACACCAAACAGGATTTTACCGACCTGATGCACCGCATCCTGGACCCGCTGCTGCCCTGCTACTCGGCGGGGGGCGCCCGGCTGCACCTGGGCGAGACCGGCGCCAGCTATGACCAGAACGCCATCGAGCTGGAAGCCTTCTCCCGCCCGCTGTGGGCTCTGGCTCCCTTCTGGCTGGGGGGCGGCAGCGCACCGGAATTTGAGCGCATCTACCAGGCGGGCCTGGACCACGGCACCGACCCTGCCCATCCCGAATACTGGGGCGACACCAAGGACTACGACCAGTGCTTTGTGGAGATGGCGGCCATCGCCTGCGCCATTCTGGAAGTGCCCGAAAAGGCCTGGGAACCCCTGAACCCCGAAGCCCGCACCCACCTGGCCGCCTGGCTGGGCACCATCAACCACCACGAACTGCCCAACTGCAACTGGCTGTTCTTCCGGGTGCTGGTCAACCTGGCCCTGCGCTCGGTGGACATGCCCTGGGACCCGGCCCTGCTGGAACAGGACCTGCAGAACGCCGAAAGCTGGTACATCGGCGACGGCTGGTACAGCGACGGCAGCCCGGAGGTGAAGCCCCAGCGGGACTACTACATCCCCTGGGCCCTGCAGTATTACGGGGTGCTGTACAGCGTGTTTGCCGCCAAGGAGGACCCCGAGCGGGCCGCCCGGTTCCGGCAGCGGGCCATGGAGTTCGGCAGCCAGTTCATGACCTGGTTCGACGCCGACGGCGCCGCCTTGCCCTACGGCCGCAGCCTGACCTACCGGTTCGGCCAGTGCGCCTTCTACTCCGCCTGCATCTGGGCCGGGCTGGAACCCCTGCCCCTGCCGGTGATGAAGGGCATCATTGTGCGCAACCTGCAGTGGTGGATGTCCAAGCCCATCTTTGACCGCAGCGGGGTGCTCACGGTGGGGTACTGCTATCCCCAGTTCTTCATGAGCGAGCGCTACAACGCCCCCGGCAGCCCCTACTGGGGCCTGAAGACCTTCATCGTGCTGGGCCTGCCCGACGACCATCCCTTCTGGACCGCCGAGGCCGCGCCCCTGCCGGTGCAGCCCGGCGTGACCGAGCTGCCCGCCGCCCACCTGCTGATGCAGCGCACCCCCGACGGCCAGGTCAACGCCTACGCCCCCGCGGAGGTGGAGCAGAACGAGCACGGCCAGTTTGCCGAAAAATACGGCAAGTTTGTCTACAGCACCCGGTTCGGCTTCTCGGCCAGCCGCAGCTATGCGGAACTGGCCCAGGCCGCCCCGGACAGCATGCTGGCCTTCCTCATCGGCGGGCAGATCTTTGTGCGCCGCCACAGCCAGAGCTTTGCTGTGCAGGACGGCAAGATGGTCTCCACCTGGTCCCCCTTTGAGGGCATCACCGTCACCACCGAGGTGGAACCCACCGAACAGGGCCACATCCGCCGCCACACCGTGGTCAGCGACCGGGCCTGCACCGCCTGGGACTGCGGCTTTGCGGTGGCCAAGTTCGCCCCCGGCTTTGCCGCCCGGGCCGAGGACCGCACCGCCCTGGTGGCCAACGACCGCCAGCGCTGTGAAGTGCGGGGCGAAACCGGCGCCGCCGAGATCGTGGACGCCTGGCCCAACACCAGCCTGTATGTGACCAACACCGCCATTCCTGCGGTGAAATATGACATCCCCGTGGGCACCACCACCCTGGTGACCGAGGTCACCGCCTTTGCCCGGCCGGATGCCAGCACCGAACAGTAAGCCAAAAACCACCGCCACGCCCCCGGGTTGACAAAAACCCAGGGGCGTGGTATGCTTTTGCCAATGAATTAGCCAAAACTAACCGATAAAAAGAGCGGTTTGCAGCAAAAAAAGGCCCCGCGGGGCAGGGAGGCGAAGAGCAAGATGCAGGGAATTCTGTGGGCGGCCGGGGGAACCGGCTTTACCTTTTTGATGACCGCCCTGGGGGCGGCAACGGTGTTTTTCTTCCGCGGGTCGGTACAGGCCGGGCTGCAGCGGGTGTTTCTGGGCTTTGCGGCGGGGGTCATGGTGGCGGCGTCGGTGTTCAGCCTGCTGCTGCCTGCCATGGAGGAGGCCGAGGCCGCCGGCGTGCCCGGCTGGCAGCCCGCCGCCGGGGGCTTTGTGCTGGGCATCGCCTTCATGCTGGCCCTGGACCGGCTGCTGCCCCACCTGCACCTGAACGCCGACGAGCCGGAAGGCATGCCCTCCGGCTGGCGGCGCACCACCCTGCTGGTGCTGGCGGTGACCCTGCACAACATCCCCGAAGGCATGGCCGTGGGCCTGGCCTTCGCCCTGGCCGCCCAGCACGGGGATCCGGGGGCCTTGTCCGCCGCCTGGGCCCTGGCCCTGGGCATGGGTATCCAGAACTTCCCCGAAGGCGCCGCCATCTCCCTGCCCCTGCGCCAGGCCGGGTTCGGCCGGTGGCGGGCTTTCCGCAGCGGGGCGGCTTCTGGGGTGGTGGAACCCATCTTCGGTATCCTGGTGGCGGCGTCGGCGGGGAGCATCCAACCCCTCATGCCCTGGCTGCTGGCCTTTGCCGCCGGCGCCATGCTGTATGTGGTGGTGGAGGAACTCATCCCCGAAGCGAACCTGGGCCAGCATTCCCACAGCGGCACCCTGGGGGTCATGGCGGGGTTCCTGGTCATGATGGTGCTGGACACCGCCCTGGGCTGACCCCCTTGCCAAGGAATGCTCCGGCCTGGTATACTGAAGAAAAACCAGGAAAGAAGGAACTGTTATGGAACGCATCGCCATCCACACCCCCAACGCCCCCGCCGCCATCGGTCCCTATTCCCAGGCCATCAAGGCAGGGGATACCGTCTACGTCTCCGGCCAGATTCCCATCGACCCTGCCACCGGTGCCTTTGCCGGGGAGGACATCCGCACCCAGACCCGCCAGTGCCTGAAAAACCTGGGCAACATCCTGAAGGAGGCGGGCACCGACCTGTCCCATGTGGTCAAGACCACCGTCATGCTGCAGGACATCGGGGACTTCGCCGCCATGAACGAAGTCTACGCCGAGGCCTTCACCGAACCCTTCCCGGCCCGGGCGGCCTTCCAGGTGGGGGCCCTGCCCAAGGGCGCCCTGGTGGAGATCGAGTGCGTGGCCGTGCTCTGATTCCCCGGGAAAACACAACAGAAAAAGCCGCCCGCCGGTGCCTGTACAGGCTTGCCGGCGGGCGGCTTGTTTATGTGGGTTACTTATTTTTGGGGGCGGGGAAGGTCACCCGGATGGTGGTGCCGGTGCCCACGGTGGACCGCAGGTCGATGCGGGCGCCGTGGAGCACGGCGATGTGCTTGACGATGGCCAGGCCCAGACCGGTGCCGCCGGTGGCCTTGGACCGGCTCTTGTCCACCCGGTAGAATCGCTCGAACACCCGGCTCTGGGCGTCCTGGGGGATGCCGATGCCGTTGTCCTCCACGCTCACATAGGGGGCGCCGGTGCCGTCGGTGCCGCTGCGCAGGGTCACATGGCCGCCGGGGCGGTTGTAGCGGATGGCGTTGTCGCACAGGTTGGTGACAAGCTCGGTGAGCAGATCCCGGCTGCCCAGCACGGTGGCGGGGCCGGGGTCACACTGCAGGGTCACGTAAGCCTTGCGGGCGTTCATGGTCATGTTGCCGTTGACCTCTTTCAGCAGCGAAGCCAGGTCCACCGGCAGCGGCTCGGACAGGGTAGAGCCCTCGCTGTGCATGCCGTCCAGCTCGCTGAGCTGCAGAATGTCCGACACCAGCCGGATCATCCGCCCGGCCTCCTTGTGAATGCGCTGGCCGAACACCGGCACATCCTCCGGCTTGGCCATGCCGGTCTCGATGAGCTCCGCATAGCCGGAAATGCTGGTCAGGGGGGTCTTGAGCTCGTGGCTCACGTTGGCGGTGAACTCCCGGCGCATGGTCTCGTTGTTCTCCCGCAGGCGGCGGTCGGACTGGATGGTGTGGGCCAGGGGAATGAGCTCCTCATAGGGCACATTGGCCTCGATGGTGTCCAGATGGTCGGCCATGCGGGTGATGGGCCGCACCAGCCAGCGGGTCATGGCGGCGGCCAGCAGGGCCGACACCAGCACCACCAGCACGCAGCCCGCCCCCAGCAGGGGCAGAACCTGGTTGTACAGGCTCCACATGGTGCTGGTCTCCTCGGCCAGGCGCAGCACCTGGCCGCTTTGCAGCAGCAGGGCGTAGTAGTGCACCTCCCGTCCCAGGGTGGTACTCTGGCGCACGCTGGCCCCCTCCCCGGACTGCCGGGCAGCGGCGATCTCCGGTCGGCTGGCGTGGTTCTCCATCCGGTCGGCGGGCTCCACCGTGTCGTACAGCACGGTGCCGTCGGTGTCCACCAGGGTCAGGCGCAGGGTGCTGCCGGATACCGCCTCTTCCAGCACGCTGTACCCGGGGTCCGCCTCATACCCGGCGGCCAGGGCCCGGGCAGTGCGGGCCAGGTCCCGGTCCACCTGGGCGGCAAAAGCCCGGTGGAACAAAAAGGCCGCCCCCACCGAGGTGAGCACCACCGCCACCAGCCCCACCAGGATCAGGGCCAGGCGCAGCAGGTGGGACATGCTGCGGGGAGCCGTGCGGGATTCCTCAGGTTTCATCGCTGTTCTCCGTGCCCCGGGCGCTGAGCTTGTAGCCGACCTTGCGCACCGTGCGGATGGCTTCGCCCGCGTCGCCCAGTTTCTGGCGCAGGGTCCGCACATGCATGTCGATGGTGCGGGATTCCAGCAGGTCGTCGGTGTCCCACACCGCCTTCATGATCCGTTCCCGGGCCAGCACCTCCTCCGGATGTTCCAGGAAGAAGTGCAGCAGGGCGTATTCCTTGAAGGTCAGTTCCACCGGCTCGCCCTCCACCGTCACCGTGCGGGTCAGATCGTCCAGGGCGATGGTGCCGAACCGCAGGGAGGACGGCGGGGTGACCGCGGTGCTCTGGGCCCGGCGCAGCACCGCCTTCACCCGGCTGATGAACTCCATAATGCCGAAGGGCTTGCACAGATAGTCGTCGGCGCCCTTGTCCAGCCCCTTCACCACGTCGATCTCGCTGGTCTTGGCGGTGACCATGATCACCGGCACGTTTCGGGTGGCGGCGTTCTCCCGCAGCTTGCCCAGGATCTGGTAGCCGTCCTCGTCGGGCAGCATCACGTCCAGAATCACCAGGTCGGGCACTGCCTCGTACACGGCAGCCCAGAAACTGGCCCCGTCCGCAAAGCCCTTGGCGGTGTAGGAATTGGTCTGCAGGGCGTACTGCTCCAGTTCCCGGATGCTGGCGTCATCCTCCACAATGTAAATCATGCATAACACTCCTTGCGTCAAGAAGCCCGCCGAAACCGGCGGGCTTCTGGTTTATCCGTTGGATGCGGCTTCGGACGGGAAGGTGTAGCGGTCGCGGTACTTTTCGTACCGCTCCTCAAACTTCACGCTGGAGCCGTTTTTGATGTTGTTCAGGTACTCGTGGGTGTCGAACTTGTCCTCCGCCACCTCGATCATGGCCACCGCAATGTTGGAGCAGTGGTCGGCAATGCGCTCGTAGTCGGTGAGCAGGTCATCCAGCACAAAGCCGTACTCGATGGTGCAGGTGCCGGCCTGCAGGCGGGCGATGTGGCGGGTCTTGACCTCCCGCACCAGCCCGTCCACCACCTCTTCCAGGGGCTCGATCTTGCCGGCGGCGTACAGGTCGTTCTGCTGGTAGGCGTCCACCGTGCGGTTCACGATGTCCTGCAAAGCGGATTCCAGCACCGAAAGGTCGCTCAGGGCTTCCTTGCTGAACCGGATGTCCTTCTCCTTGATCTCCTTGGCGGCTTCCAGCAGGTTCACCGCATGGTCGGAGATGCGCTCAAAGTCGCCGATGGTCTGCAAAAGCTTGTTGACGGTGCGGTTATCCTCCCGGGACAGATGCTTGTTGCCCAGCTTGACCAGGTAGGTGCCCAGCACATCCTCGTAGTGGTCCACGGCGTCTTCCTTGTGCAGGATCTCTTCCGCCAGGGCGTCGTCCCACTTGTGGGTGATGGACATGGCCTGCAGAAGGGAAACCCGGCAGATTTCGGCCATATCGCCGCCGGTGAGCATGGCGCGGTTCACCGCCACCGAGGGGGTGGACAGCAGGCGCTCGTCCAGCAGGGAATGCTGTTCGGGGGTGTCGGACTTGCTGTCCGGCACGGTCATGATGGCCAGGCGTTCCAGCACCCGGTTGAAGGGCAGCAGGATGGCGGTGGTCACCACGTTGAAGACGGTGTGCACGATGGCAATGCCGAAGGTGTTGATCTGGTCATTGAAGAAGGGGAACTGCAGCAGCGCGTGCAGGCCGTAGAACCCGCACAGGAAGATGACGGCGCCGATGACGTTGAAATACAGGTGCACAAAGGCGGTGCGCTTGGCGTTCTTGTTGGCACCGGCGGAGGAGATCAGGGCGGTGACGGTGGTGCCGATGTTCTGGCCCATGATGATGGGCACGGCGGCGCTGTAGGTTACCGCGCCGGTGGAGGACAGTGCCTGCAGGATGCCCACCGCGGCGGAGGAGGACTGCAGGATGGCGGTGAGCACCGCGCCGGCCACCACGCCGAACAGCGGGTTGGAGAAGGCCAGGAACATGTCCATGAACCATTCCTCCCCGGCCAGGGGGCTCATGGAGGTGGACATGGTGTTCATGCCGGCCATCAGGATGGCAAAGCCCATCATGATCTTGCCCACGCCGCGCTTGCGGTCCTTGCCCAGCATGTACATCCAGATGCCGATGAAGCCCAGGATGGGGCTCCAGGCATTGGGGTTGAGCATCTGGGTGACGAAGTTGTCCCCTTCCAGACCGGACAGGGACAGAAGCCAGCCGGTGACGGTGGTGCCGATGTTGGCGCCCATGATGACGCCGATGGCCTGGTGCAGCTGCATCAGGCCGGAGTTGACAAAGCCCACGGCCATGACGGTGGTGGCGCCGCTGGACTGGATCACCGCGGTGACCACCAGGCCCAGCAGCAGGCCTTTGATGGGGGAGGAGGTCATCTTGCTCAGGATGCCCTGCAGTTTGTTGCCGGCGGTCTGTTCAAGGGCCTTGCCCATCATGTCCATGCCGTACAGGAACATGGCAATGCCGCCCATCAGACTGAACACATTGAAAATGCTCATACTGGGAAAACCTTCCGTTCTCTTATTTTTCTTTTCTGCGGAGCCTTTGGGCTCCGTGCTGCCCTAAGCAGCGCTATACCATTTCTTATTATAACGGTGCTGCGTACAGATGCGGTAGCAAGAGACGGTAAAGTGTTTGTAAAATTTGTGTAAAACCAGCCTGCAAAGGCACTTTTTGGGCATTTTTGGTGAAAATCTTGCCCGTTTTTTTACGAATTTTACAATTCCTTTTCATTTCGCCGCCCCATTTGACCGAAATTTTACGCCGATTGTACGGCGTCATGGTCGAAACCCGGGCCCCGGTTTTGCTACAATACCCTTGCGCCCGGAAGGACGGGCACGCCGCAGCGGGACGGTTGGAAAGAAACCCGCAGCGGATACTTTGCTACATGAAAATTGAGCAAAAAGGGAGAAGAAAGACAGTTATGAAACGTAAGATTGCTTTGGTTTGCGCCGCCGCCATGGCCCTGAGCCTGGCCGCCTGCGGCAACACCGCTTCCACCACTTCCGAGAGCACCGCCTCTGAGAGCACCGCCTCCGAGAGCACCGCTTCCGAGAGCAGCTCCGCTACCTCCGAAGCCGCCGGTGAAGAAGCCGCTGCCAGCGATTTCGACAATACCCAGGCCATCACCGTTATCACCCGTGAGGAAGGTTCCGGCACCCGCGGCGCCTTCATCGAGCTGACCGGCGTGGAAGAGAAGAACGATGCCGGCGAAAAGGTGGACAACACCACCCCCGGCGCCGCCACTCAGAACTCCACCAACGGTGTCATGACCACCGTGGCCAACGATGAAACCGCCATCGGCTACATCAGCCTGGGCAGCCTGAACGACACCGTCAAGGCTGTCACCGTGGGCGGCGTGGCCGCTTCCGCCGACACCGTCAAGGACGGCACCTACACCCTGGCCCGTCCCTTCAACATCGTCACCAACGGCGATGCCACCGACCCTGTGGCCGTTGACTTCATCAACTTCTGCATGAGCGCCGACGGTCAGGCCATTGCCACCGAGGATGGCTATATCGGCGCCGACGGCGCCGCCGCTTTCGAAGGCACCCAGCCTTCCGGCAGCATCACCGTGGGCGGTTCTTCCTCCGTCAGCCCCCTGATGGAAAAGCTCATCGAAGCCTATGAGGGCGTGAACCCCAACGCCAGCCTGGAACTGCTGACCACCGACTCCACCGTCGGCGTCTCCGGCGCTCTGGACGGCACCTACACCATCGGCATGGCTTCCCGTGAACTGAAGGATTCCGAAGTGGAATCCGGCGCCAAGGCCACCGTGTTGGCCCTGGACGGCATCGCGGTGGTTGTCAACCCCGCCAACCCCATCGAGGACCTGACCACCGACCAGATCAAGAGCATCTACACCGGTGAGACCACCACCTGGGACGCCATCCAGTAACCAAAACCTTGTAAAAGCGAATGGCCGTTGCCGCCCATCAAGCAGCGGCCATTCTTTTGGTAGAAATGTGAACCCTTTGACGGGCCCTTGCGGGTCCGCCCCCAAACAGGATTGGAGTATAGGAAAATGAGTACGAGAGTAGCCAACACAAAAGAAGTGGTGATGAAGTGGGTGTTCACCGCCTGCGCCTGCATTTCGATTTTGGCGGTGGGACTCATCTGCGTCTTTCTGTTTGCCAACGGCCTGCCCACCCTCTTCAAGATCGGACCCTTGAAGTTCCTTCTGGGCACCACCTGGAAGCCGGGCAACGACATCTACGGCATCCTGCCCATGATCCTGGGCAGCATCTACGTCACCGCCGGGGCCATCATCGTGGGCGTGCCCATCGGCCTGCTCACCGCCATCTACATGAGCCGGTTCGCCTCCAAGCGCATCAACAAGGTGCTGCTGCCCGCCGTTCAGCTGCTGGCCGGCATCCCCTCGGTGGTGTACGGCTTCTTCGGCATGGTGGTGCTGGTACCGGGCATTCAGGCAGTGCTGAAAACCGACTTCGTGCGCAAGACCCTGCACATCACCAACGGCAAGGGCATGAGCCTGTTCACCGCCAGCCTTTTGCTGGGCATCATGATCCTGCCCACCATCATCACGGTGAGCAAGACCAGCCTGGACGCCGTGCCCCAGAGCTACTACGAAGGCAGCCTGGCCCTGGGCGCCACCCATGAACGCAGCGTCTTCTTCACCGTGCTGCCCGCCGCCAAGAGCGGCGTGCTGTCGGCGGTGATCCTGGGCATCGGCCGCGCCATCGGCGAAACCATGGCCGTGGTCATGGTGGCCGGCAACCAGACCTGGATGCCCCAGGGGCTGTTCCAGGGCCTGCGCACCATGACGAGTAACATCGTCATCGAGATGGGCTATGCCGCCGACCTGCACCGGGAAGCCCTGATTGCCACCGGCGTTGTGTTGTTCGTATTCATTCTGCTCATCAACGTGAGCTTCAGTCTTGTGAAGGAGAGGGAGAAAAATGCCTGAGTCCACCATTACCACCGGGGCTCATACCGATGAATACAGCGCGTCCCGCGCCCAGCTGGTACCCCCGGCCAAAAACCGTGAAAACCGCACCGCCGCCCGCGTCTGGGCCCTGGTCATGCGGTGGCTGGTCCGCCTGGCCGCCCTGGTCACCGTGGCCGTTCTGATTTTCCTCATCGGCTACATCCTGGTCATGGGCATTCCCAACCTCAAGCCCAGCCTCTTTGCCTGGGAGTACAATTCCGAAAACGTCTCCCTCACCCCGGCCCTCATCAACACCATCCTGATGACCGCCTTCTCCCTTCTCATCGCCACCCCCCTGGGCATCTTCGCCGCCGTCTGGCTGGTGGAGTACGCCAAGCGCGGCAATAAACTGGTCAAGCTCGTCCGCCTGACCACCGAGACTTTGCAGGGCATTCCCTCCATCGTCTACGGCCTGTTCGGCATGCTGTTCTTTGTCACCCAGCTCAAATGGGGCTACTCCCTCATCGCCGGCGCCTTCACCCTGTCCATCATGGTGCTGCCGGTCATCATGCGCACCACCGAGGAAGCCCTGCTGGCCGTGCCCGATTCCTACCGGGAAGGCAGCTTCGGCCTGGGCGCCGGCAAGCTGCGCACCGTCTTCAGCATCGTGCTGCCCTCCGCCATGCCCGGCATCCTGTCCGGCGTCATCCTGGCCGTGGGCCGTATCGTGGGCGAAACCGCAGCCCTGATCTACACCGCCAGCACCGTGGCAGCCATCCCCACCAGCGTGTTCAGCTCCACCCGTACCCTGGCCGTGCATATGTATATGCTGTCCAACGAAGGCCTGCATGTGGGCGAAACCTACGGCACCGCCGTGGTGCTGCTGGTGCTGGTGCTGGTCATCAACGCCCTGTCCAGCTTTGTGGCAAGCAAACTTGCGAAAGGAAACTGAGTGACGATGAATAAATTTGAAGTCTCCAACATGGATTTGTACTACGGAAACTTCCATGCGCTGAAAAACATCAATATTTCCATCCCCGAAAAAGAGATCACCGCCTTCATCGGACCTTCCGGCTGCGGCAAGTCCACCTTCCTCAAAAGCCTGAACCGGATGAACGACCTGGTGGAAGGCTGCCGCATCTCCGGTGACATCAAACTGGACGGCGTGGACATCTACAAGGACAAGATGGACGTGAACGTGCTGCGCAAGCGGGTGGGCATGGTCTTCCAGAAGCCCAACCCCTTCCCCATGAGCATCTACGACAACATCGCCTACGGCCCCCGCACCCACGGTGTGCGCAGCAAGGCCCAGCTGGACGAGATCGTGGAAAAGAGCCTGCGGGGCGCTGCCATCTGGGACGAAGTCAAGGACCGCCTGAACAAGAGCGCTCTGGGCATGTCCGGCGGCCAGCAGCAGCGTCTGTGCATCGCCCGCGCCCTGGCCGTGGAGCCCGAAGTGCTGCTGATGGACGAACCCACCAGCGCCCTGGACCCCATCTCCACTTCCAAGGTGGAGGAGCTGGCCATGGACCTGAAAAAGGACTACACCATCATCATCGTCACCCACAACATGCAGCAGGCGGCCCGTATCTCGGACAAGACGGCCTTCTTCCTGCTGGGTGAACTGGTGGAGATGGGCCCCACCGAGCAGGTCTTTGCCACGCCCGTGGACAAGCGCACCGAAGATTACATTTCCGGCCGTTTCGGCTGATACAAGGGGGAAAGATTGCATGCCTACCAGCAGCCGTAAGATTTATGATGAAGAGCTGTTGCAGCTCGATACCATGCTGGCCCGGATGGGCCATGCGGCGGGCGGCGCCATCGAAAGCGCCCTCACCGCCCTCAAAACCGGCGACATTGAACTGGCCCGCAGCGTCATTGCCCGGGACAGCGAGATCGACGCCGCGGAACACGAAGTGGAACACCGCTGCCTGACCCTGTTTTTGCGCCAGCAGCCGGTGGCCAGCGACCTGCGCAAGGTGTCCACCGCCCTGAAGATGGTCACCGACATCGAGCGCATCGCCGACCAGGCCTCGGACATTGCCGAGATCATCCTGCATCTGCATGTGGACGCCGCCACCACCGTGGGCGTGATGGAGGACATCTACCGCATGGGTGACCTGGTGCTGAAGATGGTCAAACAGTCCATCGGCGCCTATGTGCAGGTAGACCTGGCCAGCGCCGCCGAGGTCATTGCCAAGGACGATGTGGCCGACGCTTCCTTCAACCGCATCAGCGGCGAGATCGCCCACTACATTGCCCAGAACCCCAACGAGGCCGAGACCGCCCTGGATCTGTTCATGATCACCAAGTATCTGGAACGTCTGGGTGACCACGCCGTCAACGTGGCCGAATGGGTCGAGTTCCTCAAGACCGGCGTGCACAAATCCCGCAAGATTGTGTAATACGCCCCTGCCATACCATTCTCTTATTTTTCCTATACCAACCGGAACGGGACTTTGCGCATGCAGGGTCCCGTTTCGGCTTTTGGGGCAAAATGCTTGTGATTTTGGCCGGAGTTGAGTATACTGGAACCAGACAGAACGAAAGGGGGAATCCGGATGGAAGAAAGCAGCCGGCCCAAAACCACCGATCACCGCACCCTGCTCATCGTGGACGACGACGAGTTCAACCGCGCCATTCTGGACAACCTGTTTGCGCCCTATTACACCATACGGGAAGCGGAAAACGGCCGCCTGGGCCTGGAGGCCATCCTGGCCGACCCCGACGCCATCAGCGCCGTGCTGCTGGACGTGGTCATGCCCGAGATGGACGGCCTGCAGGTGCTGCAGCGGCTGAAGGAGGAGGACCTGTTGCAGAAACTGCCGGTGTTCCTCATCACCGCCGAAGCCCGGGACGAAGTCATGCGGGAAGCCTACCGCCTGGGGGTCATGGACGTGATCAGCAAGCCGGTGGTGCCCTATGTGGTGCTGCGGCGGGTGCAGTCGGTGGTGGAACTGTTTGAGGCCCGCCGCCGCCTGAGCAACACGGTGGAGATCCAGCAGTCGGAACTCATGCGCCGGGCCCGGCAGATCGCCGAGCTGAACATGGGCATGCTGGAAGCCCTGTCCACCGCCATCGAATTCCGGGACGGGGAATCCGGCGAGCATGTCCGGCGCATCCACCACATCACCAAGATGCTGCTCAGCGACACCCGCCTGGGCCGGGGCATCAGCGATGCGGAGATCGAGCTCATCGCCACCGCCTCCATCATGCACGATGTGGGCAAGATTGCCATTCCGGACGCCATCCTGAACAAGCCCGGCAGGCTCACCCCCGAAGAATACGAGATCATGAAGACCCACACCATCCGCGGCGCCGAGATGCTGGAGCGCATCCCCCAGCTGCGGGACAACGAAGCCTACCCTTACGCCTACGACATCGCCCGCCACCACCACGAACGGTGGGACGGCCGGGGCTATCCCGACGGGCTCAAGGGGGAGGAAATCTCCGTCTGGGCCCAGGTGGTCTCTTTGGCCGACGTGTACGACGCCCTGAGCTGCAAGCGGGTGTACAAGAAGGCCTTTGACCGGGAAACCGTGCTGGAAATGATCCGCACCGGCCAGTGCGGGGTGTTCAACCCCGACCTGCTGGAAGCGTTTTTTGCGGTGGAGCCCCGGCTGCACCGCCTGTACGAAACCAACAAGGAGGAATGACCATGGACCTTATGCGCAAACAGCGCCTGCAGGACGCGGGCATTGATGTGGACAGCGCCCTGGAACGCTTTATGAACAACGAGGCCCTGCTGGAACGGTTTCTGGGCAAGTTCCCGGCGGACCCCAACCACGACCGGCTGGCCCAGGCCATTGCCGCCGGCGACCGGGAAGGGGCCCTGACCGCCGCCCACACCATGAAGGGGGTGTGCGGCAACCTTTCCATGACCGCCCTGTTTGAGCTGCTCACCCGCCAGGTGGCCGCCTTCCGGGCCGACGACTGGGACGGCGCCGTGGCCATGATGCCGGAGCTGGACCGGATGTACGACGGTCTGTGCGCGGCCATCGCCTCATGAGCGCCCGGCTGATGGCCGCCCCCGGCGAGGTCCCGGCGGAGCTGGCCCGGATGGTGCAGGCGCTGGTGCAGCCGGGGCGCACCGCCCTGGTGGCGGTGGACGGGCGCTGCGGCAGCGGCAAGACCGCCCTTGGCACCGCCCTGGGCCGGATGTTCGGCTGCCCGGTGGTACATACCGACGACTACTACCTGCCCTTTACCCGCCGTGCCCGGAACTGGAGGGAGGTCCCCGCGGCCAATATGGACTTTGACCGGCTGCGCGCCGAGGTGCTGGACCCTTTGCGGGCCGGCAAAGACGGGGTATACCGGGCCTACGACTGCCACGCCGACTGCTTTGCGGACGAGGAGCCCCTGCCCGCCGGACCGCTGCTGGTGCTGGAAGGCAGCTACAGCCACCACCCCGACCTGGGCGGATATGACCTGACCGTCTTTGTCACCTGCCCGGCTGCCTGCCGGGAACAGCGGCTGCGCACCCGGGAAGGGGAACACTACGAGATGTTCCGCAGCTGCTGGATTCCCCTGGAAGAGGGCTACTTTGCCCGGTACGGGGTGGAGAACAAGGCCGACTGCGTGGTGGATACCGGCGCCGACGGCCGCTGAACAACCGAAGAAACACCAACACAGGACCCGCCTTCTCCGGCGGGCCTTTTTTATGCTCCTCCAAAACCGAAAAACAGAAAAAATATATTGAAAAACAATAAAAAACACTTGCAAAACGATATGACCTGTGGTATGGTAGTGCTAAGCTGAAAACAGAAAGGGGAAGGTTTCATGCCAAAGAAGACCCCCGCCGCAACGCGGGACAAAAGCATTGCCTTAAGCCAGTTCAGCACCCTGTGCATGGGGGTGATCTGCCTGATCATGGTGGGCTGCGGCCCCCAGCTGGTGGACTGGGCCCTGCGGGACTACACCGGCAGCGCCGCGCTGACCATGCTGCGGGGCGGGCTGCTGGGCCTGGGGTATGTGTGTGCGGTGCTGGCCTTTGCCATGCTGTACAACCTCTACCGGTTCCTGGGCCGTATCCAGAAAGGCACCGTCTTTGTGCGGGCCAATGTGACGGCTTTGTGGCGCATCAGCTGGTGCTGTGCCGGGGCGGCCTTCCTGTGCACCCCCACGGGGCTTTTGCTGCGTCTGCCCTTCGTCTTTTCCTTGGGGCTGTGCGCCGGGTTCATGGCGCTGATCGTCCGGGTCATCATGAATGCCTTCCGCCAGGCGGTGGAGATGCAGGAAGAACTGGACCTGACGGTGTAAAGGAGAACGGGAATGTCCATATATGTGAATCTGGATGTGATGATGGCCCGGCGTCACGTGGGGGCAGGGGAGCTGGCCGAAAAAATCGGCATCACCCCCGCCAACCTCTCCATTCTGAAAAACAACAAGGCCAAGGCGGTGCGGTTCTCCACCTTGGAAGCCCTGTGCCGGGAACTGGACTGCCAGCCCGGCGACCTGCTGGAATACCGGCCCGACGACGGCGCCGACTGATACCGAGATAATACAGAAGGTAATATTATGCAAGAATATAACAAAGAGGGCGCGGCGCGTCCCCTCTATTCAAGTGCGCCACAAAATCTGCCCGCGGAACTTCCCGCATCCCCCAGACCCCTGCCCGGCAGCCCCCTTCTGTGGGGCGGGGCGGCGATAATCAGCTATCCCCTGGCCTGGTACTACACCAAGTATGTGCTTATGGGAGCTATGCGGGGACCGGCCTACACCGTCTTCACCTGTCTGTTCCTGTTGGCGGTGGAGCTGTTCAGCCGGGCTCTGGGGCGCAAGGGCAGCCGGGAAACCTGGTTCTGGGGGGCCTGCTGGCTGGCCCAGAGTCTGGCCCTGAGCGTCTACGGCCTCCACGAAGATGTGCTCCAGCTCTGGCAGATGCTGGCCTGGCACCTGTCGGCGGTGTATTTTGTGCTCTGCCGCACCGGCATGCAGGCTGCGGGCAAGGCCAACGCCATGGTGGTCATCGATGTGCTGGCCGGGGTGTTCGTGCTGCCCTGGACCGGATTCTTCCTGCGGCTGCGGGCCCTGTGGACCGGGGCACGCACCTGCCTGAAAGGCCGGGTGCGCTCCCGCCGCCGGATATGGGAAGCCCTGGCCGGGGTGGCGCTGGCCCTGGTGCTGGCGTGGTACGCGGCAGCCCAGCTGGCCGTGGCGGACGAGACCTTCGGCAAGATGGTGGAAGGGCCGCTGCACCCCCTGCGCTGGCAGTGGGACGGGGTGGAACTGCTGTACCTGATCTGTTCCATCCCGGTGGGCATGTGGCTGTTCGGCCTGGTGGGCAGCGGCCTGCGCCGCAGCGCCCCGCCCCTGACCGAAGCCGAATTTTACCGCGGCCTTTCCCGCGTGCCCCGGCTGCCCGCCGTCACCGCCAACCTGGCGGTGGGGGCCCTGTGCGGGGTGTATGCCCTCTTCTTCGGGGTGCAGTGCGGCGAGTTCGCCGCCGCCCTGGGAGCACCCCTGCCCCTGGCCGCGGTGGAAGCCTCCCGCTTTGCGGTGGATGGCTTCTGGGAACTGTGCCGGGTGCTGGTGCTGGACTTCGGGGTGCTGGGCGCCCTGCACTTCCTCAGCCCCGCCCCGGTGGACCGCCCCGGCCGCCGTCGGGTGCTGCTCACCCTGTTCTGCGCCTTCGGTCTGGGCTTCGTGGGCCTGGCCGCCGCCAAGCTGGGGGTGTACATCCGGCTGTGGGGGCTTACGCCCCGGCGGATGATCTCCGCCTGGTGCCTGGCGGTGCTGGGGCTGGCCGCCGTGCTGGCCCTGGTGCGGCTGTGGCGCCGGCTGCCCGCGGTGCGCATCTGGGTGCTGGCGGCGGCGGTGAGTTTCTGCGTGCTCTGCGCCGTTGATGTGGAAAAAATCTGTGTGATGGACCATCTGGCCCGGGTGCAGGCCGGCACCGCGGCGGAGCTGGACTGGAACCTGCTGGATGAATGTCTCAGCGGCCGCCCGGATCTGGTCCACTCGGTGCAGGATATCGCCATGGATCTGACTGCCGAACAGCGGCAGGATCTGGAATCCTATTTCGGAATCTGGCATTGATTGCAACAAAACATCCCCGCCCTCTGTGCTGGCAGAGAGCGGGGATGTTCCTGTTTGACAGGGTCAGGCGATGCGGTCAATCTGCACCTGATAGAAACGCAGGGTGGACCCTTCCTCCTGGTAGATGCGGTAGTCCACATCCTCCAGGGGGACGGTCACGTCCAGAGACAGGCTCAATGTTCCCGCGGCGGGATCCAGAGGCGCGGAAGCCAGAATTTCCATCTCATCCTGGTACCCCCGGGTGATCTGGAACTGGGCCTGGCAGCCGGGATCGGCGGCGTAGGTGAGGGTCACGGTATACTGCCCGGCACCCAGGTCGTCCCCCGGTCCGGTCATGGCGTACCCTGGGTCGGGGGCTGTCTGCACAAAGGCCCCGGCGGAATCATAGCGGCCGTCCACGCTGAGCTCGTTGCAGCCGGCCACCAGGATGCGGGTGCGGATGTACAGGTTGCGGCCGGCAGGAATATCGATGTAGCGCGGCTTCTCGCCAAGAGATTGCAACTGCTCTTCCAGCCAGGTCAGGTCGGCGGGGTCCTGGGCCGCCACCGACTGCAGGATCAGGTCCCGGTCGGCGGCGCTGGCCAGCAGTTTGCGCAGATGCAGGTTGTCGTCCCGGTAATACTCGAAGGCAGACCCCGGGGAGGTGTTGGCCCGGGCCGCAAAGGTGGATTGCAGGGGATGGTACAGAGCGGGCCAGCGGGCCACCACTGCCTCGGTGATGGGGGTGGCATACAGGTAGCTGACGCACTCGGTGGTTTTCAAGCCGCCGTACCAAAGAATCACAGAGCCGGTGTACAGACAGCAGACCACCCCGGCGGCTGCCCCGGCCAGCCGCAGTCCGCGGCGTTGAACCAGCCGGGGCAGGTAAAAGCCCACGGCGGTGCTCATGGCAGCGGCGCCCCAGGCGTTGTACCGGGCAATCCCGGCCATGCCGCAGTTGATGTTGGCCATGAAGGAACAGCCGAACAGCATGCCGGCCATGGCCAGCAGCATCAGCGGATACCGCCAGACATGCCGGCACAACGCCGGAACCAGCAGCAGGACAGCCACAAGCAGCAGAGGCCCGAAGTAGGGCAGAAGACCGAAATTCAGGTCCAGGAAATAGGCGACCAGCTGCCGCAGCACGGTGCCGTCCCAAAAGTCGGCAATCTCGTTGCTGTGGGAGGCCGTCAGGTTGATGCTGCCGCAGATGGAATAGTTGTAGGCAAAGGGCACCAGTCCCGGCAGATAACAGCAGGCGTAGAGCAGAATCTCCTTCCAACGGCCCAGGACGGAGCGCAGACGGGCGCCGCCCGGAGCCTGCCGGAACAGACCCGCCAGATATTCGGCAATCATGACCAGACCCAGGGCCAGGGCACAGGGATTCATGGTCCCGGCCAGGGAGATGAGCAGCGCGGCGCGGTGACGCCGGTTGGTCACCCAGCACCAGCAGGCCAGGGCCACAAAGGCAAACAGAAAGGTTTCGGCACTGGCCCACTCAAAATAGAACAGGATGGGATTGATGCCCAGCAGCAGGGTCATCAGCACCCGCTGGGCCAGGCGCAGTCGGGTACGGTCGGTAAAGACCAGGATCAGCACCAGGGCAAACAGCACAAAGTTGGTGTAGCAGAATGTACCGTACAGAGGCAGCTTCAGCAGCTGCAGAATCCACAGGGCGGGCACGCAGCAGGCAGAGTAGGTGGGAAAATACCAGGGCACCACGTCTCCGTTGGCCAGCACATACCCGGACCCGGCAAAGCTCTGGTAGTTGGAGGCCCAATCGGGAAACCATTCCCGGGCCAGGGCCAGTTCCTCGCCGCTGACAAAACCGTTGCCGTCATGGGCCAGGGACACGGTGGTCAGGGAATAGCTGGCCGCCTCGCCGATGAAAAAGGTGCCGGTCTGCACACAGCCCACAAACAGGAACACAAGATAGACCGCCAGCACAACGGCACACAACACCTCTGCCGCCCGCTTTCTTGCGGGGGAAGAACCAATGAAACGTGACATAAGCTCAGTCATCCGTCAACGGTCAAAGGTGGTGTACAGGGTGGTGGACCAGGTCTCGCCCTTGGCCAGGCTGGCGGCACAGGGGCGCTGCTCCCAGTCGATGGGGCCGTTTTCCTCCCCGGGCAGGCTCTGCCAGGGCTCAATGCAGACAAACCGCACCGGCTTGGCCTTGGCGGACCAGATCAATACGTAGGGGTAGCCCTCAATGTTGCAGGAAACCTTGCGCCCGGTGTCCTTCTCCACAATGGCCAGGTTGGCGCTGCGCAGATTCACCATGCAGAAGCTGTCGTTGGCAAACAGGTCGTCGGTCAGAGGAATGGTTTTGGTGTTGCGGGCCAGATAGTAGAAGTCCCGCCCGTTCAGCAGGCCGTTGGGCAGGCAGCTGAGACACAGGGGGCTTTCCAGCTCGTCAAAGCGGAACTCGTAATCGGTGGTGGTGTGCTGGTCGTCAAAGGGGATGGCAAAGGCCGGATGGTACCCGATGCCGAACCGCAGCTGCTCCTCCACGGGATTCTCCACCGTCAGGGTGTGGCAGACCGTCTTGCCGGAAAGGGTGAAGGTGGAGCGCAGCACAAAGGCGTAGGGCCATTTCTGCAGGGTCTGGGCATCGGAGACCAGCTCAAAGACCAGAGAATCCGCCGTCTGGTTCACCAGGGTGTGCTCCACGTCCCGGGCAAAGCCGTGCTGGCCGCCGGCATATTCCACACCCTTGGCCAGCATCTTGCCGTCGGTGAGCTTGCCGGTGTAGGGGAACAGGATGGGCGCATGCCGGTTCCAGACTTCGGGGTCCGCCTGCCACAGCATTTCCGCCCCGGTGTGTTTGTTGATGACGCTGACCGCCTCGGCGCCGTGGGTGTCCACGGTCAGGCGGAGATCGGCGTTTTCGATGGTATACCGCATAATGATTTTACCCCCAAGCATTTTTTTTCAGTATACCCCAAATCCCCGCAAATGGAAAGAGGACCCGGCCGGGATTTTTCCGGCCTTCGCACACCACGGCGGAAAAGGTCATATTCTGTTGGCAGGGAGGTGTTACCTATGCCGACTGGCAGTATATGGATTGCGGCGGCCCTGGCCGAACAGGCCGCGCCGCTGGCGGGAGTGCGGGTGACCGTGCTGGACGAGACGGGCGTGCCTGTTGCCCGCCTGGAAACCGGGGAAGACGGCACCGCCGTGCAGGATAACCTGCCGGCGCCGGATCGTTCCTACAGCCTGGAGGAGAACAATACCACGGTGAGGCCCTATGCGGTGTACGATCTGGTGGCCGAAAAGGACGGCTGGCAGACGGTGCGGCTGACCGGCGTGCAGGTGTTCGACGGCCAGGAGACGGTGGCCCGGATGAACTTTCTGCCTGCGGATGTCGCCGTGGCCACCGCGGGCATCGTGGCGGAAAGCAATGTGGACATTCCGCCCCACCCGCTGTTTTCGGGGCGGGGCGGCAGCGGCCCTGCCCCGGCGGGCAACTGTCCGGGGGCACGGGTGCTCACCGAGGTGGTCATCCCCAAAACCATCACGGTGCATCTGGGCCGCCCCACCGAATCCGCCCGCAATGTCACCGTGCCGTTTCAGGCGTATATCGCCAATGTGGCCTCCGGCGAAGTCTATCCCACCTGGGCGGGACAGGCGCAGCCACGCCTAAAAGGTCCAGTGGATTTCCACCGTGCGGGGCGCGTCCTTTCCGGCGGGGGGAAACACCCGCACCTGCGCCACCAGCAGACTGACCAGGGCCCGGTCCAGCTCGGGCAGGGCGGCGGCCTCGGTCAGCCGCTTTCGCACCGCGGCCCGGCGGGTTTCGGCGTCGGGCTGGGCCTCCAGGGCCTGCAGCCGCTGTTCCAGTTGGGCAATCTGCCGGTGAAACCGCCGGTTCATGGATAAGAACTCCTCTTCCGCCAGCAGCCCGCCGCACTTGTCCAGATACAGGTTTTCCAGGGCGGTGCGCCGGCGGTCCAGCTCGCTTTGCAGACGGGGCTTCTCGGCCCGGCGGGCTTTTTCTTCGGGCAAAGGCGGATACAGGGCCGGGTTCTCCGGGTGCAGAAAAGGCCCCAGGTGCTGCCGGATGCGCTCCAGCACCGCTTTTTCCAGTGCCGCCGCGGGCAGATAAGGCTGCCCGGGGCAGAGTGTTTTGTCCAGCAGGGCGGTGCGGCACCGGAAATACCGCACCCGTTGCCCGTCCTTCCCCACATGGCCGGAAGCGGTCTGCTCCATGACACGGCCGCAGAGGCCGCACACCACCTTGCCCGCCAACGGATGCACGGTTCCGCCGGTGCCGCTGCGGGCCCGGCTGTGCAGCATGGCCTGGACCCGGTCGTACTCGGCAGGGGAGATGAGAGCCTCGTGGGTGCCGGGGACCACGATCCAGTCCGACCGGGGCAGCCAGACGGTTTTGTCCGACTTGTAGCTCACCCGCCGGTGCCGCCCCTGTTCCAGCTCCCCCGCATAGGTGCGGGTGGTCAGCAGCCGATGGATGGTGGCCTTGGTCCAGCGTTCGTTTCCGGTATCTTCTTTATAATAAGGTAAACGGCCTGCTTCCCGCCGGTAACGGCCCGGCGAGGGCAGGCCCTCTTCGTTCAAAAGGCGGGCGATGCGGGCACAGCCGTACCCCGAAAGATACAGCCCGAATATCCGCCGGACCACCCGGGCGGCAGGTTCGTCCACGATCAGCCGGTTGTGGTCGGCGGAGTCCTTGGCATAGCCGTACAGGGCAAAGGCGGCGATGTACTGCCCGGTCTTGCGTTTGTGGGTCAGCACCGAGCGTACATTGGCGGACAGATCTTCCAGATACCACTCGTTGATCAGCCCGTTGATCTGGCGGCTTTTCTTGCCCGCGGTGTCGGCGGTGTCGGCGTGGTCCACCACCGCAATGAGCCGGATGCCCCACAGGGGAAACAGCCCGTGCAGGTATTTTTCCACCAGTTCCATGTCCCGGGTGAACCGGGACAGCGTCTTGACCAGAATCACATCAAACGCGTGCCCCCGGGCGGCCTCAAGCATCCGGTTGAACCCCGGCCGGGTGCGGTCCATGCCGGAATAATCCTCGTCGGTGTAGACTTCCGCCACCGCATACCCGTGCAGCCGGGCGTATTCCAGCAGCATGGCCCGCTGGTTCTGGATGCTTTCGGATTCCTGCGCGCCGCCGGACAGGTTCTCGTCCTCCTTGCTCAGCCGGCAGTAGATGGCGGCTTTCATGCCGAAGCCTGCCTGGCTGCCATGCGCAGCCAGGTATCGGCCAGCTGCTGCAGGGTTTGTGCACGATGGGACAAATCGGCGGAAAAAACTTCCTCAATATGCAGCTCTCGGTTTGCCATAACGCCCTCCTTTGCCGAAAAAAGATGCAATCCCCTGTAATGGGTATGTGCGGCGCGGCGATAACATGCCAAAAGTTGCAAAAAGATTACAATTGTAGAAAAATACTAAAAATTTCAATAAAATAAAGATTTTTTATGCGTTGCGATCAAAATGTGATGATTTTGTGACCGAGTTGTGACCAAGCGAGTATATAATGAGGACATAAAGTCATGGATTGCACCGTTAGGGGCAATAAATGAAGGGTGCATACACCCGGAAAGGAGTATTCCATGGACAAGTTATGGTACAAAGCACGCCGCGTGATCAGCATGGTGCTGGTCTTCGCGATGCTGGCTTCCATTACGCCCATCCAGGTCTTCGCGGAAGGCGAAGATACAGGCGTCCCTGCCACCACAGGGGAAGTCAGTGATGTGACAACGGAAAGTGTGCCGGAGGCTGATCCGGTACCGGAACCCGATCCGGAGCCGGTGGTTGAATCCGAACCCGCTCCGGAGCCCGAACCTGAACCGGAGCCCGGCCACCCAGCCGGAGACTGCCCCGGCCACCCAGCCGGAGACCGCTCCGGCCACCCAGCCGGAGACTGCCCCGGCCACTCAGCCGGAGACCGCCCCGGCCACCCAGCCGGAGACTGCCCCGGCCACCCAGCCGGAGACTGCCCCGGCCACCCAGCCGACAACTGATTCGGTTCCTGCGGCTGATCCGAACAATACACCTGACGCCAACCAGCCCGTTGTGCTGGATGAACCTGTGGTGTATACCGTTACCTTCGAGTACGGCTACGATTATGACAATAATCCGGAGACGGCGGACATTATTGTCGAACAGGAAATTCAGGCAGGGAAAGACGCCATTGCTCCCGAAATTCCCGACCGTCAAGGGTATACATTCAAGGGATGGGACCAGACGTTTACCAATGTGCAGTCCGATCTGACCGTGAAGGCGCAGTGGGAAGAAATTTCCACCGCCACAGTCACGGTACATTACCAGTATGCCAACGGAACGGAAGCTGCCCCCGATTACAAGGAAACCGTTATCATCGGTCAGCCTTATAACAAAGCGATTCCGATCCCCGCAATCACGGGGTATACTCCGAATCCGGCAGAACTGGTCTTCAATGAGACTGCCGTTACAGGCAATCTGGAGCGAACTGTCACCTATCAGGGTGATCAAGTCTCTTACACGGTCAACTGGTATCAGCAGAACGTGGACAATGATGGGTACACGCTGTCCAAAACCCAAAATTGTACGGGCACTGCAGGCGAAACGGCGACGGAACCTGAAAATGTGCAGTACGAAGGTTTTACCAAGGGTGCAGTTCCGCAGCTGACCATTGCGGCGGACGGCAGCACCGTGGTTGAAATCTACTTCACCCGCAACAGCTATACGCTGACTTGGAACACGGACGGCGGCAGCTACGTTGCGCCGGTCAACTACAAGTATGGCGCAACGGTTGTGCGGCCTGAAAATAATCCCACCAAACTGGGCTATGCCTTTGTGGATTGGATTGATATGCCTGCCACGATGCCCGCCGAAGACACGGTTGTGACGGCAGAGTGGAAGCCCAATGAGCAGGCTTCGTATACCATTGTGTATTGGGGCGAAAGCCTTAAAGGTGAAGGCGAATATGAGTTTTTTGATAGTGAAATCAAGAGTGGCCCGGTTGGAAGTCAGGTTACTGACTATGCGACAAACCCGGCCAGGATTGATCTGCCTTCCGGATTAGATAGCAAGGGCTTCGTTCTTGACAGTGAGAAAACTCAGCCTGTTACCATTGATGCCAGCGGGACAACCGTTATGAGCGTCTACTTTAAGCGGGTCGAATTTACGGTAAAATTCTATCTGCAGAGTGGGTATTCATGGCGAGAAAAGGAAGATCTCCGTATTACAGCAAAATATGGAGAAGACGTTTCCGCAATCTGGAATGACGATGCACATAGTGCCTACATGTGGTATACGTCGCAAAGTTGCAGAACCAGCGTCGGTGCCATGAAAACGATGCCCGCTGAAAATTTGAACCGGTATGGCAAGCGCACATATACGGAAACAATCTATTACAAAGTGGAGAATCTTGCGGGTAACGGGTACGAAACTTATATGACTGGCCTGTTGCCAGACAGTTGGACCATAAACGAAGGCGACATTATTGAAATCGAAGGTTTCGAATATGACAGGATGGATACACGGAATAGTATACTCTACTATGACCGCCTGAGTTATGATGTTGTATTCGAAAACTGTATGCCAATTCGTAACAAAACGTTACGATATCAGGCCAAACTTACGAATGCAAACCCTGGAACCCCACAGCCGCCAACAACCGTTGAAAGCGATTATATCTTCGGCGGTTGGTACTATGACCCTGCTGGGCTGGATCCTGTGGATTGGAACTTGGATACCATGCCTGCGCATAACATACAGGTATACGCTGTCTGGAAAAAGCCAACCTATACAGTAACGTTTGAACCTGATTGCCAGGGCGTTACCATACCGCCGATGACGGTTGAAAAGGGGAGCACAATCCAGTTGCCAGAACCCGATGCATCTTGGAACAAAGGGGAAGGATATACCTTTGTCGGTTGGTATAAAGATTCCTCGTTCCAGAATCTGTTTGTGGAAAAACAACAGATTGTAAGCAATATGACCCTGTACGCAAAATGGGATTACAGCGGAACCTGCACCTATATTATCGAGGCTAGGGACCCTGCAGGTAATCCCATCAAAGATGCAGATGGCAATCCGATTACCGTGACAAGAACCGCGGAAGCCGGTTCGTATGTGACAGTTGTGGCGCCCGAAATCCCCGGATATACACCCGAGGTTCCTAGTCAGTCTGTGAAGATTGAGACGCCGGGCCAGGTGGTTACCTTTACTTACACCAAGAAAGAGGCCTGGACCGCCACGGCGCGGTACATTGATACAGCGGGCAACACGATCAAAATTGACGGAGCACCTGTAGAAAATACGACTGTTTCCGTCACCGACGCCGATTCTTATGTGTTCTTTGCCAAGGCAATCCCCGGCTACCGTGCGCAGTACGCTGCTTTGACGGCAACCCGGGATGAAGACACGGTTACCTTTGTGTATGAGGCAATTGCCAATCCTGCCTACACCATTCAGTATAAGGATAAAGATACCGGAAAGGTGCTGGGTACAGACAGTAGATCGGATACCCCGCGTGGAAAATTTGTCAATGTTGATCTTGATGCACAGCCTGAATTCGAAGGCTATGAAGTTGTCAGCGCCAGCAGCGGCTACGCCAGCGAAAATCTGGTGGTGTATGTCTACTATAAGGCAACCGTACGCAATTACATCGTGCACTACTATCTGCAGGGCACAACAACAACAGTCGCGCCGGATGAATCCGGAGAGGCACAGGTCGGAACAAACCTGAACACTGTTGTGAATCCGTTGGTCAAGACCATCTCCGGTTATACGGTTGTCGATGCTGATTATGACAACTTCGTGATCACCGCAGATGGACTCAACGAATTCATCGTGTACTACACCCAAAATCAGTATACGCTGACCATCAACTATGTGTATGCGGAAGACATCCCGGATACGTCCCTGGCCGGCAAAACGGCGCATGATTCTTATGTGGATGAAAAGCTTACTTACAACGCACCGTATAGTGTAACAAGCCCGACGATTTCCGGCTACACGGCGGATAAGCCTACGGTTTCCGGTACCATGCTCGATCACAATGTCACGGTAACCGTAACCTACAGCGCCAACGCAAATACTCCCTATGTCATCCAGCACTTCAAGCAGAACCCGGACGGCAGCTATCCTGCCGATCCCAGTGATACAGACTCCATGACCGGTACCACCGGACAGACCGTTACCACCAAAGGACAGGTAAGGATGTATGAAGGCTTTACCTATGCTCCTGATGCGGTTGGCACTGTTACCAGCGGAACGATCACGGGTGATGGATCTCTGACCCTGAAGCTGTACTACACCCGGAATGAGCATACCGTCACCTACGAGTATGAAGGAACTGTTCCGGATGGAGCTGGATCGCTTCCGGCAGAAAAGTCTTACAAATACGATGAACCGGTTTCCATCGCTCCGGCCCCCACCACACCGGCCGGTTATACCTTCAGCGGGTGGAGCATTGAAGAAGCGTTCAACATGCCCGACGAAGACGTAGTCATCAAGGGCAGCTTCAAGGCCAATGGTGACACGCCGTACACTGTCGAGTATTACGTGCAGAACATCGAAGATGACGACTATACGCCGGAATCGACCAAGACCGAAAAAGGCGAGACCGGGTCCGAAGCGATCGTTGTGCCGAAACAGCGAGACGGCTTTGAGATCAACGAAGAAAAATCTTTGCTGAAGGACAAGATCGCCGGCAATGGTTCCACCGTTCTCAAAGTCTACTATGACCGCATCAAGTATGAGGTTAAGTATCAGTATACCGGAGACGTCCCTGCGGATGCGAGCGAAGAGCCCGCTGACGAGTCCCACAAGTACGGCAAGAATGTGGAAGTGGCACCTCCCGCTACGGCGGCCGGTTATACCTTCTCCGGATGGACGACCGAAGACGTGACGGTTACGAATGGAACTTTTGATGTTCCTGCCAAGGATGTCACTTTCACCGGTTTCTTCACAGCCCAGAGCGGCATTGCCTACAAGGTAGAGCATTACAAGCAGGCTTTGAACGGCACCTATCCCACCACACCCAGCGAAACGGAAAAGCTGACCGGTACCACCGGCGAGACCGCTACCGCGCAGGCGAAGACCTACACCGGCTTCACCTATGATCCCAGTGTGGAAGGCACCGTGACCGAAGGCACCATCAAGGGCGACGGCAGCCTGACTCTGAAGCTGTACTACACCCGCGACGAGTTCAAGGTTACCTATGCTTACAGCCAAACTGCACCCGAGGGCGCAGCCGCTGCTCCGGCAGAAGCAACCTACAAGTATGAAGAATCTGTGAATGTGGCCGCGCAGCCTGAACTGGACGGCTATACCTTCCACGGCTGGACCACAGCGGATGTGCCTGTTGTTGAAGGCGCGTTCACCATGCCCGCCAAGAATGTGGCCTTCACCGGTTACTTCACTGCCAACACGAACACCCCGTACACGGTGATTCATTATCTGGAAACCTTGGATGATGGCGTGTTTGCGCAGGAAGACATGTATACCAAATACGGAACCACCGGCATGGAGGCTACTGCCACGCCGAATTCTTACACCGGCTTCACCTATGATCCCGATGTGGAAGGTACCGTTACCGAAGGTATCATCAAGGGCGACGGCAGCCTGGTTCTGAAGCTGTACTATACTCGCAATACCTATGATGTATCTTACAGCTACACGGGTACCGTTCCCGCCGGTGCAGGCGACGTGCCCGCAACGAAACCGTACAAGTTTGGCGAAACCGTAAATGTGGAACCTGCCCCCGCCACGCCGGATGGCTATACCTTCAATGGCTGGAGCCAGCAGAACGCCACCTTTACCATGCCGGCAAACGATGTGGTGATCACCGGTTCCTTTACGGCAAACGGTGATACCAAGTATACGGTGGAGTATTATTATCAGAATATCAATGATGATAACTACACCAAGAACGACGACGAAACCGAAGAACTGACCGGTCAGACGGATACCGAGGCGACCGCGCCGACCCCTGATAAAACCGGCTTCATCGTGAACAGCACCAAGTCCAAGTTGACCGGCAACATCGCCGGCGACGGATCGCTGGTTCTGTGGGTCTATTATGACCGCGTCGTAAGTACCGTTTATTACAATTACGATAATTCTCCTGCAGGCGCACCCAATCTGCCCGCAGCCGTGGATTACAAGTACGGTGCAACGGTGACGCTGGCTCCGGATGCCACCCTGACAGGGTACACCTTCACCGGTTGGAAAACCAACGATGCGGCTGTCCAGCTGAACCGGACCTTCACCATGCCGGAAACGGATGTGCAGATCACCGGCGGATTTGCCATCAACAGCTACACCTACAAGGTCGTATACTACTACGACATGCAGGAAGGCAATACCGAAACCGGTCCGGCAACCCCGTACAATGAAACGGTGACCGTGACGCCCAATAAGTCCACCGCCTGGAATAACACCAATTATGTCCTGGATTACATGGAGCCCGCGGACGGCAGCCTGAAGATTACGGCTGACGAAGCCAGCAATGTGATCAAGGTCTATTATGCCAAGGATACCAAGGGTGGCGGCGATAACGGCCAGTCTCCTGACGAAATCCCGGATTATGCACAGATTGTTCTGACCTACATCAGTGCCAATCCGACGACCGGTAAGGTTTATCCCAACCACGAAACCTTCTCCTTTGAACACGCCAACGGTGTTGTTCTGGAAACCATGGAAGCGGTTCCGGGTACTGTGAACAAGGTACTGCCGATTCCCACTGCGGAAGACGGATTTGCTTTCGACTACTGGACCGATGGCACCAACAAGGAATTTGTGAAATCTCCCCAGATGTTCACAATCGGTTACAGCGCCGACACCACCTTCACCGCGTACTTTGACGCGGATGAAAAGGGCGGCGGCGAGGATGGCAAGGATCCGGACGGCACCCCTGATAAGTATCAGACCTTCTTCTATTACGCCAGCGCCGGCAACGGCACGGTGGAAGGCAAACTGTTCGAAAAGTACGAAAACGTTGGCGGCGCCAAGCCGGAAGCTTCTCCCAAGGCTGAGGTCACTACGAATCCTGCCGATGGGTATGCCTTCGACTACTGGACCGACAACAGCGACACCAAGTACTGGACGCTGGAGAATGTCCGCGCAGTCAAGACCAGCACCGACACTACCTTCACCGCCCACTTTGATGTGGACGAAAAGGGCGGCGGCGAGGACGGCGAAGACCCGGACGGCACTCCCGACAAGTACCAGACCTTCTTCTACTTCACCAGCGCCGAAAACGGCACGGTGGATGGAGAACTGTTCGAAAAGTACAACGGCGTTGGCACCAAGCCGGAAGCTTCCCCCAAGGCAGAGGTCACTGCGATTCCTGCCGACGGATATGCCTTCGACTACTGGGCCGACAACGACGGCACCAAGTACTGGACGCTGGATGAGGTCCGTGCGGTCAAGACCAGCACCGACACCACCTTTACCGCCTACTTTGACGTGGACGAAAAGGGCGGCGGCGAGGACGGCGAAGACCCGGACGGAACCCCCGACAAGTACCAGACCTTCTTCTACTTCACCAGCGCCGGCAACGGCACGGTGGAAGGCGAACTGTTCGAAAAGTACAGCGGCGTTGGCACCAAGCCGGAAGCTTCTCCCAAGGCTGAGGTCACTGTGATTCCTGCCGATGGGTATGCCTTCGACTACTGGACCGACGA